>Ga0068856_100000745_pt1 | contig 35269 bp, 36 predicted proteins | sample KBSCornC62_FD_66595 | JGI IMG/M metagenome (GOLD analysis project Ga0068856, IMG submission 66595) | Corn rhizosphere microbial communities from Kellogg Biological Station, Michigan, USA - KBS Corn C6-2 | ecosystem: Host-associated > Plants > Roots > Rhizosphere > Soil ...
TCCAACGCCCTGCGATTGACGGTGTGAACATAACGACGTTGTCAGTGGCGGGATTGTTGGGCGAGGCGATCAAACGGATCCATAGCAATTCGTCAGTGAACTCACTGTTTGAGTTCAAAGGCGGTAGGACCAGTTGAGAGAGCTGTCCGCAAGAACAATTTACTAAAATGAAATCAGTTCCATTAAAAGCGTTTCCGCGCACGCTCTTGCAGCGCGGTGCAGTCAAAAAATTGCGCGCCTCGGGCCGCGTTCCTGCGACCATCTACGGTCGCCAGGCCAAGCCGCAGAACCTCGAAGTTTCCTCCGAAGAGATTTCCGACCTCCTGCACCACTCCGCATCGGAAAACCTCCTCGTTGATTTGTCCGTGGAAAACGATGCCCGCGCCAAGCGCCTCGCGCTCGTGCAGGAAGTCCAGCATCACCCGCTCAACGGTCACGTGCTCCATGTGGATTTCCACGAAGTCGCCGAGAATGAAAAAATCACAATTTCTGTTCCTGTCGAGACGAGCGGCGAAGCGGCTGGTGTCAAGACTGGCGGCGGCTCGCTGACGCACGTTCTGTTGAAACTCAAGGTTCGTTCGCTGCCGAAAGATTTGCCGGAGCAGATCACGATTGACGTGACCGCGCTGGAAATCGGCAAGTCGGTTCACTTGGGCGAAATCGTTCCGCCGGCTGGCGTTGAAATTTTGGGCGACAAGCACCTCACGGTCGTCGCTGTGGCCGCTCCTCGCGCCGAAGAAGAAGTGGTGGCTACGGCTGCTGCTCCGGGCGCTGCCGACGTCGAAATGACGAAGGAGAAGAAGGAAGAAGGCGCCGAAGGTGCCGCACCGGCCAAGGGCGATGCGAAAGCCGCCGCCGGCGACAAGAAAGCCGAAGCCAAGCCCGAAGCGAAGGCCGAGAAGAAGAAGTAATTTACGCGGCGAAAGCCGCCCCCGCGCATGGAGCCGATGCACCTTATTGTGGGGCTGGGCAATCCCGGCGCGGAATACGCCAGAACGCGTCACAACGCCGGTTTTCTCGTCGTCGAGCGGCTGGCGGAACACTGGAAAAGCGGTTGGGCGAACGAGCGCAAGTTCGTTTCCCGGATCGCGAAAGCCGAGCGCAGCGGACGGAAGGTTTTGCTGTGCGAGCCGCAGACGTTCATGAACTTGAGCGGCGAGGCGGTCGGGGCGCTGGTGAAATATTATCAGTTGCCGATCGCGCGGGTTTTGGTTGTCGTGGACGATGCGGATTTGCCGTTTGGCGAAATCCGGTTGCGGCCTGGCGGTGGCACTGGCGGGCATCACGGACTGGAATCTGTGACACAGCATCTCGGTTCAAAGGAATATGCGCGGTTACGGGTCGGCATCGGGCGCAAAAATGAAGTGCGCGAGATCACGAACCATGTGCTCGGCAAATTTGACGTGACCGAGCAGGAGTTGTTGGAAAAAGTTTTGAGCCGGGTGACTGGCCAGATTGAGTGCTGGTTAAGTGACGGTTTGCAAAAGGCGATGAGCCAATTTAACGGGGCGATTAGCCCCACGAACGAAGATACAAAAAAGTGAAACGATACGAAGGTCTGTTCATCTTGAACCTGGCAGGACGTGAAGAAGGCGTGAAAGACGCCCTCGACAAGATTTCCACGGAAATCAGCACCGCCGGCGGCAAAATCGAAACCGTTCAGAAAATGGAGAAGAAAGCGTTTTCCCGCATTGCGGACAAGCGCCACAGCTCCGGCTTCTATGCGAACGTGATTTTTAACGCCACGCCCGCCGTGGTCCACTCGCTCCAGAACAAGTTTGACCTGAACCCGGATGTGTTCCGCGTTCTGTTCACCGCATCACCGGAGCCGAAACCCGCGAAATAATTTCCGTCATGGCCAGCTTCAACAAAGTCATCCTCGTAGGGAACCTGACGCGCGATCCTGAATTGCGCTACACGCCCAAAGGGACGGCTATTGCCAAGATTGGTCTCGCGGTCAACCGCGTCTGGACCAACGAAGCCGGCGAAAAGAAGGAAGAAGTCACCTTCGTGGATGTGGATGTTTTTGGCCGCACCGCCGAAAACGTCGGTCAATACATGCGCAAAGGCCGCCCGATCATGATCGAAGGCCGGCTCAAGCTCGACCAATGGGACGACAAGGCCACCGGAGCCAAACGCAGCAAGCTGGGTGTCGTGGCTGAAACCGTTCAATTTCTCGGCAGTCCCGCTGGTGAAGGTGGTAGCGCTCCCGCCGCCCCGCGCGCCGCTCGTCCGGCTGCCGCTGCTCCCGCTGCTGAACCCGTCGAAGGCGACGGTCCGCCGGAAAGCGACGACGTTCCATTCTGATTGAGCCTTGGCTCTCAACTATCAACTTTCTAACTATCAACTTATTTTCGTATGGCAAAAACTGAAGTTATCCTCACTCACAGCATCGTCGGCCTCGGCGGTGAATCCGATCAAGTTCGCGTCGCCGCCGGTTACGCGCGCAATTATCTTTTTCCGCAGCGCCTCGCCATCCCGGTGTCGCAGGCGAACAAGCGCCATTTGGAAGCGCTCAAGCAGAAGCGCGCCGAGCGCGAAGCGCATGAGTTCAACCACATGACCGATCTCGCCAAGGCGTTGCAGAAGCTCGTGTGCGTCATCAAGGTCAAGACTGGCGACGACGGCAAGCTGTTCGGCTCCGTCACCAGCGGCACGATTGCCGACGAACTCAAGCACCAGTTCGACATCGCGCTCGATAAGAAGAAAATCCATCTCGAAAGCGCCATCCGCACGCTGGGCGAATACGAAGTGGAATTGAATTTGCACGCCGAAGTCAAAGGCACGCTCAAGGTGCGCGTGGAAAGCACCACGCCCATCGCCGCGCCGGCCGAAGCGGGCGTCGAAGAGAAGCCCCGCACCGAGAAGCGCGGCAAGCGCATCGAAGCCGAGGCCCCCGCTGCGGAAGCTAAGCCCAAGGCTGAGAAAAAAGCCAAGGTTGAAAAGAAAGCCAAGGCGGAATAAAACCACTTTGATCACCAAGCCACGGAAATTTTTCCGTGGCTTTTTAATTTTCAGCGTCAGTTGGCCTGATTTAACTTTGATAAATCTTGCCTTCGGCTGCTGATTCCCTAAATTGTCCGACCGATTTTTAATTATGCAACAGAACCCGTTCCCTCAAATCTTGGCGCAAGCAACGACCCCCGCTGCGGCTCCGCAGTCAAACCCGATCATGGCGTTCCTGCCGATGATTTTGCTCGTGATAGTTTTCTATTTCATCCTCATCCGTCCGCAGCAAAAGCGCGCCAAGGAACAAAAGAAGATGCTCGAAGCCCTCAAGTCCGGCGACAAGGTCATCACCTCCGCTGGCATCATCGGCGAAGTCATTTCGGTGAAGGAGCGGACCGTGTCGCTGCGTTCCGCCGACGCCAAAATGGAAGTCACCAAGGAATCCGTCGTCGCCATCACCGAACCCAAAGCCTAAACGGACATGAAGCAAAATAATTTCGGGCGGTTTCTCCTCGTCATCGCCATCATTCTCTGGTCGCTGTATATGGTTTACCCGCCGACGTCGCGGGACCTGGTGCAGGAGTTTTCCAAACGCGCCATAAATCAGGACACCACCTTCAAGGGCATCCTTGAACAAGCGGCGGCGCTGCAAAAGGCCGGCACGAACAACGAATTCATCGCGTTGCAGATGGCGGCGGGCACGAATGAATTGCAGAAATACTTTCCGTTCTATCCCGCGCAAAACCAGATCCACCCGAATCTTTACATCCTGAACCACCTTCAACGTGACTCGTCTGGCAAGATCAAGCTCGGCCTCGATTTGCAGGGCGGCACGTCGTTCTTGATGAGTCTGGACACGTCCAAGTTGGCCAACACCAACGAAGTCGGTAGCGCACTGTCGCAGGCGATTGAAGTGCTGCGCAAGCGTATTGACCGCTTCGGCGTCGCCGAACCGATCATCCAATCCGCCGGCGGCAATCGCATTCTCATTCAACTCCCCGGCCTTTCACAGGCCGACAAAGACAGTGCCAAGCAGCAGATCCAGAAGACAGCGTATTTGGAATTCCGCATGGTGCATGACAACAGCGATGAAATCATTCACAACGGCGACCCGGTTCCGCTCGGGTATGTTCTATTGAAGCATGTCGAACAGTTGCCGAACAACCAGACCCGCTTGGACCAGGCCATCGTCAAGAACAAGGCGGAGAATGGTCTGGAAGGCGATATCGTGAAGGAAGCCTACGTCAGCCGGGGCAATTTGGGCGAATTGCAGATTGATTTTCGCCTGACCGATGACGGGGCGAAAAAATTTGGCAAAGTCACGCGGGAAAACGTCGGCCACCGCATGGCCATCGTCTTGGACGGTGAATTATATTCGGCGCCCAACATCAACAGTCCGATTGAAACCGGCAGCGGCATGATCTCGGGCAGCTACACCGAAGCATCGGCGCGCGAGCTGGCGAATGTGTTGCAGAATCCGCTCAAGGCGCCTTTGATTCTGGACTCTTCCTATGACGTGGATCCAACGCTGGGCAAAGATTCCATCCGCAGCGGCGTTCAGGCCTCCATGTGGGGCGTCATTTTCGTCGCGGGCTTCATGTTGATCTATTACCGATTGGCCGGTCTCACGGCGAACATCGCGCTCATCACCAACATCATCATCTTGCTCGGCGTGATGTGCTCCATCGGCACCACGTTCACCTTGCCGGGTATTGCCGGTATCGTGCTCACCATCGGCATGGCGGTGGATGCGAACGTGCTGATTTACGAGCGCCTCCGTGAAGAGCTGGCTAAGGGCAAGACCCTGCGCGGCGCGATCGAGGCTGGTTACGCCCGCGCGTTCGGCACGATCTTTGACTCGCACGTCACGACGCTGATTTCCTCCGTCATTCTGATTTACATGGGCACGGGTGAAATCAAGGGCTTCGGTGTCACGCTGACCATCGGCGTGGCGGCGAGCTTGTTCACGGCGCTGGTTGTGACGCGTTTGATCTTCAACTTCCTGCTCGAGCGCAACCTGATGAAATCGCTTTCCATGTTCCACATCATCACGGCGAGCAAGGTGAATTTCATGGGCATGGCCAAACCGCTGTTCATCGTGACGTGGCTGTTCGTGGTCGTATCGCTTGGCTTCGGCATCTCGCGCGGCGAAAAACTGTTCGGCGTGGATTTCCTCGGCGGTGATAGCACCACTTTCAGCTTCGTCCAGAAGCCGGCAACGGAAAATATCCGCAAGGTGCTCGACGGCATTGGTGAAAAAGACGCGCAAATCCAATTTCAGAGGGACGTGGGCGCCGGCACCGAATCGCTGCGGATCACGAGTTCCATCAACACCATGGACAAGGTCCAGGCGGCGCTGGCGCAAGGTTTGCCGGAGGCGCAATTCAAAATCCAATCAAGCCAGCAGGTCGGCGCCACTCTCGGCAAGGAGATCCAGCAATCGGCCATCGTCGCCTCGCTGCTCGCCATGTTCGGCATTCTGGTTTACGTCGCGTTCCGCTACGAATTTTCCTTTGCCGTCGCGGCGGTCATCGCGGTGCTGCATGACGTGCTGTTTGCGATCGGCGCCTACTGTATTGCCAACGCCGTATCCGGCCGCCAGTTCAACGCGACTGTCGTGGCTGCGCTGCTGACCATCATTGGCTTCTCGATCAACGACAAGATTGTCATCTTTGACCGTATCCGCGAAGACCTGAAGCTCGGCGTGCGCGGCACGTTCCGCGAGATCATCAACCAGGCGCTGAACCAGACGTTGAGCCGCACGATCATCACCAGCGGCACGGTGTTTCTAGCCACGATGTCGCTATTCATCTTCGGTGGCGGCGTCATCAACGACTTCGCCTTCACGTTCCTCATCGGCATCCTGGTTGGCACCTACTCGTCCATCTACATCGCGAGCGTCATCGTGTTGTGGTGGCACAAAGGTGAACGCCCGAATATTGGCAGCGGGCCGCAGGTAGCCGTTCAGAACGTGCCGGTCGCGAAATAAAATTCTCGTCCCATGTTTGGCCTCATCGAAATCACCCCGTGGCATTGGGCTGGTTTCGTTGTGTGCGTCCTGTTTTTTCTGGCGTTGGACTTGGGTGTATTTCACCGCGAGTCCCACGTCGTTAAATTCAAGGAAGCGATGGGCTGGTCGGTGCTGTGGGTGATCTTGTCTTTTGTCTTCGGTTTGTTCATCGCTCCGGCGTTTGTGAACGGCTGGGCACGGCAGGATTCCCTCGACTTCATTACCGGCTACATCATCGAGCTGTCGCTCTCGATGGACAACGTCTTTGTCATCGCGCTCATCTTCACCTTTTTCCGCGTGCCGGCGCAGTATCAGCACCGGGTATTGTTCTGGGGCATCTTGGGCGCGCTGGTGATGCGCGGCGCGATGATTCTGGCCGGGGCGGCGCTCATCGAACGGTTCCAGTGGACGCTCTACCTGTTCGGAGCCTTCCTGGTTTTTACCGGCGTCAAGATGTTGTTCGCCGATGATGAAGGTGTGGAGCCGGAAAAAAATCCCGTCATCCGGTTGGCGCGGAAAATTTTCCCAGTCAGCGACCAATTCCATGGCCAGAAATTCCTGGTTCGCGTCAATGGCCGCACGCTGCTCACGACGCTGGCGCTGGTGTTGATCATGGTGGAGACCACGGATTTGATTTTCGCGCTCGATTCCATCCCGGCGATTTTCGCGGTGACGACAAAGCCCTTCATCGTTTTCACCTCGAACGTGTTTGCGATCCTTGGGCTCCGCTCGCTGTATTTCGTGCTGGCGGGGGCGATTGAATATTTCCGCTACCTGAAAATCGGCCTGTCCGTCGTGCTCATCTTCATCGGTGTGAAAATGCTGTTGGCTCCCCATGGTCATGGCCCGGAACCGCACAAATGGTTTCAGGTGGAAATTCCCACGGCGACTTCGTTGTTGGTTGTCGGCGGTATTATCGCGACGTCCATTTTACTTTCCATCACCGCCACGAGGCGGGAACAAAAAGCGGCGCAACGATCGGATAAATGAAATTCCGCTGGTCATTGGCCACGCCGCAACCGCTCCTGGCGGAGACCCTCGCCGCACAATTAAAAATTTCCCGGCTGCTCGCGCAGTGCCTGTTGAACCGTGGTTTCAGTGACGCCGCCGTCATCGAAAACTTTCTTTCGCCGCGCCTCAAAAATCTGGCTGATCCGTTTCTGCTGCCGAACATGGCCGTGGCCGTCGAGCGCCTGCTGCAGGCCCATGAGCGCGAGGAAGCGCTGGTCATCTTTGGCGATTATGACGTGGACGGCGTGACCTCGACCACGCTGCTCTTGGAAGTTCTGCGCAAGCTGGGCTGGCGGGCTGAGTCGTATCTCCCGAACCGCATGGACGAAGGTTACGGCTTGAGTCGTGATGGCGTGGAAAATTGCCTAAAAAAATATCCGGTGAAGCTGCTACTCGCCGTGGACTGCGGCTCGACGGCGGTGGAAACCATTGCCTGGTTGAAGGAGCGCGGTGTGGAAGTCATCGTTCTGGATCATCATCAAGTTTCCTCGCCACCGCCGGATGCCGTCGCTTTGGTGAATCCCCAAATCGCTGTCAGTGGCGAGTGTCGCGTGGTGAGTGATGAGGGTGTCGCGCCCCTCGTCATCCGTCACCCGTCATCCGTCACCCGCTTCACCGAGCTTTGCTCCGCCGGCCTCGCGTTCAAGCTGGCACACGCGCTGGTGAAACGCGGACGCGAAACCGGCCTGCCCGGCGCGGCGGAATTTGACCTGCGTCCGTTGCTAGATCTGGTCGCGCTAGGGACGATTGCCGATCTGGTGCCGCTCACCGGTGAAAACCGAATTCTCGTCACCGCTGGATTGGAACGCCTCAACGTCACGCAGCGTCCGGGAATTCTGGCGTTGAAAGAAGTCGCACAATCGCCGGAGAAACTCGGCACGCACGATGTCGGTTTCCAACTCGCGCCGCGTTTGAATGCCTCGGGCCGGCTGGAAACCGCCGAGGAATCGTTGCGTTTGCTGCTGGCGGAAACCATGGAGGAAGCCATGCCGCACGCGCAAAATCTGGATGCGCGGAACCGTGAGCGGCAGACGATAGAAAAATCCATCGTCGAACAGGTGCTCGGCGTGGTGCGCTCGAAGTTCGATGCGCAAACGGATTTCGTCATCGTCGAAGGCCAGTTGCTCTGGCACATCGGCGTCGTCGGCATCGTCGCATCGCGCGTGCTGTCGGAATTTTACCGCCCGACGTTGATCATCGGTGGCGACGGCGATCAGTGGCGCGGTTCGGGGCGTAGCATCGCGGGTTTCGATCTCGCTGCCGCGTTGCGTGAGTGCGACGATTTGCTGGTGAAGCACGGCGGCCATGCGATGGCGGCGGGATTGACGATAGCGCCGGATAAAATGGATTTGCTGCGGACGCGCTTGAATGAGTTGGCGAAACGCGCTTTGAGGCCGGAAGATTTGCAGCCGCCACTTCGCCTCGATGCGGAGATCGCGTTGGCTGGCTTGAATTTGAATTCGCTGGCGGAGCTGGAAAAACTCAAGCCGACCGGGCAGGGGAATCCGACGCTTCAATTCTGCGCGCGCAATCTCACTCACGCGCGCCCGCTCCAACGCATGGGCGCGAAGAAGCAGCACCTCAAACTTTGGGTGACGGACGGCAAGGTCACGCACGAAGCCGTCTGGTGGAATGCCGGGGAGGGCTCGCTGCCGGTGGGGAGGTTTGATCTGGCTTTTGCCCCTGCCGTGAATGAATTCAACGGCCGGACCACAGTTCAATTGAAGGTCTTGGATTGGCGAACCGCTGAAAACCCCTGAAAATTGACTTGCCAAAACAGTCTTTCTGGCTAGGATTGCACCGTCTGTAAGATAAATTGACCTTTCGACCATGGTAAATCTTCAAGTGAACTCCGTTCAGTGATGATTTGAAACCCGGTAGTCGGGAACAGACGAAAACGGTTAAATTAAACAGCAAATCATCAAATGAGCACAAAATTGTTTGTGGGAAATCTTTCCTTCAACACCACGGAAAACGACCTCAATGAGGCGTTTGCCGCCCACGGTTCAGTCGTCGAAGCCAACCTCATGATGGACCGGATGACCGGCCGCTCACGCGGTTTCGCGTTCGTCACCTACTCCACTCCTGAAGAAGCCCAGAAGGCCATTGAAGCCATGAACGGCGCCCAACTCGACGGTCGCGCCCTGACGGTCAACATTGCCCGTCCGAAAGAAGAACGTCCCCCCGGTGGTGGCGGTCGTGACCGCGGTCCTCGCCGTGACTTCGGCGGTGGCGGCAGTGGCGGTGGCTACGGCGGTGGTGGTGGTCGCAGCGGTGGCGGTGGCCGTGACCGTTATTAATTTTTAAGAATCACAGGCTGGGGCGGCGTCTTGCAAGGCGCCGCCTCATGCCATTTCTACGGAAAACTTGCATGGAAGAGCACATCGAAGTTGAAGGCCGTATTTTAACCGTGCTGGCCGGAACCATGTTCCGTGTCGAACTCGACAACAAGCATCAGGTGCTGGCAACCATTTCCGGCAAGATGCGCAAACGCTTCGTGCGTCTCACCTCGGGCGACCGCGTCAAGATGGAGATTTCCCCCTACGATCTGAACAAGGCGCGCATCGTCTGGCGGATCGGTTGAATTTTGCTTCAGGTTGCCGGTTAAAAGTTGCAGACTCCGCGCATCGCTTTTGCGGACGCAGCTTTTAACCGGCAACTTTTTTTATTTTACCATGAACGCAGCCATCATCGTCGCCGCCGGCAAAGGCACACGCATGGGGGCGAACATGGACAAGCTGTGGCTCGAAGTCGCCGGCCGCCCCGTCATCGCCCACACCTGGAAACGCTTCAATGACGCGGCGTGCGTGGATGAAATCATCCTCGTCATCCGCGATGGAATGCAGCCGCACTTTACTCAGCTCGCGGAAAAATTTCAGTTTCAAAAGCCATTTCGCTTCGTCGTCGGTGGCGCAGAACGGCAGGATTCCGTCTGGAACGGGCTGGCCGCCGTTTCATCCAAAACCGAGATCGCGGTCATCCAAGACGCCGCGCGTCCCTGCACGACGGAGGAGTTAATTGCCGCGACGATTCAGGCGGCCAGGGAAACCGGTGCCGCCGTCGCCGCGCAGCCGGTGACCGACACCATCAAGGAAACGGTGGACGGCCAGATCATTTCCCGCACGGTGGATCGCTCGAAATTGTGGTCGGTGCAGACGCCGCAGACGTTTCAGGTGGACGTCATTCGCTGCGCCATCGCTGCGGCGCGCGAAAAAAATCTCATTCTCACCGACGACACGGCCGCGTGCGAACTGATCGGCCAGCCGGTGCGTTTGGTGAAAAGTGCGTCACCCAATCCCAAGGTCACCGTCCCGGCGGATCTGCCATTCGTCGAATCGCTGTTGCGGCCGACCGCCTGATTGCGCCACAATGATGTCATGAAGCGTCGTTTCATTTTTGGCCTCGTGGTCATCGCCCTGCTGGTGAATCTGGCGGTCGGCGCAAAAATTTATTTGAGCGCCGCCAGGACGGCGACCGATGAGGATAATCCGCAGGCGAATCTTGCGCTGTTCAACGACGCGCTGCAAAAGATCCGCAGCGAATACGTGGACGGCACCAATCTGACCTACCAGCAGCTCGTTTATTCCGCGCTGAAGGGCGCGGTTGGAAAGCTCGACCCGCACAGTGAATTTCTCGATTCCGAGTCGTTCCAGCAGTTGCAGGATGACACCGAAGGTCAGTTCGGCGGCCTCGGCCTCGTCGTCGCGCTCAAGAATGGTTTCATCACCGTCGTCTCGCCCATGGATGATACGCCGGGTTTTCGCGCCGGGATTATCGCCGGCGACCGCATCATCAAGGTGGAAGGCAAAAGCGTGAACCAACAATCGCTTTCCGACGTCGTGAAACAGCTGCGCGGTGAACCCGGCTCTGCCGTGACCCTCACCATCGAGCGTCCTGCCACCGGTGTGACGAAGGATTACACCCTCAATCGCGCCATCATCCAGATGACGATGGTCAAAGATATCAACGGCCGGAAACAATTTCCGCTCGACGCGAATAAAATCGGCTACATCCACATCACGCAATTCGGGGACAAAACCGGCGAGGAATTGGAAGCCGCATTGAACAAGCTCAAGGCGCAGGGCATGAAAGGGCTCGTCCTGGATTTACGCTGGAATCCCGGCGGTCTCCTCGATCAGGCCGTGGAAGTCTGTCAGAAATTTCTGCCGCGCGGACAGTTGGTGGTTTCCACCGAAGGCCGGCGCATGGTGGAAAAGTATTTTGCCAAGGGCAACGGCGATGAACTCAACGGCACGCCCATCGTCATCCTCGCCAACTTGGGCAGCGCCAGCGCGGCGGAAATCGTCACCGGTTGTTTGCAGGATTTGAAACGCGCCGTTGTGCTGGGCGAGAAGACGTTTGGCAAAGGTTCCGTGCAAACCATTTTCCCGCTCGAAGACGGTTCCGCGCTCAAACTCACCGTGGCCAAGTATTACACGCCGAGCCACCGGGTCATTCATCAGCACGGCATCACGCCCGACATTCTTGTGCCCGTCACCGACGCGGACGAGGCGGCGCTGCTGCTCAAACGCTCGCCCGGCGGCATTGAGGCCATCCCCGATCAAGACCGTGCCGAAGTCATCGCGGTGCATGACGAGCAGTTGGAGCGCGCCGAAGATTTGCTGAAGGGACTGATCCTATACCAGCAGATGACCAGCTCGACGAAGCCGGAGAAAATGGCCGCGAAATAATGCTCCTCCTCGCGCTCGAAACTTCCTGCGACGAAACCAGCGCCGCCGTTGTGCGCGACGGCAAAGTCCTGTCCAACGTCGTCTCCTCGCAGATCAAGCTGCACGCCGAATACGGTGGCGTTGTGCCCGAACTCGCCGCACGCGAGCATTTGAAAAACCTCCTGCCCGTCGCGCAAGCCGCCTTGCAGGAAGCAGGTGTCACGTCGCCAGAACTCGACGCCGTGGCCGCCACACAAGGACCGGGCTTGGGCATTGCCTTGCTCATCGGGTTCAAAGCCGCGCAATCCGTGGCCTTCGCACTGAATAAACCGTTCCTCGGCATCAACCATCACGAGGCGCACTTGTATTCACCGTGGATTGCCGGCACGCCGCCAGTTGCCGATTTCGCCGCCTTTCAGCCGAACGTCTCGCTCATCGTCAGCGGCGGACACACGATGCTCGTGCTTGTGGAATCCGAACTGAAACACCGCGTGCTCGGCGGAACGATTGACGACGCCGCCGGCGAATGTTTCGACAAGACCGGCAAACTCATGGGCCTCGCGTATCCTGCGGGCCCGGTGATTGACCGGTTGGCGGAGCAGGGAAATCCGAAGGCCTACGACTTCCCGCGCCCGCTGCTGCACGATGCGAATGACGACTTCAGTTTCAGCGGACTCAAAACCTCCGTGCGTTATTTCATCCGCGATCATCCGACGCTGCTCGACGACCCGCAAAAAGTCCGCGACCTCTGCGCCAGCGTGCAGGCCGCCATCGTGGAAGTGCTCGTGAAGAAAACCATCCGCGCTGCGAAACGCGAAGCCGTCCGCTGCATTACTGCGTCCGGCGGCGTGACGTGTAATTCAGGATTGCGCCGCGAACTTGAACGCGCCTGTAAAAACAACGGTTTTACCCTGCGCCTCGCGGAAAAATCCCTCTGCACCGACAACGCCGCCATGATCGGGATACTCGCCGAAAGAAAATTTCTGGCGAACGTTCTGTTGCCGTCACTCGACGAGGAAATCAAGCCGGGCTGGGCGCTGGCGTGAATTAATACCAGTTGAAATACTTTCCGCACTGGACCACAGTGGCAGGCATGGCAGCAGAGAAATTTTTCGCGAGCCGGTGGACCCGGGGAAATCACCTGTTTCGCACGGTCATTGAGGTGACGGAGCAGGCGGTCATCCGGCACAAACGCTCGTTCTTCAGCAAGGACGAGATCAGTATCGCGATTTCCAAAGTCGCCTCCGTCCACATCAAGACCGGCCTCATCTGGTCGGACATTTTGATTGAGTCGAGCGGCGGCAGTGATCCACTGACGAGTCACGGCCACAAAAAGGCGGACGCACAACGCGTCCGCGCGCTGGTCGAGGCGGCGCAGGGAATGACGCCCGAAGGTAAATTGAAATTATCTTGAGGCGGAGCCGCGTTGGCGCGCGGCCCAAACATGGCGTTGCGGCAGCGCCGCCCTTGCGCCTGTTTTGTTTTTCCAACCCTTCACAATCCGCTAGAATCCGCGCTCCATGGCTGACCGTCTGCCCATCTACGAAATTGAATACGACATCGTCGCGCGGCTAAAAGCCGACCGGCGCTTGATTTTGTCCGCGCCGACCGGCTCCGGCAAATCCACGCAGGTGCCGCAGATGCTGCTCAAGCACGGGTTGTTGGGCGATGGGCAGGTCGTGATCCTCCAGCCGCGCCGGCTCGCCGCGCGATTGCTCGCGTCGCGCGTTGCTTCGGAACTGGGAGCCCGGCTTGGTGACGAGGTGGGCTATCAAATTCGATTCGAGAATTGCACATCCAAAAAGACTAAAATCCGTTTCGTGACGGAAGGCGTATTGTTGCGGCAGATGATTGATGACCCGCAATTACGCGGCGTCTCAGCGCTGTTGTTCGATGAATTTCATGAGCGGCATCTTTACGGCGACATCACGTTGGCACAGGCGCTCGACTTGCAGGAGAAGCATCGGCCTGATCTAAAAATTGCCGTGATGTCCGCGACGCTGAATGCGGGTGAGTTGGAAAAGTATCTTTCGCCCTGCACCACGCTGGCGTCCGAAGGCCGCACCTATCCGGTGGAAATTGAATATCTGCCGCATCGCGTGGGGCTAAACGGGCCGCCGGTGTGGGAACTGGCGGCGCAAGAATTTTCGCGCTACGTCAATTCCGGCGGGGAAGGGGACGTGCTCGTTTTCATGCCGGGTGGATTTGAGATTTCACAGACCATTGAAGCCGTTCGCCACACGAGCGAGGCAAAAGGTTTTATCGTTCTGCCGTTGCACGGCGAATTACAGCCGAAGGATCAGGATGCTGCCGTCGCGCGTTATCAGCAGCGGAAGGTCGTCGTCGCCACCAACGTCGCCGAGACGAGCATCACGATTGATGGCGTGCGGTTGGTGATTGATTGCGGCCTCGCGCGCATCGCCCGCTACGATGCGAACCGAGGCATCAACACGCTGCTTATCGAGAAAATTTCTCAGGCCAACGCGGACCAACGCACGGGGCGCGCCGGTCGCACCGCGCCGGGAACGTGCGTCCGGCTCTGGTCGCGCCCGGAACACGATGAACGCGCGCCGCACGAGATGCCGGAAATCCGGCGGCTGGATTTGTCGGAGGTGGTGCTGACGCTGAAGGCGGCGGGCGTGGATGATCTGCGCACATTTCGCTGGTTGGAAAAGCCGGATGAAATTTCGCTGACGCACGCGGAGGAACTGTTGGAAGATTTGGGCGCAATCGGCTACGACCAAAAGATCACGCCCGTTGGTCGCAAAATGCTGGCGTTTCCGTTGCATCCGCGTTACGCGCGCATGTTGCTGGCGGCGCAGGAATACGGCTGTGTGCATCAGGCGTGCTTGGTTGCCGCGCTGACGCAAGGGCGCGACCTGCTCATCCGCAATCCGGGTCGCGAGGCGGAAACCGCGCGCGAAGATTTATTCGGCGAAAAGGCGTCGTCGGATTTTTGGATTCTCATGCGCGCGTGGAGTTATGCGGTGAACAACCAGTTCCGCATGGATGCGTGTCGTAAGCTGGGCATCCACGCGATAACGGCGAAACAAGTCGGGCCGTTGTTTGAGCAATTTCTCCGCATCGCCAAGGACGAAGGGCTGGATACGCGGCCGAACGACGTGAAGGACGAGGCATTGCAGAAATGTATTCTCATTGGTTTCAGTGACCGCGTGGCGCGGCGGCTGGATCAGGGAACGCTGCGCAGCGAACTGGTCCACGGCCGGCGCGGCGTGCTGGCACGCGAGAGCAAGGTGCAACAAAGCCCGCTGTTCGTGGTGGCGGAAATCCGCGAAGTCGAGGGCCGCGACCGCGAGGTGAACACCATTCTCTCGCTCGCGACGGCGATTGAGGCGGAATGGCTCCGGGATATTTTCCCCGACGACATCAAGAGCGATGTTCAGGTGGAATATGACGCGCAGCAGAAACGGGTTTTGGCGGCTGAGATGTTGCGGTTTCGTGATCTGGCGCTGGCGGCGAAGCGCATTGACCCACCGCCGGCGGATGCGGCGGCACGGATTCTCGCGGACGAAATTCTTGCCGAAAGATTGCTGCTGCCGAATTGGGATCATTCCGTCGAGCAATGGCTGGCGCGGTTGAATTTACTCTGCCAGCACTGTGCGGACTTGCAATTGCCGCCCATCACAGATGAGGACAAGAAGGCCATCATTGAGCAACTTTGCCATGGCGCGGTGAGCTACAAAGACATCAAGGAACGCGAGGTGAAACCCATCGTGATTTCGTGGCTCTCGCACACGCAACGCGAGTTGCTGGACAAGCACGCGCCGGAGCGGTTGACGCTGCCGAACGGGCGCACGCCAAAGGTAAATTACGAGCCCGGCAAATCGCCGTTCATTTCGTTGCGCATCCAGGAACTTTACGATGTGAATCAGACGCCGAAAATAGCGCTTGGCCGCGTGCCGGTGACGGTTCACATCCTGACGCCGGGCATGAAGCCGATCCAGGTGACGCAGGACCTGGCGAGCTTCTGGCGCGAGCATTATCCCAAAATCAAATCCGAGCTCGCACGGAAGTATCCGAAACACTTGTGGCGCTAAACGCCAGCCGGCGACAGGCCGGCTGGCGCATGTATTATTCAGTCTTGTTCTTCCCGGCGAAGATCATGGTGTCTTTCCCTTTCCGAGAAGCACGAGCCGGAGCGGGATGTCCGGATGTAGCCGTAGTAAATCGTCGGGCTGTTGGTTCCGCTGCCGGGCAGGGCGAACTGCAATTGCCCGGCGAGGCTGAAGCTGGTGATTTGGTTAGTAGTGCCAAAGCTGATGGATTCCCCGGCGAGCAGGGTTCCGCTGGCGGTTTGATTGGTCTCCCAATAAACATTTGCCAGGCGCTGCACCTTGGTGTTGTTGGTATTGTTCAACGAAACGCCGCCGTCAAAAGTCAGCGGCGTGTCCAGCACGGTGTTGTTCGTGCCGCTGACGACTTCCAGGTTGTCGGCGTCCAGGTTATAGACCACCGACAGGCCGGTCAGGTTGGTGATGCCTTGTTCCGCTGCGGTTGCATGGATGATCGTCCAGTTGTTGAATGGATGGCAGGCAAGGTTCCCGTTTTGGTTGGTGGAAACGCTGACGGCGCTCACCGTGACGGGAAACAGATTTGCGGCGCTGCTGACAGGAGCGCTAACTAATTGCGCGCCCAACATGGCCAGGCTGGCCGCCAGATATTTTGTTTTGAACAGGTGTGTTTTCATGTTTGATCTTGATTGTGATTCTTGTGGCTGCTGTTGTTATGCGAACTTTCCCAACGGGGGAAAATTCCAGCAACCGTGGGAGGTGCGGTCTTGCAAAAAGGATGCCAACCATTTTCTCCGCGTTAAAACTGGTGGGAATCTTTGGAGAATATCGTTGAGGGTCTCGGCGTTGTCCGCTAGCGGGACAAAGTTTTCTGCCGTCCGGTGATAAAAATATTTCCTGCGGTGGAAAAGGATTTGTCATCGCGCCGCACTTGCGGGAATCTTGCGATGTGTTTCAGGTCCGAAGCCTGCTACCCTGCTCCAGCAAATGAACGGAATCGAACAACTTTGTCCCAACTGCGGCTTGTGCTGCGACAGCACGCTGTTTGCAGACGTGGAATTGCGCGCCAGCGACAATCCGGCGCGGTTAAGCCGGCTGGGGCTGACGTTACTGAAGAAATCCAAATTCAAGACGGCCTTCGCGCAGCCTTGCGCGTGTTTTGACGGAAAATTTTGCCAGATTTACAAAGACCGGCCCAAGCAATGCCAGTTGTTTGAGTGCGGTTTGTTGAAGCGCGTTGAGACGGGTGAGATAACGGCGAAGTCGGCGCTGAAGAAGATTGCCGACGCCAAGCAGCGAGCGGAGCAGGTTCGCACGCTGCTGCGTCTGCTCGGCCAACGCGACGAGCGGATGGCCTTCACGCATCGTTATGCCGAGGCGATGAGCGCCCCGGTGGATTTGTCTGATGACCAGAACGCCGAGCGGCACGGCGAACTAATGATGGCGGTGAACGATTTGATGACCGTGCTGCAGCGGGATTTTCTGCGGTGATCTCAACGTGCTGTTGGCATCTTGCTGCAGAACTGGTTTTTTGTTTGTCCTGCCGGCAAGACACCGACAGCGCGTTACGCGGCGGTCATGCCGATGTCTTTCGCGATCTTCTCGGCGGAGGAGGGGTCCACCCATTTCACGAGCGTGATAAAATTCACCAGCGCCGGGCTGTCGGCTTTGACTTTGAAAAGATTCCGCAGCGCGTGGGTGACTTTGGTATAGACGGCGGCGTATTTCTCATGAGTCAGGCGCGTGACGAAGGTTTCCAGAATGGCGCGGGCGATGGGATCGGTCTGGCCGTCGGGCAGATACGGGAACAGGCAAAACACGCGGACGAACACCATTGGGTCCGCTTCCGTCAGCACCAGCCAGCAGGCTTTCACTTCATCGGCATCGTAGCGCCCTTGGAGGCGCTTGCGGATGACGGCGATGACTTCGTTCGGCGTGGCGCGACTGCCGATGAGATCCTTGATCTGGTTCCACGCCAGTTCGCGTTCGCGTTCGGGCGAGAGAGTGGTCTTTTCGTTCAGACGCTCGGCAATTTCATTCAAGCCAAGTTCTTTAGCGACGGCTTTGGCAAGTTTCTCCGCATCCTCCTTGCGCAACCGGTCCAGCGTGGAGATGACGCGGATGCAGGATTGCTGCATGTGCGGATTGAACAGGCGGAAGACGGTGACAAGCGATTCAACCGTCGGCGTCGTGCCTTGGGGGATGAGATGCTTGACGCATTCAATCGTCAGCGGATCCATCTCGGAAAGTTTTTCAAAGCGGAACGCGAGCGTGTAGCGCAAGGTGCGGGCGAGTCCGCCGGGCTTGCCGATGTTGTTGATGACGGCGCGGCGCTGGTCGGGAGAAATGATCATCGCGAGCAAGGCCTCGGCGGCGAGAATCAATTTTTCGTCCAGCGTATCGCGTTCGCCGGTGATGACGAGCTGTTCGATCAATGGTGGCAGGCGCTGGGCGAAGACCACGTCGGGCGACTCGGTGCTTTGGTTTTCGTAGTAGTGCAGCAGTTCGAGATAGAATGACAGCCGGAGGAAGGCGCTTTTCTGCGCGCGCGCCTGCTCGGTGGCTTCGCGGCTCTGGCGGAATTGCTGATACAAGGCCTGCAACGCCGCGCGCTTGGCACCGAGCGCGTTGGGATTTTGCTGGAGCAATTCCGCAAAGTCCGGCTTGAAGGCTAGCATGATTTCTTCCGGCTTCGGGCGCGGATTGAATTTCACATCCGTGGTGACGTCCTTGAAAAACTGCAACGCCTCGTCGCCAAATTCGCGGACGATGCGTTCGCGGGGGACCTGGCCTTTGACGAATCCGCGGTTGGCGCGGGAAAAGGCATGGGAGAAAAAATCATCCGGTTGCGCGAGCAGTGAATGCAGCAAGCCCGCCTCGAACGGTGCGTCCAGCTTGATGAGTTCCTCGACCGCCGGCTTGTAGGCGTCGTTGAGATCGCGTTTGGTTTTATCCAGCGCCTTGAGGATGGCGGGCTGGAGCATGTTGTCGTCGAGCTTGCCTTTGACGAGGCTGGCGCTGACCTCGGTGACGTGCGCGTTATGTTCCACCAGCCGCGCGACGACCACGCCGATGTCATTGATGGGAAGCTTACTGACGAGCGTGGCGAGGAGGTTGACCAGTTCGCCGTGGGATTTCTGGCGGTGCTCGATGACGCGTTCCACGAGCGAGCGCAGGGCCTTGTTCTCATGCTGCAGCGCGTCGCACTGGGTTTCCAGTTGCGCCACGCGCAAGGTGAGGTCGTGCCAGTCATGCTGGACTTTTTCCACGGAGACGAAGGCCAGCGTATTATCTTGGGCTTCTGACATGGAACTTAATGTAACCGGCGGCGGAATTCTTACCACCCATTTTTTGCGTGCCAAACAAAAGAAAAAAGGCCGCGATGTCTCGCGGCCTTTGACGTTTGCTCGCTGGGAAATTATTTCACCAGCGTTTTGCAGAATTTTTCGATGCGGTCCAAGCCCTTCTCGATGTTTGCCATGCTCGTCGCGTAGCTCAAGCGGATGTAGTCGTCCGCGCCGAACGCGATGCCGGGAACGGCGGCAACTTTTTCCTGCTCCAGCAATTTCGCGCAGAACTCGGCGGACTTGAGGCCGGTCTTCGAGATGTTCGGGAACAGATAAAATGCGCCCTTCGCATTCACGCAGGTGAGGCCGGGGATGGAATTCAACTTCGCGTGTGCGTAGCGACGGCGCTTGTCGTATTCCGCGAGCCAGATCGGCAGATGTTCCTGTGAACCGTTGAGCGCCTCGACGCCGCCTTTTTGCGCGAACGACGTCGGGTTGCTGGTGCTGTGGGATTGCACGGCGTCAATGGCCTTCGCAATCGGTTCGGGCGCGGCGAGAAAACCGAGCCGCCAGCCGGTCATCGAATACGCCTTCGCGAGGCCGTGAACGATGATGGTGTGGTCGTAGTGCGCCTGTGAGAAGCTGGCAACGCTCTTCACTTTCGCTCCATCGTAGAGCAGGTGCTCGTATATTTCGTCGCTCATGATGAGCACGTTTTTCTCCACGCAGATGTCGCCGAGCGCCTTCGTTTCTTCCGGCGTATAGACGGAGCCGGTCGGATTGCTCGGTGAATTTAAGATGAACAGCCGAGTCTTGGGCGTGATGGCGGCGCGGAGCTGTTCGGGCGTGACTTTGAATTCAGTCTTGTCCGTCGTTTGCAGGATGACGGGTTTTGCACCGGCGAGCTTCACCATCTCGGGATAGCTCAGCCAATACGGGGCGGGAATGATGACTTCATCGCCTTCTTCGCACGTCGCGAGGATGACGTTGTAGCAGGAGTGCTTGCCGCCGCAGCTTACGATGATCTGCGAGGGCTTGTAGGTCAGCCCGTTCTCGCGCTTGAATTTGTCGGCGATGGCCTGACGTAATTCGGGAATGCCGGCGCTCGGTGTGTATTTGGTGAACCCGGCGGCGAGCGCCTTGGCGCAGGCGTCCTTGATGTGTTGCGGCGTGTCGAAATCGGGTTCGCCCGCGCCGAAACCGACGACGTCCTCGCCGGCGGCTTTCATCGCCTTGGCCTTGGAATCAATGGCCAAAGTGAGGGACGGAGCGAGCGACGCGGCGCGATGGGAGATTTTATAGTTCATAAAATTTGTGCGGAAAAATCTTAAATTGAATTAGGCGCAGTGCAAGACGGGAAATTGGTTGCCGCACCTGCTGCCGGCGAAAATTTAAATCTTCTCGGAGCTTTTGGCGGCTTCGATGAGTTCCCAGAACTTCGGGTTCTCCTGAAGCTGCTGGTCTTCGCCCAGCTTGATGCCGGAACGGAAGAAGAAATCCTTGAGCGTGTGGCGGCTTAAAACGCGATGCACGAGGACGCCGAGCTGGTGGCGCTCAAAATAAATCCGGTAATCGCCGACGCGAAAACGATGGAGCGTGTGGCCGTCGCTTTCGAGCTTGCCGAAATCGTCCAGTTCGCTGCCGATGACGTGCTGGGGCAGGCCGCGAAAATCACCGAGAATCTGGAGCTGCAATTCCTTCGGCATCCGCGCCAGTTCGGACGCGGCGGTCGGGGTGAAGATGATTTGAAACGCGTTCATCACAATTGTGGCAGGATTATAGGGTGGGGGAGCAGTCTCGTCCAATAATTCATTCGCTGGGTGGGGCTGACCTGCTCTTGCTGATGAGCCGCAAGGTGGCGCAGCAACGCCGCCCTACCAAATATCTATCCGATCAATCCCTTTATCAGGAAATAGACATACGCCACGACCAATGCCAAGCCCGCGAGACGCGGCAGGCGTCCAAACAATGTCACGAAGACGATGTGCAGCACCGTTGCGCCGAGCAGCAGGAACATGCCCGTCTGAAAAAACGGCGGCATCGGCATCGTGTGATAGAGCGCAAACACGCCGAGGCACAGCGGGATGGAGATATGCGCGTCGCCGACCTGTGACGTGTAAACGATCTCCGGTTGCTTGCGCCAGGCGTAGTAAAACGCCAGCACCATGTTCGGCAGCACCATCAGCCAGCCGCTCAGCCAGCCGAGATGTTTTACGCTGATGAAGCCGGTCTTGATGTGCGAAAGCCATTCCACGAGCCAGTTTGTGCTGACGTAAATCGCGAACGCGCCCACCGCCAGCAGCGCGAGATTCACCGGCAACATCAAGGTGAAATGGGATTTGCCCTGGCGCACGTTGGCTTTGAGCACTTCAAACACGTGAAACACCTGCCAGAACAGGAACAGGCCGATCAGCACCAGACCATCGTTGAAATTCAAACTGCCCTTGCGCCCCAGCGCCCAGACCGCACCGGTGAAAAATAAAACGGCTGTCAATGTCAGCAGCAATGAGAGGCGGTTTAATTCGTGTTCCTTGCCGGGCTTGCCGCCGTTTTTTTTGCCAGCCTTGGCCTCGGACTTCACTTCGGCCTTGAGTTTGACCTCGGATTTTTTCTTTTTAGCCGCCGGCGCTTTTTTTTGCGGCAGCACGTTCATGGCCCAGAAAATGGCGGGCAGGCCGAGGACGAGCGTCATGTTGGTGACGTTGTTGACGAGGGAGTTCGTCATCACGTCCGCGCCGTTGCCGCCGGACTGGCCGAGGATGAACGCGAAGATCAGGTTGCCCATGCCGGAACAGTAGGGCATCACCAGCGTGCCGAGCACGGTGCCCTCGAAACCGCCCGCGCTCATCGCCTCCAGCCGCCAGATCATCAGGAATGACGCTGCGAGGAACAGCGCCAGGAACAGCCACGGCGCCCAACGCCCCGTGGCTTCGATCTGATGGATGAACGGACTCAACACGCGGCGAAGTTTAGGGGAAATTCCTTTTCACGCGATGAAAACCTGTGCCCTCGTAGCGGCTTTCCGGCAGAAAAAAACATCCAACAACCGACTTCCGACAACAAACATCCAATGCGCCCTGCGGGCCCAGGTTCAGAAAACAGTTGATCCTTCTCATCCTCGTCGTCTTGCTCATTCTCATTCTCGGTAGCGAGCATGAACAAGACGATGTTTTTTCAGCGGAGGAAAACCATCAGAAAGAGAATGGCCAGCAGCAGCGCCGTGAGCCACCAGACCCAATGAATCCTGCGCGGTTTCGGCGAGCTCTCGCCGAATTCTTTCTTCACGAAATCGTCGTAATCAAATTTCTCCTCGGGGATGCCCAGATTGCTGGCGTAAGCGGAATCCGACCAGCCGGTTTTTTCATCGGATCCGCAGCCTGGACAGGACTTGGCTTTGGGCGGAATGATGGCTCCGCAGTTGGGACAGACATCAGGCGGCATGCTGGAGTTTTAAGTTTTGAGTTTTTGATTCTTAGTTAACTCAAAATTCAAAACTAAGAACTTAAAATTATGTCACCCGGCCGCGCTGGCGTATTCTTCGTCGGTCTTGAGGTCCATGCCCATCAGGATGTAATCATGCTTGATGGCCTGCATGTCCTTGACGTAATCGTCCAACCGCACGAGCTGGCTGAAGCCGAGGATCGCGAACATTTTCACCGCGGCTTCCTGTTCGGCGATGAAGGCTGCCTCGGCCTTTTCCAAACCGGCGGCGCGCGCGAGTTCGAGAATTTCCGTGATCAATTGGGTTGCCAGTCCGCGCCCGCGATACTCCGGATGCACCAGCACGCTGACACGGCCGATGTGGCGTTTCCAGCCGCCGAGCCGCTGATGCAGCGTCGCCGCGCCGACGATCTTGCCGTCAATCAAGCCCAGCAGCGGCAGGTTGCGGCCGTAGTCAATGTTCCGGCACCAGTCGCGGATGACCTTGATGTCCTGCACGCGGTGCTTGATGAACATGCGCTCGCGTTCGGGAATGCCTTGGAACAAGAGGTGAAACTCCTTTTCGTCGTCGGGCTTCAGCGGACGCAGCACCGCCTTTTTGCCGTCCTTCAATTTGATGTTCTTCGGGAATTTTGCCAGGTCGAGTTCAATGCTGGATGCCATGGTTTTCCTTTCGTTGCCGCACTTTGCGCCGCGCGCAGGCTGCGCGCAATAAAATTTTTCAAATGAACGCCGATTCGCCCGCGAGGCCGGTGGCCTGATGGACGGAATTTAATTTCACCTGCGCCGGGTCGAGGCTCCAGCGCGCGGCGAGCTGGGGCACTTTCTCAAAATTGGTTTCCGCATCGAAAACCGTCGCTGAGTAGTCGCCGTAGTTGAAGAGTTTCACGTCCGCCTCGATTTCCGGCAGCGTCTCGGGGCCTTGATTCCAGACCGTTTCTCCGGCCCAGGCGTAGGCGCGCGTCACGCAGCCATCGTCCAATCGCGCCCAGGCGTGGTGATGCAACAGCCGGCTCGCGTAGAAATACTGCACGTGGCCGAGCTTTCGGCTCAACGCCGTCAGGAACAGGAACGTCGCGTCCACGTCATCCGTCGGATTCGGCAGGCCCATGCCGGTAATGATGACCCAGCCATTGAGGCGCGGACTGATGAAAAATTCGTGACCGCCCGTCAAACCTTCCGCCCACGAACATGGCTCGGCGTGGTCCAGGCCCAGCGCATTTTTTGCCGCTTCCGGCGAAACCGAGCGAATGGCGATCCAGCAACCCGGGCGGGTCGGGGCCGACGATGGGAACGGAAAGAAGTGTTGCATCGGCTCCGGATGTTTTTGCAGCAGGCGCTCCCGCCGATGCACGGCGAGCATCCACCCCAGAATCAGAAAGCCGATGCCCAGCGCGAGGCCGTGCACTGCGAGCAGGAGCAGGGGGATGGCATTGACCGAATCCACATTCCAAATCTACGCCTGTGCGCGGACGGTTCAACCAAAATTCAGTGACAACTTGCTGACAACCACGCCAAATACTTCCCGTTGCCCGCCGCCAGCGGCAATACCAGAAACTCTGGCGTGTCGTAGGGATGCTTGGCGAGAACCAGTTTCTCCAGGGCGGCCAGTTTGGCCTTTGGCGCTTTGAGGATGAGCAATACCTCCGCACTGGATTCGATTTTCCCCTGCCACCGGTAATGTGATTCGATTTTGGGCACGAGATTCGCGCAAGCGATGAGCCCGGCCGACAACGCCGCCTTGGCCAGCGCGCGCGCCGTTTTCAAATCCGGCGCGGTGACGAGGACAATGGCGAATCGGGTCGCTGGCTTCATTTGCGAAAAGGTAGTCACGGAACCGAATCCGCTCAAACCAAATGAGCAAGGGCGCCTAGCCAACAATTTCGTGCGCTCCCCCGCCGGCTTTGTTAGCGTCTGCGCACTATGCGAGTCTTGATTGCGACGGTTACGTGTGGCGCGGGACATCTGGCGGCGGGCGCGGCCTTGGAGGAAGCCTGGCGCGCAGCGCACCCCGACGATGTCATCGAGAAACTTGATCTGCTGAAGCTGTTTTCCCCGCTGCACCGGAAAATTTATTTGGACGGTTACGTCAAACTCATCGAGCGCGCGCCGGAACTCTGGGGCATGGTCTTCGCCAAATCGGACAATCCGAAGCTCCTGTCGCGGATGAAAACCATCCAGCGCAAATTTCCCAGCGGCTCCAAGCAACGCTTCGCCAAGCATGTGAAACAGTTCAAGCCGGACGTCGTGCTCTGCACGCATTATCTGCCGCTGGAAACGCTCACGCCCATGCGCGAGCAAGCGGACGGCAAAGGCCCGTTCGTCGCTTGCATCGTGACGGATTTCGAGGCGCACGCGTTGTGGATGGAATCCTGCGTGGACTTGTATTGCGTCGCGGCGGAAGAGACCAAAGCCCGGCTCGTTGCACGCGGTGCGACCAAGGAAAACATTGTGGCCACCGGCATTCCCATCGCGGCAAAGTTTTCATCCAAGCCCGACGCCAAAGCTGTGCGCAAGCAATATGGCTTGCGTGACGACCTGCCGGTGTTGCTCGTTCTGAGCGGCGGCTTCGGCATGGGACCGGTGGCGGAAATCCTCGCCGAACTCGACAAAACTTCCGCGCCATTTCAGATACTCGTTGTCACCGGGCGCAACGAAGAGTTGCGCCGCAAGTTGGCCACGCAGGATCGGAAGCATCCGACGCACGTGCTCGGTTTCTCGACGAACATGCACGAACTCATGGCCGTGGCCGACCTCATCATCACCAAGCCCGGTGGCCTTACGACGTCCGAGGCGCTGGCGCTGGGCAAGCCGCTGTTCATCTTGAATCCCATTCCCGGACAGGAAGCGGCCAACAGCGATTTCCTCCTCGAACACGGCGCGGCGGCCAAGGCCAATCGGGTCGAAGACTTGCCCTATCGCGTTGAACAACTCCTCGGCTCCAAAAAATTGGGCGAGATGGGCAAGCTGGCGAAATCTCTAGGACGGGCCAACGCGGCCCAAGCGATCTGCCGCGAAGTGCTGGCGCGGATTCCCTGATGCTGGCTGCCGAATCCAATTTCATTCGCCGCGCCATTCTGTTTTATTCTTCGCATGGACGCCGCCCTGCCGCCACTCACCGCTAGCACGCTTTACCTCGTGGCCACGCCGATTGGCAACCTCGAGGACATCACGCTGCGCGCGTTGCGCGTCCTGCGCGAGTGCGACGTCGTCGCTGCCGAGGACACGCGCCGCTCCGGGCAACTCCTGAAACATTTTGAGATCTCCAAGCCGCTCCTGAGCTATTTCCAGTTCAACGAGGCGCGGCGCAGCGAGGAAATTATCGAGCGTCTCCGGCGCGGCGAGAAAGTCGCGCTGGTGACGGATGCTGGCAGCCCCGGCATCAGCGATCCGGGCGAACGCGTGGTGAAAGCCGCCATCGCTGCCGGCTTTCGGGTGGAAGCGGTTGTTGGTGCGTGTGCGTTGGTCGGTGCGCTTACGGCAAGCGGCTTGCCGACAGAGGAATTTCATTTCGTCGGTTTTCTCCCGCACAAGTCCGGGCAGCGCCGAAACCAGCTTGAATCGCTCAAGACCGTTCCCGGCACGCTGGTGTTCTACGAATCCCCGTATCGCATCGAAAAGTTGCTCGGCGAGCTGAACGAGGCTTATCCCGAGCGCGACGTGGTGCTGGCGCGCGAATTGACGAAGAAGTTCGAGGAATTTCTACGTGGCAAGCCGGCGGCGCTGCTGGAAATCGCGCAAAAGCGCAGCTTGAAAGGGGAGTTTGTGGTAATGGTGTCGCCTGAAAATTCTTGACCACGAAATACACCAAACACGCGAAATCATCTGCGGCTGGTGGGGCGAGCGTCCCCGCGAGCCGTTAATAATTTACACCTGCGACGCTCGGCTCGCGAGGACGCTCGCCCCACCAACCTTAGGCTTTTTCGTATAGTTCGTGTGTTTCGTGGTTGAAAATCATTTTCCCAGTTTGAAGTTCGGCGACTGGCCGAGAAATTTCTTCGGATTCTGGAAAATCACCTGTTCAATCGCCTTGGCCAGATGCCCGCGCTTCTTCATTTCCAGCGCCGTCCTCGGCACGGCGAGCGGATCGCTCACGCCCCAGTCACACGCACTGTTCATCCAGATGTTCTCACTGCCGTAGGTTTCCAGAATATCAATCGCCCGGGCGGGCGTGCATTTCGTTTCGGGATACAACGTCATGCCCGCCCACATGCCGCAGTCCAAAACCATCTCCACCGTGTGTTCCTCGACATGGTCAATGATGACGCGCTCCGGGCGGATGCGTTTATCGTTCTTCAAGACGTCGAGGATTAACCGTGTGCCTTTCAGTTTGTCTTCGAGGTGCGGCGTGTGGACGAGGATGAGTTGATTGAACTTCGCGGCGAGTTCCACCTGCATTTCCAGCACGCGGAGTTCGTTGCGGGAATTCTTGTTCAGGCCGATCTCGCCGATACCGAGCACGTTTGGGCTATCGAGAAATTGCGGCACTAGCGCGATGACTTCCTCGGCGAGCTTCACATCCTCGGCTTCCTTGGAATTGATGCACAGCCAGGAAAAATGCTGGATGCCAAACTTGGCGGCGCGCTTGGGCTCGTGCTCGGTGAGCTGACGAAAATAATCATAAAAGCCGGCGGGCGAACTGCGGTCGAAGCCGGCCCAAAACGCGGGCTCGCAGACCGCCGCGCAACCGGCGAGCGCCATGCGCTCGTAATCGTCCGTCGTGCGGCTGACCATGTGGGCGTGAGGTTCGATGTATTTCATGGCAAGTTTTTCCGCAGATTACGCCGATTTCCGCCGAGCCGGTTTGAAGTGGGGTTTATCTGCGCCAATCAGCGAAATCTGCGGGTGATAAGCTCCACTTGCACCTTTACTGGCAGCTTTGGCAACAGGCTCCATTGTCGGATCACTGAACGCGAGCAAAACAGCCTTCGCTTTGTGCCTTTTTTTACCATCAAGTTTGGTCAGCGCGGCGCGAAAGCTTTTCAGCCGGAAATCTTCTTTGCCCGTGGCACGTTCGGCGCGATCAAGGAAGGCGGCGATCTCGATGAGCTTGTGCCGCGCGTCGAGAAAGTAGAGGTCGAGAACTTGTTGCCGTGTCATAGCTTCCGCCGAATATACGGCGGAACGAGGGCGCGGCAACCGCAAAAGCAGCCGCTGGAGCGCCGGCATCTTGCCGGCGTGTTGGCGAGTCTTCAAAATGTGCGCCATGACTTTGAAAACATGCACCCGCCGGCAAGATGCCGGCGCTCCAGTTGCCTGCGGTCCTGGAAAAATGCGAGGACGCGGAGGATAGCTCAAATGAAACAGCCCACCGATGCTGAACCAGTCATCGGCGGGCTGTAACCCAAACAAACCAAGGAAACAAATCAGTCGTATTTTGCGATCGTGATAAGTCCTTCGGGATTCGGCGTGCCGTTGCCGTGCAGGAAGACGATGCGTTCATAGCCGAGATTGCGGAGGCTGACATACCACGCAACGCTGCGGTCGCGGAATTCATCGCCGGGCCGGTTTTCGTGGAAGTTTTCCAAGATCACCACGGCGGCGGGCTGTTGGCCCAGCTTTTTGGCCTGCGCGAGCGTTGCGTCGTTGAGCGCATCTTTGGTGATATCGGGCAGGAGGATTCGGCTGCTCTTTTCATCCAGCGAATCAATGACCAGCGCCGGGGTTTCGCCGGAGCGATAAACCTGCGGCGGCGGTGGTGGCGTGGTGGCGCAAGAGGTGAGCAGGACGGGCAAAGCCGCCAGCAAAGGGAAAAAGATTTTGTTCATGTCGTTTCAGTTTTTGCCGCGCACGCGATTGTCGCTTGCCTTGGCGACTGCTGGCGTTGCAATTGCGATGCCAAGTTTTTTTGATCGCCGGGATAGACTTGGGTGCATTAAGCGCAGGGCTTGTTGAAGTAAGCGCAAAGGGTGTCCCAAGCAAAAAAGCGGATGGCAGAAATGCGGACACGTTGGACGGTGTCAAAGTCAGCGCAATTTGGGGAAAAATTCATGCGCCGTCCGGCACGTCGCGTCGCTCAATTCATCGGGCGAACACAGCTTCACCTGCGCGACCGTCTCGGAAATCTCCTTCACATACGCCGGCTCGCAGCGTTTGCCGCGATATGGAATCGGCGCGAGATAGGGGCAATCCGTTTCCAGCATGAACTTGTCCAGCGGCGTCGCGGCCACGGCATCGCGAATGTTCTGGCCGTTCTTAAAGGTGACGATGCCGGTGTAACTCACCAGCCAGCCGAGATCCAAAATTTTCTGCAAGCGTTCCACGCTTTCGCCAAAACAATGAAACACGCCGCGTGTCTTGCAGGCAAACGGCTGGATTTGCGCGAACAAGTCATCAAATGAACTGCGCTGATGGATGACGCAGTTCAAGTTCAGTTCAGCGGCGACTTCGAGTTGCTGCTGGAAAATCTCCGCTTGTTTCTGTTTGTAACGGGCGTCGTCCTCCGCACTGCCGCCATTCGCGCTCGGCAGGCGATAGTAATCCAGCCCGCATTCGCCGATGGCCACGGCTTTGGGATGGCGCGCGAGTTCGCGCAGGTCAGGGCGGATGTCGGCGGGCGCTTCGTGAGCGTTGCTGGGATGCCAGCCGACGGCGGCGTAAATCATGTCATGTTGTTCGGCCAGCGCCAGCGCACGGCGGCTGCTGTCGAGATCGGTAGCGATTGAAATGATCTTCGTGATGCCGGCGGCTTGGGCGCGGGCGAGCACCTCGGCGAAGTCCGCTTTGTAATCGTCGTAGTCGAGATGCGCGTGCGTGTCGTAGAAAATGGCCATGACGGTTACGGCTTTTTGGCGGTGCTTATCTTCTGCTCCAGCGACTGAACCTTGTCCTCGATGGCGGTCTTGCCGGGATACTCGGGAAGTTCCTTGAGCAATTGCCGGTAATTTTCCCGGGCTTCCGCGAGGCGATCCTGCGCGATCAGCTTTTCGCCGAGCGTGAGTCGGATGCGGAGTCTTTGTTGTGGCGAGGGATTGAGTTGCAGCGCATTTTGCCAGGTTTCGATGGCAGAAATGGGTTTGCCGGCAGCCTCATACAGCGTGGCGAGTTTTTCCGTCAGCACGGTGCTCTTCGGCGTGATGGGCAGATTGATGATGAATTGGATGAGTTGCGCCTCGCGCAGGCCGCGTGCGAGGTCGAGGCAGACGAGGCGGTCGAACGACCATTCGAGGAGCGGGCTTTTGGTGCGGGTCAGAAAGGCATGAAGTTCCGGCGGCGATTTTTTGAACGGCTGATACAACGGATCGCCGATGACGGTGGTTTGCCACGACAACGCCGGCTGCGCGGCCCACGCGGCCTCGCCAAAGGTGTAGCCGCTGCCGAACGCAGACAGAAAGAAAGCGATGTTCGGCGTGAATTGCAGATAGGGTTCATACACGCAGCCCATCGTGCAGGTCGCGCCTTTAGCCAGCAGCGGGCCGCACCAGTTGCGGGAATCGCTGCGCACGGTGTCGGCGCTGAAAGAGTGCAGATGATACGCGAATGCACCCGGCATGAATTCCATTTTGGATGCCGTGAACGGGCCGCACACATCGCCGGAATACCAACCGGCATAGATTGCGATGTGGCTCATCGGAAAGGTGACGGGCAGGGTGTTCGCGTTGGTGTCGAGTTCCGTTTCAAATCCCAACTGGCGGCAGATATTCGCGCTCTCTGCCATCCACTGGTCGCCGAGATAATAACCATCACCGGGGGCCAGGCCGCGCGCGTCGAAATAGGCGCGTCCCCAGAGGCCGTTGGTCTCGGCGGCGAGGGCCTTGTCCACGAGCGCCTTGGCGATTTCCGGCGTCGGGCCGTCCAGGCGCGCAACGAGGAGCAGGCCGTTGGTGCAATCCAGTGAGGTGTTGTTGGTGCAGGTATAAAACGGATTTGGCAGCGGCCCGGTCAGCGGAATTTTCAACTTCAACGACGGCAGCCAGGCGAGTTCGGAGTCCACCGAGGCTTCGTTGTGCTGGAATTGTGCGCCGGCCAGTTTGGCGGCGAGCTCATCGAGTTTGGAAGCCGGCTCGATTTTCAACGGCACGCCGTAGCAGAGGACGGCATAGCGGATCTTGGATTGAACGACGCGGGTTTCCGTTGTCGTGCTTTCGGCGTTGGTGGCAGAAGTTTTGATTTCGCCGAACTTCCACAGCCCGGCGGCTTCGAGTTTTTCCGCCAGCGGTTTTTGGAGGAAATCCGTGAAGTCCGCGCGCGTGATGACTTCGTTCGTCGTCAGCGCGAAGCCGAAAATCTGTTTGGCCGGCACCTGCCGGGCTTTCGCATAGTGCTCCGCCACGGCTTTGGATTCCGGCATCTGAGAGTTGTATACAATAACCACTTCATCGCCCCCGGCCCGAAGGAGCCAGGGAGCGAGCAGGATCAAAAGGATTCCCCACCGCATTGCCAGTAATTTCATCGCGGTGATTTGACCATGTCGCAGGCGGTCAGTTCAAGGTGTTTTGCCAAAAAGTGCCGTGTGCATTCCAGGCATCGGCTGATTTTTGGTTTTATCCCAGTAGCGGAAATCCGCGCTCCAGTCCCAGAGGCACCAGCCCAGGCCTTCTGCTTCCGCCGCGTGCCGGAAGGCTGCATAAAAATTTGCCCGTGATTGGGAATCGGCCTTGATATAAGCCCCGAACTCGCCGAGGTGAACCGGCCGGCCGTAATAATCCGACCACGCGCGAACGAATTTTAATTTCCCGGTGAAGGCCTGCGCGCTGCTCGGATTTTGCCCGGCCGGCAGCGTGTTGTATTTCTCGATGCGGTCGAGGACGTATTTTTTTGGCTGCAACTTCAGGTCCGGCACGAGCGGCGCTGGCGGCGGTCCGGGGAATTGGTAGCCCGTTTGCTTGATGTCCGCTCCGGCCCAGCTCGCCCCCTGATGCGTGAAGAAGAACGGCTCGTAGCAATGCACCGAGACGATCACATTGTCATCCGGCGGCAACACCAACTGGCTCAGTTCGTCAATGCCGCCCCAGCCGCCCGGCTCCGCGAAAAGCGTGCGTTTGGGATTGCTCCGGCGGATTTCCGCAATGGCCCGGGCGTAAATCGGATTCATCACCGCAGTGGTTGCGTTTTCGTGAGGTTCGTTGTCCAGTTCAAATGCGAGGGTTGCGGGGAAATCTTTGTAATGCGCGGCAATCTGCCGCCAGAGCGCAAGAAATTCTTCCGTGGTGCCGGCGGGATCGTGATCGAGTTCATTGAAATGGTGGATGTTGATGATCACCGCCAGATGGTTGGCCAGCGCGTTGGTCGCGACGAAATCCACCCTGGCGAAAATCTCCGGCGAGAGAGCGAAATCTGGCGCGCCGCCGGCGTAATGATGCCAGCCTACCGGCACACGGACATGGTCAAAGCCCTCGCGTTTCATCGCCGCAAATTCATCCGCCGAAACCGTCACGCCCCAGTTCTGGCCGGGCGGCGCTTCCAGATAATTGCCCAGGTTCACGCCGTGCTGAAACAGTTTTGCCGCACGATAGGCTGGCGTGTCGTGGCTGGCGATGGGTTTCATCGCGGGCGGATTGGCTGGTTGGAAAATTTCCCGCCGCGCGTTGGTTTGCGCTGGTAACGTAAAAACGGACAGCAGAACCGCCAGCACGAGCAGCCGGACCACGGAGTTTGGTTTCATGGAGACTATTTTATACACGACCCGACGGCATTCGTCTTGTCGTTAAAACATACCATCGCCATGATGGCCATTGGGGCTCACGCGCTGGTCACTTTCAAACCATCCCAAGCAAGTTCCACGCTCGGCGGCAGCTCTGCCTGTGATTTGTCGTGGTCATAATCGTGCGTGAGATGGGTGAAATAGGTCCGGTCAGCGCCGATCCGCCGGGCCGCCGTCAGCGCTTCGTCGAGGCACATGTGCGTCGGATGCGGCTTGTGGCGCAACGCGTCCAGCACGGCGATTTCAACGCCGCGCACTTTCGCCATGGCTTCATCGGGGATTTCCTTGCAGTCGCTCAGATAGGCCAGCCGCTTGCGACCAGCCTGTTCAAACAAGAAACCCGTGGTCGTCATGCTGCCATGGGGCAGGTCTAACGGCGTGATGGTTAAATCGCCAATTTTGAAAGGGCCTTTAATGACGCGCTCCTCGGGCCGGAAATAACCCCGGGGCCAGGGCCCCTGATGAAACGCGTAAATGAAAACGCGCCGCAAATGCACCATGGTCGCTTCGCTGGCGTAGATGGGCAAAGTCGCCTCGCCGCGCAGGTCGCAGAACCGGCGGCAGTCATCCATGCCGAGGATGTGATCGGCATGGGCGTGCGTCACCAGCACCGCGTCGAGCCACGTGATTTTTTCGCGCAAGCACTGCATCCGAAAATCCGGCGGCGTATCTACCACGAGCTTCACTTTATCCGTCGCGACATAAATGGCCGGGCGCGTGCGCCAGTTCTTGGGATTCGCCAGATATTCCGGCGGATAATCAACGCCGATGAGCGGCACGCCTTGCGAAGTGCCGCTGCCGAGGAAGGTGAATTCGAACGCCATGCAGTTTGGAAATTAGCAGAAGCCCGAAATTCGGCGAAGGAAATTGACACCTTTGAAGTTTATTCTTGTCCGCCGTGGTTGCGCAGCACTTCGGCCAAGTCACGCCAACCATTATGTAATGCCCAGTAAAGTGGCGTTCGACCGGCTTTGTTCTGGGCGTTAACCTCTGCCTGATTTTCCAGAAGAACTTCGGCGGCGTCCCTTTTGCCATAAAGTGCGGCCCAATGTAAGGGCGTAAAACCGTTGTCGGCGCGGGCATTGACGTTAGCGCCGTGGGCAAGAAGTAATTTGATAATCACGGTATCGCCCGCGATGGCTGCTGCGTGCAGCGGCGTCACGCCGTGTTTGTCTTTGGCCATCACATCCGCGCGGTTGGTAATCAAAAAAGCGGCAATATCGTCATTGCCGCTGGCGGCTGCCCAATGCAATGCGATTTTGCCTTCGTTGTCCACGGCTTTGATCAAGGATCCCTTGGCGGACAGCGCGGCAATTTGATCTTTTTCATTGTAGCGCGCGGCTTCAATCAGCGAATCAGGGTAGTCAACCGATGAAAAATCTATAAGGATGTTCGTGTCGCCAGCCTGCGCCTTGATGGGAACGCCGTTGTTTGCCGATGCGTAGGTGTCATGGCCGAGATGATTACCAAAATTAGCAGTGGCGGAGAGTTGAACTTCTCCGTCGCAAACGGATTCAAAAACAAAATGCCCTTTGTCATCTGATTTGGTTTGCTGCCATTCCGGCTGACCTCTTCCGTTAAATCGTATTTCCGCTCCAGCAACAGGCTGTCCGTGGCGGCCAATAACTTTTCCGGCAAGAATTTTGTCGGCCTTTTTGAGCGTGATGGCGGGAAATTCAAAATGGTTGGTTTGCGTGTTTTTCGCCTCCACGCGCGCAAAGGCTGAACCATAACCTTCAGCTTTGACTCCAAAAATCACGTATTCACGCCCCTGCGGCAACGGCAGAAAAGAATATGCTCCTTGCGCGTCAGGTTTACGGGGATGAGGTTCGACGTGCGGCAAGGAACGGCCGACCATCATCGAAAGATTTATTTCTGCGTTTGTTACCGGTGCACGGCTGGTATCTTTCACGTCGCCGGAAAAAACAATTCCCGGTTGCAAGCGCAAATCAAGATTGGTCGGGAAGTCTGTGAATTCTTCGATGGCGACGAGATTGCGCGATGAATCCTGTGCTAAGACAAAACTGGTCGGGTTGATGGGGCCGCTCCAGAACCAAAATTTATTCGTGTCCTGAAGAATGTTTAATGCGTATCGGCCATTTCGGTCGGTATTGGTTTCGCTGAATAGCGGTGCTTTCGGAAATTGCCCCGCATGAAACGAAATCTGCACGCCAGCGGCGGGCGCGCCAGAAGCATCGCGCACTGTTCCTGAAATGTTCGCGACAAAGTTGGTCGGATAAGCCCAACGATCATTGGAATCTTCAGCACAGGCCAAATACCGGCTGGCGAGTGTGATAAAAAGCAATGCCGTCGCGCAACGAGTAGAAAACCTATTCATAAATACTAAATTTGGTGGCTGAATTAAGACCTTAATTGTTAGTGATATTTTGTCCAGTGCCATCTGCTCTAAGCATTTTCGTTTTTGCATCTGCGTCCATCTGTGTTTATCTGTGGCCCGATAATTGGCCATGCTGACCACGCTGCGCATCAAAAACCTCGCCCTCGTGAGCGACCTCACGCTGGAACTCCAGCCGGGTTGCAATGCCATCACCGGCGAGACCGGCGCGGGCAAGTCCATCATTCTCGGCGCGCTCAATCTGGTCCTCGGCGAACGCGCCGACCGCACCCTCATCCGCAGTGGGGAGGAAAGCTGTTCGGTCGAAGCGGTCTTCGACGTCAAAAAACTGCGTGCTCCACTGAAGGGTTTTCTGGAGGAGAACGGGCTGGAACCCTGTGAAGATGCCCAGCTCGTTCTCAAACGCACTTTTACCAGTGCCGGCACGAACCGCCAGTTCATCAACGGTTCGCCGACCACGCTCGCCACGCTCGGCAGCATTGGTGAGTGGCTCGTGGATATGCACGGCCCGCACGACCACCAGTCGCTCCTTCATCCCGCAAAGCAACTCGCCATTCTCGACGCGTTCGGTGGCTTGGAGAAAGATCGCGAAGCCTTTGGTGAACTCGTCCGCCGTCGCGCCATACTCGAAACCGAAAAGTCCACGCTCATCGTGGATGAAAAGACCTACGCGCAGCAGCTCGACCTGCTGCGCTTTCAGGTCCAGGAAATTTCCGCTGCACGCCTGAAACCGGGCGAGGATGAAGAAGTTGAGGCGGAGTTTCACCGCGCCAGCAACGCGGCCAAGCTGCTGCAATTAAGCCAGGCCGCACTTGACGTATTAAGCGAGAGCGATAATTCGTTGCTCACGCAATCCGGGGCCATCGGTCGC
>Ga0068856_100000747_pt1 | contig 35242 bp, 25 predicted proteins | sample KBSCornC62_FD_66595 | JGI IMG/M metagenome (GOLD analysis project Ga0068856, IMG submission 66595) | Corn rhizosphere microbial communities from Kellogg Biological Station, Michigan, USA - KBS Corn C6-2 | ecosystem: Host-associated > Plants > Roots > Rhizosphere > Soil ...
TCCACCGGCGAGACGTTGCCGTTGAGCGCAGAGATGACGACATTGGGCACCGAGCTGAAAGCTTTGGGAAACGTGAAGGTGAAATTAGTTCTCACGGTATCCGAACCGGTGGCCATCTGCGCAATCCCGGCTTGAAGGTTGTTGATGATGGTGGTCCCGTTGCCGACGCGAAGGGAGCCGTTCACATCAAGGGTTGCCCCGGGATTGTTGGTGTTGATGCCGACACCGCCGGCGGCACGCACCAGAAACTGGTTGTTCGCCGTGGAAGTGAAGTTGGTGTCTTGCGAATCCGCCCAAACGAACGCCCCGGTGTTAACAGCCTTGGCGCGGTGTCCGGCAGCAAAGGCGTTGGCGGCCGCAGAATTCTGGTCGCCTCCGGGAACCGTAGCGTAGCTGCCGGTGTTGGTGTTCAGGGAACCGCCGCTGATGGTTGAATAGCTGGCGGCGGATTCGATCCGATTTGCCGCCCCGCCGCCAAGGGTCGAATCCGAGGCCAGAGCTGAATTGTTATACCCGCCGCTGATCGTGGCGGCGGAGTTGGTGCCGATGGTGTTCAGGGCACCACCGCCAATGGTTCCCAGACTACCGCCGATCACATTGGGATCATGAAAAGTGCTGCTAAAGATCGTGTAGGTGCGACCGCCGCCGGCGATGGTGGCGCTGGTGACCCCGTTGGAAACCTGATTCAAGCTAGAACCACCGACGACGTTCGGCGAATCGGTCCCGCCATATTCCAAGCGCATGGCCCGCTGGTTGCCGGCCATGAATTCGAGCGGTTGAAGATTCACGCTGCCAAGAAATTGACCGCTGCCAACGGTGTTGCCGCCAAGTTTCCAATAATTTGAAGAGGCCAACCCGCCCAATGTCGGCGCATCCACATTCGTCAAGCCGACGCCGTTGCCGCTGAAGTTGGGGCTCTGAAATGTGGTGGCCATCACGGTGCCGGCGATGTTCAACGCTGCGCCGCTGGGATTGTTGGTATTGATGCCAATGCCGCCGGAGGCGCGAATGAGGAACTGGTTGGTGCCGGTGGAAATAAAATCCACGTTCTGCGCATCGGCCCAGACAAACGCACCGGTGTGGATGGCTTTGGCGCGCGTGCCGGCAGCGAAGGCTTGATTGGTGGCGGCATTCAAAGCTCCGCCGGGAATCGTGGCGTAGTAGGCATTGGGCAGATTGGTGTTGTGAAAGCCGCCGGCAATCGTCGCATAATTGGCATTCGTCTGGATGGTGTTGTAAAAGCCGCCGGCGACGGTGGCATAATTGGCATCCGACTGAATCCGGCTCTGAAAGCCCCCACCAATGGTGGAAGAATTTACGTTTGGTTCAATGTGACTGCTGTTGCCGCCGGCGATGGTTGAATAGTAGCCATTCGTCGAGATTTCATTGAAGATTCCGCCGCCGATCGTAATGCCGTCATCACCGCCGGCAATGTTGTCCCTGATCCGGTTATTATACCCGCCGCTGATGACTGCATAGAAGTTGCTCGACCCAACCGAATTTCCAGCCCCGCCACCGATAAACGAACCAACGCTGTAAATGCCAATGTTGTTCCCAAAACCACCGCTGACCACGCCCGCCTGACTGTTGATTTGAATCTGGTTGCCGATGCCACCACTAATTGTTGAGTATTGAGCGTTAGAGGCAATCAGGTGCCCCTCGCCGCCAGCGATGGTCGAATAATCGGAGCTGGCATCAATTTCGTTGACCACGCCACCGCCAATCGTGCCAAAACTGGAAGCAATACTATTTGAAAAAGCCGAACCATTAAAATCTCCCGCCCCGCCGCCGGCAATTGTCGCGCCCACCACGCCCGGAGCCACCCCATTGGCCGCCCCACCGCCGACCACATTCACACTGTTCGAGCCGGCCGGTTCCAGCCGCAACGCCTGCACTCCGTTGGCCTTGATCACCACCGCCTGATTATTCGTGCTGCCGAGGAATTGCCCCGGAGAAACATTATTGCCACCCAGCTTCCAATCCGAGGTATCGGCGGCGGTGGTTACCGTGCCGTTGGCATTGATACCCGTGATGAACTCTCCCGCTGCCGCCGTGCCGGTGATGCGAGCTTGCACTGTCGTATTATCAATCTGGGCAGATCCAACCGCGCCGTTGGCAATCTGCGAGCCGTTTACCTGTCCGCTCAATTGCGCCACGGGCAATGCGCCGGTCAAGTTGCTGGCCGTAATCGCATACGGTGTGGGCGTCAGTTCCTGCCGGGGGACGAGCGTGGTGAAGGCGGCCGCGCCGTTGGTCCGCACGGCGATCTCCAGCCAGCGCGCCGCGCCAGGAAATTGGCTGCCAAAGTCCAGCGTGACCGTGAACAATCCGTTAGTCACGCCGACGGCGGCATTGGTCACCAAAACGCCCTGCTGCCCACCGGCGGTCAACGCATCGTAAACCGCAAAGCGCAAATCGTAATTTCCGGAGGCCGGATTTGCGCCGTCATTCAGTCGGCCCTGATACGTGAAGGCCGTGCCCTGGGCATACGCCGCAGCGGCCAAACCAAACAATGCCAACGCGACCATGAGCAGATAGTTAATGCGTGTTTTCATGATGAGAATGGGTGATGGATGAATCGAGCCAGAATTGTGAAACCGCTCCCGAACAGCCACTTTTGTAGCATCCCTCGAACGCTACAGGCAAGAATTTAATCCTGTAAATTAAATATTCTGAAGCAGTTTTTCCGCCGCCGCGCGGACAGATTCCGCCAGTTCGCGCGGTTTCAAGACCTTCGCCTCGCCCGCCCAGCTCAAGACCCAGCGCAGCACTTCGGCGAGGCTGGAAAGGTTCATCGTCAATTCCACACCTCCATCCTTCAAGTCGCGCAGGGTTTGCGACGGGTGCCATTTCTTCTCGCGAATGTAATCGGCAGCGCGCGGTTCAAAACGGATGACGACTTCGAATTTTCCTTCGCCCGCGTGGACCCCGAAGCTATCGCGCAGTCTTTTCTCCAGGGAAAATTTTTGCGAACGCTCGAAAATTTTGCCCGTTGGCTTCAGCGATTGAATCCGTGCCGGAGCGAACGTGCGGATGTCCTTGCGGGCGTGGTCGAACGCGAAAAGAAACCATTCGCCATTGATGTTCGCTAGGTGATACGGATCCACGACGCGCGCCTCGGCTTTCTGGCCGGGTTTGCGATAGTGGAGTTCCAGTTGTTGCCGCTGTGCGACGGCCTTGGCGAGCACGTCGAAAATTTCCAGATTGAGAATCGGTTCGGCGCGGGTGCGGAAGGAAATCGTCTGCTCGATGTCCGCGAGATTCAGCGAGATCGTGTCGGGTAACGCCTGTTCCATTTTGCGGAGCGCGGAGAGCAGCGGTTTCTCAAAGCTGGTGCCGCGATATTGCTGCAGGGCTTTTTCCGCGACCACGAGCGCGAAGATTTCGCCCTCGGTGATCTGCATCGTGGGGAAGGCGTTGACTTCGCCGTTGTAGAAATAACCGTTGCGGCTGGCGTCGTATTCCACCGGCAGATTCAGCCGGTCGCGCATGAACTCGATGTCGCGCTGGATGGTCTTGGTGGAAACCTCGATCTCGCGGGCGAGCGTGGTCGTGTTGGGAAACTTGCCGCTCTGGATCAACTGATGCACCCGCAGCATCCGCTCCAACGGAGGACGCGTTTGCAGCAAAGCTCCGGCAGGCGAATCGTTTGATCGTTGCATGGTGGGCTAACGATTCACGACCTGCTGCTCACATGCCCTTTTCCAGCTTCTGCAGCAGCTCTTCGTTCGTCTTGTGCTTCTTGAGCGCGGCAGTGAGCGTCTCCATCGCCTCGATGGGATTCAAGTCCACCATCGTGCGGCGCAGCTTGCGGATCGCTTCGAGATATTTCGCCGGGAAAAGTTTTTCCTCTTTGCGCGTGCCGGACTTCGGAATGTCAATCGCCGGATAAAGGCGGCGGTCGGAGAGCTTGCGGTCGAGGATCAGCTCCATGTTGCCCGTGCCTTTGAACTCCTGGAAAATCAGTTCATCCATGCGCGAACCGGTGTCAATGAGCGCCGTCGCGAGAATCGTCAGCGAGCCGCCGTTCTCGATCTTGCGCGCGGAGGCGAACATCTTGCGCGGAATTTCCAGCGCGCGCGCGTCCACACCGCCGGTCATCGTGCGGCCGGAACCGCCATGGGCGCTGTTGTAAGCGCGGGCGATACGGGTAAGCGAATCCATCAAGACGAAGACATCCTTGCCCGATTCCACGATGCGGCGGCAACGCTCGATCATGAAGCGGGAGAGACGCACGTGTGTGTCAATTTCCATGTCGTTCGAGGAAGCGACGACTTCAGCCTTCACCGAGCGTTGGAAATCCGTGACTTCCTCGGGACGTTCATCAATCAACAGCACCATACAATGCACTTCCGGATGGTTGGTGGTGATGGCGTTGCAGATCTGCTTGAGAATCGTGGTCTTGCCCGTGCGCGGCGGCGCGACGATGATGCCGCGCGTGCCTTTGCCGATAGGCGTGACAAGATCAATGACGCGGGTCTCGATCAAGTCGGGCGTTGTTTCGAGATTGAATTTTTCGATCGGGTCAATCGAGGTCAGGTTCTCAAAGCGCACGGCCTTGGTGTATTCCTGAAACGGCATTTCGTTGACCTTGTCCACCGACTTGAGCTGCGGGCTGGTGCCGCGATGCGGCGGCTGCGTCGGGCCCTCAATGAAGCTGCCTTCGCGCAGGAAGCTGCGGCGGATGGTGTCCGGCGTGACGAAAATGTCCGTCGGCTTCGGATGAAAATGATTCTGCGCGGTGCGCAGAAATCCGAAACCCTTCTCGGAAATTTCCAGATAACCACAGCCGTAATTGGGATTAACGGCCTTGTCGCCGTTTGCTTGCGTATCGCTCATATAAACTTAGTGACCGAAGGCTGAAACCCTTCCGAAAAATTGCTGGAAAAGTGAACTTTAGAAATTGTCCCGGCAAACCGCCGCAGACTGGAACCTTCGACAGACGTTTAATTACGGGCAAACCCGCCAAAACGCAACAATTATTTTCAATGCATCCCAAGCAAAAGGCGCGCAAATTCATCACGAATCGGCGCGCCCTGGAATTTAACCCGCTATCAGCCGCCCACTTCGGCACGGGCCTCGGCGGCGAGCGCGGTGCTCAAGTAACGTTCACCCGTCGAGCAGGCGATGGTGACAATGACCTTGCCCTTGTTTTCCGGACGTTTGGCCACTTCAATCGCGGCGATGACATTCGCGCCGGTCGAGATGCCGACCAAGATGCCTTCTTCCTTGGCGAGACGGCGGGCCATGGCAAACGCGTCGTCGTTGGAAACCTGGACGCATTCCACGATCTGCGGATTGCCGGCGCTGTCCTTCAAGTGCAAATTCTGCGGCACAAAGCCCGCGCCCGTGCCTTGAATCTTGTGCGGGCCGGGCTTCACCGGCTGCCCGGCGAGCGTCTGCGAAATGACCGGCGAGTCTTTCGGCTCCACCGCGATGGCCTGGAATGACGGCTTCTTCGGCTTGATGGCTTCGACGCAACCCGTGATGGTGCCGCCCGTGCCCACGGCAGAAATCAAAATATCAATCTTACCGTCGGTGTCTTCCCACAGCTCAACCGCGGTCGTTTTTGCGTGAACGGCCGGGTTCGCCGGATTGTTGAACTGCTGCGGAATCCAGGAATTCGGAGTTTCCTTTGCCAGGGCTTCGGCGCGGGCAATCGCGCCCTTCATACCCTCCGCGCCGGGCGTCAAAACCAGTTTCGCGCCGAGCATCGCCAGCAATGTGCGACGTTCGAGCGACATCGTTTCGGGCATCGTGAGAATCAACTTGTAGCCCTTGGCCGCCGCGACGAACGCGAGCGCGATGCCGGTGTTGCCGCTGGTCGGCTCGATGATGACAGTATCTTTCTTCAACACGCCGCTCTTCTCGGCGGCCTCGATCATGGCCATGCCGATACGGTCCTTGACACTGCTCAACGGATTAAAAAATTCGCACTTGAGCAGGATCGTGGCGTCCACGCCGGCGGTGACTTTGTTGAGTTTGACCAGCGGCGTGCGGCCGACGGTTTCGACGATGTTGTTGTAGATGCGTCCCATAATTATTTGAAATTTGGTTGGTTGTTTTGGCTTGTGAAATTTGGCGGAAAACCGACCAAGGGCAAGTCTTTATTTAATGGCAAGGCCATCGAATCTCTTACTTCATTCAACCAACTTCAGGTAGATCACCTTCAAATATTCCGCCTCCTTGAACCCGGCCGGATGATCGGGCGGGTGCAACTGCGTTTTCAACTCGGAAAACTTCCGCCCGGATTTTTTCGCCGCGCGCCGGACCGCTTCAAAAAAATCCACCGCCGGAACGTGCGCCGAACACGAGCCGGCAACCAAAATTCCGCCGGCAGCGAGCCGCGCGATGCCGAGAGCATTCAGTCGTTCGTAAGCGCGGAGGGCCCCTTCCCGCTCCACCGCGCGTTTCGCGAGCGACGGCGGATCGAGCACCACGAGGTCAAATTTCGACGGAGTTTTTTCAATCCACTCAAACGCGTCCGCCTGCACCGTTTCATGGCGGCAGGCGGCGACGGCTGGAAAATTTAGGTTCAGAGCAAAGTTGCGTTTGGCCGATTCCAACGCGTGGGCGCTGATGTCGAGATCCGTCACGGATTTCGCTCCACCACGCGCTGCATACACCGAAAAACCACCGGAAAAACTGAAGGCGTTCAGCACGCGCCGTCCGCTCGCCAGGGTTTCCACTTCCCGGCGATTCTCGCGCTGGTCGAGGAAGAAGCCGGTTTTCTGGCCGCGCAAGACATCGGCCTCGAAGCGGATGCCGTTCTCGGAAAAAACCACCGCGCCTTCCGGCGCGGATCCGAAAAGAATCTGTCCATCGCGGCGTTGAAAGTTTTTCTCCGCAAGCGACTGGACGTTCCGGCTCAAGCGTAGAATGATGCGTTCACAGGCAATGCTGGCTTTGAGTAACGCCAGAATTTCATCCAGACGCGGCAGCCACGCGGCGGTATAGAGTTTCAGCACGAGCGTCGAATCGTAGCGATCCAGCACGAGGCCGGGCCAGCCATCGCTCTCGCCATGAATCAACCGATAGCCGGTGGTCGTTGCATCAAAAAGATCAGCGCGGCGTGCCAGCGTTTGCGAAAGCCGCGCCTGCCACCACGCGGCATCAATCGTCGCCGGCTTGCCCGCGTGCAGGATGCGGACGCGTATGGGCGAATCCGAATCGAACAACCCGACGGCGAGAAATTTATCGTTGCGATCAAAGATGACCGCGAGTTCGCCGGTTTGGCCCGCGCGGTTCTGCTCGCGGATGCTGTCGGCAAAAAGCCAGGGATGACCACCCCGGACGATGGATTCAGCGGTGTTTGTGAGACGCAGGCGCAAACGGGCCGCAGTTTGATTTGCGGCGGGCTGGCTCATTCCAGTCCGCTCGCCTTGCGGGCGCGCTTCAAGACTTTTTGCGCCAGCGTGCGCGCCTTCGCGGCCCCGTCGGCGAGGACGCCGTTGACGTAATCCAGATTGGCCGCGAGCTCGGCGCGCTTCTGCCGCGCTTCGGCGAAATGATTCCAGTAATGCTCGAACAATCCCTTTTTCAAATCACCGTAGCCGAAGCCACCGGCACGCAGACGATTTTCAAAATCTGCCGAGATTTCAGCAGGCGCGACGAGCTTGAGCAACTGGATGGCGAGATTCTGATCAGCGTCCGGTTTGGGTTCCTCCGGGGTGCGGGAATCCATTTTGATGCCCATGACCTTTTTGCGCAGCGGTTTTTCCTCGCCGAAAATTTCGAGCGTGTTGCCGTAGCTCTTGCTCATCTTCTCGCCGTCGAGGCCGGGGACTTTCGCCGTCTCGCCTTTGATCTGCGGCTCGGGGATGACGAAGGTTTCGCCGTAAGCCTCGTTGAACTTGATGGCAATATCGCGAGTCATCTCGACGTGCTGCTTCTGATCCTGACCAACGGGAACAACATTGGAATCGTAAATCAAAATATCCGCCGCCATCAGCACGGGATAGGCGAAGAGGCCGTGGTTGATGGGAATGCCCTTGGCCGACTTGTCTTTGAACGAGTGGGCCTTTTCCAACAGGCTCATCGGTGTGAGCGTGGAAAGTATCCAAGACAGTTCGCAGACTTCCGGCACATCAGACTGGCGGAAAAAGACGGATTTCTTCGGGTCCAAGCCGCACGCGAGAAAGTCCAGCGCCACGTCCATGGAATTTTTCCGGCGCTGTTCCGCGTCGAACAGCGAGGTCATCGAGTGATAGTCCGCAATGAAATAGAACGCCTCGCCTTTTTCCTGGAGGGCGATGGCGGGCTGCATCATCCCGAAATAGTTTCCGAGGTGCAGCGTGCCGCTGGGCTGGATGCCTGACAAAATTCGCATGGCGGGAAGTTAGCAGCGAAGGGGGAAGTCGGGAAAACAAAAAACGCCCAAACATAAAGTTTAGGCGCTGGGAAAATTTAGGCGCTGGGAAAAGAGATTCAATCACCACCAGAAATGAATGCCAGCAGTTGTGCGTGGGGTCATATATTCTGAAGAACTTGTCTTGAATTTACGCCAAGCTACATGTCCATCCTTGTAACCAATATTGCCACCCATGGGCATGTTATTCTTTAAATGCGCGCTGAGGTGGTTATAGAAAGCACCGTTCTGATGAAATCCGCTAACACCCGGACCACCAATATCTGAGTAATTATTTCCAGGGTTCAGATATCCCGGTTGACTAACGCCTTGGCTGATGATGCAATCTGCCACCAACACGCGATCTGAAACCGGAATAGTAATAGATCCACTTGGCAGGGTGATCGGTTCGGCCGTGAATCTTTTGTTTTGATTGGTGCTAGCCAGCTTGCTCTGCGCCCCCCAAACCGCCAGCGCATAACCGATGATGTGAAAATCCTTGGTGACATCTGGCGGGGTGGCGGACACGCCAAAATTCCAAAGACTTGTATTGTCACCGATTCCCGGAGCGGACCAGTTTTCCTTGTCCGTATATTTTGGCGCGGTGCTAGGGCAATAAAATGTTTTTTTAGTCAAACCTGAGGCCAGCATGTTATCAGCCGCAGAAATGGGAATATCCCAAGCCCAACTAGCACCGCCGACCAACTCTGGCAATATATCACGACTATCAGAAGCATAGACATTTAATGCCACCTCGATCTGATGAACATTGTTCAAGCATTGCACGCGTCTGGCCTTCTCTTTGGCTGCTGCCAGTGCCGGGAGAAGCATGGCCGCCAAAATGGCAATGATCGCAATCACCACCAGCAATTCAATCAAGGTGAAGGCTTTGCGCGGCGAACGAGGTGACAATATTTTTTTCATGGGTGTTATTACGGGGTAATCTTTAATTAAGAATACTTTTTAATTCAAAAAAACGCAACAAATAAAAAATCCAAAAACTGTGGACGCTGTATTTTGCGCCGTAAAATAGCGGACTCGTCACGCGACGCCTCCCCCTCAATTGAGGGGGCACCGGCAGGGGCCGGTTGGAAACTGCGAGGATGGAGGATAGAAGATGGAGGATGGCCGAAGAGCCGCGCCATCTTCTATCTTCCATCCTTACTTCGATCAAGAGCGCCGGCGCGCACTTCCCAGCGCTGCAAATCACGGCCCAATTCGCTCGGCCAGTTTTCCTCCGTGCAGGTCATGAACACCTGGCCGCTCGCCTCGCGCGAACGCGCCAGCAGCGGCAGCAATCCGCTCCGCCGCTTCACGTCCAATTCGCCCATCACATCGTCAATCAGCAGCACCGGCGGCGAACCATGAATGCCCGTGAGAAATTCCGCCTGCGCCATCTTGAGCGCGATGGCCAGCGTGCGCTTCTGCCCCTCGCTACCGAATTGCGCGGCGGATTTTCCATTTTGCAACAAGGCCAGATCATCCCGATGCGGCCCGACCAACGTGGCGCGAAATGTCCGCTCCCGTGCGCGCGACTGCGCCAGTTCCACCGCAAAGTCATTCTTCACGCTCGGCTGGTAATCAATGCGCAGTTCCTCCGCATCATTCGAGATACGCCGATACGCGAGCCGGGCCAACGGGGAAAATTTCGGAACCAGTTCGCGGCGCGCACGGATGATCTCGTTGCCCAGCTTCACGAGTTCGGCGGAAAAACTTTCCAACGCCGCCTCATCCAAGGTGCGCTGTTTCAACAGCGCGTTGCGGGCACGAACGCTGTGCATGTAGCGCTGGAGCAAGGAGAGATAGCCCGGCTGCGTCTGCGCCAGCAACAGATCCAGAAACCGTCGCCGCCCGCGCGCCGTGCCTTTGACGAGTTGGAGATCTTCCGTGCAGAAAACCACCGTGCGCAGCGCGCCAAAGTAATCCGCCAGTTTTTTCACCGGCTGGCCGTCGAGCGTGAGCTTTCGTTCGCGCAACGCCCAATACATTTTAATCTCATGGTCGCCCTGCCCCACCACGTTGCCGCCGACGAAATAGCCTTTTGCGCCATGCCGGACCATTTGTGCGCCGCCGACGCCGCGAAAGGAACGCAGTGTGGCCATGAGATAAACCGCCTCGAGGATGTTCGTCTTGCCCTGCGCGTTATCGCCGAGCAGCAGATGGAAGCCCGGGGAAAAGTCCACGTCCAACCGCGCGTAGTTGCGGAAGTCTCGGAGTCGCAGATGGGCCAGATGCACGCGGAGAAAATAGGAGCGCGGACGGCTCATCCGCGAGTTAATTCAGTTGGAGTTCAAGCTTTAGCTTATTTTGGAGATGCAGGCTAAAGCCTGAACTCCATCATTGCGCCGGGAAACTCCACCCTAAACGGGTTATCGTCGCTTGATTTTACGAAGTCCGGCGCGAACACCGACATGGATTTTCCGCCGCAAGCCCGCGATCCTGGCGCCGGGCATTTCGCGCTGCAGCAGATATTTCACATGCGGCAACGGCGAACGGGCGAGGTCTTCCGGCGTGGTATTTTTTCCGGTCACGCCCGGAACCAGATCCAGGCCGGCGTGATGGAACAGCCGCTTCACAAACGCCGAGCAATAGACCGAGCGTTCGCGCGCCAGAATATTTTCCTGCGCGCGCAGTTCCGGTTTCTTCAAGGCGATAAGCGTGCCGATGAGTTCACGCAGCGAATAGCGCTCGCGGTTGGCGACGAGTTCCAGACCTTCGCGCAACAATGTGGCGACCTGCGTTTCATCCAATCCAAAATCCAACACCGCGAGCGACGGAAACATTTTCTCATCGAAATATTTGGCTGCGCGATTTTCCTGCGCGCCGAGCTGGATGTTCTTCCTGAGAATCTGGAGGTCCGATTCGATGACCCAAAGGTGACCGTCGAGGCGCGGGCCTTGAAACAGAAACGCGTGCGACCAATCGCTCCAGCGGCCGGCGTCATCGAGGTGGCGTTGCGCGCGGCGGATGGCGATGTCCACGCGCGTCGCGCCCCCACACAAACCCACTCGCCCCGGCTGCGCGTGGCGCTCGATAAATTCACGATTCGACAGACCGGTGACAACGATGGTTTGGGTTTCCATGGTAAAATTATTTTTCCGGCAGCAATGAAATGTGCGTCGGCTCGTCGCGTTTGCAGGTAAGCCAGCCGTCTTGCTCGTGCAACTCAACCACCTGGATGGAACTGCGGCGCTGCTCGGTGGTGTCTTTTTTCGCATCCGGCCCGCGGCGGCCCGGGTGCGTAAAGTAAAACAAGAACGCCCGGTCGCCGCTCACCACCACGTCGGGATGGCCGCCCATGACTTGATCATCTTCGCCTTTGCCGGGAACCACCAAAAGATTCACCGGCTGCTTGTCCCAGCGCAGCGCGTCGTCGGAACGAAAAACGCCCAGCCCCTTCCATTCATCAATCACGCACCAAAATTTGCCGTGCCAGCGGAAGGCTTTCGGGCCTTCGCCCCGGCTTTTGAACGCGAGGCCCTTGTCCGTCCAGTTCACGAGATCGGGGCTGTCGGCGAAGTGAATGGATTTGCCCGTGCGCTCGTCGTTATACCACATGCGCCACGAACCATCCGGCAATTGCAGCAGACTCGGGTCTATCACCCGGTCCGACGCGAGCACAAGTTTTCGTGGATTTTTCCAGTGAACCAAATCCGTGCTCGTGAGCTGCACGATGAAGCGCGGATGATTCCAATCTTGAAAAATTCCCGGCACGACGGTGAGAAACATCTGCCACGTGCCATCTGGCGCGCGGATGACATCTGGCGCCCACTGCGTGACGTTGGTTCCGCCGTATTCCACAGGCAGTTCCACCTGCGCCATGCCGACAAATTTCCAGTGTGCGCCGCCGTCCGCCGATTCCGCGATGCCGATGGGCGTGCCGTGAACCCACGCCACGCCGGACTGGCCCGGGACATTCGCACGGCGATCCGTGTAAAACATCCACCAGCGATTCACCTGCGGATTCCAGATCAGCGTCGGGTCCGCCGCGCCATCATAGACCGGATCGCGATACAGCGGCTTGGATGCGATTTGACCGGTGGTTTGACAACCGGACGCGGCCAGCGTCATCCAGCCAAGAATCAAAAGCCAGCCCGCGGATTTCATTTCAGAAGCAATACAAATTGATCTGCCAACAATCAAGCTGGAGAAAAATGGCGACAACAGACCTGATGCGCCGGCATCTGCCGGCGAGTCGGCGGGCGTTTTCAAAAATATGCCGGCTGGAAGCCAGCGCTCCAGTTTTAGATTCGTGTTCCTTTTCATTCGTGGTTTATTCCCGCAACGGAAAATGTTTACATGCCGGCATGGTTCCGTGCGTGATTTTTGAAGACGAACACCTGCTGGCGGTTCACAAGCCCGCCGGCTGGAACACGCACGCGCCGTCGCCTTACGCCGGTGAGGGCATCTACGACTGGCTGCGTCATCGCGAACCGCGCTGGGCGTCGCTGGCGATCATCCACCGGCTCGACAAGGAGACCAGCGGCCTCCTCGTCTTCGGCAAAACGCCGCTCGCCAACAAATCGCTCACAGAGCAATTCACCGCCCGCCAGGTCCATAAGAAATATCTCCTGCTCACGGATGGCACGGTTCCGAAAAAAGAAATCACCGTAAAGTCCGCCCTGCTCCGCCTCGGCGAGAAATATGCGAGCAGGCCCGGCGGTGAAATGGCGGAAACGAAATTCACGCCGGTCGCCGACGCCAAATTCGGCAATGGAAAATTGCAGATGATCCAAGCCGAGCCGCTGACCGGCCGCACGCACCAGATCCGCGTTCACGCCGCCGAAAGCGGATTTCCCATTCTCGGCGACACGCTTTACGGCGGCACGGCGTCATCGCGGGTTTACCTGCACGCCGGGGAAATTGAGTTCACGCATCCGGCCACGGGCCAGCCGGTGAAGTTTTCGGCGCCGGTGGATTTCGACCGCGAGCCGCGCCTCACCTTGCGCACGGCCATCATCGAACCGGAGGCGACCAATGCTTTTCGGCTGATTCACAGCGCGAGCGACGGCTGGCCGGGCTGGTTGGTGGAAAAGCTCGGCGACTTTTTACTCTCGCAAGCAGAAGCGCCCTTGAGTGCGGCACAGACGGAAGAACTGTCCCGGCTCGCAAAAATGTTTTCTTCACACGGGGCATATCACAAAATCCTTTCGCGCCACGTCCGCCAGTCCAAAACCTCCGACGCCTCGCCGCAATTGGTGTTCGGTGAAGCCGCGCCGGAACGGTTTGAGATTTTGGAAAACGGTCTCCGCTATGAGATGAGTTTTAACGAAGGTTATTCCGTCGGCCTGTTCTTCGATCAGCGCGACAACCGGCGACGATTGCTGACGCGCCACATCGCGGCGGACTATCAACTATCAACTTCTGCCTATCAACTTCTGAACTGTTTCGCCTACACCTGCGGCTTTTCCGTTTGCGCCGCCAAGACGGGCGCACGGACGACCAGCCTGGATCTCTCGAAAAAATATCTCGAATGGGGCAAACGCAACTTCGCGCTCAACGGACTCGACCCGGCGGAACACGATTTCATATACGGCGACACCTTCGACTGGCTGCGGCGGCTGGCGAAAAAGGGCCGCGCCTTCGACGTGATTGTGCTGGACCCGCCGACGTTTTCGCAGTCGAAGGAAACCGGCGTGTTTCGCGTGGAAAAAAACTTCGGCGACCTCGTGACCGCCGCCCTGCCCGTCCTCAAGGCGGGCGGGGTGTTACTCGCCTCGACGAACGCGGCGGACTGGGCGCCGGAGAAATTTCTCGCCAGCGTAGAGTCCGCCGTCCGCGCTGCGAAACGAAAGATCCTGAAACAACATTACGTCCCGCAGCCGACGGATTTTCCCATCAGCCGCGAGGAGCCGGCGTATTTGAAAACGGTGTGGGTGAAAATCAGTTAAAGCCGCCGGCCGAGTCAAATTATCCTTGAAAGCCGCCAAGCCCCGCGACAGCCTCCTCCCAATACCAACACGAATGAACTCGAAGCCATTTGCCCTGTTCCTGCTCCTGCTTGCAGGCTCCATCATGTTGATGGGTTGCCAAACGCATCGTTCATCCGCGCCTAAAACTGGCAGCGAAAAAAACACCTATGTGCTCGTGCATGGCGCATGGGGCGGCGGCTGGGATTGGCGGCCGGTGGATGATTTGCTTACGGCCGATGGCAACAAGGTTTTTCGCGTCTCACTCACCGGTCAAGGCGAGCGTTCCCATCTTGCCAACACCAACCTTGATCTCGACACGCACATCCAGGACGTCGTCAATGTCATCCTGTGGGAAAACCTGCATGACGTCGTGCTCGTCGGACACAGCTACGGCGGCATGGTCATCACGGGCGTGGCCGACCGCGTGACGGATCGCATCAAAAGCGTCATCTACCTCGACGCCCTGTTGCCGACAAACGGCGAAAGCGTGAACGCCGCCATCCCCGCTCGCGGCGGGGTCAACCAACAGGTCACCAACGGCTACATTTTGCCCGTGTGGGTCAAAGGCAATCCGCCGCCGCCACACGACGTTCCCATGCCGGCAAAATGTTTCAGTCAACCCATCGCCCTTACCAACCAGGCTGCCGCCGCGCGATTGCCCGCCACCTATATCCTGACCGTGGACACCGGGAAAACACCGGAACAGGATACGTTTTTTCCGTTTTATCAACGCGCCAAAACCCGCGGCTGGCCGACGTGGATCATGGAAGGCGACCATAATGTTCAGCGCTCGCATCGCGCGGAACTGGTGCGCCTGCTGGAACAGGCCGCGCAATGAAATTTCCGGAGCGGTGCCGACGAATGGACGGGCTCCCTCGATAAAATTCACGCTTTCGGCTTGGGCTTGATACCGGGGAAATATTTTTCAGAACAGTCGGGACAGAGGCTGTGGCTGAAGGTCGCATCGGTGTGTTCGACGATGTAGCTTTCCACCTGTTTCCAATAGCCACCGTCGTTGCGGATTTTTTTGCACCCCCCGCAAATCGGCAACATCCCGGAGAGCGTTTTAATATTGGCCGCCGCCGCCGCCAGTTCCGAGGACACACGCCGCAATTCCAGCGTTGTCATGACGAGCCGCGCGAGGCTCTCAAGGCAGGTGCGCTGCTTCGTGCTCAAGCGCCGCGGATGCCGGTCAATCACGCAAAGCGAGCCGAGCGCATGGCCATTCGCCGTCAACAGCGGCTGGCCAGCGTAGAAGCGGATGTTTGGATTACCCGTCACCAATGGATTATCGGCGAACCGCCCATCTTCACGCGCGTCCTCCACTTCCAGCATGTGGGACTGCAAAATGGTGTGGGCGCAGAAGGCCTGTTCACGCGGGGTTTCCGCACCGATCTCGCCGATGCGGGATTTGAACCATTGCCGCTCGCGGTCAATCAGCGACATGATTGCGATGGGTGCGCCACAGATGAACGCGGCGAGTTTGGTGATGTCGTCGAAGGCCTGCTCCGGAGCGGTGTCGAGAATGCGGTATTGCCGCAAGGCTTCAAGCCGAGCGGCTTCATTGTCAGGCAAGGGAGCTTGCATTCGTCGAAGTTGAATCAACTCTGGGGGAATGGCAAATGACAATTCCAATTCGGGCAGTGGGATTCCAATGCCATGCGTTTCACTTGAATTCCATCTGGGCCATATACAATGGCCGGACCAGTCACATATTTGTAACTTGCGAGCATTCCCGCCGCATCTCATCCTCACAAATGACTTTTATTCGTTTGATCGCCGCCGCTCCGACATGGATGTGGCTGACGCTGGTTTGCCTAAGTGCGCCAGCCGTCCACGCCGCCGACACACTGTCCGCCACCACCAACGCTCCGTTTGATTACGCCGAGCCCAGGGTGCTGACCGCCACGCTTTACGAAATGGGTTCGGACCGGAAGAAAATTCTCTTCACGTTCAAGCGCACCGCCACACGGGTTGGAGATACCGTCAACGTGGAACGTCAATTCGCCCACCCCGACGGCTCGGTGGCCGCCGTGGAAAACGCCCGCTATGACGGCGACCGGCTCGTCAGCTTTCAGATGAAGGAATTTCAAGCAAAGGTTTCCGGGGCCGTCGAGATCGCGCCCGACCCGAAAAAGCCGGGGCAGTCGCAACTCACCATTTGTTACGGTTCCGGCCTGGAACCGAAAAAAGGTGACACCCAAAGGCTTCAACCGGACACCGTGGTGGACGACACCGTGTATCCCTACATGCTGATGCACTGGGACGCCTTGATGCAGGGGGATTCCGTGAAATTCCGCTTCGTATCACTGGAATGGGAGCGCACATTCATGTTCCGCTTTGTGAAAACGGGCGAAACGCAGATGAACGGCCGGACGGTGGAACAAATCAAGATGGAACCCACCAATTATTTCGTGGCCCGGCTCGTGGACCCGCTGATCTTCAATGTCGAAAAGGACGCCCCCCACCATATCGTCTCCTATATCGGCCGCACCACGCCACGCATCAAAAAGGGCAATTCCTGGAAATATCTGGATGCGGAAACGGTTTTCGATTGGAAATAATCCTCCAGCAACTCCCGGCGCAAAATCAATCTTTGCTTTAGTTGGCGCTTCTGCTCAATTGGGCGGGCCCGTTGAATGAATCAGCGGACTTACTCAATTTCATTATGTTCGAAAAAATTGGAGTTGTTGGCGTCGGACGCATGGGCGCAAACATGGCGCGGCGCTTGAAGGAATGCGGGTTTCCCGTCGTGGCCGTGTTCGATGTGAATGCCGCCAGCGCCGCCGCGCTCGCGCAGGAACTCGGCTGCGTCGCAGCCACCGACCTCAAGCAAGTCACGCTGCTCAGCGACGTCATCCTCACCGTCGTCACTGATGACAAGGCGATGAAAGCGATTTTCACCGGCGGCCTGCTGGTGCGCGCGAAGGGAAAACTGTTCATCAATTGCGCCACCGTCACGCCCGCCATCCACGTCTGGGTGGAGCAAAAATGCACGGCCAAAGGCGCACAATCACTGGAAACGTGCATGGCCTCCAGCATCACGCAGGCGCGTCAAGGCACGCTTTACCTGATGTGTGGTGGCAAACCGGAGGCATTTGAACGCGCCAAGCCCGTTCTTGAAAAACTGGGCGAACCCGTCCGCCACATCGGCCCGGCGGGCCAGGCCGCGCAGGTCAAGGCACTCGTCAACATGGTGATGAACGCCAACACCGCCGCGCTCGCCGAAGGGCTGGGCCTAGGCGATGCGCTGGGACTGGATCTCACGATGTTGCGCGAAGTTTTTTCGCAGACCGGCGCGCGCTCCGGCGTGCTCCAGACGGACGGCGAGGACATGCAGAACCGCGATCACGCCTGTTTCTTTTCCGCCGTGCACGCCGCGAAAGATTCCGGCATCGCGCTCAAACTCGCCAAGGCGCAAGGTTTGAACCTCCCGCTCGCCGCCGCGACCAAGAAACAATACGACCGCATGATCGCGGACGGCCTGGGCGAACTCGATAAATCCGGCGTTGCCGAACTGACGTTCAAGGGGCGCCAGAAAAATCCTTCCTGACCAACCCGCCATCACCTCGCTGGCGGACAAACAGTTGCCACATTTTTAAAAATTTTGATGCGGCCACGGATTGCCGTTGCCGGAATCTGGGCTATAATCAATTGCGAACAAACTAATTATTTACGCACGTCCAATATGTCCAATTCATCCACAGTCATGAACCAACCACCCGAAAATGAAGTCGCCGCGTGGAAGGAGATCGTGCTCGAATATCAGAAGCCCTCGACATGGCGGGCGCTCTGGCAAGTCACCAACACACTCGTCCCGATTGCCGGCCTCTGGTATCTGATGTATCTGTGCCTGCCGATCTCTTGGTGGCTGGTCGTGCCGCTGGCTGTGCTGCTGGGCGCGTTCATGATCCGCATGTTCATCATTTTCCATGATTGCGGCCACGGCTCCTTTTTCAAATCCCCGGTCGCCAACGACGCGATGGGCTTCATCTCCGGCATCCTAACGTTCACGCCGTATTACCATTGGCGCTGGGAACACGCCATCCACCACTCGGCCGCCGGTGACCTCGACCGGCGCGGCACGGGCGACGTGTGGACGATGACGGTGCAGGAATATCTCGAAGCCTCGCGTTGGAAAAAGTTCTCTTACCGTCTGTCGCGGAATCCCTTTATCCTGTTTGTGATCGCGCCACTCTTTTTATTCGTGATCCTCCAGCGCTTCCCGTCGCTCAAGGCCAACGCGCGCGAGCGACATTCCGTTTATACCATGAACGTGGGCATCGCCTGCATGGTCGCGGGCCTGTGCTGGATCTTCGGTTGGGAGGCTTATCTGCTCATTCAACTGATCGCGCTGGTGGTCGCCGGCGGCGCGGGCGTGTGGCTGTTTTACGTGCAGCATCAATTTGAAGGCGTCTATTGGGAACGCGGCGACGACTGGAGTTTCACCGACGCCGCGCTCAAGGGCAGCTCCTTCTACAAGCTCCCGCGCATCCTGCAATGGTTTTCCGGCAACATTGGCTACCACCACATCCATCACCTGAGCTCGCGCATTCCGAACTACAACTTGGAGCGATGCCACCGCGCCCATCCGCTGTTCCAGGAAGTCAAACCGATCACCTTCTTTTCCAGTTTCAAATCCCTGACCTTCCGGCTCTGGGATGAGCAGAACCGCAAACTGGTCGGTTACCGCCACCTGCGCACCGTGCGAAAGCACGCGCACGCCCGCGCTTCAAATCGCTAAGAGCAGCCGCTTGATTTCCTTGAGCCGCGCCTTGGCCTCTTTTTTCGTGAGGCGCGGAAACTTGCCGCCGAGCTGAATAAAATCGCCGCGCCGCGTGATTTTCAGCTTGTCGTCCTCGACCTCGATGGACGTCACACCCTTTTCGCTCGCGAGAATTTTCAATTCGGCAACCGCCAGCAATAATTCCACCGGCGGCGGTAGCGGGCCGAACCGGTCGCGTAATTCCTTCTGCAACGCGTCGAGTAACGGCTTTTCGTTCGCCTGCGCCAGCTTGCGATAAATCTCAATGCGATGATGCGGCTCGGTGACGTAGTTGTGAGGAAGCGCGGCATGGTGGGGCGAGCGTCCTCGCGAGTCGCTTGAACCGGCGGCATCCGGCTCGTCAGGAGCCTCGCCCCACCGGCTGCTGTCGCTGGCGGCATTCAACTCCAGGAAATCCAGCGCCACGCGCACTTCGACGCGCGGCTTTACCTTCTCGCCTTTCAACGTGCCGACGCTTTGCTTGAGCAACTGGCAGTAGAGGTCAAAGCCCACGGCCGTGATATGACCGCTTTGTTCAGCACCCAGTAAGTTACCCGCGCCACGAATCTCCAAGTCGCGCATGGCGATCTTGAAGCCGCTGCCGAGCGAGGCGTATTGCTTCATCGCGCTGATGCGCTTGCGCACATCCGTAAGCAGGCGCGCATGACGCGGCAGCAGCAGATATGCGTAAGCCTGATGCTTGTAGCGCCCGACGCGACCGCGCAATTGATACAACTCGCTCAACCCAAAACGATCGGCGCGGTCAATGATGATGGTGTTCGCGTTTGGAATATCCAGTCCACTCTCGATGATCGTCGTCGAAAGCAAGACGTCTGCCTCGCCGTTGACGAACCGCGTCATGACTTCTTCGAGATCGTCCGCGTTCATCTGGCCGTGGCCGACCACGATGCGCGCGGCGGGAACGAGTGATTGCAATTTCGCGCGCACGGTTTCAATCGTCGTCACGCGGTTGTGCAGAAAGAAAACCTGTCCACCGCGATTCATCTCACGTTGTATGGCATCGCGGATGACACGTTCGTCGTAAGCCGTGGCAATCGTCTCAACCGGCAGCCGATCGTGCGGCGGCGTCTGGATCGTGCTCATGTCGCGCGCGCCGGTGAGCGCGAGGTAAAGCGTGCGCGGAATCGGCGTGGCGCTCAACGTCAGCACATCCACCAGCGTGCGCAGTCGCTTGAACTTTTCCTTGTGCAGCACGCCGAAGCGCTGTTCCTCGTCAATGACCACCAGGCCAAGTTCCTTGAACGCGATGTCGTCCTGCACCAGCCGGTGCGTGCCGATGACGATGTCCACCGCGCCCGCCGCGAGATCGCGGATGATGCGATCCTGCTCGCGCCGCGTGCGGTAGCGCGAGAGGACTTCAACGCGGATGGGATAATCCGCCATGCGCTCGCGGAAATTATTAAAATGCTGCTGCGCCAACACGGTCGTCGGCACGAGGATGGCGACCTGTTTGCCATCCATCACCGCCTTGAACGCGGCGCGGATGGCGACTTCGGTTTTGCCAAAGCCCACATCGCCGCAGATCAATCGGTCCATCGGTTTGGGACGTTCCATGTCGGCCTTGGTCGCGGCGATGGCGGTGACTTGATCCGGCGTTTCCTCGTAGATGAATGCGCTCTCGAATTCCCGCTGCCATTGCGTGTCCGGCTTGCACGCGTAACCGGCCTGCGATTCGCGCACGGCCTGAATGCGCAGCATTTCGGCGGCGACATCGCGCACGGCTTTTTCCGTTTGCTCCTTCGCTTTAGCCCAACGCGTGCCGCCGAGCGTATTCAGAGGCGGACTGACCTTGCCCACGCCGATGTATTTGCTGACGAGATGCGCCTCGCTGACGGGGACGTAAAGCTTCGGCGATTCGTTGACGGAATCCGCCGTGGCGTATTCGATGACGAGGCATTCGGTGCCGGTGGCGGGCTGATATTGGCTGGTGGATAAACCGTGTCCGCGCAAGCCTCCGCCCGTCGGCATGTTTTTAAGACCGAGGTAACGGCCGATCCCGTGCTGGAGATGAACGACAAGATCGCCTTCCTCCAAATCGGCGAAATCAATTTCCATCGCTGAACGAACGGCGTTGGCGTGCGGCGACTTGAGCCTGCGGGCGCGCTGGATTTTGTAGCGGCCAAAAATTTCCGCGTCCGTGATGACGACGAGTTTCGCCGATTCGCAGATGAAGCCCCGGGCGAGTGAGCCAATTCGGGTCTGGGGTCTGGGGTCTAGGGTCTGGGGTTGCGTGGCGCGCGCGTCTTTTCCCAGATCCGAGACGCCAGACCCCAGACCCAATTCCGTCCAGATTTCCTCGAAGCGCTGGCGCTCGCCGTCGTTGTTGCAAAACACATGGACGGCGTAGTCCTGCCGGAGCCAGCGGTGAAGCTGTTGGAAGAATTCCCGGCGCTGCGCCTCGGCGATCTGCGGTTCCGGCGCCCGCTCCGCCAGCGGACGGAAAGCGTCGAGGGACGTGAAGCCTAAACTGGTGGGGCGAGCGTCCTCGCGAGCCGCTGATGCCAACGATTCACCACCTTTCAAAGACGGTTCGTCAGAAGCCTCGCCCCACCGGCTTTCGGCCTGATGTTCTTCCTCGTTTAATTCGATCGAAGTAAATTTGCGCCGGGTTAAGTTCTTCAGAAAATCCGGCCACGAGAGGAAGAACGGATCGGCTTTCGGCACTTGCTGTTCGTAAGCATCGGCGTGAACGGCCAGCGCCTCCGGTTCGCACAAAAGGAAAATGGTTTCGCTCGGCAAATAATCAAGCAGCGTGGCCAAGGGAGAATTCGGGTGGGCGTCGAGGGTTTGGGCCAGTTGCTTGAGAATTCCCAGTTCGCCCGCCGGCGGCAAGACGACGGCGCTGATTTCTCCACGCGAAACTTGCGTGAGCGGGTCGAACTCGCGCAGCGATTCTAGTTCGTCGCCAAAAAACTCCAGGCGCACGGGCCACGGACTGGTCGGCGGAAAAATATCCACGATGCCGCCGCGCATGGCGATTTCGCCCTTCTGCGTGACCTGTGCCTCCGGCTCGTAACCTTGTTCCTCCAGAAATTCGATGAGATCGAGCGGCGCCATTTTATCCCCACGATTCAATCGGCGCGTGCGGCTTTTCAGGTCCGTCGGCGAGAAAGTTTTTTGGAGAAGTGCCGTGACGCTCGTCACCACGAGTTCGGGACTGGATGCTGGCGTCTGGGGTCTGGAGGCCAACAGCTCGACTAACGTTTGCAGGCGGTCGCTAATGACGTCAGCGTGCGGCAGCTTGCCTTCGTGCGGCAGAATTTCCCAAGCGGGATAAAATTGGGTCTGGGGTCTGGGGTCTGGGGTCTGGGATTGAGCGGCGCGAGTTTCCTTCCCCAGATCCGAGACGCCAGCCCCCATCCCCAACCATGTTTCCAGATCCTGTTGGCAACTTTCCTGTGTCTTCAGGTTTTCGGTGACGATGACGATGGGCCGCTGCGGAAATAATCGTTGCAACAACGCCCCGAAAAACGGCTGGGCGGACACGGTCACACCGGAAAAAGTCAGCGCTCCGCCAGTCTCCAGTCGCCGGGCAAGGGCTTGCACGGCGGGAGTCTGCGCGAGGTCAGCGAACAGATTGCTCGTCGCCTTTGCTGGTGAATCCTGCGGCAAGCGCGGGCAAGTTCGCAGTTGGCGGGGAAGGCGTCAACTGCGTTGCGAAGCAAATTATTTTGCCGGTGCGGATTTGACCTCACCGCGCCAGCCCGCGGCGAGGAATAGTTCCGTGTCCTCAATAAACGGGCCGGCGACGGCAGGATTCTGCACCCGGGCGAATTGCGTGCTCTGCTCACCGATCAAATGCGCGACTTGCGAAACCCAGACGGTCGTGTAGGGGACTTCGGACCAACCCCAGCGCGGAGACGGTGCGGGCGGCAGCGTGGCTGCGGCAGTGGTTCCCGGTTCCGGCACATCCATCCAACCTTTTAACGAGAGAATCCAAACCCGGTTTCCCGACTGGAGCGCGGTGGAAATTTTTTGCAGCACTGGCAAAATGGCGTTGGTGTTTTGCAACTGCGCCTTGACCAGATCAAACCGGTGCGTTGCATGGTCGGCCAGCGGCGGCAAAGTGTCCCAGGCAACGCGGTTCTCCAAATAATGCCCAAACGTGATGCCGCAAAACCAAGGCACGACGACAACATAATCACCCGGCGCAACGTAAGGTTTCATGTGTTGTGTCCAGAGGTCCACATTGGTAAAGCGGTAAGCCAACAGGCGGGTTGTGGCGGGAACCGCCAGCACCGTGCTGGCAAAAAAAAAGGCCATCAAGGCGAGCCGTAGCCGGTGATTCCAGAATGGCCAGGTGAAATCCAGACATGTCACAGTCACAGCCATGAGCGGCAAAAAATACCAGGCTTGCGAGGGAAACGCGGCAAGCCAGAGAAAAATAAAAAATCCGACAAATGAGGCGGTCACGGTCGCCGCCGCAAAAAGCACGAGTTCGTTCCGGGATATTTCTCCAGCAGTGGCGCCGGCGACAGCATGTCTCCGGCGCAAAGCCAGCCATCCGTGAGCGAGCAAACCAATGCCGAGCGCCGCCCAGATCCATGTATATTGGGCCGCCGGAAAGCCAAACAAATCAGTGAACCCTGCGAGCAAACGGGGCAGCTTCAACCCCGTCCGCAACGTCGCCGAGTCCGCCTGCGTAACAATGAAATTTGGCACATAGGGCAGCAACGACAACGCCGCCACGGCACCCGCCGAAAACACCTGAACCACGGCGGGCCAGTTTCTGCGGCCAGCACAGACCAGCATCGTGCCCACGCAAACCGCGCCGACCAGAATAGCATTGTGATAGAGGGTTTGGACGCTCAACACGCTGGTGACCGCCAGCCAAACCACCCGACTCCAGCAGGGTCGTTGTAGAAAATAGGCCCCGCAAAAAACCACCAGCACGATGAACAAGCATCCCAGTCCGTAGGCCCGCAACGAATCCCCAAAGATGATCAAGGTGCTGTTCAATCCGAACAACGCCAGTCCCAACAGCGGCGGTGCGCGGTTAATTTTCCAACTGGCCAAACCCAGCGCGGCGAGGATGCCCAACCCGATTGCCAGACCCAGCCAGCGCAGACTGGCCTCTCCCCAGCCCAAGTCCAGCCAGCCATGGATCAGCAGCGGCATGAGCAGCGGAAACGAATCTTTTTGCATTTCACCAAACGAGCTGCGGCTGGAAAGATTCAGAAGGTTCACCTCATCACGCCAAAAACCACCCGCATGGCTTAGGAAATAAAAATGCAGCCCCGCGGCCAGCGCAGCGACCAACAAGGTAACCAACCAGACCGGCGACTTGCGCAAAAAAATCATACCTGCGCATTGGACGACATTGAAAAGGCCAACTCAATCCAATTTGGCATGGCCCGGTCCGAAAAATTCCGGCCTACATTTTTTGACACCGCGAGTGTTTGGGTTTGACCGCCACCGGAACCCGCGCACAATTCCATCCGCATGACCGCGACGGATTACTGGATAATGCTCCCGTTCGGGCTGTTGCTCGGCGCAATGGCCGTGGCGCCGATTTTCGCGCCGCAATGGTGGCTGCGGCACTATGCCAAGGTCGCGCTCGGCCTCGGCGCGGTGACCGCCGGCTATTATTTGTTTGCGAAGCATGATACGCACAGCCTGCTCGAAGTCGGGCATGAATACGTCAGCTTCATCGCGCTGGTGGGCTCGCTGTTCGTCGTGGCGGGCGGCATCCACATCGGCATCAAAGGCGAGGCCACGCCATTGACGAACGTCATCTATCTGCTCGTCGGCGCCATCATCGCCAATGTCCTGGGCACCACGGGTGCGGCGATGCTGCTGATCCGGCCGTGGATTCGGATGAATAAATACCGCATCACGGCGCATCACATCGTGTTCTTCATCTTCATCGTGGCAAACGTGGGCGGCTGCCTCACGCCGATCGGCGACCCGCCGTTGTTTCTCGGATTTTTGCAGGGCATCCCATTCTGGTGGGTGACAACGCATTGCTGGCCCATGTGGCTGCTCGGCGTCGGCCTGTTGCTGGGCATCTTCTATCTGGTGGACCGGAAAAATTTCCTCCGCGCGCCGCGTGAGGTGCGGGAAAAAGAAACTGAGCACAAAACGTGGAGCTTCGAAGGGTTGCCGAATTTATTCTTCCTCGCCGTAATCCTCGGCGCGGTGTTCATTGAGAAACCGCTGTTCCTGCGCGAAGGCTTGATGATCGCGGCGGCAGCGGGTTCGTATTTCGCCACCAAAAAATCCGTCCACGCGGCGAACGACTTCAATTTCCATCCGATCCAGGAAGTGGCCATTCTCTTCGCCGGCATTTTCACCACCATGATCCCGGCTTTAGCCTGGCTGGCGCACGGCAGCCAGTCCCTGCTCGGTGAAAATCCCGGGCCCGGCATTTTCTACTGGAGCACCGGCGTGCTCTCCAGCGCGCTGGACAATGCGCCAACCTATCTCGGTTTCCTGACCGCGTTGCACGGCACGGCCAGCGCGGAGGATCTCCCCAGCCTGCTCGTCACCCACACGCTGCACGTTTTGGCCATCAGCATCGGCGCGGTTTTTTTCGGCGCGGCCACCTACATCGGCAACGGCCCGAATTTCATGGTCAAGGCCATCGCCGAACAAAACGGCGTGCGGATGCCGTCGTTCATGGAATTTGTCCTGAAATTCTCCCTGCCCTTCCTGCTGCCGGTGCTGGCGATCATCTGGCTGCTTTTTTTCCGGGGTTGAATTTCGGCAAAAAACTTGGAACAATCCGCCCCGTCGGTCATCCAACCAGGGCGATTAGCGGTCTTGGAAATTCAACGTGCGCACTCTTTACAACATCCTGTTTCTGATATTTTTTGCGGTGTCGTCGCCCTATTATTTCTGGCGCATGAAACGGCGCGGCGGCTGGCGGCATAACTTCGGCCAGCGGTTCGCGCTTTACGACGCGGCCTTAAAACAAGCCCTGACGAACCGCCACGTCATCTGGATCCACGCGGTCAGCGTCGGCGAGGTCAACCTCTGCACCCAGATCATCCAGGCGCTGGAACCGCGCGTGCCGAACGCCAAGTTCGTCGTGTCCTGCACCACCACCACCGGCATGGCCGAACTCAAGCGCCGCCTCCCGACGCGCGTCAGCAAAATTTATTACCCCGTGGACCGCCGCAAATTCGTCCGGCGCGCGCTGGCCACCGTCAATCCGCAGGCGGTCATCCTCGTCGAGGCGGAAATCTGGCCGAATTTCATCTGGCGCGTGCGCGACCTGCAAATCCCGCTCATCCTCGCAAACGCGCGCCTGTCCGACCGCTCGTTTCCGCGCTACAAAAAATTTCGCTTCCTGTTCCGGCCGTTGTTTGGCGCGTTCACCGGCGTCGGCTGTCAGAACGAGGAAGACGCGCGGCGGCTGCGCGAAGTGGGCTGCCAGCCGGAAGCGGTGCGCGTGGTGGGCAACCTCAAGTTCGATGCGGCCAAGTTCACCGAGCAGCGGACGCTCGACGTGCGCGGGATGCTGCGGCAGATCGGCGTGCCGGATGATGCGTTGATCCTCGTGGCCGGCAGCACGCACGACGGCGAAGAGCTTTTGCTGACAGAAATGGCGCGGCGGTTGCGCGAGAAATTTCCGAAGCTGTTCCTGATCCTGGTGCCGCGCCATTTCGAGCGCTGCCCGGAACTCGCCCAGAAACTGCGGGCGCGCGGCGTGCAGTTCATGCTCCGCAGCGAGATTTTTTCCAGCACCAAGGTGGAGCCGGGCGCGCTGGACTGCCTGCTCGTGAATACGACGGGCGAATTGAAATTTTTCTACGAACCGGCCACGGTGGTGTTCGTCGGCAAGAGCCTGACGGCGATTGGAGGACAAAATCCGATTGAGCCGGGCGCGCAAGGCAAAGCCATCGTCTTCGGGCCAAACATGCAAAACTTCACCGACATCACCCGCGCCTTCCTGCGCCGCAACGCCGCCGTGCAGGTGAAAAGCCCGGAAGCGCTGGAGGTTGCGATCGGCGAATTGCTCGCGGATGCGGAACGCCGCGCCGCGCTGGGCCGCGCCGCGCTGGAAGTGGTCGCGGAAAATCTCGGCGCGGTGGAGCGGACCGTGGAGATGATTTTGCCGCAGTTAGAACGCCGGGGCATTTTTGTCCACGAGAAAAAGTAAGGATTGGACGTTTCGCCGCTTGACGTAGCCGCCGCCGCTTTTCATATTCGCGCCGTCCCCGAAATTTTTTCGGAGCATTGGCGCAAGTATGTCAAAAACCAAGTCCCGCAAAGAGCCGTCCATCACCACCGACGCGAAGCCTTCCGTCCCCGCCCCGCTCCCGGCACCCGCGATCACCACCACGGGCTTGGAACTGGCCGAAAAGATCAAGGAACTCGTCCTGCTCGCGAAGGAACAGGGCAACCTGACTTTCAACGACATCAGCGACGTGCTGCCGGAGCAGAATTCCACGCCGGAACAGCTGGACGAAGTCCTGGCCAAGCTGCGCGAGCTGGAGATCGAGATCGTGGACCCGGCGGAGGTGGACACGGTCAAGGCCGCCGAGGAAGAGGAAGTCGAGTCGCGGCACATGGACGCTTTGGACGATCCGGTGCGGATGTATCTCAAGCAGATGGGCGCGGTGCCGTTGCTGACACGCGAGCAGGAGGTGGAGATTTCCAAGCGCATCGAGCAGGCGGAAAACGAGCTGCGCGCGGTGGTTTATAGTTTTGGGTTTGCCGGCAAGGAACACATTGCGCTCGCGGAAAAACTGCTGGCCGACCCGCCGCGCGAACGCTTTGACCGCGTGGTGCAGGATAAAAAGGTGGCCAGCCGCGACACCCACTTGAAGCTGCTGCAGAAGCTGGTCGTCCGCGTGCGGGAAATGGATGCGGAGGTGGACCGGCATTTCAACGCCTGGCGCGACGCGCACCAGAACGCCAAGCGGAACCGCGAGCATGATGAGTTTCTAAAGTCCGACAAAAAACTTCAGGCGAGCTTCCCCAAATTCTGCTTCAAGCAAAAGGTCGTCGAGGAAATCGCGCTGGTGGCGGAAAACATCCACGACAAACTGCAATACAGCCTGCGGGCGCTGGCCGACGCGCAGATGCAGCGGGAATCCCTGCCGCAAAAGCATCTGGTCGAGGCGGAGGAACACAAAATTCGCGCGCTGGAAGAATTCGTGCGGATGCCAGGCGAGGATTTTCTGCATTCGTTCGACCATTTGCGCGAGGCGGCGGCGCAGGCGTTGCAGGCGAAGACGGAGATGGTGGAAGCCAACCTGCGCCTCGTCATCTCAATCGCCAAGAAATACACGAACCGCGGGCTGTCGTTCCTGGACTTGATCCAGGAGGGCAACATCGGCCTGATGAAGGCGGTGGAAAAATTTGAATACAAGCGCGGCTACAAGTTCTCGACCTATGCGACGTGGTGGATCCGGCAGGCGATCACGCGCAGCATTGCGGACCAGGCGCGCACCATCCGCATCCCGGTGCACATGATCGAGATCATCAACAAGCTGCTGCGGGCGCAGAAGAAGCTGTTGCAGGAACTGGGCCGCGAAGCCACACCGGAAGAAATCGCAGAGGACATGCAGTTACCAGTGTTCCGCGTGCGTTCGGTTTTGAAGATGGCGCAGCAGCCGGTGTCATTGCAGACGCCGGTGGGCGATGGCGACGAGGCGAGCTTCGGCGATTTCATCGAGGACAAGGCGGCGGAAAATCCGCTGGATATCACGAGCTTCAGCCTGTTGAAGGACCGGATGAGCGACGTGCTGTGCAGCCTGACCGAACGCGAACGGCAGGTGCTGGAGCTACGCTTCGGCCTCGGCGACGGCAACGCGCGGACGCTCGAGGAAGTCGGCCAGCAATTCCGCGTGACGCGCGAGCGCATCCGCCAGATCGAGGCCAAGGCGCTGCGCAAGATGCGCCATCCGACGCGGCTGAAACAGTTGAACGGGTTTCTGGAGATGGAAAATTTGAAGGTGGGCTGACACACAAAAGTCGCTTGCCATCCGCAGGTTAAGGTTGGAAGATAGGCTGGTCTTGGGTTGCCGGAGGGGTTCCGGTAAAACACGGCACGCAAATCATCCGAACCATGAAACACATATTTAAGGGATTCTCTACTGTCATTCTGGGCGCCACGCTCCTGCTGGTCTTGAATGCAACCACAGCCTTTGCACAAGACACCACCAAGCCGACGTTGAGCATCACGAGCCCGGTCAAGTCCGGCCTGCTCTGGAGCAACGCGGTGTTCACCGTTCAAGGCACGGCCGCGGACAATGCCGGTGTTTCCAATGTGGTCTGCTCGCTGAATGAGTCTGAGGTGACCAATGTCGTGACGGCCAACGGCTGGGCGAATTGGTCGGCGGAACTCAATTTGATTCCCGGCACCAACACCATTGCCGCCTACGCCGTTGACTTGAACGGCAACCGTTCCGCGACGAACACAACGAGGCTGGTTTATTACCTGACCGACGTGCTGACCGTGCGGACGAACGGGAACCTCAAAGTCACCATCAAGCCGGCCTATGACGGCGCCCGGCTGCAGCTCGGGGTGAATTACACCATCACCGCCAATTCGTCGGGCGGCACGGGTTTCGGGCTGGTCAACTGGACAGATGGCGACGGCCACATCCTCACCAATAAACCCACCTTGAAATTCCTGATGGCGTCGAACCTCGTTCTAACGGCCAATCTGGGCGACAATGGCAAACCGGCGGTGCGGGTGTTGAGCACCTCGACAAATGCCGCCGGTGATTTCAATGTGCTGGTGCTGAACGGCACGGCCACGGACAACGTCGGCGTATCCAACGTGTTTTACCGCATGGGCAATGGCTTCTGGCAGTCGGCTCCCACTTCCAATAACTGGGCAAGTTGGAGCGCGACCGTGAATTTAAACCCCGGCTCAAATATCTTTTATGTTTATGCCGTGGATACCAATTTAAATTCTTCACCAATTACTCCGGTCAACATCTTCAACACTACGACGCCGGCTACTCTATCCGGATTGCAAGCAACCGTGGCACCAGACGGCGGCGCTTCCTTCCAGATCGCCTTCGGCAAAAAAACTTTCAGCCAGGCCGCCAGCAAAGGCGACACGAACAACGTCAACGGCGTCGGCAGCTACACCTACGCCAAGGGCTCCGATGGCGCTTATGCCAACTTGAAAATCAAATATACCGGCCCGCCGTCAGCCGCCAACGAAGGCAGCCAGACGCTCGGACTCTATTTCACGGACCGTCAGACCGCTTATTTCACCACCACCAAACTGGTGCCCACCACCGTGACCACCATCGTTACCAACGATTTGAACGAGGTCAGCACCAATTCGTATGACACCAACGTGCTCACCACGATCAACGGCTACTTGTATTTTTCGCCGGCACCTAAATTCGCCCCAAAAAAAATCATCAACCAGTCCCTGATCTCCGTCGGCAGTGACGTGGATTCGGGTTACGGCACGCTCTTCCAGAAAAAGACCTTCGCCACCTATCCGCTGCTCGCCGCCGGCACCAACACCGGCAAATACACCTACACCCTTTACAGCCCGATGAGCGCGTTGATTAAATTGACGAACACCAACGGCACCGATTTCCTCATCGCCACGTTTGGCGGCACGAATTACGGCGGGTATTATTCGGAAAGCCTCACCGCGACCGGCGCGACCAACGGCACGGATAACGGCCATTTCATTTTCGCCTCCCAAACGCCCGGCGGCAATGCCCCGCTCGCGTTGACCAACCGCAATCTCCACATCTTCGCCAACGACGGCGATTTCAATGTGCAATTCGGCAGCAGCACCTACAGTCAGGATTCGGCGACCACCAACTATGACAACGCCGTCGGCGATTACACCTACGCCTGGGTCAATACCAGCGTCGGCCTGCTGAACCTTACCGCCACGGAACCACCGCCGCTCGCGGGCAACAGCAGCGACGCCCGCCTCATCTTCGTCGCCGGCAACGCCGGCATATTCACGAACAGCGATGGCACCTTCAGCGCCTTCGCGATGACCAGCATCACGAACCTCGCGCCGGCCAGCATTGATAACACCACCTTGACCATCACGGAAGGCACTGGCGGCACCGACACCCTGCAATTTGCCGCCGATGGCACCTTCAAGCTGACCGGCGTGGACGACGGCACCAACACCTTCACCTATACCCCGTTCAGCCCGGTGGGTGGCATGATCCGGCTTAATATCAATTCCACCAATCTTACCGCGCTCGACTGGGTCCAGGTCAAATTTGCGACCACTAATTCCGGCAGCGCTTACGTGAACCTGTTCGACACCGAAACCAACAAGACGGACAGCTTTAGCGGCACTTTCACCCTGCATTGAAAGCGCTTAAAAATCACGCTACCGCAGGTGAATTCTTGTGAAGGATGCTGTGCGCGAAAGCGCTGGTGCGGTGGGATTGGTGGGCCTGCTCGGACTTGAACCGAGAACCAAAGGATTATGAGTCCTCTGCTCTAACCATTGAGCTACAGGCCCGACCAAAAGATGATTTCAATTGCCGCCCAAAAATGCAAGCGCGGTGGCTGGTTCGGCTAGGCCGGGAATTCAATCGCTCCCAATCGCACCAGCAATTGCGCATCGGCGGCGGGAAATTCATGCGCGGAGAGCTCCGGCTGATCAATCCATTTCACCGCCGCGCAGTCCAGCGGCCGAGGTTCACCCTCCAAAAGTCTGCAGACGAAAAATCTCAGATGCACTGATTTTTCGGGATAGTCATGAAAAATTTCCTCGAACGATTCGCCGACGGAAATGCCCACGCCCAATTCCTCGCGAATCTCGCGAACGAGGCATGCCTCAAAGGTTTCCCCGGCTTCACGTTTGCCGCCGGGGAATTCCCATAGTCCGCCGAGGTGCGCCCCCGCATGGCGCTGGGTAATGAGGAGTTTTCCGCCGCGAAAGATCAACGCGGCGGAAACTTCGATGATTTTCTTACCGGCCGACACTCTTGTAGATCCAGCCCAGCTTTTCCATTTCCGCCGGGTCGAAGAGATTGCGCCCGTCGAACATGATCGGATGCGTCAGGCCTTTCTTGGCGCGGGCAAGATCGAGCTGTTTGAACTCGTCCCATTCCGTCGCGACGACCAGCGCATCGCAGCCTTCGGCCACGGCGTTCATGTCGTCCACGTAAGTCACGTTCGGCAAAAAGGGCTTGGTCTTGTCCATCGCCTTCGGGTCATGAACGCGCAACGTTGCGCCTTCCTTGAGCAACCGCTGGCACAGGTCAATCGCGGGCGAGGAACGCACGTCGTCGGTGTTCTGCTTGAACGCGAGGCCCAGCACGCCGATTTTCTTGTCCTTCAACACCCAGAGCGTGTCGGTAATCTTCTTGATGAAGCGCTCCATCTGGTTGGCGTTAATGTTCTGGACTTCCTTGAGCAATTTGAACTCGTAGCCGATCTGCTCAGAAATCTTGATGAACGCGCTCAAGTCCTTCGGAAAACAACTGCCGCCGAAACCGATGCCGGCGTTCAGAAAGCGGCGGCCGATGCGGTCGTCGAGACCGATGCCATGCGCCACTTCCTGCACGTTGGCGCCGGCGGCTTCGCAGATATTGGCCACGGCGTTGATGTAGGAAATCTTCAGCGCGAGGAACGAATTCGCCGCGTGCTTGATGAGTTCGGCGGAATTGATGTCCGTAACGATGATGGGCGCGTTGAACGGCGTGTAAATCTCCTTCATCGCCGCCGCCGGACGCTGCGAGGCGACGCCAATAACGATACGATCCGGCTTCATCAGATCGCCGACGGCGAAACCTTCGCGGAGAAACTCCGGATTGCTCACCACGTCGAACTCGACCTTCGCCGTGCAATAGCGCTTGATCGTCTCGGCCACCTTTTCGCCGGTCTTCACGGGCACCGTGCTCTTGTCCACGACGATTTTGTAGCTCGTCATGGCTGCCGCGATGTCACGGGCGACGCGCTCAATGTAGCTCAAATCCACCGAGCCATCCGGCTGCGGCGGCGTGGGCACCGCGATAAAAATCACATCGGACTTTTCCACGCCCTCGGCGGTGCTGGCGGTGAACTTGAGCCGGCCGGCGGCGACGTTCTTTTTGACGAGCTCTTCGAGGCCCGGCTCATAGATCGGAATGCCACCCGCCTGAAGCATCTTCACTTTGTCGGCATTGTTGTCCACGCAGATGACCTGGTGGCCGACTTCGGCAAAACACGTTCCGCTGACGAGACCGACGTAGCCGGTTCCGATGATGGTGAGTTTCATTTAATTAAGACTTGGTCGCGGGCGCAAGCGGAGCTGCCGGTTTGCTGGCCCCAATTTTGACCTGAAGCAAGGCGATGCGCTGACCAGCTTCCTGCGCCAGCGAACCGGCGAGCGGCAATCGCGTCACTTCCTGATACGCCGTGACGGCTTCGGCCAATTTGCCCTGCAATTCCAGGATGCGGCCCACGGCGAACTTTGCCATGAGCGCTTCGTTGCTGTCGGGATAGCTCGTGCTCACCGCGCGATAGGCCGCCAGCGCGTCGTCCAATTTGCCTTGGGATTCCAAGCTGGCCGCAATGCCGGTCCGAGCCGTGGCCAGCAGCGTGCTGCCTTCATTGGCCGTGACAAAACTTTGGAACTGGCCCTGCGCGTCGGCATAACGCCCCGCATTGAACAAGGCCGACGCCGCTTGCAACTGCGCCCGCTGCGCCGCCACCGTGCCGTCGTATTTCTTGGCGAGCTGCAGGTAATTGTCCACCGCCTGTTGCGGCGTCGCGCCAGCCGGCGGATTCAGCATCAGTTGGGTATAGGCCTGACCAGCGGCCTGTTCCTTTTGCTCGCGTTGCGTGGCGATAAAGAACCAGACAAAGAACGCCACCACCACCGCCACGGCGGCGATGATCAGGCGTTTGCCGTTGGCTTCCAACCACGGCCAAAATTTAAAAGCGATTTCTGCGGACACATCTTGAGTTTGCATAATGAGCGCCAAGTTTTCCCTACAGCCCACGAAAGGCAAGCCGAAATCCCGCTTAAACGCCTTGCCAAAGACGACTCGACAGCCTTTATCGCTCGAAATACAGTCAGGCTCATGAAGAGGAACGGCGCACGTTTTGTTAGCTGGCTGGCGACACTGATCTGGTTTGCGACGTGGAGTGCAAGCGCCGCCACCTACAATCCGTTGGCGGTCTCGACTAACTTCTCCCCCGCAACCGTAAAACTCACCGTTCACGACGCCGCGCGACAACGAGATATTCCCATCCTCGTTTATCTGCCGGCGGAGAAATCCCCTGCCCCCGTCGTGCTGTTTAGCCACGGACTTGGCGGTTCGCGCGAAGGCAATGCTTTCATGGGCCGGCACTGGGCGGCGCGCGGTTATGTCGCCGTGTTTCTCCAGCATCCCGGCAGCGATACCTCCGTCTGGCAGGGCAAGCCACCCGCCGCCCGCATGGCCGCAATGCAACAAGCCGCCGGCGCGAAAAACTTCCAGTTGCGCGTCAAAGACGTTCCCGCCGTGCTCGACCAACTGACGCTTTGGAATCAATCCGCCAGCAACGCGCTCACCGGTCGGCTCGATCTGAAGCACGTCGGCATGTCCGGCCATTCGTTTGGCGCGGTGACCACCGAAGCCGTCAGCGGCGAGAGTCTGCCCGGTCTCGGACAGATTTACACCGACGCCCGCATCCAAGCCGCCATCGCCTTCAGTCCCAGCAGCCCGCGCGGCGGCAAGGCGACGTCTGCGGCGTTCGGATCGGTCAAAATCCCATGGCTGCTCATGACGGGGACGGAAGATGTCGCGCCCATCGGCAACATTGACGTCGCGTCGCGGCTGGCGGTGTATCCGGCGCTACCGCCGGGCGGTAAATACGAACTCGTGCTGGACGGCGCGGAACATTCCGCCTTCACTGACAGCGCCCTGCCCGGCGACCGCGCAGCACGTAACCCAAATCATCACCGCGCCATCCTCGCGATCAGCACGGCGTTTTGGGACGCGTATCTGAAAAATGATCCCGCCGCCCGCGCATGGCTCGACGGCGATGGCTCTCGTTCCGTGCTGGAACCAAAAGACCGCTGGCAGAAGAAATGAGCGCTCGACAGAATCTTGGATGAACTCCAGTCGGCGGTGGTCACTCCCTGAGCTTGCTTCTCCGCCGCAGACGGCAACGCATTCGTTCGTCACGACCATTCCCTTAATGCGTCTATCTGAATGAAAACCGCTCCAGACAGGCAAGCTCCCCCAAAGATGGGATAGGTTTGGGCGGGTGCGGTTGTTAGGTTAGCAGAGTCGCCCTGAAGCTTGTCGCCAACCATGGGCTGTC
>Ga0068856_100000751_pt1 | contig 35216 bp, 23 predicted proteins | sample KBSCornC62_FD_66595 | JGI IMG/M metagenome (GOLD analysis project Ga0068856, IMG submission 66595) | Corn rhizosphere microbial communities from Kellogg Biological Station, Michigan, USA - KBS Corn C6-2 | ecosystem: Host-associated > Plants > Roots > Rhizosphere > Soil ...
TTCGTGTCATAGGTGCTGGTGCCGTTGCCATACTCTTCGAGGGCGCCGGTCAACGTATTCGCGGAACTATCGGTGACGCTGTGATCGTCACTGGTGTCGGGCGGCTCAAAATTGCAGTGCAGCAGCCAGCGCGCATCCGGGCCGGTATCGGTGGCCGAATAATTGAATGACGCCGGGCCGGAATAGTTCAACGCAGGCATGAACCTCGCGGTGTGGCCATCACCGAGCAACATCACCGTGCCGCCAGTGACCGCGCCCACGCTCAAGCTCAATTGGGCGGACGGTGTTTCCAAGTCCGAAACCAACGGCAGCAAATCCACATCCACGGAACCGGCCACCGGCAAGGCGAGATTGGTGGCGAGCGCGGTGGGCGCGGTGTTGAACGCCGTGACCTTGATCGTAAAGGTTTCCGGTGTCTGATTGGTGCCGTCGCTCACAAGCAACAGCACGGCCGCCGAACCGATCTGGTTGGCGGCGGGCGTGACCGTCACGGTGCGGCTCGCGCCGCTGCCGCCGAGGAGAATATTCGCGGCGGGGAGCAAATTGGTATTGAGCGATACCGCCCGCACGGTCAGCGCCGACGCCGGCGTTTGCGCATCGCCGACGGTGAAAGCGATCGGGCCCGTGGCCGAATTCTCCGGGATGGTTTGGTTGGCGAGATTGGAAATCGTCGGCGGCGTGTTGTTGGTGTCGGCGACCGGCGTAAGGCGGATGTAATCAATGGTAAGATTGTAGTCGGACGCGTTCACGTTCTTGCCGGCGACGGTAAAACGAACCTGCCAGTTGCCGCCGACAGAAAAATTATTCGTGCCGAGGTCCGTGAACCCGGCCCCCGTGCCGGCGACATACGCGTCCACCACCCCGCCAACGTTGCCAAAACTGCCGCTGCCTTCCGGTGCCACGGCGAGCTGGAACTGGCCCGAAGCCCCGCTCTGGCGATAGCCCACTTTCACGTCCCATTGCCCGGGAAACGGAACCGCGATGCCAAGCGTCATGAAGTCATTCGTCGCGTCGGCTTGCAGTTGCATCCCCGCGCCCGCGCTCAACGTGTCCTGAATGAAAGGGTTGGTGGAGTCGCCGGCCGAATAGGCGAGGACGGGGAGTTTCTCGGCCTGATTTGCGAGCGCATTCCAGATGGCCCAGTAAGCGGGTTTCTTCTGGTAATTTTTGTCGAACGGCAGCGCCGCGCCGGTGCCGGGGAAAAAGCCCGGGATCCAGGAGTCATTGTCCGTGAAGCCCCACGTTTGCAAAACTTTGAAGTGCGGCTGCCCCAGCGCCACGCTGACGACGTTCCAATAAATATCCGCCTGCGCGGCCAGATCCTCCGGCGTCGCCACGCCGTTGGTCACCGGGATGCGCACGTCCATCTCGGTGATGTGCAGATCCAGGCCAAGGTCGTTGAAGCGCTTGAAATTGCTGCGCAGGCTCGCGTAGTCAATGCCGCTGATGTGCATCTGGAAGCCGATGCCATTGATCGGCACGCCGCGGTTTAGAAAGTCCTGGGCCATCGCGTAGATGGCGTCGGATTTTGCGTTGTCCACCTCGGCGCCATAGTCATTGTAAATGAGTTCGGCGCCGGGATCCGCCAGGTGCGCGCGCTTGAATGCCTCCTCAATGAAGCGCGTGCCGTTGCCGGCGTAGCCGAAACCCGGATTGTCATACCAGAAACTGCTCCGAATAGTCCCGTTGTCATTGAAAGCCTCATTCACGACATCCCAACAGAAGGCGTCGCCGCGATACCGCCCGGCCACGGTATCAATATGATGAAACAGGAAGTCGCGGATCTGGTTGGTCGTGAATCCGCCGCCGGTCAACCAGGTGGGAACGGAGTTGTGCCACATCAATGTGTGCCCTCGGAATTGCTGTCTGCCCGCCCGCGCGAATCCCGCGATGGCGTCGAGATCCGTCCAATCGTAGGTGTATTGGGCAGGTTGGGTGGCGGCCCATTTGGCGGCGTTTTCCGGCGAAGGAACGAGTTGCTGCCGGAGCGTGTTGGCATAGGCGGCGTTGGCGACACTGTCCGGCGGCTTGACGGCCGCGCCGACCCGCAAGCCGGGGAAATTGGCGGCGGCTTCCTGCAGGCTTTCAGCATGACCGAGGACACAACTGAAAATGCAAATCAGGATTTGAATCAGCGGCGCGGGCCGGATGCGGAATTTTTTTTTCATGCGGAACCACCACCCGGATTTCGGATAAAACAGACGCCGTCAACGGAGTTCAAGGCTTGAACTTCAAATAGGGCAGGTCAGACGGATTAATCGGGCTGAGGTCATCTTGGTAGTAATAGAACAGTCTGGCCGTGGTGCTGTAAGTGGTGAGTTGCAGCAGCTTCTCCACCTTGATCCACGCCACCGAACCGTCCACCGTCAGGTGATTGGCCCCCGCCGGATATCCCGCCCCACTCTTCTGATGGGGGACTTTGTTCAGCGGGTTGGTAATATCCGCCCAGGCGGCTACTCCCGTCAAACCAGGGTTTTTACAGACCAAATCCACTGCGAGAACCCAGGAGGGCTTGGAGGTGCTCAACTTGGTCGGACTGGCCGAGGCCACCCCGGCGCTGTTGGCAATATTATACCACCAGTAAGCGCCACCCAGGTAAGCGTAGCCCACCTGCCACTGCGGCGGCGAACCGCCACCGGGGTTGCCATTATAAGTCACACTGCCAATCCCCAGACTGGGACAGGCCCAGACCGAGGCGTTGTTGGTCTGCGTGGGATCCAGATTAACATCTTTTGACAAACCCGCCTGCGGCGCATTGAGACAGTGCTGATTGACCGGCCCCTTGACGGTGGAACTAAGAATGGCCCCCGTGGCCGAGCGCGCCTCCACCACCTTGTCATTGTTGTCGCCGGCGTAAATGGTCATGCCCAGACCGATCTGGCGGAGATTGTTGACGCAGGAAATTCGCTTGGCGCGCTCCTTGGCGCTGGCCAGCGCAGGCAACAGCATGGCGGCCAGAATGGCAATGATCGCAATCACGACGAGCAACTCAATCAAAGTGAAGGCACCCGGCTGACGGTTGGTCGTGTTAGCAGCGCGGAACGAAAGCCGTTGGGATGGGCGTTGGGTTTTCATATTATTTTGCATAGTCAGGCCAGGTGGTTGGCCGGCTAAAGGTAATTGGTATGAATGCATCTTAGCGTCTCCGCCGCCCAACTCCACCCCACAAAAACATAGGGACCAAACCGCCTGTATTCCCTTGGCAACGCCCGCCTTCGTCCGTCTATGCTGTGACTTCCCAAAAATGAAATTTCACCTCGCGATCTCCGCCCTATGTCCGCTCCTGTATTTATCCCCTGCTCCAGCCCGCGCCGGCAACGCGTTGCCGTATCAGGACCCCGCTCTTTCGGTTGAGGCGCGCATCCAAGACCTGCTGCCGCGCATGACGCTGGAGGAAAAGGTCGCCCAGTTGAACCTCTGGCCCAATCTCGCCGAACTGCTGAAGCATAAATCCATCGCGGACGACATCGCGCTCACCTTGCCGCAAATCACCAACGGCGTCGGCGGCATCGAGTATGATACCAAGCTGGCGCCCGGGGACTACGCCCGCTTTCACGATGCGGTGCAGCATTACCTCATGGAGAAAACGCGTCTCGGCATTCCCGCGCTTTTTGACGGCGAGGCGTGCCACGGCTTCGTCGGCACGAACGCCACGGTCTTTCCGGTGCCGCTCACCCTGGCCAGCACTTGGGATCCGGCACTGGTGGAAAAAATTTACGGCGCCATCGCCTTGGAGATGCGCGCCTACGGTGTGACCCACGCGGCGACGCCAGTGCTCGATCTCGCCCGCGAACCCCGCTTCGGCCGGTTTGATGAATTTTACAGCGAGGATCCCTATTTGGTCGGCGAAATGGGCGTCGCCGCCATCCGGGGCCTTCAAGGTCGCTCCCGGATGATTGACGGCGACCATCTGCTGGCCTGCGCGAAACATTTCACCGGCCACGGTCAGCCGGAGGGAGGCAACAACATGGCGCCGGCGGATTTGTCCGAGCGCGTCCTGCGCGAGCTGCATTGCTATCCGTTCGAACAAGCGGTCAAGCGCGCCAACGTGCGCACCGTCATGGCGGCCTACAACGAAATTGACGGTGTGCCCGGCAGCATCAACCACTGGCTGCTCACGGATCTGCTGCGCGGGGAATGGGGCTTCGACGGCGCGGTCATTTCCGATTACGACGGCGTCAGCCGCATGATTGACCGCCAGTTTGTTTGTGCCAATCCCGCCGAAGCCGGCCGCCGCGCCTTGAATGCGGGACTGGACTTTGAACTCCCCTCCACCAAAACCAACGACTGTTTTCAGCATCTGCCGGAATTGATTCGTTCTGGCCAGGTCAAGGAAGCCACGCTGGACCAGGCGGTCAGCCGGATGCTCCGCAATAAATTTCTACTCGGTCTCTTCGAGCATCCCTACACGGACGGCTTGGACAAAACGCAGCGGGAAATGGGCTCGCCCGCGCATCGCGCCCTGGCCCGGGAGGTGGCGGAGAAAGGCCTGGTGCTGCTGAAGAACGCCAACCACACGCTGCCTTTCAACCGTAGCACCATCAAGCAGCTCGCCGTGATCGGGCCAAACGCCGACGAAGTGCATTACGGTTCCTATTCCGCGCCCAACGCAGGCGTTGCGATTGTGGACGGCTTGCGGGCTTACGGACAGGGCCGGTTTGAGGTGCGTTACGCGGAAGGCTTCAAGATTTACGAGAATGACAAAACCATTTCCGCCGCAGACAAAACTCCCGAGGCCGAGGAACGCCGCATCGCTGACGCCGTCGCCACTGCCCGGGAATGCGATGCCGTGCTGCTCGTCCTGGGCGGCAACGAAAACACCTGCCACGAGTCCTGGCATCCCGACCACTACGGCGACCGCAATGATTTGACGCTGCTTGGACGGCAGAACGATCTGGCCCGCGCGGTTCTGGCGTTGGGCAAGCCCACCGCCGTGCTGCTCATCAACGGACGTCCGCTCGCCATCAACGAACTGGCGACCACCGCACCGGCCATTCTCGAAGGCTGGTATCTCGGCCAGGAACAGGGCACCGCCGTGGCACGAGTATTGTTCGGCGAGGTGAATCCCGGCGGCAAACTCACCGTCACTTTTCCACGCTCCGTCGGCGACCTCCCGGTTTACTACAATCACAAACCGCTCGTGCATGAACACCCGTATGTTTCCGGCCCGTATTCACCGCTCTTCCCCTTCGGCCACGGCTTGAGCTACACGACGTTTCAATATGACAACCTCCAAGTCTCACCCGCGTCGGCCAAAGTCGGTGATCCGCTTCACGTCTCCGTGGACGTCAAAAATACCGGCGACCGCACGGGCGATGAAGTGGTGCAACTCTACATTCGCGACCTGATCGGTTCCGTCAGCCGGCCGGTGCAAGAACTCAAAGATTTCCGACGCATCACGCTCGCCGCTGGCGAAACCCAGACCGTTTCATTCACGGTCACTCCGGAAAAGCTTCAGTTTTACAACACCGAAATGAAACGCGTCGTCGAACCCGGCGAATTCCAAGTCATGGTGAGCACCAGTTCCGCCGACTATCTGTCCGCAAAATTTAACCTCTCGGAGTAATGCCTATAAAAATTATGAAAACATCGAATCCTCAAACCGTTCTTAAAAATGCCGGACGCCTGGTTGCTGCCGTCACCCTGCTGTCACTGCAAAGCGCGGTGGCCGCGATTGGCGACTTCGAAGCGAACACCGACGTCGGTAACCCCGCCAAGGCCGGTTCCGCCACTTACGATGCCACGAACGATACCTACACCGTCTTCGGTGGCGGCAAAAACATCTGGTTCGACAAGGACGAATTCCATTATGTGTGGCGCAAGATCAAAGGTGATTTTATTCTCCAGACCCGCGCCCACCTGGTCGGCACGGGAGTCGAACCGCATCGCAAACTCGGCTTGATGGTGCGGTCCAGCCTCGACACCAGTTCGCCTGAAATCAATGCGGTAGTGCATGGCGATGGCCTGACTTCGCTCCAATTCCGTCGCACGCACGGCGCGAAGACCGAGGAAATGAAATCCACGCTCACAGCAGCAGACGTGATCCAACTCGAACGACACGGAGATAAATACACCATGTCGGTCGCGCGTTTTGGTGAACCGTTCATCACTTCCGAAGTGACTAATCTGGACCTCGGCGACGAGGTCTATGTCGGGCTGTTCGTTTGCGCGCATAACACCACCGTGATCGAACAGGCGGTTTTTCAAGACGTGCGACTGACGATTCCTGCTCCGAAAAATTTCGTTCCTTACCACGATTACCTCGGCAGCCGACTGGAAACCCTGGACGTGGATACCGGAAAGCGCACCATTCACTACGCCACGGATGCAGGCATTGAAGCGCCAAACTGGACGCCCGACGGCGCGGCGCTGATTTACAATTCCCGAGGCCGACTGTTCCGTTTCCCGCTTGATACCAAGCAACCCGTGCCGCTCAACGCCGGATTCGCCGATCATTGCAACAACGACCATGTGCTGTCCTTCGACGGAAAAACTCTGGGCATCAGCCATCAGCCAAAAACGAACGGCAGCAAGTCACTCGTTTACACGCTGCCAATAACGGGTGGGACACCCAAGCAGATCACGGACAAATCGCCCTCGTATCTGCACGGCTTTTCGCCGGACGGAAAGTTTCTCATCTACACCGGCCAGCGCGACGGCGACTTCGACATCTACCGCATTTCTTTCAATGGCGGCGAAGAGACGCGCCTGACCACCGCCAAAGGTTTGGACGACGGCTCGGAATACAGTCCCGACGGAAAATACATCTACTTCAATTCGGCGCGCACCGGCGCGATGCAGCTTTGGCGCATGAAGGCCGACGGCTCGCGGCAGGAGCAATTGACGCACGGTGAATTCAACGACTGGTTTCCGCACGTTTCGCCGGACGGCAAGCGCATCGTGTTCATTTCCTTTTCAAAGGATGTCCCCGCCGAGCAGCACCCGTATTACCAGCACGTTTACATGCGCGAAATGCCCGTGAGCGGCGGCGAACCCAAAGTGGTCGCTTATCTCTACGGCGGACAAGGCACCATCAATGTCCCCTCCTGGAGTCCCGACAGCAAACGAGTGGCCTTCGTCAGTCATACCGGAAATGCCGGCGGGTTAATTCCAACTTCCACCCCATGAAATCTCCAAACCCGTCCGCACGCAGAAACCAATTTACCGTCAAGACCACCCTGTGGCTTGGTTTGCTTTGTGTCGCTGCGGGCACACGCGCATTGGCCGCGCAACCAGCGACGAACACCGTCAGTCTGGACGCGCGCATTGACGGCCTGCTTCAGCAAATGTCCACTCAGGAGAAAATTGAGCAGCTTTATTACAACACCGATGGTAACGCGCGGCTAGGCATTCCGCAATTCACCGGGAGTGATGGCCCGCATGGCATCGGCAACAAGGCCAAGGGTTGGTCGAGCTTTCCCGTCACGCTCGCCATGGCCGCCACGTGGGATCCGGATTTGATCCAGCGCGTGGGCAAAGCCATCGCGCTGGAACAGGCCTCGCGCGGACGCCATCGCATTGCGGGCCCGACGCTGGATCTGCTGAGCGATCCGCGCAATGGGCGCGCCCCGGAAACCATCGGCGAAGATCCCTTTCTCGGCGGCCGCATCACGGAAGGTTTTCTCCATGGCATGAACGAAACCGCCGTGTTCGCGACCATCAAGCATTACAATCTCAACACCTACGAAGCCAACCGCGAGACGAATAATTACGCGATTGATCAGCGGAGCCTCGTCGAATTTTGGGGCGAACACTGGCGGCGGGCGGTGCAGGATGGCGGCGCGCAATCCGTCATGTGCGCCTACAATCTCGTCAACGGCGACAAGTGCGCCGAGAATTACAACCTCATCAAAACCATCCTGCGCGACCTCTGGGGTTTTCGCGGCTACACCATGAGCGATTGGGGCGGCTTCTGGAGCACCAAAAAGGCGATGGCGGCGGAGCTGGATTTCTGCGAAGGCGCGCCACTTTACATCAAACAACTGCCCGGACTGGTGGCGGACGGAAAAATTACGATGGCGCAATTGGATCAAGCCACCGGCAATATTCTGCGCACCAAGATTCTCGCCGGCATGTTGGACGGCCAGCCGAAAGTGCCGGCCGAAATGCGCGATTGCCCCGAACACCGTGAGCTGGTTTACGAAAGCGGACTCAAGGGCATCGTGCTCCTGAAAAATCAGGGCGCCATCCTGCCGCTGAATCCCAAGATCAAATCGGTGGCCATCATCGGCCCGAACGCGGACCAGATGGCGCTGGACGGTCACAGCAGTTCGGCGGTGATTCCGTCCTACACCATCACGCCCAAACAGGGACTGGAGACATTGCTCGGCACGAACCGCGTGCGCTACGCCAAAGGCTGCGACATCAACAGCACTGATCGCAGCCGGTTCGCTGAAGCCAAGCGCATCGCCAAGGAGTCCGACGTCGTGATCTTCGCGGGTGGGCTGGACAACACGGTCGAAGGCGAAGGTTATTTCATCAAGGGCGACCGCATCGGCGGCAGCGTGGATCTCCCCGGTGTGCAAAACGAACTCATCAACGAACTCGCCGCTGCCAATCCGAACCTGGTGCTCGTCGTCATCAGCGGCGGACCGTGCGCGGTGAGCAAGGTCATCAAAAACGTCAAGGGCCTGCTCTACGCGATTTATCCGGGCCAGGAAGGCGGCCGCGCGCTGGCCGACATTTTGTGCGGTCGCGCAAACCCGTCCGGCAAATTGCCCGTCACCATCCCAAAAAACGACGGCCAGTTGCGCCCCATCAGCACCAATTTTGTTGGCGTTGTCAGCTCCGGCCTCGGCTACCGCTGGTTTGATGCGCAAAGGCTGCAGCCGGAATTCGCCTTCGGATTCGGCCTGAGCTACACGACCTTCAAATATGAAAACCTGCGCGTCACGCCGGACCACGCTCCGGTCGGCCAGAAAATCACGATCCAAGTGGACATCACCAACACCGGTCCGCGAGCGGGTGAAGAAGTTGCGCAACTCTATCTGTCCACCGGTGACATTTCTCCTGCCGTGGCCATGCCGGTAAAACAGCTCAAAGGATTCAAGAAAGTGAATCTGCAACCCGGCGAACGCCAGCGCGTCACGTTTACCCAGACGGCGAATGAACTCTACATTTTCGATGCCGCCGAGGGTCACTACCGAGTGCCGGCCGGCTCATACAGCGTCCACGTCGGTGGCTCCTCCGATCAGCTGCCGCTGGCCGCGCCGTTCACCCTGACGCCAGCCCGCGAGCTGCCCGATCTCATGGTAGCCAATATCCGCACGCTTCCCGCCTTCCCCCAAGCCGGTGATAAAGTTTTGTTCGTGGCGTCCGTGTTTAACCGGGGAACGGGCCCCACGCCGACGAACCAACCACTGAGCGTTGACTTTCGCGTCAACGGCCAAGTAGTGGCTTCGTCGCCGGAATTGCGCCAATCCATCCCCGCCGGCGGCATGGCCTTGGTTTGCGGTTCGGAAACAACCAAGCGCAATCCGGCCTGGAGCGACACCGCCGGAACGTTCTCCGTCCAAGCCGAAGCCGATGCGCGGAATGCGATTGCGGAAACGATCGAAGATAACAACCGGGTTGGCGCAACGATCATTATCCGGCCACGGAATGATTAAACCGATTTGATGGCGGACATAGGAATGAGGCGCGTTCCCTGCGCCGCGAGGAGGTGCGTCAGAAGTTACGACTCGACAAGCCGGCTGGCATAGATTTAGTTCAGCGCATCATTCGTTTAAGGAAAATCTTCCATGCAACCACGCCACTTTGAAGCCGTCGTCTTTTCCGCCAAAGCCGCCATTTCTGCCGTCGTGGCTGCCTTGGTCTATCAATGGATTCAACTGCCCGGTGCGCCATGGGTCGCCGCCGTTTCCGCCGTGCTCGTGACGCAGCCGGATTTGCATTCCTCCCTGAAAACGTCCCTGATGCGCGTCACCGCCAACCTCTGCGGCGCGTTCGGCGGCGCGGCGTTGAGCGTGAGCATCGGGCAGCCCATCGTCGCCATGGCCATCGGCGTCCTGCTCACCGGCCTCGTGTGCTATCTGCTGAAACAGGACGACGCGCTGCGGCCTGCGTTTGTGGCAGTCGTCATCGTCACGCTCATCGGCGACACCGCCAAATGGCACAGTTCGCTCGACCGCGTGCTCGCCGTGGTCGTCGGCTGCGTGTGCGCGCTGGCCGTCGGATTTTTATTCGACAAACTGCCGTTTTTTCCCAAACCTCCAGCGTCGGCCGAAAAAACAAGCTCCGGCCAGCCTGAATAAATTTTAGCCATGAAATCTCCGCTCAAAAATAAATGGGTGCTCATCACCGGCGCCTCCAGCGGTTTTGGGGCCGCCGCCGCCAAGGCCTTTGCCGCCGAGGGCGCGAAACTCCTGCTCGGCGCGCGCCGCGTGGACCGATTGGAAATGGTCGCGGCCGCCGCCAAAAAGGCTGGCTCGCCCGCCGCGCTCTATCATCCACTGGACGTGGCCTGCACCGCCAGCGTGGAAACCTTCGTCGCGTGGGCGAAAACCAAATTGAAATCGCAGCCGCTGCACGTGCTTATCAATAACGCCGGCGGCGCGCATGGCGTGAATACGGTGGCCGAAGGCAAGGACGCGGATTGGGAGGCGATGATCCAGTCCAACGTGCTCGGCGTGCTCCGCGTGACGCGCGCGGCGCTGCCGCTGCTGACGCATGACACCGGCGCGAGCATCATCAACATCGGCTCCGTCGCCAGCCGCCGGACGTATGCCGGCGGATCGGTTTATTGCGCGGCCAAGGCGGGCGAATTGCAGATCACCCGCGCGTTGCGCCATGAATTATTTGGCACCGGCATTCGCGTCAGCACGGTGGATCCCGGCCTGGCGAAGACGGAATTTGCCCAGGTGCGCTACAAAGGCGATCTGAAAAAAGCCGAGGAACTCTACGCAGGAACGAATCCGCTCGTCGCCGCCGACATCGCGGACATTCTCGTCTGGGTCGCCAGCCGTCCGGCGCATGTGAACATTGACGAACTGGTCGTCAAACCGGTGGATCAAGTGGAAGTCGGCAAAGTATTCCGCCGCTCAAAATAACCACTGGATGCAAAGCGTGATTTGACCACCCGGAATCAAGCCACTGCCGGGCCCGGCTTATGTTGTCCGCCAACAAAAAGGCGCCTAAAGCAGCAGCAGCATTAAGAAATTATTAAAATGCTTTCATACTGGGCCGATTGGTTTGACCAGACCCCGTTGTCTGTTAAATGTGCTTGATGTCGCAAACATTGATCAAAAGATCCAACTCCGCCAATCCCGTCAGCCATTGAGTAATTTACAACCCCATCTTGATGCCGAGTCCAAGAAATGGTTGCGGTGGGGTTATCTTCTGCTTGGCATCTTATTGCTCTGGCGTTTGGTTTATATCGCGAGCGGCTTTATTGAACTTAGTCCGGATGAATCCTTGTATTGGCTTCAGTCCAAGCACCCCGCGCTGTCCTACTACGCGAAACCGCCGCTCGTGGCGTTCACAATGTTTCTGGGAACTGCGGTGTTTGGGGACAACGATTTTGGCGTGCGATTCTTTTCGCCGGTTATTTCCGCCGTGCTCGGGTTGATCTGTCTGCGGTTCTGTGCGCGCGAACTCAACGCGCGTCTCGGTTTTGCGCTGGTGCTCATCACCAACGCCACGCCGCTGCTAATCGTGGGATCGAATCTGATGACGATTGATCCGTTGAGCGTGCTGTTCTGGACACTCGCCATGCTGGTGGGCTGGCGCGCCATCCAACCCGAGGGCAAAACGCAGCAATGGGTGTGGGTGGGCGTGTGGATGGGCATGGGGTTTCTGAGCAAATACACGGCGCTGTTCCAATGGCTTTGCTGGGTGATGTTTTTTGTCATGTGGCGACCGGCACGAGTGCATCTGCGCAAGCCTGGTCCGTATCTCGCCTTGCTGGTGAATATTCTTCTGGCCGTGCCGGTATTGATCTGGAACTCGCAAAATAATTGGGTGACGATCACACACGTCGGCGGGCGGGCGGATTTTGGAAACACGCTCCACTTTACGACGCGCTACCTGTTTGAATTCATCGGGGCGGAAGCCGGCCTGCTGAATCCAATTTTTTTCGTGGGGATGGTGTGGGCGAGCATTGCCGGCTGGCGAAAACGGCCGCGCGACTTGCGGATGATTTACTTTTTCAGCATGGCCGCGCCGGTGGTTTTTGTTTACCTCCTGCAATCCCTGCACGCCCGCGTGCTGCCGAACTGGATCGTGCCGGCCATCCTGCCACTGATGTTCATGATGGTGATTTATTGGGATGAATACCGGCAATTGCCCTGGGTTCGGCGAACCTTTCGCGCCGGACTGATCATCGGCCTGCTCGGCATGATTTTCCTCACGGACACCGACATCTCCAAAGTTGTCACCGGGCATTACCTCCCCGTCACCATGGATCCCCTGCACCGGATCCGCGGCTGGCACAGCGTGGCGCACAACGTTGGCGAGGCGAGACAGAATCTGCTGAAGGAAGGCAAACCCGTTTTCATTCTTTGTCCCGACTACAGCACTGCCAGCCAAGTTTCGTTTTACCTGCCGGAAGCCCAGGCCGGGGCGGCGAAGAAGCAACCGATCGCCTATTGCTGGGATGCCGACGAGCCCATTACGGAGTTTTATTACTGGCCGGAATGCCACTACCGGAAGCGCGTTGGCGACAACGCCATTTACTTCAAAATGATCCCGCTGGCCTCGGGCACCAGCCAGCCCGTGCCGAAAGCCGCCGTGCCGCCGAAAGAGTTGCTGACCGAATTCCGCAGCGTCCAGAGCATCGGCCGTTTCCATGGCGATTTCCGTGGCCGGCCCATGCACTGGTTTGAAGTGTTTGAGTGCCGCGACCAATTGTAAGTTCCGCCGGCGGCGGGCGGTTCGGAAATTTATTTTACCGCCAATTCCAATCGCCGGGCCGGCTTGATTTCCACGTCCCGCGCGGTTTGCTGGACCACCCATTCCAGCCATTCGCTCAAGACAAGCAACGTCCACAGGGCGCGGGCATGATCCGCCGTGCCGGCAATATGCTCGGCAAATAGATCCTGCGCCGCCGGCGTGCTGATGCCGGCACGATCCAATTGGCCATTATCCAAGGTCGCCGCCGCCCAGTCATGCAACGGTCCGCGCAGCCAGGCTCCGATGGGCACCGACAACCCGCGTTTGCGGCGCAACACCACGCTTTCCGGCAGGTAGCGCAAGGCGTAGCGCTTCAGAAAAATCTTGGTGTGAAATCCTTTTACCCGCTCCGTTGCGGGCAATGATTTCGCGAATTCCATTACCAACTCGTCCAGAAATGGCGCACGCAGCTCCAGTGCGGAACTCATGCTGGAGCGGTCAGCCTTCGTGAGCAACCCCTCGGCCAGCGGGTTTTCGAGATCCCATAATTGCAAGCGGTCGAGTAGGCAAACGCCGCCCGCCTCGGGAACGTCAGCCTCATCGGGAACAATCCCCAGCCGCCGGAGTAATGGCGGAGCGAGGTTGGAAATCCAGAGTTGATGCCGCGCCAAGCCATCCAGATCCAGGCCCGAAACAAAGCGTTTCAGCAGGAATGAAATGGTCACCTTCTTCTCCGTCGGCGGCAGGGCCTCCACGGCACGCCGGATAATTCGCTGCAACCAGCTGGGCAAACGCGCCATCTGCGCTGCCACGCCGGCACCGATGTAAGTCGGGTAACCACCAAACAATTCATCAGCGCCCTCGCCGACCAACGCCAGCTTGACGTCCTGCGCCGCCCGCCGCGCCAACAGGGCCGCTGGAATCCACGCTGGATCCGCCAGCGGTTCACCTACCAGCCGCACGAGCGTTTTCAAACCATCCCGCACGTCGTCCGGTTTGACCCACACCGTGACCAGATCCATTTTCAACTGCCGGGCCACCTGCTCCGCATAATTTCCTTCGTCAAATGAGGCTTCCGAAAAGCGCAGCGTGTAGGCTTTCAAGGTGCGGCGCGGATATAGCGACCGCGTGACCGCGGAAATCAGTGAGGAATCAATGCCGCCGCTCAGGAACACGCCAAAATCCACCTCCACATCCGTCTGCCGCGCGACGGCGGCGCGGAAGGTCTTATCAAACACGGCGAGCGACGGCGGTTGCTTCGCCGTTTCCGTGACGCGCCAGCGCCAGTAGGACTGGCGGTGGATGCCGGTCTCGTCGAACCGGATCATCTCGCTCGGTGCTAGTTTCTGAATCTGGGCGAATGGCGTTTGGGGAGCCGGAAATATTCCGAATTGGAGATATTTCTTCAGCGCCGGCTGATCCAGTTCCACCGGCAAACGATGCTGCGCGACCAGCGCGGCCATCTCCGTGGCGAAGATGATTTCACTGCCTTGCGTCGCAAAAAAGAGCGGGCGTTCCCCGGCACGATCCCGCGCCAGAATTAGCCGGCGCTGACGCGGATCCCACAGGGCGACAGCAAACGCCCCGCTCAACCGCTCGACAAATTTTTCACCCAGTTCCAGGTAAAGGCCAGGAATGACCGCCACGTCAGTTGCGCGCGCCACCGGGCGACCGCATTCTGCGAGCCAATGACGCAGTTCGCGGTGGTTGTCAATTTCGCCATTGCAGATGGCGATCACGCCGCTGTCGTGGTCCACCATCGGCTGGTTGGCATCGGCCAGGCCGCGGATTGCCAGCCTCGTTACGCCCAGCACGGCGAATTCCGTCGCGAATAACCCGGCGTCATCCGGTCCGCGATGCGCCATGGATTTCAGCATCGCCGCGACGCGCTGCCGGGAAACCTCCGGTTCGAGCAGGGTGGCAAGATCAACGCTGCCGCAGATGCCACACATATCAGCTGCCTCCGGGGAAGGTCGCCAGCGCGCCCGCCGGCGGATGGTTGGTTGAAATCACAGGCTCCGAATTTCCTCGCAAATTATTTGGAGGCGGTGCCTCCGGAGAAATCGAGCAAGCGGTTTCATTTTTGCATTTCTCCGGCTGGCGATGAAAATTGAGCTTGATGCCGAAGTTGCCCCGCTCGCGCCAGCCGAAGTAAAATTCCATCCGCCGGCTTTTATAATCCATGAAGGGCAGAAACACGATCCGACGCCGGGTCACGGCGAAATTCCACCCCCCGTTCGGGTTGCCGGGTTGCGTGGGATACCGACCGCTGCGGACGGTTTCCTTGTCTGCGACCCCGATGACATAGAAACTGAAATTGGAGAAGGGATTGCGAAAATACCATTTCACCTTGCGCAGGGAATTGGTGGGTTCATACCACGCCGGAGGAATGGGATCTTCGATATTACCCAGCCACCAGACGGGATTGATTTTGTTATACCAATGAATGGGTGGCGTGTTGGTCTTGGGCGACATGACCACGCTGTGCCATTTGGGTGCGGACTCCAATTTGTCCTGATTGGTGGCGGAGCCTGAGCAAAGCCGGTCACTGCCGAGAGTCCGATCAATTCCCTCCCGGTGACCGGTCCGGGTCAGGGTAGGTCCGCTGCCCGCAGCCCACGCATTCATCCCGGCCAGCAATAGCACCAGCGTTGCCATTGCTTTGACAAGTCGCTGGCCGGACGCCGGCTTTGAAATGCCTTTCATGGATGATTGGTGACAACTTCAGACGAGTTTTTGATATGGTTGCCCTCGCCCACCGGGAAGATTTTCGTCATCGCGACTTTCCGCTGAGAGTTGATGCACGCGCGTTCCTGCTCGGTCAAAAACTCCGCCATCGCCGCAGTCCCATAAAAGACTGAGGCAGCGATCGGCAAAATCATCGGTTCGAATGGCACCGTGTTAAGCTAAGTGCCTAGCTGAATAACAGTCAAAGGAGGAAGCTGATTATGAACGACTTTTAATAGTTTCGTAATGATTGGAAGGATGCGCTTTTTCTCGCCCAATAGGATGATCCTGACCATTTTACAATCCCGGGAAAACTGATGGCGGGCGAAGAATTATGAAAAGGCTCGGTTGGCTTCAAACTGAGAAACCATCCTCCTCGTTTCGCCACTCGGCTCCCACCGGATAGTCGGTGCCGTTACCCGGAAACGAACGAATCCCAAAATGATCGCGAAAAATCGCATCCAGAATTTGTGCTGCCTCCCGGGGAGAAGCCGCCGCCACCGAGTAACCGGCCCCTTCGGCGACGAGTGCGGAGGCGCTGACACCGGCGGTTTGAAGGATGCGGGCGACATCCAATTGCCTGGAACCGATATCAAGCTTGCCGCCCAACATCCGAATTTCTGCCAGATGGTAATCTGTGGGATTATCGCTATATCCTAGGGCTACGAAGGTGATCCACTGCTCCCATTGCAACAGACTGCGCAAGCGCCGGACAGCAACCTCCATCGCGGTCACGGCATCGGGATGACAGGCGGCGACGGGCTTAACGGATGGGACTAAAGACACGAGGCAGACTACATCAAAGCCGACGCGTCACGTCAATCTGTGGTTGACGAATTCATGCTGTGTTAACCAAATTTTAATACTCTGGGAAGAATAGTCGGATTTTGAATCAGAATTTGGATGTGTTTGTTGAACCGGGATTGCGCGGTGGACGATCCGATCCAGCCCACAGACGAAAACCCAGTTGTCTGTCGCGCCAATACCGCCCCCCCTGTATCTGCTGGTTCAAATCCCCTTGTTCGCCCGCCACAACAACACCGCGCCCACCGCTTGGAAAAGAAAGTTCGGCAACCAAAGGATCAAGTGTGGATAGAATTCCGGCCGCCCTGAGAGTGACGCCGCCAGCATGATGAATGCGTAATAAACCACCACCAGTCCGAGCGCGATGGCGATGCCGATGTTCGTCTCGCGGCGATGCACGCGGATGCCCAGCGGAATCCCGACGAGCGTAAAGCCAAAACAGGCAAAAGAAAAAGCCACTTCCCGATGCATCGCCACGCGCACCGGCTCAACGAAATCTTTTTGCTGCCTCTGCAGGACGGCCATCTGCGCCTTCAATTCCGCCGACACATTGGTCGTGGTGGTCAGCGTGGCAGCCACATTCAAGTTTTCCAGATTGCGCAGCTCCTGCCGCAGTTGCAGAAACGTCATGTCGCTGATCTTAGGCTTGACCACTTTGTTGGTGACCGCGTTGAGGCTCAAATTCAGCGAGAGCGTCGGCGAGGAATAAATGGAATTACCGCCATCGCCGACTTTGATGATGCGGGCGTCATATAAATCCAGCACCAGTTGATTGTTCGCCCGGTCGGGCTTGAGTTCACCGCGCACGGCACGCACGGTCGTGTCCACATTGGTTTCATTTTGCAGCCGGTAAATCATCACGTTCTCCAACTTGCCGCCGTTATTTTTCTCCGTGTAAAAAATATAGCCGGGAAAATCCCGAATGAACCGACCCTCTGGAATCTGCGCATTTACCAGTTCCGACTTCACATCCTGAATAAGCTGGATGTAAGCCACCCGGCAACGCGGCCCGAGGTCCATGTTGAACCACGCGCTCAGCGTGCAGCAAAACAGACTCAACAAAAGCACCGGCATGACCAGGGAAATTAAACTGATCCCGCTTGCCCGCGCGGCGGTGAGTTCTTGGTCGGCGCTGAACCGGCCGAACACCAGCAGCGTCGCCGTCAACATCCCCATCGGCAGCGCAAACACCCAGACGAACGGAATCAGGTAAACGAACGCTTTCACCATCAGCAGCGGGCTGACGTGGCTGCTGGCGAGCAGCGTGAGAATTTCGCGGAGCGCGTTGCCGACCAGCAACACGGCGGTGAACACCGCCACGGTGAGCAGCAACGTGGCGCCCACCTGGCCAACGAGATATTTATGCAGCGTTTTCAACGGTTAATCCGCGCGCAAAGTGGCGGATTTGCGTCGGCAAGCAAAGCCAATTCCTCCCGGGCGCGGGCGTGAACTACTGCCGCTGCTTGATGGCGCGGATGGCCTCAACGGCGGCCTGGCTGGTTTGCGACTCGCTGTCGCCGACCAGTTTTTGCAGCGCATCGAGACTCGCGGCGGTGCCGATCTGCTGGAGAATGTTGCAGGCCTGCCGCTGGGTGTCGGCGTTGCGCTCATTGAGCAACGCGCTGACGGCAGGTTCCGCCGGCGCACCAAAATTGATCAACGCCGCACTCGCATCCGAGCCATACATGCTGCCGCCCCGCGCGATCAGGTCGGCCAGCGGCTGGATGGCTCGCTCGTCCTTCAATCTACCCAGCGCCTTCACCGCTGGCTGGCGCGAGGACCAGTCGGAATCTTTCATCAGCTTCAGCAACGAGGGAACCTGATTTGTCGTGCCATAGCTACCGAGAAAATTTGCCACGGTCATCCGGACGAACGAGTCGGAATCCGTCGCCATCGTGGCCACAACCTCAATTAGATCCGTAGAAGGCGACTCGACATTCACGCCGTTGAGCTGGCGCAGCGCGGCCCGGCGCGTCTCCAAGTCCGGCGACGTCAGGTCCGTGTAAATCTTTTCCAATTCCGCCGCGGTGAGTTTGCGCGGCGGCGCAGGGGGTGGCGGCGGTGCCAGCATAGCCGCAAGTTCCGCACCGGCCAGCAGGCGGGATTTGAATGTGACCTTCGCCTTGCGTGAGGTGGTTTCCGTTTGCGAAGTCACATCCGCCTGCGTCTCGATCTTCGTAAATTGCCCGACGTTCCGGTCAAAGGTGAAATCGGTTTCGCTCGTGGCCACCAGCCGGAGATCAGTGCCGGTCTTGACGAGGCTCTCGAATTTCGTCTGGCGATGCCATTCCACTGTGTTGGCGCCGGAAGTTTTCAGGCGCGACTTGGCCTGCCGCGACAATGTCAAAATGGCCGGGCCCGATTGCTGATTGCCCATGTAGCCCATGTTAAACCGCATCCCATACGGTTGGCCGCTCTGGCGCACGTTCAAAAAACTATCCGCCGGCCCCAGCCAGAACGGATCGTCCAGCACGCCGACGCGATCGCTGATCTCTTCCGTGCCCGGCTTGACCGGCAAGGGTTCAAACAGCGACTGCACCAGCTTGCCCAGCGGCACCGCCAGCACATAATCGCCGCCGTCACGGATCTCATTGCCGCGTTCGTCCAGCTCAATTTCGCAATCGTTGGGAAAGATGTTCTGGTTTGGCATCATGCCGGGATAATAACTGGAATACATCCCCGGCCCGCGCATCGGCGGACGTTTCATGTCCGTTCTCAAGCTGCCTCGGCAAACCAGCTTCACAGAATTTGTCGTCATCGCTTTCGTCACGAGGATGACGCTGCCGGTGGTGACTTCGGAACCCGTCTCGCTGCGGACGGTGATCTCCACGGCGAAGGCGTTCGTCTGGCCCGGCGTGAATTTGTAGCGCAATGCCGGCTCACGCGCGGAAACGGACAGACAGGAAATCAGCAGCAATGAACCCAGACCCAAGGCAAGGAAGGCTTTCATGCGTCGAGCATCGCCAGTCCGGCTTTTTTCGCAAGCGAAAATTATTCCGCTTGTCATCAGGTCCGCTTTGGCGCAGAACTTTTACATGATCGAACTGATTCAACTCCCGTGGAGCCCGTTCTGTCTCGTGCAGCGGCGGATTCTGGAATTCACCGGCGTGAAATTCAAAATCACCAACCTCCCCAAGACCGGCGATCGCGCCCTCATCTGGAAATTGACGGAGGAAAAATATTACGCCGTGCCCATCCTCCGCGACGGCCACAAGGTCATCTACGAAACCGGCGAAGACACGCAGGATCTCAGCCGCTACCTCGACGCAAAATTCAAGCTCGGCCTCTTCCCCGCCGAACGCGACGGCGAGCAAGCCATTCTCTGCCGCTATTTTGAACACGAAGTTGAGGCCGTCGGCTTCAAGCTCAACGATATTTACTTCAAGGAATTTGTCGCGGCGTCCGACCAGGTTTCTTTCATTCGCCACAAGGAGCGTAAATTCGGCCGCGGCTGCATTGACCAGTGGCGCGCGAATCAAAAAGTTTTGCTGCGCCAGCTCGAACAAATTCTCGTGCCGTGCGAACAGATGCTCGCGCACTCGGAATTTCTCCTCGGCGACCGTCCGCTATTTGTGGACTTCGAGCTGTTCGGCATGCTGGAAAACTTTCTTTACTCCGGCCGCTACACGCTGCCGAAATCACAGTCCAGCCTGCGCAAATGGCATCGCTGCATGAAGACCATCCAGATCGTGAAGTAAAAGGGCAGTTGGTGGGGCGAGCCTCCTCGCGTGCCGCTGCCACGGACTGGTGGTCAAAGTAGATTCGACGAAACCACCATCCAGTGGCATCCTGTTCTTGCGAACGAATGGCCACGCCCAACACAACCGAACTGCACGTCACCGGCATGACGTGCAACAACTGCGCCCGCAAAGTCACCGAAGCCGCGCAGAAAATTCCCGGCGTCCACAGCGTGAGCGTCAGCATCGCTACTGAACGCGCCAGCGTCCGTTGGCAGGCAGCGGATGTAAAAAGCATTCCTGCCGTGCTGGCCGCAATCTCCCAAGCTGGATTTACCGCAAAAGAGATTCTGGTTGCCGACGCCAGCACCACCGAACTGCTCGTCAGCGGCATGACCTGCAACAACTGTGCACGCCATGTCACCGAAGCCATTCAAAGCGTGACCGGCGTCCGCAGCGCGTCGGTGGCGCTCGAAGCCGGGCGCGCGACGGTGCGCTGGAGCGCCAACCCGGATATCCCCGCCGTTTTGGCCGCCATCGCGGCGGCGGGTTACGAAGCCAAGCCGCTGGAAACCGCCCCCAATCAAAACGGAGCACGGCGGTCGCGCTGGCAGTGGACGCTCATCCTCGGGCTAGGCGTGACCGCCGTCCTCATGATTGGCGAATGGATTTTCGGCCTCGCCATGACGCCGTGGTTTCAATGGCTCGGGTTCGCCTTGGCCGGCATCGTCCAGGTTTTTTGCGGCGCGTCGTTTTATTCCGGCGCGTGGCGGCAGCTCAAAGTCGGCAGTTCCAACATGGACACGCTCGTCGCGCTCGGCTCCACGACGGCGTTTGGCTACAGCGCATGGGCATTGCTCGGCGGGCTGGGCGGACACGTTTATTTCATGGAGGCGGCGGCGATCATCTCGCTCATCAGCGCCGGACATTGGATCGAGGCCCGTGTGAGCGACAAAGCCGGCGGCGCGTTGAAATCTCTCTTGAACCTCGCACCGCAGACCGCGCGCAAACTTTCTTCTCCTCGTCCCGCCCAGCGGGGAGAGGGCCAGGGTGAGGGGCAATTCAATCTCAAAACCCTCTCATTCACGCAATCCGCAATCCGCAATCCGCAATCGGAAATTGAAACGGAAGTTCCCGTTTCCGAACTGCAAATCAACGACCGCATCGCCTTGCGCCCCGGTGACCGCGTGCCGGTGGACGGCGTGGTGCTGGAAGGTGAATCCGCCATGGACGAGGCCATGCTCACCGGCGAATCCATTCCCGCCGATAAAAAAACCGGCAGCGAACTCTTTGCCGGCACGGTCAATCTCAATGGCCGCCTCGTCATGCGTGTCACCGCCACCGGCGAAAGCACCGCGCTGGCGCACATCATCGCCGCTGTGCAACGCGCCCAAACCAGTCGCGCCAACATCCAGCGCCTCGGCGATCGCATCAGCAACGTCTTTGTGCCAGTCGTCGTCAGCATCGCGCTGGCGGCGGGACTGTGGTGGGGCCTCGCGCCGGCGTCGGCGAACCATGTTCACGATTGGCTGGCGTCATTCCTCTGGCACGCGCACGCGCCGGCGGGCGCGGCGGCCGGCTTCATCATCGCAGCGGCGATATTGATTGTGGCCTGTCCTTGCGCGATGGGACTGGCCACTCCGGCGGCCATCATGGCGAGCGCGAACACCGCCGCCAAACGCGGCATCTTGATCCGCGACGGCGTGGCCTTGGAAAAAGCCGGCGAAGTGACGGCGGTGATTTTCGACAAGACCGGCACGCTGACGGCGGGGAAACCGGAGGTCGCGGCGGAAATCGAATTCAAAATTCAAAATTCAAAATTCAAAATTTTAGCGGCAGCGCTCGCGCGCCACTCTACCCATCCCATCAGCCAGGCAATTGCCAAGATTTCGGCGGATGAAATTGAAGTCACCGACTGGAAAGAAATCCGTGGTTCCGGCGTGGCTGCTCAACTATCAACTATCAACCTTCCGCTATCAACTATCCGTCTCGGCTCCTTGAACTGGCTGCGCGAATACGGCGTGGACTTGGCGGCGGGCGAAAAATTTACCGCCGAATGGTCGCAGCAAGGCGCGACGATTGTCGGGCTGGCTTCCGACAACACCTTGCTCGGCCTGCTCGCCGTTCGCGATGTGCTGAAGGCCAATGCCAGACAAGTGGTCGAACAACTCCAGCGGCAGGGGCTGAAAACTTATCTGCTCACCGGCGACAATTCTCTGACGGCGGCGAGCATCGCCAAGCAGGTCGGCATCGCGGCGGAAAATGTTTTTGCGGAAGTGCGGCCGGAGCAGAAGTCGGAGTTCGTGAAAAAACTTCAGGCAACCGGCGAGCGCGTGGCGTTCGTAGGCGACGGCATCAACGATGCCCCGGCCCTCACGCAGGCCGACCTCGGGATCGCCGTGAGCCGCGCGAGCGGCGTGGCGCGCGAGGCGGCGGACATCATCCTGTTGAAATCGGAAATCGAAGCCGTGCCGGAGGCGCTCGGACTGGCGCGGGCGACATTGCGGACGATCAAGCAAAACCTGTTCTGGGCGTTTTTCTACAACGCGCTCGGCGTGCCGCTGGCGGCGATGGGCTTCATCAGCCCGATCATCTGCGCGGCGGCGATGGGCTTTTCCGATCTCATCGTCATCGGCAACGCGCTGCGGCTGCTGCGGTGGCGGAAATGAGAAACCGCATCCACAATTGTAGCGGCTTCTGGAAATAGACACCGCATTTATGCGCTGAAGGCGCTATGGAAATTAGCCCAGGGTTGGAGCGCAGCGGCTACGCCGGGAAATCGTCCCACAAAATAATTCCTTCTCCGCATCGGATGGGGAGAAGGTGGCCGCAGGCCGGATGAGGTGTCCGCGATTTGCGAGAGGGCCGGGGTGAGGTATTGAATCAAAACGAAGCGCCGGATTTTTGATTACTCATAACCCGAATTGAAATACGATGTGCTAGTCGTCCGAACGAAAACCAACTCTGACCATGATTTTTGCCGGTGTTCGATTGCCAGATCAGATCAGGATAGCCTTGGAAGAAGGCCGGTTGGTTATTTTTGCCGGTGCAGGCGTCTCGCTCCCGCCACCGTCAAATCTACCATTATTTAACGGGCTTGCTTCGCAAATCTGCGGCGACTCTTCAGTTCTACCAGGCAAGGAAGATCAGGTGCTTGGCAAAATGACTCGTAACAAAACTGATGTTCACGCGGTTGCAGCCAAAATCCTTTACCATCCTAAAACGCATCCCACAGAATTACACAAGCAAGCCATCCGGATTTTTGGAGCGCCGGACAAGGTGCGAATTGTTACGACCAACTTTGATGACCATTTTTCTACGGCCGCACGCAGTGTTTTTAGAAAGCATGCGGTAAAAGAATTTTACGCTCCGGCGTTGCCGCTGGGAGACGATTTTCAGGGAATCGTTTACCTTCACGGTTCGGCAAGGGAAAATCCACAGGCAATGGTGCTGACGGATAAAAATTTTGGCGCTGCTTATTTAACTCGGGGTTGGGCGCGCGATTTCCTTATCTCGCTTTTTTCAGAATATACAGTCCTTTTTGTTGGCTACAGCCATAATGACGTCACAACAACCTATCTTGCGCGAGGGTTGAACCAAGCACAGGTCAAACCGCGCTGGACATTCGTGTCTTCAGATTTAAAACCAGAGGCAGAAGAGCACTGGGCACATCTGGAAATTAACGTTGAGCAATATCCAATTGACCGCACTAACAAAGCGAATGCACATCAAGCTTTGACTGATTTCTTTGGCGGATGGGCAAAGCACACCAGAGAGTCTCTGCTTCATCGGTCAAAGAAGCTGAAGAGCATTGCTTCAAGCTTGCCGCCTGAAAGTGAGGCGGTTTCTGAATATCTAGATTACTGCCTGCGTCATCCTCAATTGGCTCAGGATTTTTGCAACGCCATTCGGCATCCAGCCTGGATTGGCTGGCTCGACTCGAAGGGATACTTTAAGATCTTCTTTGTCGATACGAGTGCTGAATTGCAAAACCATGAGAGAGTTATTGCTTGTTGGCTTTGCTCTTTCGTGCGTCGGAAGCATCCCGAACTCCTTTTAGAACTCATTCAACGGAATCATCAGCGTCTGTCTCGATCATTCACTGAGATTCTGGGGGACACGATGCAGTTTGAGGACAAGAAATACATTGATTCGAAATTTTCAGTTTGGGTTTCAATTTTACTTTCCCAAGGTGAACGTGCGCTGTCCAACACTAGGTGGGCTTGGCTGCTGCAAAAGTGCAGGATTCCAGAAGATGCGGGAATTGCTTTGCGCTTGTTTGAGATTCTAACCACACCCCAAATACACCTTCGTCAGCACTTTGACTATTTTAACCTCATCTTGGAGGACAGTGATAAACCTCGGGAACGCAAATCCCGGCGCAAAGTGGACTATGAAATAATTTGGCCTGACGGATCCCGGCACTGGCTGGATGAAGCGTGGAAATCTGTCTTTAGGCCCCATTTGAATTTATTAGCTAATCCGCTGGCGCTGTTTGCAACTAAGCAGATTACAGTTGCGCACATCATGCTTCGCGGCGTTGGAAAGACGGATGAATACTTGGATGTTCTGAGTTGGCAACGGCGTTCGATAGCCGAACATGGGCAGAACCGACATGGATTGCACGAATGTCTGTCAATGCTTGTGGATTGCGCGCGTGACGTGCTCCTTTACTGGGGTGAAGCCGATCCATCTAGAGCGGCAGCACAAATCCAAGAATGGTGGTTTTCGAAGCTGCCTTTGTTGCAGCGGATAGCTGTTTTCGGCATTGCGGCTGATTCTCAATTAACCGGAGACGAGAAGGTTGAGTGGTTGTTGAAAAACGAACTCGTTTTCCATCTAGGGATGAAAAAAGAGGTCTTCGATGTTCTTGAAATCGCTTTTCCAAAAACTTCTGAACGTGTCCGAAAAAAACTTGTGAAACGAATTGAGCAGGGATTCATGGGTAAGTTCAGAAAACGGCTGGGAGCAGACACCGCTGCTTATGAAAAATTTAATATCCTGATTTGGCTGCGGAAGGCAGACCCCCAATGCGCACTTGTTGGCGATGCGATTGCGAAGATTAAGAAGGTGTATCCTAATTTTGAAGAGAGGGAACACCCCGCTTTCGATAGTTGGATTGGCGAAGCAGGATTTGTTGATCCCAAGGACGGATTCAATGTCGAAGAAATTCTTTCCGAACCACCCTCACGATTTGTTGATAGCCTGTTGACAGCTGCGGAAAGTTCAATGAGGCGAGATCGTTGGGATCATTTAAGCCTGCTTAAAATACTCTTCGAAAAAAATAAAACGTGGGGCAAGGAGTTCACAGACGTGCTTTCTAAGAGAAACGGCGCGACTAAAGAGATATGGATAGGTGTTTTTTCAGCATGGAAGCAAATAGCCAAAGCAAAAGCAGATTGGATTTGGATTCTGGGCGTCGTAGATGGGCTTCCTGAACTTCCAGAAATATTTGCGGGTCTGGCGAGTCTGATTTCAGACATTTGGCGATCAGAAGTCGAAGTCAAATCAGACGATGCAATCATCACTAGAGCCGCTGTATTGATGAACCGCGCGTGGACAATATGCAGCAAAGTCGAGGAATCTCCTGACGACAGCTACCGAGAGTGGTTAACCAGCGCAATAAATCATGAAGGCGGTTGGATTGGGGAATTCTGGGTGCATTATTGCAGTCATCTCCGACAGCAAGCTGGGAAGAGCTGGAAAGGCATTCCGACCGATTTGAAAGCCAATATGCAGGAAGCGATTCAAGGGACGAGCCGCATTAAAGTTTATGCTCGAATCGCGATGACCCAATGGATGAGTTATTTCTTTGTCTGGGACAAACAATTTACTGCGGAGAATTTTCTTCCACTCCTTGATTGGCAGCGTGACGCGGTTGTGGCGCAGCAAACTTGGTCTGTGCTGCTTAATTACCGCCAAGCTGCGTTCGTAGAGATGGAGGAACATCTGTTGCCGTATTATCGTCAAGTTTCTGATCGCGTGACAGCAATGATGAAGGACGCGCCGGAAAAAACAGACCAGTTTGATGACCAGACCTTGCACAATCTTGGGCACTATCTGGCTGGTTTGGCAATGCGTGTAATAAAAAACCCTGTCGATTCCGGATTTTTTCGTGATTTTCTTCCGCGCTTGCCAGAAAAAGTGCGCGGATCACTGGCACAAGGAATGGGAGATTTTCTTGAAGCGTCACCTGAGAAGGCGCTGGAATTGTGGAATTTGTGGTTGAAAGAATACCTTGATTCGCGTCTTGTCGGAGTTCCGATCGCGTTGTCTGATCAAGAAACAAAAGCGATGGCCGACTGGTGTCTCTATCTTGGTGCCGCCTTTCCTGAAGCAGTTCAAATCATCGTGCAAATGCGTCTGAAAGGAGTTTTCGCATACGGCATTGTGGACAAATTACTCAAGAGTCCGCTGCTTGATACATTCCCTAAAGAAAGTTGCCGTTATGTTAATGCAATCACCAGAGGCGAGGACCATGCGTTCCTTCACGAGCATCACTCACAACTCCACGCTAAATTTAAACAGACGATCTCCGGCACTCCCGAATTCAAAGAGTTTGAGGAATTACTTTACCTTCGAGGCTGGAAAAAATAATTCGGCTCCTCACCCCGGCCCTTTCCTCGTTCAAGAACGTTTTTCCCCGAACGCCCCTCATCCGGCCTGCGGCCACCTTCTCCCATCCGACAGGGAGAAGGATTTATTTTGTGGGTGACTACCCAGGGTAGCTCTTACGTTGTGCGAGCAACCCTGGGCTAATTTCCTTTACGCCTTCAGCGTAATTGAATTTGCGTTCGCGTATTTCGCGTGGTTCGCGGTCCACCTCCACCGGCCTGACCGGCAAAATGCGCTGCACCCCCTTGACGTCGGCGCGGACTTCCATTAACTAAACAGCCCCTATGAGCAAGACCGAGACCCATCATTTTCAGGCGGAGATTCAGCAACTGCTGAACATCGTCATCCATTCGCTTTACACGGACAAAGAAATCTTCGTCCGCGAACTCATCTCCAACGCCGCCGACGCATGCGAAAAGCTGCGGTTCACCCAATCCTCCGGCAAAGCGGTGCTGCAAACCGAAATTGCGCCCGGCATCAGCATTGTGACCGATGACAAGGCCGGAACCGTCACCATCACCGACACCGGCCTCGGCATGACGCACGGCGAACTTGTCGAAAACCTCGGCACCATCGCGCATTCCGGCACCAAGGCGTTTCTGAAACAGCTCGCCGAGGACAAGAAGCCGGATGTCGGCTTGATCGGCCAGTTCGGCGTGGGCTTTTATTCGGCGTTCATGGTGGCGAAAAAAGTCACGGTCTGGAGCCGTTCCTTCGCGCCGGATGAACAAGGCTGGCAATGGACGAGCGAAGGCATGGGCGGTTACGACCTCGCGCCCGCCGCCGATCTGCCGCGCGGCACCAAGATCACGCTGGAGCTCAAGGACGACGCCAAGGATTTCGCGCAGGAAAGCACCGTGGAGCGCATTATTCATCGCTATTCGAGCTTTGTCCCCTTCCCCATCGAACTGAACACCAAGCGGCTGAACACCGTGCAGGCCATCTGGGCGCGGAACAAGAACGAGATCAAGGAGGAAGAATACAACGAGTTTTACACGTTCGTCGGCCACGACCACGACAAGCCGTTGTTCCGCCTGCATTTCTCGGCGGACGCACCGCTGGCGATCCAGGCACTGCTGTTCGTGCCCGGCCGGAATTTCGAGACGATGGGCATGGGCCGGATGGATTCCGAGGTGAACCTGTATTGCCGCAAAGTCCTGATCCAGGCGAAGGCGAAAGGGCTTTTCCCCGAATGGCTGCGCTTCCTGAAAGGCGTCGTGGACAGCGAGGATCTGCCGCTCAACATCTCCCGCGAGACGATGCAGGACACGTCGCTCATGCAAAAGTTGAACAAGGTGCTGACGAGCCGTTTCCTGAAATTCCTCGACGAGCAATCTGAGAAAGAAGCCGATGCTTACTCGAAGTTTTACACGGAATATCAGCGGTTTCTGAAAGAAGGCGTGGTCACGGATTTCACGCACAAGGAAGCACTCGGCAAACTGCTGCGCTTTGAATCATCCACGATGGACAAGGGCAAGCTCACGTCGCTGGCGGATTACGTGAAGCGGATGCCGTCCGACCAGAAGGAGATTTACTGCCTGCTCGCGGCGAATCGCGAGGCGGCGGAGGCCAGCCCGTATTTCGAGGTATTCAAGGAGCGCAAATGGGAAGTGCTGTTCCTCTTCGACGCGTGGGATGAGTTCGTGATGGAACATCTCCACACCTTCGACGGCAAACCGCTCAAGCTCGCGGAGAAAGCGGATTTGAACTTGAGCGCGAAGAAAGACGGCGCACTTTCCGAAGACGCCGCCAAGGAGCTTGCCAAGTGGCTCAAGGAAACGCTCGGCGACAAGATCAATGAGGTGCGCGTTTCGCAACGCCTCGTGGACAGCCCCGCCGTGGTGGTGGATTCCGACAAGTTCATGACCGCCAGCATGCGCCGCATCATGAAGGCGATGAAGCAGGACGGCCCGGAAATCCCCGCCGCGAAGCACGATTTCGAGATCAATCCGGCGCATCCGCTCATCACGCGGCTCGAAGCTATCCGCCAAAAGGACGCCGCGCTCGCCGGCAGCGTGGCCGAGCAGATCCTCGACAACGCCCGCGTGGCCGCCGGCCTGCTCGAAGATCCGCGCGCGATGCTCACCCGACTGAACCAGTTGCTCGAAAAAGTGCTGGCGAAGGAGTGATCTGGGGTCAGTCGTTTATCCGAGGCGGAAAACATTTTCAGCGGCGGCCGTTGGGTTAAGCTTGGAGCATGACCCGGCTGCTGTTGATAAGCATCTTTGCCCGAAATCCTGTCTTCACCGACTGGAAACGGGTGATCGCGTTCAGCTTGATCTTCAGTTTCGGGCTCGCGTTAACCGCACGGGCGGACATGCAGCCGTCAGCCACCACCAATTCGGTTGCCGGCACAAAATCGCGGGAATTTCCCGTGACCAGCTTCGGCGCCATCGGTGATGGCCAGACGCTGGGCACCACCGCCATCCAAAACGGCATTGATACGATTGCGGCGCAGGGCGGCGGAACCTTAAATATCACGCCTGGCACATTTCTGACCGGCGCGATTTTTCTCAAGCCTGGCGTGAATTTGCATCTCGAAGCCGGCGCGGTATTGAAAGGCTCGCCCGAACTGAAAGACTATCCCGAAGTGATGACGCGGATTGAGGGCTTGAAACAGCCGCTGGTCGCCGCGCTCATCAACGCCAGCAACTGCCCCAATCTCCGCATCACCGGCAGCGGCACGATTGATGGCAACGGCAAGCCGTTCTGGGTCTCGTTCTGGCAGGCGATCACCCGCGATCCCAAAACGACGAATGTCGGGGTCAAACGCCCGCGCCTGATCTTTCTGGAACATTGCGCCGGCGCACACCTCGAAGGCTTGAAGTTGATCAACGCCGGTTTTTGGAACGTGCATGTCTATGACTGCAACCAACTGGTCATTGACGGCCTCGATATCACCGCCCCGAACCAGGGTTTGCGCAGCGGCGCGGAAATTGCCGGCAAACGCTGGCAGGATCTCGGCCCGGTGCGTGCGCCGAGTTCGGACGGCATTGACGTGGACAGTTGCCAGCATGTGATCATCCGCAACTGTTCCATCGGCGTGGACGATGACAACATTGCGCTGAAAGGATCGAAAGGTCCGTTCGCTCAAGCCGACAAAGCCAGTGCGCCGGTGGACGATGTGCTGATTGAAAACTGTATTTTCCGCTATGGCCACGGCGCGTTGACCTTTGGCAGCGAAGCCACTGTCATTCGCAACGTCATTATGCGTCACTGCCAGATATTGGGCGGACACACAGTGCTGCGGCTGAAACTGCGGCCCGATACGGGCCAGACTTATGAAAACGTGCTGATTGAAGACCTGACCGTAAATCCAAGCGGCCGGCTCATCAGCGCCACGCCGTGGCTGCAATATGCCGACCTGCAAGGCCAGCCGCAGCCGCCGTCGCTCGTCCGCAACGTCACCATCCGCCATGTGCAGGGCCGGGCGAAGGAATTTGGCGCGCTCACGAACCACGCGACCAGCGTCATCGAAAATATCCGCCTGGAGGATGTGGACATCCAGGCCGAACAACCCCTGTTCAAAACCGGCAAAGGTGTTTCCGGCGTGAAATTCAGCAATGTCCTCGTCAACGGCGTTTCGCCGCAATTAGAAACCGCCCGGAAATAATTTTCCGGCGACGGCTGCAAAATTCATTTTCACCGCGTCCGCTTTCGCTAGACTGCGCGCATGAATTTGTTGCCGTTCGGAAAACTGTCACCCGCCAAGCCCCGCACCTTCGTCCCGCAAGACCTCGATCTCGGCGACTGGCCGCAGATCGCGCCGCTATTCGACCAGTTGGAAGCGCGGGCCGCGCAGGCCAAGTCTGCCGCCGACCTTGAACGCTGGCTGCTGGACTGGAGCGAGCTTTGCGCCACGCTCGACGAGGAGGCCTCACGCCGCTACATCGCCATGACGTGCCACACGGACAACGCCGACGCGGAGAAGGCCTATCTGCACTTCGTCGAACACGTCGAGCCGCAGCTCAAGCCGCGCCAGTTCGCGCTGGAGAAACTTTACGTCGCGCATCCGCAGCGGGAGTTTTTGTCGAAAGCGCGTTTTGAAGTCTTTGATCGCGACGTGAAAAATCACGTCGAATTGTTCCGGCCCGAAAACGTGGCTCTGGAAACCGAAGAGGCCAAGCTCTCGCAGCAGTATCAAAAGCTCATCGGCGCGCAGACGGTGAATTTTCGCGGCGAAGAAAAGACGCTCGTCCAGATGGGCCGTTATCTCGAAGAACCGGACCGCGCGCTGCGACAGGAAGCGTGGGAACTCGTCGCCCAGCGCCGCCTGCAGGACGTGGACAAGTGCGAGGAGATCTTTGACGAACTGATCAAGCTCCGCACGCAGATCGCGAAGAACGCGGGCTTCGACAATTATCGGGATTACGCCTTCCGCCAGAAAGGTCGCTTCGATTACACGCCGGAGAACTGCCTGCAATTCCACGACGCCGTGGAAAAGGAGATCATGCCCGCCGTCCGTGAAATCCAGAACGACCGCAAGCGCCAGTTGAAACTGGAGAAGCTGCGTCCGTGGGATCTGGCCGTGGACCCGCAGAATCGCGCGCCATTGAAACCGTTTGGCGAAGTCGGCGAAATGGTTTCGCGCACACAGAAGATTTTCAATCACCTCGACACAGAACTCGCGGCCAATTTTCAGGAAATGCAGGATCTAAAACTGCTCGACCTCGACAATCGCAAGGGCAAGGCGCCAGGCGGTTACCAGTCCACGCTGGCTGAGGCGCGCGTGCCGTTCATTTTCATGAACGCCATCGGCCTGCAGCGCGATGTGGAAACCATTTTGCACGAGGCCGGACACGCGTTCCATGCGCAGGCCACGCGCGCCGAGGATTTGTATCCGTATCGCAGCGCGCCGATTGAATTTTGCGAGGTCGCCTCGATGGCGATGGAACTGCTCGGCAACGAATTCCTTGAGGAATTTTATCCAACCGCCGAGGCGAACCGCGCGCGCAAGACGCATCTCGAAGGCATCATCGGCTTCTTCTCGTGGATGGCGACAGTGGATGCGTTTCAGCATTGGATTTACACACATGCCGGCCACACGCGCGCCGAACGCAAGGCGGCGTATCTGCAACTCATGAACCGCTTCGGCGGCGACACGGATTGGAGCGGCTACGAGGAATCGCGGGCATATTCGTGGCATCGGCAGCTGCACATTTTCATCCATCCGTTTTACTACGTGGAATACGGCATCGCGCAGCTCGGCGCGTTACAGGTGTGGGCGAATTCCAAGGCGGACAAGGCGAAGGCGTTGGGCGATTACAAAAAATCCCTCGCGCTCGGCGGCTCGCGGCCGTTGCCGGAATTGTTCGCGGCGGCGGGCTGCAAATTTCAGTTCGACGCAGCAACGATCAAGCCGTTGATTCAACTGGCGGGAACCGAGCTGGCGAAACTGTAAAGCGGACGGCAGTCTGGTCCAATTTCAAAGTGAACCGCCCGAGTTGGCGGCTACAATTTTGGTCTGGCGAAGTCGGCTTTAAAGAACTGCTGCGTTCCGCAGAGATGACTTGCTGTGCGTGGCCAAAAAAAACGCCGCCACCGAACTTGCGCTGGGTGACGGCGTTTGAAAGCTGCGGAGATTTCCTTACTGCAACTTCGCGAGCGTCGCCTTGATCGCGTCGAAGTTCGGCAGGTCTTTCGGCGTCGGGGTCTGCTCGCTGTATTGGATGACACCGGCCTTATCAATGACGAACGCCGCGCGCGCCGCCGTGTCGCCCACACCGGCGAGCATCGGGAACACCACGTCGTAGGCCTTGATCACGGTCTTGTTCAAGTCGCTGGCGAGCGTGGCCTGGATGTTATTCGTCTTGGCCCACGCTTCCTGCGCGAACGGGCTGTCCACGCTGATGGCGATGACGCTCGCACCGGCGAAGGAACTCAGGCCGTTGGACACATCGCACAGTTCCGCCGTGCAGACGCTGGTGTAGGCGAGCGGGAAAAACAGCAGGACGGTGTTCGTCTTGCCGAGGTTGTCGCTGAGTTTGACATCCACGAGGCCGGACGCAGTCTTGGATTTGAGGGCAAAATCAGGAGCTTTGGAGCCGACAGGAATAGGCATAATTATTTTGTTTAATTGTTGGTTGGATTGTTAAAACGAACTGGCGCAAATACTGGAAATTCAAGCCGCTGCTGTCAAACTTGTTCAGCCACAGATTTACACAGATGAAACACAGATTAGGACAATTGCCAAAGCTGTGTCCTTGGGCATCTGTGAAAATCTGTGTCCATCTGTGGCTAAAGGTCACAACGCCGCCAGCACTTCCGCCGCGTGTTCCTCCGGTTTCACCGTCGGCCAGATCTTCTTGATCTTGCCGTCCGGCCCGATGAGGAATGTCACGCGATAGACGCCGAGATATTTGCGGCCCATGAAACTTTTCTCGCCCCAGACGCCGTAGTCGTTGACGATTTTCTTGTCCTCGTCCGCCAACAAGGTGAATGGAAGTTTGAATTTTTCCACGAACTTATCGTGCGACTTGACCGGGTCAGGGCTGACGCCGAAGACCACCGCGCCCTTTTTCTTGAAGTCAGAGAAATGATCGCGGAACGCGCAGGCCTCCTTCGTGCAGCCGGGTGTATCGTCCTTGGGATAAAAATAGAGAATGACGTTCTGTCCTTTGTAGTCGGCAAGGGAGATTTTCCCGCCACCGCTCGTTGCCACCGTGAAGGTTGGGGCCTTGTCGCCCTCCTTGAGTTTCAATTCGATTTCTTTGGCCATAAAAGTCTTTGAATGAACACCAAGTTCAAAAAATATCAACTGGAAGTTTTATCCGTAGGCGAACTGGACGGATGTTTGCCCAATTGATGCATCCCGTCCCAGACGTAAAACCCGCCCGACATCGCCGTGAACAAACCGGCGCCGATGATCCAGACGTTCAGCAAATACCCGTGGAACAGCAAATCCCAGCGCAATAAAATCCAACTCACGACAATCATCTGAAAAACCGTGGCCAGCTTGCCCGTCAGTCGCGGCCGCACCGTGATGGCCCCGACCACCGATCGCACCACCAGCGCGCCGATGCCGAGCAACAGATCGCGACCGATAATGATACCCGTCAGCCATAACGGAATTTGTCCGAAGCGGCCCGGATGCGGGAAGCTCAACACCACGATGGCCGACACGAGCAGCAGTTTGTCCGCGAGCGGATCCAGCACCGTGCCGAGTTCGCTCCATTGGTGGTAATGCCGCGCAACGTAGCCGTCCACGCCATCGAGAATCGCCGCCACGGCGAAGCACAGCAATCCCACCAACCGGTGAACTTCGTTGCCGGTCTCGACGTAATAAAGCACCTCCACGACAAACACGGGAATCAGGAGGATTCGCAGGATGGTGATTTTGTTAGCCGTCGTCATGGCGAAGAAATATTGACACGAATTTCATGGATTTGCACGGATTTCAGAAATGAAACCGAATTCGTGTCAATTCGTGGAATTCGCGTCAAAATTTTTCTTCCGATAAATAAACCACCAGAACCAGATCGTCCCCAGCGCGCCGCAGATGGCTGCACCGATAAAATTGGCTGATGGACTCACGCTCCACAGCCACGCACCGAGGAACGAACCGCTCGTCACGGTGCAGTCGCGGATGAGATAATACGCGCCGTAAGTCCGCGCGCGCAGTTCCGGCTTCGCCTCGCCGATGATGAGCGCCTTGCGCGCCGGCTCGCCGAATTCCTTCAGCCCGCGCACGACGAACGCCAGCGCCAGCCATTTGAAATCATGCGCCCACAGCAGCGTCAGCGGGAACAGCGTGAAGAAAACGAACGTGATCAGCACGAACGGTCGGCGGCCGTATTTGTCCGCCAGATGCGCGACGGGAATGTAGCAGAGCATCGCCGTGACCATCTCAAACGTGACGAGATAGCCGAATTGTTGCGCCGTGACGTGGCCGGCATCCATCGCCCACAAGATGACAAACGCATAGGGAATCCGTTCGCAAAAGCGGATTAGGATGTCGCTCACGAGCAGTTCGCGCAGCGCTGGCGTAAAGGATTTGACGACGCCGAGAAAGGAAATGGTGGGAACAGTTTTATCAGCTTGTAAGAGACGACGTGAAGAGTCTTTAACTAAATCCCCGTTTTTAATTTGAGACTCATCACCTCGTCTCCTACCCGGATTATCGGGCTCAAACATGAACCATTGAAACGCCAGCGTTAGCAGGCTCATCGCGATGCAGAGCGCAAGCGCGTAACGCACACCATCCGTCCAGCCATAGCGCGTGAGCAGCCAGCCGCCGAGCAGCGGGCCGAGCATCATCGGGACGCGCCGGATCATGGATTGCACGCCGACGCCCATCGTGTGGCGGCTGCTTTGCAACGACGTCGCGATGACTGAAAATGTCGCCGGCAACGACAAGGCACTCCACGCAAGAAACAGAAACGAGCCAAGCAGCAACGCCAGCCAATGTTGCCAGAGCAAGACCAGGACGTAGCCGGCCACGGAAATGACGCTGAACAGCAGCAGCGATTTGCGCTGTCCCCAATGATCCGTCAACCAGCCGCCGGGATACGCGTAGAGGGCGCCGAGCAACGTTTGGAGCGCATCGAACAGACCGATGATGAGGAT
>Ga0068856_100000754_pt1 | contig 35182 bp, 70 predicted proteins | sample KBSCornC62_FD_66595 | JGI IMG/M metagenome (GOLD analysis project Ga0068856, IMG submission 66595) | Corn rhizosphere microbial communities from Kellogg Biological Station, Michigan, USA - KBS Corn C6-2 | ecosystem: Host-associated > Plants > Roots > Rhizosphere > Soil ...
CGCATGAATGGTCCAGTAACGTGGGAAACATTATCCTGGCTCGTGGGGGCCATATCTTTGGTCGTCGGGGTCTGCTTCGGCATCTGGTGGAAGCTGGATGCAAAGATCAGGGCCGTCGAAAAAGAAGCCGCCGATGAAACAGATACCGTTAGAAAGGAACTGGCGGACACCAAGATTCATATGGCGGAGCACTACATCAGCAAAGCCGGCCATCGGGAAACGACAGACCAGATCCTTCGAGCGATCGAGGGGTTAGGTGGCCGGATAGACAGTCTCTTCCAAAGCATTCCAGCGGCTCGCCGCCCTCGTAATTCTCAGGATTGAGGCCGATATGAATCCCTTGACCGATGAAACATGCCGTCAAACTATCGAAGCAGTCGAACGTCTTGGATCAATCGCTGAAGCGGCGAAAGAGTTCGGAATAGCACGCCAGACCATGCAAGATAGGCTACGGGTTGCCAAAGCCCGGTTGGGCGAGACCGGCTCGAAAATGGTCGAGATGCCCACCTTTGTGATTGATGGCGATGAAGAGGAAGATATCAACGATCTCCTCAAACGATTTCGCAAAAGCCATGACTTAAAGGCCAAAGCTGCCGCCGAGCGGAATTGGTTCGAAATCAGAGTGAAGGAAACAAAACCCTACGCTATGCTGTGGTTTGGCGATCCCCACCTCGGACCTCACTGTTTATGGCCCGTTCTAGAGCGCCATATCGCCATCGCCAGACAAGATGGCGTCTATGGGGCCAATGTGGGGGATACGACAGACTCGTGGCCTTGGACGGGACGCATGGCGCGGCTATGGGCAGAAAATGATATCTCCCACAAGACCGAGCGCAGACTTGCCGAATGGTTCATGTTCGGCGCCGGCATTCATTGGCTTATCTGGTTGATCGGAAACCATGATGAATGGAACAACACCGAGTTCTACAAGAAGCTAGGCGCATATACGGTCCCTGTGATCGATTGGCGAGCCAAGTTCACTCTGGTGCACAATAACGGCTCCAAGACGCGTATAGACGCCGCCCATGGCCGTAAGGGCTCATCCATCTACAATCCAACGCACGCAACGCTCAGAGAGGCTAAATTCGGCGAAGAGGCCGCATTGTTCATCACCGGGCATACCCACAACTTCGGTCTGTTCGAATATGAGATGCCAGAGCGGAAAACGCATACGTGGCTTGCCCAGGTGCGTGGCTTTAAGACGCTGGATCATTACGCGTTGGTGAATGGATTCCCCGAGAGTGGCAAAGGCCACTCCATAATGAGTGTCATCTTCCCGGAGACAGGCAAGGTGCAATGTTTCTCAGATCCGGAAGAAGGGGCAGATTATTTGAAATGGCTGCGCAGATGAGCAAGATGGTCGGCCCAGACGTGCGAGTTAAGGTCACGATGGATGGCGACCTTCCCGTTCACGAGCTTTGGGTAGGGGAGACCTGCCACGGGCGAGTTTCCTTTCTCTGGATCCTCGAAACGGCCATGCTGTTCATGAGTTCATTGCGTTTTCGATGAGATGCGATTCAGACTGCCTCCGATGCCACGGCTCGGGGCTAATCCGTCTTCCTGACGTGGACCGATATCGGTTCATCACCTGCGATCATGGCAAGCCCATTGAATCGCCCGCGTTATCCCCGGATGATCAGCTCCCCGCTGAAAAAGGGATAATTGCTCCGAAGCCTCGCGATTAACCAATCGCCCGTCTAGGCTTCACAATCCCCCCCCAACATTGACACGCATTCCCAGCCATGATTGAACCCTGCAAAACAGGGAGAATTAATCATGGCCGATATCACCGATGTAACGAAACTGCGTCCTGATCTTAAAGAGCTATCCGACAAGGAACTTGAACGCCGTATGGCCGAATTCCAGATGGAAGTCGATCGCCGTCAGGCCGAGAAAGATCGTGAAGCCAAGGCCGCAGAAGTCGGCATTAAGAACGCCATCATCGAGAACTATCTGAACAGCCTTCGGGAGATGGAAGCTCATAAGCTACTACCGGCTGAAGTCGTCGCGGCTTATACGAATGCCGGTGGAAATTTCACACCGCATTTGAAACATAAGAAGATTAAGGCTTAGATTTAGAGACCCACATCGCCTCCAGATCATAATGAAGCTGGCACCGATCGGAATACAGATTCTCGGTTCGTGTGCAGCCTTCCGCCTTGGCGATCTTAGCCAGCAGCGACGGCATGGGTTGGTCCTCTATTTTCCCCAGCATCTCGTTTGCGTCGTACTGGCGTTTCAGCCCACATTTAGGGCAAGTCACGATCACCTTGCCGCCAGCATGGTCGGAGAGATACGGGGATGTGAATTCTCGCTTGGTCAATGGCGTTCTCAGATGCCGGATGATATTATCCACAGACGCAGAAAACAGTGGATTTCATTTTACACTTTTCTCTTGACGCCACTGGAAACACTCGACGTTATCCGGCTGCATTTTACATATCAGTTCAGTCCATCGCATTGTTTTTATACAAATTGCGATGTGATTTGTAATCAGGGGGTCCCGGGTTCGAACCCTGGCGGGGGCACCAGTTTCAAAGCCTTAGCAACTTCCCTGTCGCTGCCATTTTACACCAGTGGCAGCATTTTACATTTTATGCCTTTTTTGTTCCCCTGCTGATAGCGTCGATAACCTCCTCGCCGGCAAGGTAATGCTTCCTGATGATCGTTTCCGCATCCTCTTGGGAATGCCCAGAAATCTCCGATATCAGCTTTATTTTCTCGTCGTGCGATCGATCCAGTTTCGCATAGGCGTAGGTGATCGCCGTGCCACGCAGATCGTGGAAGGTGACCCCCTTTATCCCGAGACGCTTCATTTCCTTGCGCCATGACGCCCTGAAGCCGCTGGACGTCCAATTCTGCCCGAATGAGTTGACAAGCACCCGCTGACGCTCGTTCGCCTTTGCATCCGTCAGGATGGGCAGAATATCCGTCGCCGCCATCACACGGACGCGCGCGCCCGTTTTCCCCTGCTTAATCGACAGCCGCGTCCCATCGAATGCCAGAGTTGCCGTTTTCAGCACGTCACCCTGGCGCTGCATGGTCCATAGGGCTATTAACGCGACATCTCGTAGATGTGGCACGGCATCACTCAAGAGCTTTGAGAGCTGATCTTCGGACCAAATGCTATCCCGGCGCGTACCAGAATGCAGGCGCTCCACCTCCTCGAGCGGGTTGCGCAGGATGATTTCCTTGTCCATCGCCCACGCAAAAAGCCGGGATAGCAATGCGAGGTGCATATCCGCTGACCGTGGGGAGTCCTTCATGGTATCGCGCCAATCCAAGAAAAGTCGCCGACTACCGCGGGCCTCTATGGCCTTGATTGGGAACGTTTCGAACTTGGCGCGGATCATTCCCAATTGCCGCTCATAATCGCTTCGGGTTGATGGTGCCAATTTTTGATAGGTCGCCGTCTTGCGGAAATCATCGATCAGCGATCCGATCGTACCATCCATAACCGTCTTCTCTCGATCACGGGTAAGACGCACGAATTCTTGCGTGAATGCCTTGCTGCCAGGCTTGGCGAGGATCCTCGGCGCACCTTTTCCCCGCCACGCATAGTAATAGGTTGCTTCTGTGCCGTCCGCCAATTTGACGTTGACCTTATGCACGCCGACCAATTTTCCCTCCATCGAGCCACCCATGCAAAGCCTTTTCTGCTGTGTCTTCTTCTTGCTTGGCAGCGAAGTTCCGCGGCGAGAACTCGATCTCGCCTGAAGGGTGCATGATCACCCGCACGTTATGCATCGCGGCCGCAGCAGCAGCATCGGCTATTTCGGATTTGCTGTAAGTCCGAGCACGGCTCATTTCAGGTCATCCACATTGTTTCCACAGGGTCGCTCATGCGCTTCAAATCAGATTGCTTGACGATGGCGGAGGCTGTCATTCCGCCTCCTTTTCCTTAGCAAGGGCGCGGATGGCCGCGGCGATGTCATGAAACTTTGTCTTTTCGACACCATCAAAGGAAAGCCAATCGTCAGCGATCTTAGCGGCCTCTTCCAAAGCCTCTTCGCGAACTGTCGCTTCACGCGCCCGAAGGCGTCCGATCTCGCGGATAGCCCTATTTAAGGCTTTGCTCGTGGCGTGCATGTGAAGGCCGATGACCTTCAGATCTTCCAGCGCGTCAGCCATTCCCCACCTCCTTCTCCTTGCGATAGGCGGCGAGAGCGGCATCAAGTGCACGCATATACTGGCAGCGAAGTTCTTCGCCGGGATAGCGAGCCCTAACATCGGCGATCAAGGCATCTCCGGCCTTCGCCAACTCGTCGCATAGGGCCTTGCAGGAGTCGGCGCGCTGACGTTCGACGAGGATAGCTTTGGCGATTTCCTCTATGTCATTGTCCGTCAAATAAGGGATGTAAGCGTCGTCAACGCTAAGATAGATGCCGCGAGCACAGTCGTAGGCAGCCTGCATGATATCGGCCGGTATCTCGCTCATCTCCCACCCTCCCTATCGTCAGAGCGGATAGACGGAGGAGCGGGGACAGCCTCAAGCGCACCTTGCGGATAGATCTGAACTGAACCCGGCTCGCGCTCGCTTTCGACGCAATAGCCGACTGGTGTCAGGTCGGTGCTGTAAAAGCCGACGATCTTCCCTTGCCATGAAGAGCCTTTGGTTTTGCGCACATGGTCGCCAATCGAGAAAGCGCGCCCATCCTCGCCGCTCCTGGCTTCGTGATAGATCGGCATCCACCCATCAGCAATCGCCAGATACGCCTCAACCGCCGCCTTAGCCTTGGCGAGATTGCGTTCGCGCTCGACATATTCGGAGGCGGCGCTATAGCCTGGAAAGGTTCGTGGCTCGCCACCATCTGGGAAAGTGACGCTGTATTCGCTAACGCCGTCGACAAACTTCGTCAGCTTGATCTCATAGCCAATCTCAGATCCCGCTATGGCTTCTGCTGCGGCTTGGAGGGCGGATTCGTTGAGGGTGGTCATATGAACAATCCTTGGCTGGCATCGTAGCGGGCGCGAGGCGCGCGACGGACGGATGGGTCGTAATCTTCGAAGCGGAGAGCCGACGATCGCCACATATGGTTATTCGCCCACCGGGCAACGCCGCGCAGCTTCTTAGCGGTCCAATCATGTTTAACGTGCGGGTCACGAGTGAGAGCAACCAGCTTCATGAGCGGCTGGCAGTATGGCTCTCCGCCCCATTCGATGACTTCATGGACGCGCTGCATGCATGCTTCGTACGGTTCATTGCCGAGCAGCGTATAGATCTGGATCTTGCGAGGTGGTATGCCTGCGCCACGAAGGATCGCCATCGCCTCTTTGATATATTCTCGCTCGACCATATCGTCATAGGCCAGACGCCAGACGCCGCGGTTGATTACTCTCCAGCGTTCGAAGACGGATGAGGAGAAGGTGCGCGGCTCGAAACCGCTGTTGGCGTCGAGCAGCGGCACGCCCTCGGCCAAATATCGACCGACAATATGATCCTGATATTCACCAGGCAGGCCAGATAGGTTGTTGTCGCACAGTACAGGCAGAACCGGGAAATCCGGGAGTTCCGTGAAATCCCCTTCCATAAACGGCACGATGCAAAAAGAGCACTTCTCGGAGCAGCCACGGCTTGCGATCGTGGCGGCCGGATTGTGCCGCTGCAACGCGCCGTCTAGGCGTCCGGGATTGCCAGCGCCGCGCGGAACCCATGCCACGTCCTCGAGAAATTTCTGTGTCTTGATATGGGCGAGCGCAGGACCGCCGGCAAAGACCTTATGCCCTGTTGCGGCATAATAGATCGCCAGCTTGCGTGCCTCGGGCAGTTTGAAGGTAAAAGCAACTGAAAGGTAGGCGCGGTCACCTACCACCCAATGCGCTAAGCCACCTGACCATTTGCTCTCGGGTCCGGTCCACTTCACTTCCGCCCCTCCTGTGCATCAGAGAGGGCGGCGCGGGCGTCCATCATCTCGCGGGTCTCGAACATCGGGTGACCACACTTCGGTTGCCAGCGTGTTTGCCAGTCTCTCAGGTTAATGTGGTCGAACTGGATTTGGACGCGGCAATCGTCGCAGTACCATGCATATGAGCCGTGGTTGTACCAGTTAGCCGGCGAGCACTGGCAACGCGTACGGTTGCAGCTTCCGCCTTCGTTGCCTTTGTCAGGCTTGTTTGGGCCGTTATAATCTCCGTAGGCCATCACTTCGCCTCCCCTTGCTGATGGGTGAGGGCGGCGCGAAGGTCCTCAAAGGCGTCGAAGGGAACAATCCAGCACTTTTCTCCGCTTTCGTCTTCAAAACTGGCGAGATGTCCGTTGCGCTTTTTATAATGATCGGACGCCGATTGAACTACGGCGTTCGCGGACTCCCGCAACCGCTCGTTCTCAGCCCTAAGAGTGTCATTATCCTTCTTCGCCTTGACGACCAGACCGTGGATCATTTCATGACGGTCGCGGATTTTCTTGGCGCACAACTCAAGGTCAGCCTTGAACATGTCGCCGATCTGGCCGGAGAAATTCTCGGAGCCTCCACCAGCTAGGCCGGTTATGACCTTCGTTGCTTCGTGGGCGTATGCCCTAAGCGCGGCTATCTCGACCGCCTGCTGGAGTGCCTTTTCATTCCAGAAGCGCCATAGACTTTGGTCCATGTCATTGCCGGCCATCTCGGTTGAGGGGTCGCTTTGGGAGGTGGAAAGAGAGGAGCGCATGATATCGCGCACGGCTCCCTCATACTTCGTTTGAGCGTAAGCCTTGGCCGCCCCAACTGTTGAGAACTTTTCCTTGACCATTGTGCCGTTGATACGGAGGGGGAACTTTCCGAAGCAAACAGGCTCGTGGGTGTCGATAAGGGCCTCGAAACCAACTGTCAGATTGTGCGCCCGCCATTCCGGATAGTGTGCAGTTGGGCGCGGCTCTTCCCACTCCAGCGTCTTCACGGCCACAGGCTCTTTCACCGCTGCGGGTGGGGATGGGGCGGCAGACATAGCCACAGCATGCCCATACTGCGCCCACACAAGTATTCCAACGAGGCGATCTCTTAGCCTCCATGATGGTGCCCCCTCTCCATTGTCTTTGAAGATTGTGAGAACCTGTTTCCAAGTTTCTCCGTCTTCACGCGGCAACGGTGGGGGTTGCATTGTGGGTATTTCCGGTACAGCCCTCTCCTGCCGTTCAGCATCGGAGGGGGAGGCGGCAAGGGCCGCTTCGAGCTCGAACATCTCATCAAACGGCACAATCCACATCTTCTCGCCAGAATCATCTTGGATGCCGACCATCTTGCCGTTTCTTGCTTTGAAGTCGGACACCTTGGATGAAACAACATCTTTCGCGGCCTCAATAATCCGTTCACTTATCGGCATTGTTCTTCTCCTGAGAGAGCTTGGAGCGGAGGGTGATGGTTCCCTCACCGTGACAGGCGAAGCAATTGACGCGCCGTGAATGCATCTGGATATCTTCGATGCGCATGGCAAAGGCATTCATGCCGTTCGGCAGTTGCCAAGCCCACCCACGTCCAGAGCAGTCTTTGCATCTGGTCCTATGGTTCAGCTCTTCAAGCTTTTCCATTAGAAGAGGCCTCCAGTTTGGAGTAGAGCGCCTTCATCGACGCGTGGATCTTGCGGGCCTCATCCAGTCTGCTTTGGAACCGTTCTGCCCGGCTGGGGTATGGGAGGTTCATCTCAAGCTGAGATTTTAGTTCGGTGATCCCATCGATGACGAATTCCTCGACGTCGATCAAAAGCAGTCTTGCTTCTTCCAGCAGCCCCTCTCTGTCTAAAGAGAGGTGGGGAGTGGGGGAGGTGTAGAGGGGAATGGTGCAGTCAGGTCTGTGATGAGGGCCGCTTTTCGCGGATATTTCCATGAGGCCTGAGCCGCCAAGGCGCAGAACTGACAGGGCACCCTCTGTGGTATACCCGACCGGCTGGTCCGTTAGCAGCGCAAGGGCTGCGGTTGCTCCAGCTTCGGCCACTTCGGCAAACGCTTCTATAAGAGCCCCTGGCTGATTGCCTGCCATTTCGCGGCCCTTGGCCTTGGCGGCTTCGATCATCTCATTGGTGATCATGGCTGATACCTCCCGCCGTTCTCGACAGCAGTGAGAATGTCATTGAGAAGACGGACGCACAGCGCTTTGCGGGATTCGGACAGCCCGTCCCAAAAATCCATGGATCCGCCGCTTTGGGCAGCGTACTCACTACCCCAAAGGGCCATGGCCAGCCGGGCTTCGGCATGTGGGTTAAGATTGCGTCGCTGATCGTTGCTCACTGCTCGATCCTCTCTCTAAGTCGGCCGGCAAGAGCCAAGCCTTGGTTGATGCGGGCGGTGGCGAACTGAACAGCTTCATCCCCAAGGGTGCTGTAGGCCATCCAGAGCGCGGCGGCGGTGGCGTGTGGATTGATGCCGGTCTCGGCCCAAAAGGCTTCCTCGCCGATCTTATGTTGTCGGGAATGTTCGGCCGGAGTCAGCGGGATCGCCCAAGCGTCGCTTGCCTTATGGCTCTTCGCCCGGCCGTAATGGCAGAACAGAGTGTTGGCGAAGGAAAGGTGCGCGGCCTCGACGCCATAAACTCCTGAGACTGCCGAAGGAAGTTCATGGATGAACGAAAGGTAACCCTTGGACTTCGCCGGCTTTGCCTTTGGCGTCGGGGCGAAGTTGGTATTGGCTATACGGAAGGCGCTCATGATGACTTCCTCTCGGAAAGCCATTTCGGAGTTTCCCAGCATCCAGCATCTTCATCCTCATAGGCAGCATCCATCTCATGGGTGCTGTCATAGGCAAGAATGCTAGGCTCAAAGCCTTCCGGTGTCTTGATGCCCGACTCGTTTATCTGGAGAGTGAGAAATCCAGCGCAGATGAGTGACTTACGACCAATGATCGTGTCGCCTTCCTCATCGTCGTGATCTAAGGTCTTGTGGCAGAAAAACTCGCTGTATTTGTTTTGAGTGATGTCTGATAGTTCGTAACCGCGCTCAAGGCGCAGGAACGGCCTGACATCACGGCGATATGGGCAATGAGCACAAGGCTCTTTCATGAAATGGCTCATGCTGCCATTCCGATCTGGTCGATGTTGCCGAGATGAACCGAGAAGGTGTAGGCGACGACCCAGGGGTTGGCTCCCCATGCACCTTCACCGTTGATGTGGTTCCAGAGCGCGGAATAGGCGCTTACCGGCGAGCCATGGCGACTATCGCCGTCAAATCCCCAATCACATCCCATCTCAATTGCAACCGAAGGGGCGCCTGGCATTTTTATCAGGCCTTCGGCGATTGCATCTTCGCGGCTAATGTCCTTGAGCCGCTCGACACGAACGTCAGTCACCGTGAGTGTGATGCGAGAGGCCCAGCGCGGCAGGAAAATTCCGGGTCGCAGTTCTCCTTTCAGCCCAATCTCAGCATAGTTGCGAGCCGCGGCGGCATGCTCTATATCGGCGTCGCGGGGGATGTCCCGAGGCGGCGTACCGTCAAGACTGCGGGCTGCATGCCATGCCTCGCGAACATAGAGGCGATCTTCGGGATAGGCTGGTAGATAGGAATACAGGTGTTCGCCCCACCCGAAGGGTCGCATTGGGCCACTACCGGATATTCTACTATCGTCCCACGTGCCGTCACGATAAGGCCGGTACTCATTGTATCGGTCGCCGCTGACAGGATGAGTGTAGAATTCGAATCCACGAGGCTTGAAGACCCGCCGCGTCTGCGTCTTACGGCCGGCAAGCAGGGCACGGATCATCGGCGCCGAGAAGAGTATAGGGCGATCAGCCATTGTTGCCCCCGATCTCTTCGACCGAGCATTCAAGCATCTCGGCAAACTGTTCCAGCGCCGATGATCTGAGCCGCTGGAAATCATTAGCCGGCGCTTTGATCTGAGCATCAGCACTCTCGAAAAACGCCTTGATATGGTCATGCAGTTCAGCCGGAAGCTTGACCTTCCAGTTATCCTTGGCTGCCACCAGAACGCCGCGCTTGGCCTCTGGGGTGGCCAACGTCTTGTCTACCGGGATGGACATCAGCTTCTTGCAACATTCAATCAGGTCGGCTCTGTCCATCGGGAACAGCGCTGACTGGTCTTTGGTGGGGGCGTCCGATGACACCGAGGGGGCAGCATCATCGGACGCGGCAGAGGCGTTGGGCACTTCCTCTGCTGTTACCGGCTCACGAGAGGGGACAGATGAGCCGGATTCGGTTGTTTCTTGATTGCGATGGTCTTTGAAGACGACACCGCGCTCGGCGGCTTCCTTCATGATGAATTCGATGAAATCGGTCATCTCGTCCTTCGATAGGTCTGAGGATGAAAGCTCGATAGGCAGAAAGGTTTTCTGGTCCAGGCTTGGCAGGAAGCTGACTTCCCGGCCAAAGGCGTGTAGAAAGATGGCCTTCCACTGTGACGGGTCGTATTTCTTGCCGGCGTGGCCGAGCTGCTGGGCTATTTCCGTCAGGAGAGCCCAAAGCATGTCGTTTTGAGGCAGAGTACGTTTGGACGCCTTGAACTCGACGCGCGTCCCGACCGGCGCTTTGCCGATCCAATCGACGGCCTTGCGGCGGTCAAAGTTAGATTCGAGAACCAACAAAGCACGGCCCATGATCAAATCCCCGCTGTCTTGGCTAACTCATCGTCAGGGAGAGGCTCGGGAAAATGTTTCATCAGTTCCGCTCGCCAGTAGTCGCGGCTTTCGTACCACTGCGGGCCTACGCTCTCGCTGACAATCGGGTCACGATTCTCCTTGATGTACGCTTCCAAATTATCCGGAGAGGTGTGGCGCATAAGGCGGCCGCGCACACCTTCGTCATCAAGCTTTCCAGCTTCCCGCAGTTCGTACAGCGCTTCCTGGTAGCGCTCAAAAAGGCCCTTGTAGTGGCCTAACTCGATTGGCTTCCATCGATAGTAATCTGACCTAGATCGGTTATTCGTCTCGTATGTGTTCAACCGATCAATGGCTTGGTCGATCGATTTGGCATAGATTTGCGTCTGAATCTTTGTCAGGAATTCGCGACGGTCCACGTCCTCAAACCCCGGAGAAGCAAAGCGCTCGGCCATCTTGCGGACTAAGCCAGATCGTGCCTCGTCATCGTTCATGATGCCGTCTGCCAATTCCTCGGCAGAAATGCGGGCCAGGATGAACGAAACCAAATCCTCGATAGGGAAGTTGATAGAACCGTCACTGACACTCATATTTGGGAAGTGCTTGCCGGGGTCGGACTTAGTATAATATTTGCGCTGCGCCGTGACCTCGCCGTCTTCCCAGACGGTGATATCAAATTCGTTCAGGGAATGGACGGTACCCTTTCTCCCCTTCGTGATTTTCTCTCCGTCAAGATCGATTACCATGTTGGTCTCGATCTCGTTGTCTACCTTCAAGGTCGAAGGGCGGTCATTGTATCTAGACAGAAACACTACGCAGCCTCCTTCTGCCCATAGCGGCGGACGCGCTCGACAAGCTCTGCAAGCTCGTCATTGAAGCGATCGACCTCGTCCGACATGGTCTTGATGTATTCCTCATCGCGAGGCACGCGCACGGTCAGGACGGGAAGCTTCGGCCAGTAGGATACAAAATCCCACCATTCCCGCTCTGATATCCATAGGTTGCCCTGAACCTGGGCCTTATGTTCAGGTGGCATACGATCACGCTCAAGGCGATCGATCTGGATATGAGGCATGGCGGTCTTGATTTCCAAACCGCCGTTGGTGCCGATCAGACTATCGGGGCTCGCGCCCTTGTTGCCGTTACGGATGAAGCCAACAAGCTGCGGCTCGTTGCCTGTGATGAAGGCATATTCCCTGCGGGCAATATCCTCCATATCGTGGCCGCGCTCGGTATGGGTGCTGGTGAAGGACTCGGCCGGTTCCTCGGTGAGGATTTCTCCGGCCAGCTTGCGCATATACTCGCTGCGCGTCTTTCCTTCTCCCTTAGCCATGACCGTTGCGAATTTGCTGGCCGTCGGGATGCCGAGGCGAGCCGTGATCCACTCGGGCGAGTTCTGATCACAATCGATGATCTGGAGCGTCATGCCGCGCTCCCTTGCTTCCGCTGGTTGGCGATATAGGTGACCCGCTGGCGAAGAGACGCCACGACCTCGTTGAACTGCTTCAACGGAATTTCCGTGACGGCCTCAACCTGCCAGCGCTCGCAGAACACAGCCGTCTCGACCTCACCCTTTTCGATAAGTTCTCGAATGACTGAGGCTTGCGCTTCGGTGATCGTCTTGGCGTCATCGACGGTCTGGCCTGAACTGCCACCGTCATCGTCAGCCGCAGCAGCAAGCCCGAGTGCTGCCTTGAGCGTATAACGCTGCAGGTAGGTCACAGTTGAGCCGATGGCCTGAATGCTGTTTTTGTTGCCGCTCTCGTCCCGGCCGGCGAGAAGCGTGTTTTCCTCGCTATGGCCCATGCGGTGAGAAATGATGCAGGTAACAGAAATGGGCATATTCGTTTCTGCTTGGGTGCGGTAACGAACTGAAAGGCCATTTGCGGATAGGACAGGACCGATAAGATTCATGATCGAGGCCAGATCCTCGTACTGGTAATTGGTGCGGCCCTTGGCGGTAGTGAAATCAACCTTCCGCTTTTTGATGATAGCCGGCATATTGGCCTTAGCCGCAGCCATAGCCTCATCGAAGGCCTTCCGCGCCTGATTAGCTTCCCAGCGCTCCTGCAGCGTCATAAGCTGCGTTAGCGTCTCAACGCTCGCTCCGGACGATACAGCACGGTCCAGCATCTCCATGGGAGTCATGACGGTGCGTGGCTGGTTGGCGACGATATCGGCTGGCGTCTGGATTTCTAATGCGTTTCCCACTTTTTTAGCCTCCATGGCTTGCTTTGCCTGTGCCAGCACTCGGGAGATGGGCTGGGTGATATGTTCTTCGGAACCTTGGATCTCGATTACCTTGTCCAAGCGACCGACTCCTGCTCGGCTAGAATTTGCTGGTGGATGGCGTAATCAGCCTGCGGGAGCGACCAGATGGCGATGACAGTGCCTATAGCCACGATCCAGATGTAGGCGATGATCGAAAGGAACTGGCGGTCACGGGCGGCTTGAGCTGCAGCGGCACGTCTATTGATGTCTGCCAGACGGGCTTGAATATCGGTCATGGCTTGGCCCTCGTCTTGGCGATGGCCCTCTCAGCGACTTCCCACGCCCCTTTGACAATCGCCATTTCTCCATCAGACAGTTGAACCCATATGTGTTCGTAGACGTCCGACAGGTGCTGAAGAGCGTCGAGGAGATCAGGCGCGGCAGCGATCAGGCGGGCGTTGGCGTTCTGTTCGTCTCCACCAATGCTGCCAGCCATTGAACAATCAGCGATGTGCTTCATGGCCGCAGTATCGCCATCGTCGGGATAAACGTCAGTTCCATTGAAGGTGCGCCAAGGACCGGCCGTGTGCTTTGCCTCAGACATGACGCACCTCAATCTCCGGCACACAGACCACATCGACCGAATACGACCGTCTAGCCTTGGCCCTCTTACGTTCCCGCATGTCGTGGTGCTGGTGACGGGGATCGTCCTTGACCAGCTTGAAGCCGAGGACGGCTATCTGAGCATCGGGAAGGAACCAGTTTCCTTCGATGGGGGTGAGATATTCTGTTTGGAAGTTGCGGGTGGTCATAAGCAAACCCTCCTGTTGAAGATCATCTTTCGAAATCCCGCTTGCCAAAGGCGGGATGCCGAAGGAGATCAGCCGCTGCTATCGATTTCGTAGGATTTCCCGCAATTCTCGCAGGTGTAGAGATGAAGGCAGTTCCCGGTGCGCCGTTCGTTGAATTTGTGGTCGCAGGCCTTCCACTCGTAGTATTCGACGCGCTCACTTCGGTAGGATCGAAAGATCGCAACCGCGAAGCCGCCGTCGATGTATTGGGAATGACCCAGATAGTAGATGAGGATCGTGGCCCACTCGTCACCGATCTTCTTCGAGCCGCACCATGCTTCGCCGTTAAACGAATACGATGATCTCCAACCCCAGAAGGTCTTTTCCTCAGACTTCTTGAGGTTTGGAAGGGGCCAAGCCGGGTCCTGATAGTCCTTCTCCAGCCCGAGCGCTTTCAGCACCTCGGCCTTATGTTTTTCTGTCGTTGCAGTGAAAAGCATTTCCCTCATCCTCTGAAAATCCACGGGCACTCAAGACCTAGTCCGCGCGCCTATGGCGATTGGTGGTTAGGCTGCAATGGCCTCATACGGGGCTAGGTCGAGCCACTGCGCCCCCGGAACGCCCATCTCGACCAAGATCTGGACGACGTCTTCCGCAAAGGCGCTCTTCACCTTGTCGCGTTGCTTGAGCCAATTGGCGGAGGCGGAGGCGGAGGCGTAGGCGTAGGCGGAGGCGTCGGCGGAGGCGGAGGCGGAGGCGTAGGCGTAGGCGGAGGCGTCGGCGTTATCCCTCGCTGCCCTCGAAATATCCCTCGCGTTCAGTGCCGCCTCCTTGTTTCTCTCTTTTTCGCATCGGTCTGCTGCCGCAAGGAGTGCCGCCTTATGATTGCTGTCCTTATGGACAGATGCCGCTGCGCGAAGGGCGATAGGGACTTGCTTGCCGATGGCAAGATCAACGAGGCGACGAGCGAATTCTTTGTCGTCGAGATTGTCTTTGCTGCCGAGCTGGATCAGTGCCAGACGGCGAAGTCCAGAAGCGCGAGCCTTATCCGAAGACCATGAACTGTCATTCAATCGGATCTTTAGGCTACGCAGGATAGGTGCGACACACTTCGGGTCATCGCTGTGCGGGAGGCCCAAGGCGTAACATACGGCTGCCTCGACGCACATCTGACCGGGGACAGGTTTTCCCATTCCAGACACAAGGCCGGCGTCTACGACCTTCAGGACCTTTTCTGCGACTTCTCTGGTGATTTCTAATTCCATGACTATCCCCTTCCGCCCTAAGCGGATCTAGTGGTGGCTAAAACTTGTGGGCATCCCAGCTAAGGTCTTCAGGTTCGCCCCAAAGTCGATCATTGGTGCGAGCCTTGTGGGCTGCGTGCTGACCGGTTCGCTGTTCCTGCTTGATGGCTTTGCAGGACTTGGAGCAGAACTTTCCCCAGCCGCGTTTCACATCGGCAGTTCGGGCAGTGAACGGGTCACCACAGTTTTTGCATTTGACCAAAACCTTGCCCATCACGCAGCGTCCTGTTCCTGCTCGACCAGCACCCGCTCCATGAGCGTTGCCAGGGTCTCAAGATTGTCTTGGCAGGAGGCGAGACGGTTACGGCGGTCTGGAGAGTTGACCGGAAGCGATATCGCCTCGATCAGCTTTCGGTTCAGCCGGTGCGTAGCGTCGATGGCATGCTCGATCTGGAACGTGTTCATCATTGGAAAAACCTTTGAAAAGTCTCGACAGAAGCGTTGAAATCACGGGCTTCAAGGATGGCGCAGTCACACTCGGCTTCGCTCAGATCCTCGTACTCAAAGGCATCGTCACGGTGCGGTGACAGGTTCATGTCCCGGTCCAGATAATCCACCGTCCCATCCCCAAACAGGACCGCGACGTAATGGAAGACCTTCATGCGCGGACGGGTGAAACGCTCGGTCTTTGCAATCGTCTCGGGTGAGAACATGTCCATCAGACTTTCTCCGCTTCCCGAACCGCAGCCTTAGCCATCCGCCGCAACCGGGCCTGATCGCCAATCCACTGGTCAGATGCTTGAACCTTCGTCGACCCAGAACTGCGGCACACGTAGCAACGAGCAGATCCGAAGCTCTCGAACGGGAAGAAAGTCCTCGTCAGGGTCTTGCCGGTTCCAGCGCAGAGATTGCAGGTGGAGAGCGTTGCCATCACGCACCGGCCTGCTCGCGCTTGACGTCATTCAGCTCAAAGGCCTTCTTGAGACCGGCGTGCGAAGGAACGTCATCGTACGAGACGAAATCCATGCGATAACCATCAGGATAATGGGCCCTGAACTTTTCGTGGCGATCTGGGCGCGAGCCGTCGATGATTCCGAGATCATGGGGCATATAGCCTTCATGGGAGCAAGCATGACCGCCAAGGCCGGTTCCATCTTCGGCTATCAGACAGGCACTCATCCATCCGGACGAGCCTCCGTTGTTGAAGCCGTAAATGACCGGCAATTCCTCAATCGGCCTGTTATGCGGGTTTGAAACCGCGAAACCCTTCCCTGCCCAATCGGCGAGATGGTCTGCGAGGTATGCGCGAGCTGCTGCTTCTGTCGTCATGTCTGTTGTCCTCTGTTCAGAGCATCCGTTTAGGGGGTGGGGTTAGGCGGCGCGCTGGTCAATCTCGCTCATTGAGGCGAGCGGAGACGCAATGGCGAAGGCCACAATGAGCTTTTCATGAAGATCAGGATTTTCTGCCCAAATTGACCGGGCACGGATCAGCGCCGCCTTTTCTTGACGATCTTCCTCGGCGCGCTGCGCCGCCGGTAGAACGTAATCCCAACCTGCGCGGCAATGGCTCATAGTATTCAGGCACTGCTTGAATTCTTCGATCAGCGTCATTTCCCTCATCCTTTTCGTCGTTCTGATCACTTTCGAACTGGACCCGAAGGTCCACGCCGAAGGGGATCAGGCACCGCCGCTTGCCGAAGCAGTGTTTGGGTTTCGTGTGCCTTCGAGATACTTGCGCTCGCATTCGGCGCCGATGATTGGGCGCAGACGCCGCATGATTTCGCGCACGGTGGCGTGGTCCACCCAGAACGTGCGCCCATCGTCCATGACGTAAGCGCCGCCAACAGCAGCATCCATGTCGTATTCGCACTGCTTCGAAAGTTCTGTCGGGTTGGTCATCGTTTAGGGCTCCGTGAAGTGGGATCAGGCGGAAAGATCAGCGAGACGAGCGCGCAAATAATCGCGAGCCAGATAGAGATCGCGGGCGCTGTCAAAGAAACGGACGCCCATGGCCTCATCGGCCTGCGTTGCGCAAAGATCAGCAGCAATGCCGTAGACAGCCTTGCGCGATGGACGGCGACGCAAGCCGAAGAGCTTTGCTTGGGCGAGCCAGATATTGAGCTTGGCCTGATGGCGTACGTTGTCGGCGATCATTTCCCTCATCCTCTCTTACCCGTTCGGTTTCTCTCGTCGCCTTGTGGCGGGGGAAATCCGTTTGGTGTGAGCCGATCCCGTTTCTCTGAGCCCGTGGGCTGGTCAGTCGGTAGCGGCTTCGATGAGGATGAATGTAACAGATAATGCTACACTGTCAATCGACATGTAACATAAAATGACGCAAAATATTTGACATGCGATTTGCGATGGCGCAAAAGAAAAGCGCCGGCGGGATGATCCGACCGGCGCTCAATGCAGTACGTTGATGAATCCAGCTTACCACATCACAATTATTGATGGAAGCGGATATGCTGCTGAGAGGTGCCGAAAGGCGATAAAAGGCAGCGGTCTCCGGGTGTTCACCCGCGCCAGCCGATCATTCCGGCCAATGAACAATCCCATGCGGTGCCAATTCCCAGTCTGAATTGGAGCATACGTGCCGAGACGCCATGATTCGGGCTAACCGGCATATGGACAGCTTGAGATTGAAGCGCGGGCTTGGACGGCCTTGATCGCCCCGCAAGGGTGGATAAACGACGAAAGTGGTGAGGTTTGGCGCGAATGCCTTCCGCCTGGGAGTGCGAGCCCCCTAAGTGCCGCCGGTAGCATCCGGCATCAGCTCGGTCGATAAAGCGTGTTTGATCTTCGAATGCTATAGTCTACGGAATAAGACGGGATAGATGTGATAACCTCACCCTCCGTCTTTGATCTTGCTTTATCTAAATACCAGAATGCTTAACAGGGCAGTATTGATGATGCTAAGTAGCACGACAAAAGCGCGAAGGCCGCGAAGCTCTTTTCTTGTGTTGATCAGCGCAACATACGTCAGAACGATATCTTGCCTAGAATGCGCAATGAGACGATCGCGGGTGTCATCATCCAAATCATAAACATGAGGATGTGTCGCGCCAATGTATCCCAAATCTTGGTGAAGAGAATTTTTAGAGAATGTCGCTTCATAATCTTCTGGTTTAATTTTGCGACCGAACAACTTGAGCGAATTCAAATCAATCTGCATCGCCTCTGCAAAGCTGGTTTTCTCGCGCTCTGATGACATCAGTTAACGACTCCAAATTTTCTCAGCACACGACCGACAATAAACAGATCCTCGGCCCGCCATTCCTTCGGCTTGTGGCGAGGGTTGTCGGAAATTACAGTTATCATTTGCTGTTCGGCACCAGGCTGGCTGGAGATCTCAAGTCGCTTTACGACAAGCCCTCCAATCTCGTCCAGCACAGCGTAAAGACCGGAAGGCGAAGGCCAACGATGGCGGGTGTCAATAAAGACAACATCACCTTCGTTGAGCGTGGGCAGCATAGAATCTCCTTGAACGGGCAACACAGCAACATCTTGGGCCGCCAAGCCGAGAGAAACGAGCATAGGAGGTGGCAGCCGCCAATAGTCGCGAACGTTGTCAGCGGAGAATGTCATTCCATGTCGACCCGGGACACCTTCTGACACAATGGTGAGGCCACCCCCACCCATCCCGCCGGTAGCGTCTATCTGGGCCGATCCATCCTTAGGAACCCCTCGCACTCCCGTCTCAGAGCCTATCGTCATCTGCTGTTCGGCAGATGGGGCTTCAGGCTCATCGGGATCGAAGCTGTCAATTAATTTGCTTTTTCCTCCAGGAATTCTGTTCAGCATCAGATCATTGGCGCTCACCCCAAGGAGTGGGGCCATAATTTCCGCGCGATCTCTTTTCAGCTTTTTATGATCATTGGCCAGTCGATTGATTGTGGCGCGTGAAAGATCAAGCAGATCGGCTAGATCTTCTTGTGAGCCAATTTTTGATGCTTTGATGAATGGTTCAAGCCAGTTTTTCGACATGGCGATTTTATCCGCCATCTTCTTGGTTTGATCTATGCCATAAAATGCTACACTCCCGTTGACATTGGGTGAAAAGTGTAGCAATTATTGCGACATGACCCTTGAAGATTATATCCACGAGCACACAACTGTAACAGCTTTTGCAACTTTGCTGGGCAAGAGCCGGGCGCAAGTGCACCGGTATATGCGCGGAGAGAATCTGAGCAAGAGCGTCATTGAAGAGATTTGCCGCGCTTCCGGCGGGGTAATCGAGCCGAAGTCGTTCTTCCGGCAGCCGGAGACTGCGGCATGATAGCCTTTCTCCAAGATCAGACAAAATGGTCCATAGAGCCGATCAGAGATACTGAGGTCGCTCATTTCTATTGGATGACCGATATCAATACACACGAGATCGGCGACGCGTTCCACCGCACCGTCGATGGGTGCCTCACGAAATTTGTGGGTCCGGCGCGTGTGTGCGGTTTGACCTGCATAGAATGCGCCGACGATGTTTTGGTGGAATCCCGAACGCAGGCGAAGGACCGTATTAAACATCTTGATGAGGAAGATTGGGGCCATCGGGCGCGCTGGGCAGATCCTCGTATCTGCCTCAAGTGCAAAAAAGATATTTATCGGCAGCAACAAGCCCAGAATTTGGAAGAGCGGAACGCCGAACAAGAGCGCAAGGCTCTTCTCAAGACGATGCCGTATCGGGAGTATCTCCTTACGGCAGAATGGCAGGCAAGACGCAAAGAGGCGTTGAGGCGAGCTGGTTACCGCTGCCAAACGTGCGCGGAACCCGGTAAGATGCATGTTCATCACAGGACATACGTCAATCGAGGCGCAGAGCGCCCCTCGGATCTGATCGTCCTCTGCTTCAAATGCCATGAGCTTTTCCACGAAAACAGGCGTTTGGCCGATGGCGGGAGGGCGGCAGCATGACCCCCTCCGATCTCCTCACCCACGCCTATAGCCGAGCCTACAAGCTCTACCACGGCAATGAAGCCCCAAAAATCACCCGAGGCTCTGGTGGAGGGTATGTGATCCACGGTGAGGGTGGGGCGAGCCGAAGACTGACGGCGGCGCATATGCGGGTGCTGACGAACGCGATGAAGCGTTGGGTTGCTGAGAGGGATGCGGCATGACGGAAATGAACGATCTCAGCTTTGCGGCTGTTTGCAAGGGACAATATGCCGAAGGTTATAACGACGCCCTGACAACGGTGGCTGATTGGATCCAGACCCAGCGCAATGACATGCCGGCGCATGGCTGGGAGTTTGCGGCAGTTATACGCGCGCACCTCAACCTTGGCATTCTTCGCGCTCCTGAGCTTTCCGACCGCCAATACTTGGAAAAGATCGCCTCTCAGGTGATCGCCAGAGACAATTCCAAACCCGCCGCAGCCACCGATAGCCCAGAGGCCTGGACTCCTTTGGGCAACATCGAGGCTGCGGTGGTCCAGATCGGGGCAGGCGCCGTCGAATCCGTCTGCCCCGCATTGATCGATGATGTGGGAGGGGGAGTCTGAGCCATGAAACTCATCAATACCGGCATTGCCGCTTTTTCTCTTCTCACTCTCGCATCGTGCGGGCAAGAGCCCATGAAGGCCGAGACTTCGGCTAACGGAGCTACGGCTTATCTCATCGCAACTGTCGATGGCTGCCGCGTGTGGCGCGTATGGGATGGCGTAAACGTCTATTTCGCACGGTGCCCGGAAGGCGCTGTCACGACGAAGTATGAGCGCCAGCAGGGCAAGACCACGGTTCCGCAATACACAGTTGGAACGGAGGATGCTCAATGAGCTCCAACATCTGCGCAGCCCGTCAAATCCAGCGCCGTGAAGTGAACCCGGAACCTGTCGGAGCCGAATGGCTCGCCGATCTTGAGCGCCTGTTCGAAGAGAAATTTCCAGAACCAGAATGCCCAGCAGCACAAGCCGTTGAGGGCGTCGGCCATCAACGGGTGGATTCCAATCGGTTTCAGGTGAGGCAGTCATGAGCAATTTCCGTGTTGGGCAGAAGATCGTTTGCATTCGAGACTGGGAGCCTTGGCAGCGAGCTATAGCGCCGCTGGACGGCGTTGTCCTTCCTGAGATGGGGGTGATTTACACGGTAAGGGAAGTCGGCACGCTGATTGATCTCCCTTGCGTCTGGCTCAATGAGGTCCGCAACGAACTCGATCACTACAACGGGATGATTTACGAGCAGGGCTGGGACCCTAAGCGTTTTAAGCCGGTTGTCGAGCGCAAGACCGATATCAGCCAGTTCCAAGCCATGCTGAACTACCAGCCCAAAATCGTGGTGATCTCATGATCACGATCTCCCTTGAAACGGCTCTAGCATCTGCGGCAGCCCTTGGGTTCTTCGTCTGCACTATCGCGGCCCTGTCGGCTTGCATGCTTTCCTCTCGCATCTCCAGCCAGGAGGAGCGCGACAATGCCCGATAACGTCATTCTCATGGTGAAGTGCCTCGGGCTCATCCTCGGGATTCCGGTTCCGTTCGTCTTGGGTGTCTATCTCTATGCCCGGTCACGGTGGAAGCTTCGTGCCTCGGATGAGACCGACGCGGCCGGCGCTCCTGTAGGCGATCTCCGTATTCTCCGTGAGGTGACGAAGTGATCTCCTCATTCTCCAAATTTTCCACGACCACCGAAGCTACCGCGCCCTCCGTCGCCAAACTTAGCGGCGCAATGCTTCGTGTTCGTGATCGTCATTTCAAGTCTTCGCCAGTGGGCGGGGGCTGAACCTTTCGAATGCCGCTCGGTACGGGAAGAACATAGCCCGTAGCGAGAAGGACGGCATTCACGATGTCAGAGAATCAAATTCACGGTTTGCACGAAAATAAACAGGGAAAAACAGTGATGAGTACAGCTTTAGCCAGTGAGTACGTGAGGAGGATGGTGGAGCGGGAAACCGCTGGCAATGGTGACGTCGAGAACGCCATTCGCCGGCTTGCCCGCAAGCACGGCCTTTCCTTCTGGCAGATTATGCATCTCCGCGCCGGTCGGGCGAAGTCGATCACGGTCGATGCCTTCTGGACCATCCGCGCGGCTTATCTTGACTACTGCCAACAACAAATCAGCGACCTCCAAAGAGAGGTCGAGGAAGTACGGGGGAAGGATGATCGCTTTGAGGATCTTGTGGGTGAAGTGGAAGCTCTGGCTGCGAAAGTCAGGCGAGCAAAAGGACAATAAACGATGACGGCACTGGCCGGTGACAACAAGAAATTGACGCCTGAACAGCGTCAGAAGCTTTTCGCGCATCATTTCCGAAAGGAACTGGTGGCAGAGACGAAACGTCGTGAAGGCGCACAGGAGAAGTCGGCAAACCGCAAGCTTGCCAAGGGCGCCGATCCAACATTCACCGCTCAGAAGTTCGACCACTATCTCAAGGGTCACTTCGGCGAGGATGACCAGAAGCCGGTTGACCGCCTGAAGTCTGACCGCGAAAATCTCGAGTGGCTTGGGCTCATCCCATCGACCAGCGGCGGTGACCTCCTTGCCCAGGTTGACCGTGTCGACAAAGAGCAGCTTGTCCGCGCCAAGGGCTATAAGGCCGGTCTGCTCGGTCTGGATCGGGTGTCTGGCTATGACGGCGGCAGTTCGGATGATCGCCTCTGGTTAGACTCCTACGACGCCGGCAAGACCGAATACGAGACCGAGATCCCCGACATCATCGCCAAGATTGAGGCTGCGGCTTCCAAGGAAGAGCCTCCTGCGGGCGACGGCGACCCCTTTGAGAGCGATGGGTACGACCCATTCGCCGTTGCTGGCGCTACCGGCCGCATGAACTGATTGCTTCCCTGGCTCGCGTTCTCCTCCTCCCGGCGCGGGCTAACTGACCGGATCGCGAATGATCCGGTCCTTTCTCTCCTAGTGGTGACTTCATGACGATCCATTCCAGACAATCATATTCTTGCCCATGCTGCGGAAACGCCATCGGAGAGGCCGCAACAGTCGATGACGTCAAATCGGCGATAACAGCTCCAGCGCATCGCATCATATTTGACGCTCTTTCGCGGTCGGTCGGTTCTTCTGTAAGGCGCGATATGCTCCTTGATCGCATTTACGGCGGTAGACCGGATGGTGGCCCAGAGCGCGCCGATGTCATCCTCAAAGTTCAGGTCAGCCAGTTGCGCCGGAAGATCGAGCCCTACGGCTGGACGATTTCTGTTTCCAAGGGCGGCTCCGGCCAACTTGCCCAATGGCGTCTCATCCCAACAATCAAGCATTCGTGAGGTCAATATGCTCAGCAGGCCCTTCAAGTGGACAGACCAAAACCGCGAACAAGCTCGGATCATGTGGGAGAAGGATTGCACCCTTACTCAGATCGCCGCGGCTCTTGGAATTCATAAGGGCGCGATCTCCGGATATACCGGCCGCAACCGTGACATATTCCCGAGACGCGTTGTCGATGTGAAGCAAAGGGATTTGGTAGTTTCGGCAAATAAGCGCATGCCTTGGACAAGGGAGCGCTTGCTGAAGGCTGCAGCCCTTTGGTCACGGAATGTCGTGATAACGGCTATGGCCGAAACCATGGACGTCTCCACTGCGGCGATGGGCGATGTCATCAAGCGGTATCCCCAATATTTCCCGGAACGCGTACGGCCCAATAGTGGGGCTTCGGCCATAACTAAGGCAGTTTCCTTGCGGTTCGAGCGGGAGAAGAAGGCCACCGAGAGATCGTTGAGGGGCTTTGATAGCTCGGTGTACGCCATCCCTGGCGTGAACCCAGTTCTCTTCATCGATCTGGCTGCGGGGCAGTGCAAGTTCCCCATATCTAGCGCGAACGAGCCTTCTGACGGCTCAATGCCATGCTGTGGCGCTAAAGCAGGGGAGGGATCCCACTACTGCGATCATCATCATCGTTTGGCGTATCCGCTTCGGGCCATAACTCCTACCCAAGGAGTTAGCCGATGATCGTCTGGGGCATTGATCCATCTTCCAAATGCGGCTTGGCCATATACGATGCTGAGCGCTCGGTTTCGGCCGCTCACTGCGAAGTCCTCGATATGAAGGACAGCCCAAATTATTATTGGTATGGGGCTCAGCTAGGAAGAAAACTTCGATCAAGAGTGAATGACTTCGGGCGCCCTGACATTATTGTTATTGAACAGGGTTCGGAAAGCACTCAAGGCACCGGTATTAATGGCATAATCTGGGTTTGGAACGTCATAGGCACGGTTACCGGGGTTTTCGGCGTCTATGGCACCCCGATAGCGACAATCCACCCCGCGACGTGGCGGAAGCCGTTCTACGGCATCGGTTTCAAACCTCCCCAACTGCCGGTGATGGAAAGCATCGTCGTCAATGGCCAGAAGGTAAGGCGCCAAGTCGTAGAGAAGGGGAAACCTAAATTCCAGAACGACTGGAAGGCTGCGGCTGTCGCCAAATGTGAGAATGATGGCATCACGCTGCCACCTCAAAAGACTTTGGCTCACAATGCGGCGGAAGCCTTTGGCGTCGCCCATAGCTGGGCCCACGCGAGTGTCATCGACAAGGAGTTCCACCCGGCATTTATGGCTCTCCTGCAGCAGCGCAACGAGCGTCCTGCCTCGGTAGATCTCTTCGGGAGTGCAGCATAGTGGGAAAGCGTAGCACCTTTGAGCGCCGCAAGAACGACGCCTATCACACGCCGGCCGCACCCGTTCTTCCCCTTATCCCGCATCTACGCGGCATCAGGACGTTCGCAGAGCCGTGTGCAGGCGAGGGGCATCTTGTGGGCCATCTGCAGAACCATGGGCTTGTGTGTGCCTATGAAGGGGATATCGACACTGGTTTTGACGCTCTGTCCTATCGTTTCGAAGACGAGGCGACGTTTGATGCGATCATAACGAATCCGCCATGGACCCGTGAAATCCTGCACCCGATGATCCTTCGGTTTCAGTCGATAGCGCCAACTTGGCTCTTATTCGACGCTGATTGGGTGCATACGCGGCAAGCCGTACCGTTCATAGATCAGTGCAGTCATATCGCGTCCGTAGGTCGAGTGAAGTGGATCGAGGATTCGCAGTTTACCGGCAAGGATAACGCCGCTTGGCATCGTTTCCATATCCAGCATAGCGGCGGTCCCCGCTTCTTCGCGAGAGAGGCGGTGGCAGCATGAACACCCAGCATCGCGATATCCACGGCGCTCCTGTGCTGCCTGATGCCCTTGAGGCTGAGCAAGCCCTATTGGGCGCGTTCCTCATGAAAAATGATAGCATCGACGCTATCCCGTCGACTTTTGAGGCTCGCCATTTTGAAGAGCGTCTTCACTGCCTCATGTTTGAGGCGATGCAGCAGCTTCGCGCTTCTGGCAAGACGTTCAGCCCGATCACACTAAAGGGTATGCTGCCGAATGAGCGCGTCGGCGACTTAAACATCTCGCAATATATGGCCCGGCTTATGGGTAACGCGGTCGGGTTTCTCAGTATTCCTGACTGGTGCGCAGCTATTACCGCGGCTGCGGCGCGGAGAGAGATCCATTCCCTGGCTGACGATCTCAGACAGATCGCCTTTGAAGAAGAACTTAGAATACCGGACGATATAGCAGCGTTACGCCAACGTCTTGCCGAGGTCACGCAAAGCCTAATGGCAGATGACGCCATGGACGCTGATCAGGCAGCTGACGAATATTTAAGCGCGATCACTGGCGGCAGCGGGCAGGGGAATGCGGGCGGTGTGCCGGTTTGTTTGCCGGAACTACAAACCGTCCTCAGCGATGGGCTATTTCGGCCACAACGTCTCTACGGCTTGCTTTCAAGCTCCGGCGAGGGGAAGACAAGCCTGACCATGCAAGTCGTGTATACGGCCCTTATGGCTGGTCACCCAGTACAGATCCTAAGTTATGATCAGACGAGAACCGAGTTCGTCGCTCAGATGGCGGCCCAAGTCCTCGGGATCGAGATGCGCCGGCAACTTGAAAACTCAGCAGAGCATCCGCTCCTCAACCAGCGTGAAATCGATGAATGCTATGCCTTCAGTCGGAAGATATTTTCTCTGCCTTTCGATGTAATCGACTGCAAATCGGAAGATACCGTTTCGAAGCTTGCCGCCTACGCAACCAGATTTTGCAAGGTAAAGCGGAACGGGAAGACACCCCTAATCGTCATTGACCATATCGGAGTGATCAAGCCTGAAGACCCGCGTCCAGATGAGGGCACCAAGGCTAAGGCTATTGGTCAGCGTCTAAAATCATTGGCCAAAGAGCTGCATGCCGTCGTTCTAATCCTTCAGCAGCGCTCCGGCTCTGGCATGAAGCGCAGCAACCCGCGCCCAATAGCGGCTGATCTTTTCGGGGGCGAAGCAGCACGGCAGCCCTTCGACGCGATCTTCTATCTCTACAGGGCTGAGGCTCATATGGACAACCAGCTTGATACGGCTGAGGACGACCGCGAATCCGAAAAAATCAGGGCTCGGTTCCACCAGACATATTCCAAACCCTTTGACGTGCCGATCGAAGGCACTGGCGAACTCGGATGCATCAAACTTCGGTTTGGGGACAAGCGTGTCAAGAGACATGTCAATTTTGATGCGATGTTCACCAAATATGTCAGTCGCCGGCCCAAACCATCGCAAGAGAGGATGCTGTGACCATGTTCACCGATCTGAGCGATACAGGGCAGGGACGATTCCTATGAGATACGGTTCTGTTTCATCAGGAATCGAATGTGCCGCCATCGCCTGGAAGCCACTTGGCTGGCAACCCGCATTCCTAGCGGAAATCGACCCGTTCGCATCGACAGTCCTCCATCACCATCATTCGAGCGGCAGACCGAAAAACATGCCGTCGCCAGATAAAGCTGGGTTGACAGCCGAAGCTCGTAAGGAGCGCCGTGCGGCAATAAAGGCGGTAGCTTCTCTGCCGGCTGACGCGAACGGACCTCCCAACTATGGCGACATGACGACATTCGAGGAATGGCCTGATGCAATTATCGATCTTCTCATCGGCGGAACACCCTGCCAGTCCTATTCAATCGCGGGTCTCCGAGAAGGATTGGATGACCCGCGTGGTGACCTCACCCTCACCTATGCTGCAATTGCTCGCAAGTTCAGGCCCCGATGGCTGGTCTGGGAGAACGTCTTCGGCGTCCTTTCGCACGATGGAGGACGAAGCTTTGCAAGCCTTCTGGGATTGCTCTCCGGGCGAAGCGTCGAAGCCCCGAAAGGGGGATGGAAGTCTGCGGGCATTATCGAAGGCTACAATCGCGCATACGGCCTCGCATGGCGCGTGCTTGACACTCAATATGTCAGAATCGACGGGTTTGGACGGGCTATCCCTCAGCGACGAAGGCGTGTGTTCGTTGTCGGATATCTTGGAGACTGGCGACGTGCCGCAGCGGTATTATTTGAGCGGGAAGGCATGTCGGGGAATCCTCCGCCGGTCAGAGAAGCGGGGAAAATCTCTGCCGATCGCACTGGCTTCAGCGTTACGGGCAGTCTCACTCAGGGATTTGGATCAAAGTCTGGAACCGACGAATTAGCCAGCGGCAATGTCATTGCCGCTACGCATGTAGACACGGTAGCCCGCTGTGACACAGCGGGCTATGCCCAGCGCCTTGATTGGGAGACAGAGAACTTTGTCGCCTATGGCGGGAATAATTGCTCAGGCCCAATCACGGCAGCCGCCAGACTGGCGGCTCACGGCGGTCCTGCCGGCCGTATAGATTTCGCCAGTGAAACGTTCGTAGTCGCCAATCCGCTCCGAGCCCAGGCGCAACATAGCCATCGTCTCGACAGCGATAACGTCGTTATCGCTCGCACGGCACGCGATGTAGCAGACACCCTCACCAGCAATGGGGACGCTCACAGCGGCTTCCCGGAAGCCGCTGGCCTCGTGGCGCACAGCCTTCGGCCCGAAGGCTACGATGCTTCCGAAGATGGGACGGGGAGAGGAACGCCTATTGTTCCTGTGTCTGTAGCCATCCGCGGTCGAGAAGGAGGCGGTGATAAGCCACATGCGCTTATCCCTTTCGATACTACGCAGATCACCAGCAAAGCAAATTATAGCAACCCGCAACCAGGTGATCCTTGCCATCCTCTTGCGGCTGGAGCTCATCCCCCAGCGATAGCGACAGAATGGGCCGTCCGACGTCTTACCTACAAAGAATGCTGCCGCCTTCAAGGCGTACCAGACGACTATTTCGATGATGTTGTGTGGCGCGGCAAGAGCCCACCACCAGACGGGCCGATCTACAAAACGCTCGGAAACGGGTTTTCAGCCAATGCCGTGCGCTGGATAGGACGGCGCATCGAAATGGTTGAGCAGATCATAAAGGAATGTGCAGCATGAACCATTCTGCCGCCACCTCCGAAGCCCGTTTGGGCGGTTACATCGGCAAATTCCGCCCCGTATGGGCCGCTACGTTTCGAAATGTCGAAGATAGGGACGGCAATGTCCTCTATTTCAAGACGGCATTCGAGGCTGAGTGTGTCGCCTGGCGCATTCTCTATGCCCTTGAGCAGCCTACCATGCTCCGCTCCGGCGAGATCATCGGCACTCATCGTCGTGAAGCGGAAACCTACTTTACTCCACAGAGGGCGAGAGCATGAGCCGGGAACTGTTCGTGGTTCCGATGGATCTGGAGAGCGCCAACGATTGGGTGAGCTTCTTCCATCGCCATCACAAGCCGGTTGTGGGGCACAAGTTCAGTCTCGGCTGCATGAAGGACAACGACATTGTCGGGATCGTCATCGTAGGTAGACCGGTATCCCGCGTCCGCGATAATGGCTGGACGTTTGAAGTAACTCGCCTAGCTACGGATGGTACCAAGAACGCCTGCTCTTTTCTCTATGGCGCAGCTGCTCGGGCTGCCTTCTCCCTCGGATATCGCCGCATAGGCACATACATCCTCGCCAGCGAGCCAGGAACGACGTTGCGCGCTTCTGGCTGGCGGCAGATCGGCGAAGTCAAGGGCCGCTCTTGGAATGCGCCGTCCCGCCCGCGGTTCGACAATCACCCTACCTCCGACAAATTGCTCTTCGAAAAGGAATTCAATCATGGCAATTGACGCTGGGTTCATCAACAAATCGGGGCTTGAGTTCAAGGATATCAGTAGCGAAGTCTCGCGCTCATATCATTTCTCCGCGCAGATCGTGACAATCGCCGATCCTCTTTGGCTGCACGTCAGCGATTCAGGCGGTCACCGTATCTTCGATGCATCGGGGATAAGCCACTATATCCCTTCTGGATGGGTTCATCTTGAGTGGACCGTCAAGCCCGGTAGCCCGAACTTCGATTTTTGAGGTTTCGGCATGGTTCACTTCGAAACCTATATCAAAGCCAAATACCAAGGCGTCACAGCACGTCTACGCAACCCCAAGGGCGGCATTGTAGAGCCAAAGGTAGTTCGCCCCAAGGAAGAGTACGAACGGCTCGCGGTGAAGCCACAGCGGCAGGAAGTCCATTCCAAGATTGATTTCGCGACCTTGGCCCAGATCCGGGAAGATTATGAGGCTGGCATAGCGGTAGAGCGTATCTGTCAGCGTTTCCATATTAGTGCGCGCACCGTCAGGGCTTTTCGCCAAAAGCATGGGTGGCCGGTTCGGGTCAGGACTAAGGCGGGGAAGGCGATTTGATCGACCCGCGCGTTTCCGCCCTTTGCGAAGAAGTTGGTATCGAGGCCATAGAAGGCACCGCATACCCACGTCTGGGGCAGACACGCGCTGTCAACACCATCCGCCGCATCATTGATCGTTTGGGCGAGAAGCATGCGCGTCTAGTGCTCATGACATTGGCTGAAACTGAAAATAATCGGGCCATGCTTGACGAAGTGAGCATTTGGACAGCCTCCGACATGGTGAGGGTATTTCATGCCGAAATCGAGCAGGATGCCAGCACTTGGCTAGAAAGATGGGATTCTCTGCCAATTGGCTACCTGCAATCCGTATCACATGGCCTTAAAGGCATGATAAAGCAGAGAGATGCGCTCTCTGGCATGGTATATCGCGAACTACGAAAATTCTACGGTCAGCAAGATTTGGAGCAATGAGATGACATTCCAGGAAATCGAAGAGCTTTTCATCGCGGCTGCTCATACCGATCGGCGGCTTCCATCCAACGGCGAACGGCCGGCGCAGCTCAAGGCTCAGGCCATCCCGTATTTCCATAGCCAGATCGATGTAAATGGCTGGGGATCGGAGCGTTACCAAGAAGAGCGCGCTGACTTTCTGTCGAGCCGAACCACTAGGCTCAAGAAGGAAGAGATATCCCAGTGGGAGCTTTGCAACGAGCTGATGACCTTCGTTCCTCGGGAGCGTGACCGTCGGTGCCTGTGGGCATGGGCGAGTGCTGAAGCTGGAACGTTGCGGGGAACACCGAAGGGCGGTACTGAAAGTCGGCGCATGAGTTTTAGCCGCTGGTGTCAGGATGTCGAACGCGTCCACCGGAACACCGGGACACGGCGCAAGGACGCGGCTGTTTCATGCATTACTGCAATTTTCCTTCGCAACACGTTGGAAGATATACGGATGCTGCAAAACACCATGTTGCAGGAACGACCCAAAACGGTGCATAACTATATCAACATCACAGAGCCGCGCCACTGGAATGACGCAGACGTTCTAGCCCAGAAAGAAGCCATCCGAGCCGAAAAGTTCGATTGGGTTCAGTGGCGGAACGGCCAGCGTCGTGAACGGGAACGCAAACGCCAGATCGCGGCATAGATATGAGGCAAGACCCGGTTTGGCCACCGGGAACCCCCTCGGCTCGGGGCTTCGGTTCCGAGCGACGAAATCTGGAAGGCGATGATGTTCGGTGGTGCTCTGGGCTAGCAGCCGCGTTGCTAACCGAACATCTCAAGCGGCCCAGCGGTCGCCTTCTCGATACCCATTCCTCCCAAGAGGAACATGACGGCGGCATACTGGATAGGCGCGGAAGCCAAGAAGCCAGTGACCGGTATGCAACGCTTGGCCCGTCATGAGTTATAACCTTTCCGCAAAAACAGTATAACGATGCGCTACGGCGCTAGAACGGTAGCCTTCGGGCCGGTTAAGCAAGTTGCTGCGCTGGTGCACACAGCGGCAAGACCGTGGCGCGCGATAGTCGCTGGAGCCGTTCACCTATACCAACTCCTCTTCGGGAGGATATCGGCCCGATCGGCATAACTGTTGGTCGGGCTTTTCATCTTTCAACTCTTGGAAAATAATCATGTCCTATGACGACGATAAGTGCGCGCAAAGGAATGTGTTAGAGCACGTAGACGACGTGTTTGCTCGCGCCATTCTTCTCTCACAACAGGTGAGAGAGATTGTTGACCACCTCTGTGGTCCTCGCCCTGAACCGATTGACAAGCGTGGGGATAAGCTTGGCCCCAGCGCCTTTGGTCATCTTCGGGACAGGGCAGATGATGCTTTGTCGTCCATGCAAGCGGCAAAGGAAGCCCTTCATCGCCTTGAGAGTGATGTTGGCTTTCATGACGCGGAAGTATCGGAGCCGAAGGCGTCGAAGGCTCGGTTTGCTTGCTGATTGGCTTTATCGTTTGGAGAGTGAGATGGGTGAAGTCGTCAATCTCTGCCAGGAATACGACGCCAAGCTATTCCCCGTCGATACCGTCTACGGGGAATTCAAGATCGCAGGTACATTGTGCGGAGCCATTGATCTCGCTCTTCCAATCGGAAAGACGCTGACGTTGACACCTGATGAGGCGCAGGCGCTGATCATTGCTCTGACAAATTCTCGTAATGACGTGCTTCAAAACTCTCGGCCCTTCGACGACCCTCGGCTTATCTCATGATCTACGCCGCCATCACAGATGATCGCCGACTAGAGATCGAGAACGCCGTCAACCGCTGCCATAGGCGATGCAGGATCGTGAATGTGCGGGATAAAGCAGCCGTGCAGATGCAGTACGTGGCATTCGTGCCCTACGAGCCGCCATTCCTTTGCGGCAGCATCCCCAACGAGCCGTGCCTCTCTGGTACCAATTGGCTCTTTAATCTCTTCCGCCACAAGAAATAACGCTTTGAAAGCGAGCCAAGGCAATGGCAATCAAGATGGCGCCTACCGGGCAGGCTGCCCAAACCGCTACGCCATACCAACTGGATATTCCCCAGCAGCGCATCGTAACGCCCCGTAATTCTGTAATTGTTACGCGTAACAGCGGTAATGTTACACTGCCTGACAGGATTGAGCAGCTTGAGGCACGCGTTGTCGCCCTCGAACAAGCTCTCCTTCGCCAATCCCAAAAACACCAGAGCCGCGCCGAATATATGCGCGAGTATCGCAGCCGTCAAAGGGAAAGCAAATAATGGACAATGCTGATCTCGGACCCGCAATGTCTCTCCATTATGCCGAGCAAAAGGCCAAGGATGCGGGCGATAGAGTCGCGCAGCTAGAGCGCCAAATCCAGAGGCTTGAGCAGCGGTTAGTTGTTCTGGAAAAGCTTTTGGAAGGCGCTCGCTGGCAGAAGTAGACCAATGCCAGTCCTCCCAAATCCCCGTCATGAACGGTTCGCTCAGTTGCTCGCAAAGGGCAAGACGGCGGACGATGCATACATCGAGGCAGGTTTCAAAGCCAATCGCGGTAATGCTGCCAGGTTGAAAGCAAATGACAGCATTTTAATGCGAGTGGGTGAAATACAGGGCCGCGCTGCGGAACGCGCCGCTGTGACCATCCAGAGCCTCACTGACGAGCTTGATGAGGTACGGGCTATCGCCCTAGCCGAAAAGCAGTCTAGCGCCGCTGTGGCTGCTGTAATGGGCAAGGCAAAACTTCACGGCCATCTCATCGATAAGCGTAGGCTTGAGGGCCCCAACGGTGGCCCGGTGCAGATTGACCTAACCGGATATTCCCGTGAACAACTCGAGTCCGTCAAAGAGTTTCTTGCTCACTTTGCCAGCGCCTCCAGCGGTGATGCTGAGGCTGGTGAAGGAGGAGATAGCGAAACGTGAGCATGAGTCTGAACGCATCCGTATTGCGACCGACGCTGAACGTATACGGGCTAAATGCCAGACGCTGAAGGGTTTCATCGGCGAAGCATGGCACATCCTGGAACCGGCAAAGCCCATGGTGACGGGTTGGGCGCTGGACGCGGTTTGTGAGCATTTCGAGGCTATTACCAACGGGGATATCAATCGCCTGCTGGTGAACGTTCCGCCAGGCTTTATGAAGTCCCTAGTCGCGAATGTGTTTTGGCCGGCATGGGAATGGGTTCAGTTCCCGCATCTGCGCCATATCTCATTTTCATATGCATCGATCCTAACGCATCGTGATAACGGTCGGTTTCGCGATCTGCTGATGAGCCCTTGGTATCAGGGGATATTCGGAGACAGGTTTCTCCTCAAGAAGATCGGCGAGGAGCGCGTTACCAACAATCATATGGGGTGGAAGTTCGCTTCATCCGTTGGTGGCGTTGGTACGGGTGAACGCGGTGACCGTGTGGTGCTCGACGACCCGCACAATGTCAAGGAAGCGGAATCGGACACGGTTCGTAAGGAAACGGTCCGTTGGGTTCGTGAAGGCATGTCGAACCGCCTGAACGACATGGACGAGTCTGCAATTGCAGTCATCATGCAGCGCGTCCACGAGGATGATGTCTCCGGTGCCCTGATTGAGCTCGGTGGTTACGAGCATCTGATGATCCCGATGGAATGGGATGGGCGGCGCTATCACACTTCCATCGGATGGACCGACCCACGTGATACCGATGGCGAACTGGCATGGCCGCAACGCTTCAGCAGACGAGTAGTTGAGGACTTCAAGACCACGCTGGGGCCGTATGGCTTCGCTGGGCAGTACCAGCAGGCTCCGACGCCTCGCGGCGGCGGCATCTTCAAACGCGAATGGTGGCAGCTCTGGGGCAACCCAGACGACCCTGACGACCCACAGTTCAAGAAGTTTCCGGCCTGCGAATACATCATCGGTTCGCTTGATACGGCCTATACCCAAAAGACGGAGAACGACTTCTCGGCCATGACGGTCTGGGGCGTCTATTACGACCGGTACGACATGCCGAAGGCCATTCTGATGAATGCCTGGCGCGATAGGCTGGCGCTTCATGATCTGGTCGAGCGGACCGCTGCGACATCAAGGCGCTTCAAGATCGATCGGCTGCTGATCGAATCCAAGGCGGCCGGCATATCTGTTTCGCAGGAGCTGCAACGCCTTCATGCCGCAGAAGGTTATGGCTTGCAGCTCGTTGATCCCAAGGGCGGCGACAAGACGGCAAGAGCCTACGCCATCCAACATTTGTTTGCAGCCGAGATGATCTATGCGCCCGATAGGGATTGGGCCGACATGGTGATTACGGAAATGTCCTCGTTCCCTCGTGCTCCGCATGACGACTTGGTCGACAGTGTGACGCAGGCGCTCAAGCATCTTCGTGATGCCGGCCTACTCATCCACGGCTCAGAAATGGCTGCGGAGATGGAGGGCGATCTGATGGGGCCGGTGAACAGCAAACCTCTTTATCCAGTCTAACCAAGGAAAATCTGATGGGTATGCCAAGCCTCGATTATAGGTTCACTCCACGCATTCCTGCAGTTTCAAATGATACGTCTCCGCAACCGCAAGGACCGTCTCGCATCGCTAAAACTCCCAATCGACGTTCCCTCGCGAAGAAGAAGTGGTGGGATGAAAAGCGAGCCCGTGAGGCCAAAGAGCGCGGCGAATGACCGTCCCGAGAATTCTTCTCCCCGGTATTACGAACGAACAATGGGCTGAGCATCTATCCAAGATGGGTGCCGTCGAAATGTTCCCATATATCGAATGGTCTGAGTTCCTGAAGAAGGAAGAGGAGTACGCAAGAGTGACCATCTCCGAAAGCGTCATGAAGGCTGCTCACGAGGGCATTGAGGCGCAGCCGTTGATCTCGGACATCGAGAAGGCGGCGCGGGCTATCGTTCGCCAAATGGGGTTGGACCCTGAGAGCCCAGCCTTCTTTGGACAGCCGCGTATCGCGAAGCAGCAAGTGCATCTCGTGCCTAGGGCGCAGGAGGTGCGGCCGCTCTGGACTTTCTTCACCATGGAAGCCGAAGCTGCTCTCAATGCGGTAGCGAAATAATGCTTGTCCCCTTCGTCCGCCGCTTCACCTATCGCGAGATAGAACCCGGCAAGTGGGGCGCATTCGTCGGCTTTCAATGTATTGCCACAGGCCCGACTGAAGATGCCGTGCGCGCCCTCGTATCCGAGAGACATAGGTAATTAATGGCCCGCAAGAAGAGAGATCAGCCGGATGGCGCTGTCGCCATGCCGATGGGCCTACTTGCGCCCTCAGCACTGCGAGAAGCGCCACAGGATCAGCCGTCTATCCTCGGTGACATCGATGTGGACATTGACACGCAAGGTCCTGCAGATGGCGTTACGATCGATCCGGAAACCGGCGCAGCGATCATTGAGACGGATGATGGCGGTGTTATCGTCGACTTCGAACCTCCGATGGATGAGAACAAGGCGGCTGGTGCCAAGGAGCATAATGCCAACCTTGCTGATTATATCGATGACAGTGAGCTATCCCGCATATCGGAGGAATTGCTCCTCGG
>Ga0068856_100000756_pt1 | contig 35122 bp, 39 predicted proteins | sample KBSCornC62_FD_66595 | JGI IMG/M metagenome (GOLD analysis project Ga0068856, IMG submission 66595) | Corn rhizosphere microbial communities from Kellogg Biological Station, Michigan, USA - KBS Corn C6-2 | ecosystem: Host-associated > Plants > Roots > Rhizosphere > Soil ...
TCGGAGGCGGCCTGCCCGGGACGATTAGCTGGCGATTGCCCGCATCGGTTCTTCTTCAAGAGGAACCAAAGCCCGCACCGTGGTGCCCGTACCCGGCTGCGAGTGAATGGAAAGTTCCCCTTCGACAAGTTGCAGCCTCTCCCGCATGCTGATCAGTCCCAGTCCCTTGCCGCCAGCAGCGTTTTTCACATCGAAGCCGGCGCCGTCATCGCTGACGATCAGCTCTAACCTGTCCTGCGCCCGGGCAAGAATCACATGGAATTGCTTGCCCCCGCTATGTTTGACTGCATTCTGCAAGGCTTCCTGCAGCACTCGAAACAGGCATAGGCTGACCTCTTTCGGCAACGTCCGGGGAACGTCAATATGCGAGAAATCAACCCGAACATTACTCTGTTGCGCGACGTCCCTGCAGAAACTATTGGCTGCCGACACCAGCCCCAGGTAATCAAGCTTGGACGAATGCAGACGGTGCGAAAGGCCTTGAACGTCTCTCGCGATCTCAGCGATCCGCTCTTGGGCGTGCTGAATGACCTTTTCAACGGCTCTGCTCGAGGGGAGTTGCTGTCGGGCATTATCCAGCTCCACTGCCAACAGAGCGAGTCTCTGGTTCACGTCGTCGTGCAACTCCCTTCCAATCCAGGCACGTTCTTCTTCATGGGCTTCGATCAACCGGCGGCCGATCGAGCCTAACGCCTCCTCGGCGGTTTTTCGCTCGGTTACATCGATCACGGAGCCGATATAGCCGGCGAAACGCCCGTCGCCATTGAACCGAGGCACTCCCGAGTCTATGACCCAGCGGTATTCACCGTCATGTCGGAGCAGCCGATAGTCCATCTTGAAAGGGAGTCTGGCGTCGAAATGGCTGCAGTAGGTTTCGAGGCAACGATCCACGTCATCGGGATGTATTCCCCGAGCCCAGCCATTTCCAAGCTCTTTTTCGAGCGTGCTATCTCTAAAATCTAGCCATCGTTTGTTGACGTAGGTGTAAAGTTTGTCCGTCCCTGACATCCAGATCTTCACCGGAGCAGTGTCTGCCACGAGCCGGAAACGCTCTTCCCCCTCACGGTGAGCTTGCTCTGCCAGTTTGCGTTCGGTGATGTCCTGCGTAGTCCCGCGCAGGCAAATAATTCCACCACTCGAGTCTCGAATCGTCTGACCGCGGGTAACCACCCATCGCTTATTTCCATCCGGGAGAACCAATTCCAGGTCCAGTTCTCGGGGCGGACCGCTTTCCATCGCTTCCCGCATGGAATCGCGAACTTTCGTCCAGCTCTCGGGTGTGAAGAACTGTCCGCATTCCTCAAACGGCGGCAGGGGAGAATTCGGCTCGAGACCATGGATCCTGTACAGTTCTTCGGACCACTTGAGCGTTCTAGAATTTGGGTTCCACTCCCAACTGCCTATTTTGGCGAGGCGCTGCGCTTCGAGGAGCTCGGCTTTCTTATGCTGCAGTTGCTCCTCAGCCACCTTGCGCTCGGTAACGTCAATGATTGTCGAGAGGACGCATGTCTCTCCTTCAATCTCAACCAAGTCAGCCGACTCCAACGCAAAGCCTGGCGTTCCGTCCTTGCGGCGATATTGTTCCAGCCAGTCACGGATATGGCCGCGCGCCAGGACCTCCTCGACTACGCGCTTCCTTTGCGCCGGATCAAACCACAGATTAAGATCAAACGCGGTTCTTCCTATCACCTCGTCCCGACGCCATCCGGTCGCTTTTTCGAAGGTCTCATTGATTTCCACGTAAACATGATCCCGTGCACGCGAAATGGCCAGCCACATGGGGCTCTGGCGGAAAGCTTTGGCAAATTTTTCTTGAGATTTGGCCAGCGCCTCTTGCGTCAATTTTCGCTCTGTGATGTCCATGGCAACGCCCGTCATGCGTTCCGGAAGCCCAGCCTTGTTGTAAGAGAAGCTTCCTCTCGCACTGACCCAGCGCGTCTCGTGGTCCTTGCGAACGATTCGGAACTCGGCATAATAGTCCGAGTGCGTGGCGCGCGCGTGAGCAACCGCTTGGGCTACTCGGCTGCGATCGTCGGGGTGCACTGAATCGTAGAAATCACTGATATGCACAACCCGGCGGTCGGAATCAATCCCAAACATTCCGCGCAAGTCGCCCATCCAGAGATCCTTCCCAGTCTTGACGTCAAAGTCCCATGCCACAGAACTGGAAGAGCTCAGCGCCAGGTGGAGACGTTGGTTGGCTCTTAACGTCTCATTCAAGAATTGTCTTTTGGCGAGGTAATCGGAAACGAAGGCGAGGTGGGCTAAAGCCAGTCCTGCAATCAACCATATCAGTGCAAATCTCGCTTGGTCGGCACGAAGGGACGCCTTCATCGCGATCAGCGAAGCTAAGGTGGCACCCAGAATGAACGCGAACGAGAGGCGAGGGAGGCAAGCACGGAGGAACGCAGAGAATGAACCGGCTTTCATAAGGTTCAGCGGAATCCTGGACGAAACTGGCTCAGCTATGACACGGTCTCAAGACAACCCAATCGGGGCAAGGCGACGGCACACGGGTTTGCATCGCACAACCGTGAACCAGCCCTGCGAGAGATTTAGCCTGTGGAGCACAGCATAAATCAGTGTTGTAGCAGGTGACTTGGTAGCCAAAAGCTGTCTATAAGAACAGTGTACGTTGAGTGCTGGGTCGACGGGCGGAGTATATTGCCAACTTGGAAAGTGTACAAGCAGAAAGTGAAGGGGCTAAAACCCTAGAGGCGAAGCGAGAACCGGCTTGTCCCTTCACGATCTGCTTACTCTCCCGTTAAGCGGCACGTTCCGCGGACACTCCCCGGGTATACGCCTTAACCGCGGCACGTAAGGTGGGGAATCGTCGCATGTCAGGAGCGCCTGGAATGCGTTTCTCAGCCCACAGCGCCCTCTCCGTCAGGCGACCCGCCGTTGCGAAGAGGATCCCTCGCTCGGTGAGAGTGCTGATCAATTCCTCCGCCGTGTAGAGTCCAGTGGCATCAATCATGGTGATGGGGATCATATCAATGACAAACCATTTCAAGTCTGGGCCCGCGGCCTCCGCTGCGGCCAAAGCCTGCCGTCGAAAGTAGGGTGCATTGAAGAAGACGATAGGCGCATTGAATCGAAATAGAAGCAGGCCCGGAACCGTACGTGCTTCCGCATGTCGTTCGATCGAGTGAAAGCCAGGAAGATTCTCTACGGTTCCCAATATCTCCACCTTTGGGCGCGAGACCAGACGAATGAACCGCACGATTGCCAGGAGCACTGCCACGAGAATGGCTTGGATTGCTCCCACGGCGACGACGCCTAGAGTAGCTAAGATAGACAGCACAAATTCCCGCCGGTCTACCCTATAGAGCATTCTGGGTGTGCTGATGTCGGCAAGCGAGAACGCTGCCGTCAGTAATACTGCGCCCAGAGCAGCCGTGGGCACGAATTGAAGGAGGCCGGTAAAGAAGGCTACAACCGTCGCCACCACTGCCGCGGCGATCAATCCCACGATTTGAGTGCGGCCTCCGTTCGCATCGTTGACTGCGGTTCGCGAGTCCGCGCCGGTAACCGCGAATCCCTGCGAAAACGCAGAAGCGATGTTTGCCACACCGAGAGCCGCGAACTCTCGATCAGGGTCAATATCGTACCGCCGTTTTGAGGCGAAACTGCGGGCCGTGAGCATCATGCTGGAAAAGCTGATTAAGGCAAGACCAACCGCTTCGGCCAAAAGATCGGGCAACATCCCTACGGGGACGCTTGGAAGCCTCAATGACGGAAATCCCGCGAGCACTTCGCCCACGGTTTTCACTCCAAAGGTATCAAGCTTGAAAAGCTTGACGGCGACGGCGCCGACCACGAGGGCCAGCAATGGCGCCGGTACCTTGCGCAAAACTCGGGGCGCAACCCAAAGTAGGACCAGGATTCCCGCAGCCATCCCAAGCGTGGGCCAATGGATGAGTTTCAACTTTGAAACCAGCTCGATCAGGCGCGGCACAATTCCTTTGGCTGTCGTCTCGAATCCGAAGATCTTGCCGACCTGTCCCAAAGCGATACTCAGCGAAACGCCATTGAGAAAACCTACCAGGATGGGCTTCGACAAAAAGTCTGCAAGTCCCCCAAGCCGGAGAAAGCTCGCCACAATACAGAGAACCCCAGAGAAAAAGGTCAGGGTTATGACCAGAGGAACATAGAGCTCCGCGCGCCCAGCTGCCATGGGTACGACGGCGGAGGAAATCAGAGCGCAGACGGCGGCATCGGGGCCGATGATCAGCTGGCGCGACGTGCCGAACAGCGCGTATGCGAGCAGGGGCAAGATGCTCGAATAGAGTCCCATTGCGGGATTCACCCCTGCCAGCTGCGAATACGCCACCCCAACGGGAATTGCGACTGCCCCAACCGAAACCCCTGCCAGCAGGTCGTGAGGAAAGTCACTCTTCTTGTACGCGAGCAAGCCGGAGATTCCCGGAGCAATGGTTGCCAAACGGGAGAGCCATTTGCTCTTTTCGGGATACGGCAATGTGGCCATAAATTTCTCGAGCCGTTGCTCGCTTACCCCCGAGAGGCGGTGATGTCACATCTTGGTTTTCCCAGCCATCCCCTAGTACTCTTCTGGAATCCAGCGATAGTTCCAGTTAGGATCTTTGTACCCTTTCGCCTTTTGACGGGCCGGTAATTTGACCTTTTCCGCTTTGATTTTCTTCCAGGGAATGCTGCTCAATAGGTGCGATATGCAGTTCAGGCGAGCTCGTTCCTTTTCATCAGTCTGAACAACGTTCCATGGAGACTGCGGAGTATCGGTGGCCTCAAACATGGCATCCCGTGCGCGCGAATAGTCGTACCAGCGACGATGTGACTCCAGATCCATGGGGCTAAGCTTCCAGTGCCTCATGGGGTCTTCAATTCTCCGCAAGAATCTCCTGTGCTGTTCTTTTTCGCTCACTTCGAACCAGTACTTAATCAACAAAATTCCATTGTTCTTCAGCAATGCTTCGAATCCCGGACACATTCGAAGAAACGCTTCATACTGCTTGTCGCTACAGAAGCCCATCACGTGTTCGACCAAAGCGCGGTTGTACCAGCTCCTGTCAAATATGACCACCTCACCGGCAGCCGGCAATTCCTTGATATATCGCTGAGCGTACAACTGCGACTTTTCGCGGTCGGTAGGAGCGGGAAGAGCTACATGCCGGAAAACTCGTGGGCTGACTCGCTCCATGATGCGGTGGATCACGCCTCCCTTGCCGGCAGCATCCCGGCCCTCAAAGACGATCACGATCTTTGCACCGTTTGCTTTGACCCATTCCTGCATCTGGACCAGCCGGGTCTGTAGTTTGCGTAGTTCCTTTTCATATTGTTTGTTCGTGAGTTTGGCTTTGCCGTCTTGTTGCCGCTTGGCCTGCTTTGCGTCATTGTTCACTGAAATCTCCAGCCCGGAAGCTGTGTCGCCGGATGCAGCAGTAGTGTGGTCTCTTCCTCACTTATCTCGAAACTGGCATTTTTAGCAGCCGCTGGGCGCCTTTGCGCTTTCCCGTTGTTTGTTGCTGTAACTAGTGACAGTTCCTTGCTTCAGCTGCTAACCCCTACCATCAACTTCGAGGATGTCAGCACCGAAAAACTTTTCGTCCCATCAGCTCAGGCGGTATTTACCACGGTGGGCTGCAAACGCATGACTGAATGGAGGTTTGAAATGAAGAGATCCCTTTTTTTGGCATTCGCAGGCTTACTGCTACTAACAGCAGGAACTGCAAATGCTCAGGATGTTCGATACAACTTCGATAAGAATACGGATTTTTCCCGGTTCAAGACATACAAGTGGGTCAATGTGAAAGACGCGCCCAAGCTCAATGATCTCGTCGACAAGCAGATCAAAGCATCGATTGATACGCAGTTGGCCAGCAAAGGCCTGGTCCGAACCGACGATGAGAAAGCCGATCTCTACGTCGCCTATCAAGCAGCGGTAGGTCAAGAAAAGCAGTTCTCCTCGTACAGTTCCGGTTGGGGATATGGCAACGGCTGGGGTGGAGGCTGGTACGGTCCCGGCGGGGGCATGGCGAGTACGACCACGACGGGTCAAACAGACACCATCTACGTCGGTCAGCTGGGGGTCGATATGTACGACTCGGCTAACAAAGATCTCGTATGGCGCGGGATAGCCTCTAAGACAATCGACGAGAAAGCGAAGCCGGAAAAGCAGCAGAAGAACTTAGACAAGGCGTTGAAGAAGCTGTTTAAGAATTACCCGCCAGCAGCAGAAAAGAAATGAGCAACCGCGGATGAGTGGTGCATTTTAAAGAGTGTTGGGGATAGATGAGTGGCTCGCTTTGTTTCGATCCTAGTTCTAGTGGTGCTGACACCGTGGCCTTCGATCCGTGCTTGGACTCTGAGCGAGAATCGAGCCCCGGTGGCAGCGAATACGCCGGGGGGGCAGACGCAGCAAGCTGAACCCTCGGCACCGCCAGAAGCTCACGTCTTACCGACCAAGGCAGTACAGATTGCCAGCCCGCTTGGGTTCCCAATCACCAACTCCATGCTCGTGAGTTGGATTGTAGCCATTGGAATCGTTGTCTTTGCGCAGACCGCGACCAAAAAAATGAACCAGGTGCCGACGGGCGCCCAGAACTTTCTCGAGTGGCTCATTGAAGGGCTGTATAGGTTCCTGTCTGGAATTATCGGACCCCATTTAACGGAAAGGACATTCTGGTTCTTCGCGACCATTTTCCTTTTTGTGCTTGCTGCAAATTGGATAGGCCTGATTCCCGGGGTGGGCACGATTGGTTGGGGCACACACACGGCTCACGGTTTTGTGGTGCAGCAACCGCTTCTACGCGGAGCCAATGCCGACGTGAACATGACTCTGGCGATGGCTTTGGTGTTCTTTGCGTGCTGGATCTGGTGGGCACTTCGTGAAGTTGGCGTCAAGGGCTTTGTGAAAGAGTTGTTCGCACCGAAAGGCGAAAGCGAAGGAGTCTTGAGAATTCTCTTGGTGGTTGTGTTCTTTGCGGCGGGGTGCTTAGAAGTCGTCTCCATACTGTTTCGGCCGATTTCACTCAGCTTTCGACTTTTCGGAAACATTTTTGCCGGCGAAAACTTGCTGGAAGCCATGTCTCGACTTGTGCCCGGTTTTGGGTGGCTTGTGCCAATCCCATTCTACTTTCTCGAACTGATTATGGGCCTGGTACAGGCGTTGGTGTTCATGCTGCTCACTGCGGTGTTCACGATGCTCATCTGCCAGCATGAGGAAGAAAAGCCTGCAGCTGCACATGCGTAATAGAGAAAGTAGTTTGCCGAAGGCGGGTAGGACTTATTACAAGACGGAAGGAAGCTGATATGAGCGGAAACTTGCACGTCGGTTTGGCCGCGCTCGGCGCTGCCATCAGTGTCGGGTTGATCGGAATGAAAGCCACGGATGCTGTCGGGAGGAATCCCGTAGCCTCCACGAAGATATTGGTTCAATCGATTCTGGCGATCGCATTCGCGGAAGCGATCGTGTTTTATGCGTTGTTTCTGGTCAGGTAACAGGCGACATTTGGCTAGATCTCGCCAAAGCGAGCGGAGGCTATGGGCGTGGTGTTCCTACTAGCAGAAGCCGGTACCGGTGGAGGGGTCCAGCAAATCGCCAACACATTTGGCGTGGACTGGCCACATCTCTTGTCGCAAATCATCAGTTTTGCGATTGTCTGCTTGCTTCTGCAGCGCTTCGCCTACAAGCCCATTGTCAAACTTCTGGAGGCGAGGCGAGCGCAAATCGCGGAGGGCATTGCCGAGCGGGAGAAGATCAGGAATGAAATGGCACAAGCCCAGGCTCGACGGCAAGAAATCATCGTGAGCGCCGATGCCGAGGCCTCGGCGATGGTCGAAGAGGCCCACACCGCGGCCGCCGCCGTGCGCGAACGCGAAACCCAAAAGGCCATGGCAGAAGCAGAACAGATCGTGCTCAAGTCGCGGGAAGCTGCCGTGCAGGAACATGCCCGCATGCTTCGTGGGCTCAAGGAAGAACTGGGGGCTCTGGTCGTGCAAGCCACCAGTGTCGCTACTGGAAAGGTACTGACTGCGGACGACCAAAAGCGCTTAGCCCAAGAGACGCTGAATCAAGTTAAAAAAGCAGCCTAAGGATTGGATGGTGAATACTCCCCGACAGATCAGGCGGCAAGCCAAACGCCTTCTTCGCTGGTGCATGGTAGGCGGAGAGCTGAGCGAGGAACGTGCGCGGCGTGTAGTCCAAAGAGTTCGTGAGTCGCACCGGCGCGGCTATCTGGCGCTGCTTGTTGAGTTTCAGCGACTGCTAAGACTGGAAATTGCTGAGCGCACCGCCGCGGTTGAGAGTGCCTTTGTGCTGCCAGACGATTTGCGGATGCGCACGCGAGACAGCCTGGAGAAGGTCTATGGCCGGGGAACGATCACCAAGTTCCTCGAGAGACCTGATCTGATCGGGGGCATGCGCATTCAAGTCGGCTGTGATGTTTACGACGGGTCTGTGCGCTCAAAGTTGGCCTTGCTGGAGCGCAGCTTGGGCGTGCCGTCCACCCGCGGCGGGATGCCGCGCTGAACCGATTGGTTTTTGTACTGCAGGAATTAGGAATTACCTATGGCTGACCTTCTACAAGAACTTGAATCACAAATCGAAGATATTCGATCGAGCATCAGCAAACAAAACGTTGGGGTGATTCGCGAGGTTGGGGATGGTGTGGCGCGAGTCGAGGGTCTCAGCGATGCCATGCTGAACGAGATGCTCGATCTCGGGCACGGTGTAACCGGGCTGGCGCTGAACCTCGAAGAGAACGAAGTGGGCGTCATTGTTTTGGGCGACTATACCCAACTGGAAGAAGGCGACGAGGTTCGGACGACCGGTAAACTTCTGCAAGTCCCGGTGGGAATGGGATTGCTGGGCCGGGTGGTCAACACTCTGGGGGAGCCGGTTGATGGCAAAGGTCCGATCAAAAGCGATGTTGCTTACCCGGTTGAAAAGCTGGCTCCTGGCATTATTCGCCGCCAGCAAGTGAATCAACCGGTTCAGACCGGGATCATGGCGATCGATGCGATGATTCCCATCGGTCGGGGGCAACGCGAGCTAATTATTGGCGATCGTTCAACCGGCAAAACCACCATCTGCATCGACACTATCATCAGCCAGGCACGGTTGAACCGTGCCGCCCAGGAATCGGCCAACAAGGACTATCGTCCTCTCTACTCGATCTATGTCGCGATTGGCCAGAAACAATCAAACATTGCGCGAATTATTGGCGTTCTCGAAGAAGCTGGCGCGATGCCCTATACGATCATTGTCGCCTCGCCCGCTTCAGACTCAGCCGCAAATCAGTATTTAGCGCCTTTCGCCGGCGCAGCCATGGGCGAGTGGTTCATGGATAACGGCATGGATGCACTCATTATCTATGACGACCTATCCAAGCATGCCGTGGCCTATAGGCAGGTTTCGCTTGTCTTGAAGCGGCCTTCCGGACGCGAGGCGTATCCCGGCGACGTCTTTTACCTCCACAGCCGTTTGCTCGAACGCGCGGCCCGGGTTGGGGAGAAGTACGGCAATGGTTCTCTGACCGCGTTGCCCATCATCGAGACTCAGGCTGGCGATGTATCCGCCTATATCCCGACCAACGTAATCTCCATTACGGACGGCCAAATCTATTTGGAAACAGACCTTTTCTATCAAGGCATGCGGCCTGCCATTTCCGTTGGACTCTCGGTCTCCCGCGTTGGTTCTGCGGCACAGCTCAAGGCCATGAAGCAGGTTGCGGGGCAGCTGAAAGGGGATCTCGCTCAATTTCGGGAATTGGCAGCGTTCGCGCAATTTGGTTCGGAACTGGATGCCAAGACCCAAGCCCAGATCGACCGAGGCAAGCGGATCATGGAGCTGTTTAAGCAGGCGCAGTACAACCCGATTCCAGTTGAGATCCAAGTGGTTGTGCTTTGGACCATTCAAAATGGGTATCTCGATGATGTCCCGGTGGGGCGTGTCAAGGAATTCCAGGCAAAGCTGACTGAAGCCCTCAGCACACGCAAACCCGAGCTGTTGCAGAGGATCTTGGCGGAAAAATCTCTGAGTCCGGGCTTAACTGCAGAAGTGAAGGCTGCCGCTGATCGGTTCAAAGAGACTTGGCGGTGAAGTCCGGGATCCCTACGAGCATTGCATGAACAGCCCCCGCGAGTTGCGCAGACGAATTCGATCCATCGGCAGCACCGCGCAAATCACCAAAGCAATGCAAATGGTGGCCGCTTCCAAGATGCGCCGCGCCCAGGAGGCGGCAGTGAACATGCGGCCGTTTGTCCACATGCTCTACCGCATTCAGCGTGAGTCGACCACACGCCTGCGAGAGTTCACCCATCCCTTGTTGGAAGTTCGGACAATTCGAAAGCGGGCGGTCGTGTTAGTCGCTGCTGATAAAGGGTTATGCGGAGCGCTGAATACCAACTTGTTCCGCTTGGCATCGGAATTTGATCCCCAGACGACCGTTTTCATAACCGCCGGACGCAAGGGAGCGCAGTTCATTAGCCGGACACGCCGCCAGCTCGCCGCCGAGTTTACTTATGCCGATACTCCCAGCTTTGCCGAAGCCAGGGCGATTGCCGCATTCGCGCGGGATATTTTTCTGAAGGGCGAAGTTGATGCGGTGCAAATAATCGCCACCCGCTTCGTCAACACTCTGACCCAACAACCTCTGTGCCTCGAATACTTGCCCATCGGAGAGATTAAGGGCCTAAAGATTCCTGGATCCAAGCTCGAAGAAGAATTGGCGGCGGATACCACGGAGGCGGTTTTCGAGCCTAGCGCAGAGTTCGTTCTCAGTTATCTGCTTCCGAGATATCTCGATATTTACATGTATCAGGTGCTTCTAAACGCCAACGCGAGTGAACTCAGCGCTCGCATGGTTTCCATGAAGAACGCAACGGACAACGCAGAGAACCTGATCAAGGACTTAACTCTGGAATACAACAAGATCCGGCAAGGAAATATTACGAAGGAACTACTGGAGATTGCAGGCGGCCAAGCGGAATGAGGTGAGAGCATGGTGACCCAGATGCCACAAGCATTGAACGGAAACAAAGGCAAAATCGTCAAGATCCTCGGGCCGGTTGTGGACGTTGAGTTTCCTGGCCATTTGCCCGGGATTTACAACGCTATCACGTGTGATTGCAGAGTGAACGGGGAAGAGGTTAGCGTCACTCTGGAGGTGCAGCAGCACCTTGGGGATCGGTGGATACGCGCCGTGTCCATGTCGGGCACCGAGGGACTCAAACGCGGATTCGAAGTCAGCGATACCGGAAAGCCTATTTCCGTTCCAGTCGGTGATGCGGTGATGGGGCGGATCTTTGATGTAACCGGAAATCCGGTTGATGAACGAGGTCCAGTTGTTGTGGACAAGTACTATCCGATCCATCGTCCGGCCCCGCCTCTGGTGGAACAATCGACTTCTCCTCAACTCTTGCCCACCGGCATCAAGGTGATCGACCTCATTTGTCCATTCCTGAAAGGCGGGAAAGTGGGAGCCTTTGGTGGCGCCGGGGTCGGCAAGACGGTCGTGATCATGGAGTTGATCAACAATATCGCCAAGCTCCACGGCGGCGTTTCCGTCTTTGCTGGCGTCGGCGAGCGTACGCGTGAGGGTAGCGATCTTTACAACGAGATGTCAGAAGCCGGCGTCATCCGGCAAGATGACCTTACAAAATCTAAAATCGCGCTGGTTTACGGTCAAATGAACGAACCTCCAGGTGCCCGTCTGCGGGTGGCTCTGGCCGGGCTAGCCATCACGGAATATTTCCGGGATGAAAAGAACCAGGACGTGCTCCTGTTTATCGACAATATCTTCCGCTTTTCACAAGCAGGTTCCGAAGTTTCCGCATTGCTGGGCCGCACCGCTAGCGCTGTTGGCTACCAACCTACGCTCGCCGCTGAAATGGGCGCGTTGCAGGAACGAATTACTTCGACAACAAAGGGATCGATTACATCCTTTCAGGCAGTGTACGTTCCGGCGGACGACTTGACCGACCCGGCTCCGGCCACGACCTTTGCGCACTTGGATGCCACGATCGTGCTTGAGCGGTCCATCGCGGAACTTGGGATCTATCCCGCGGTCGATCCTCTGGCTTCCACATCGCGGGCTCTCGCGCCGGAAATAGTCGGCCAAGAGCACTACGAAGTTGCTCGCGGCGTCCAGAAAATTCTGCAGCGATACAAAGATCTCCAAGACATCATCGCAATCCTCGGCATGGATGAACTCTCGCCGGACGATAAGCTGACGGTTTTCCGCGCCCGCAAGATCCAGCGATTTCTCAGCCAGCCCTTCAGTGTGGCCCAAGTATTCACCGGCCGTGAGGGAAAGCAGGTGCCAGTGGCGGAAACCGTCCGTGGGTTTGGGGAAATCCTTGCAGGCAAGCACGATGATGTTCCGGAAGGGAACTTCTATATGAAGGGGCCGATCGAGGAGATCCGGAACTAGGAGTCAGAAAACAAAGATCGCATATTTCCCCGATGGCCGACACGATCAAACTCGAAATCGCTACCCCGGAGGCCATGGTCTATTCAGCCGACGTTGAGATGGTCACGCTGCCGGCAGTGCAAGGACAAATTGGGATTTATCCCCAACACGTCCGGCTGATGACGCAGATGGTGCCCGGTGAAATGATCGTGCGCACCAGAGGCCATGACGAATTTATGGCCGTTGGGGAAGGACTGGTCGAAGTAACCAATACTAAAATTTCCATTGCAACAAATATGGCCATTGCTGCCGACAAGATCGATGAGGCAGCCGCTGAGGAAGCACGCCAACGAGCAGCAGATAGATTACGAGAAAAACTTTCTTCTGAGGAAGTAGCATCCGTCAACGCCTCTCTGGCCCGAGCTCTAGCCCAGTTGCGGGTCAAGCGGCGCCAACACTGAGAGCGGCGTGGATGCAAGTCAAAGCCGAACTGAACGAGGGACAACTTCGCCTTCGGAATGGCAAGGAAGGGATTTACACAGTATGAAAGCCAACATCACAATCATGCCGTCGATTTCTGAACGAGAAACTGACGTTGCGCTGAGTGCGTACGGACCGGCAAGATCCACGATCAAAGGCGCGCCTCTAAATCCCGGGGAACTGAAGAACACCCACGCCTTGTGGCGCGCGTGCAACTACCTGATGCTGGGAATGATCTACCTTCAAGATAATCCGCTCTTGAAGGAGCCGCTGAAGCCCGAGCACATCAAGAACAGACTCCTTGGCCATTGGGGCTCGAGCCCTGGCCTTGCCTTTATCTACATTCACCTCATGCGGGTGATCAAGAAATACGATCTGGACATGATCTACCTGGCCGGGCCCGGTCACGGCGCACCCGGAATTCTTGCCCCCGCTTACCTTGAGGGCACTTACTCCGAAATGTATCCAGACAAGAGCGAAGATGAAGTCGGTCTCCGCGCCTTCTTCAAGCAGTTCTCCTTCCCAGGGGGCATCGGGAGTCATTGCACCCCGGAAACTCCCGGGTCCATCCACGAGGGCGGGGAACTGGGCTACGTCTTGTCGCACGCGTGTGGGGCGGTCTTCGATAACCCTGAGTTGATTGCAGTCGCGGTTGTCGGCGATGGCGAATCGGAAACGGGCCCTCTGGCGACCTCATGGCACGTAAACAAATTCATCAATCCTCTGCGCGATGGCGCCGTCCTACCGGTGCTTCACTTAAACGGGTACAAGATCAACAATCCTACCCTGCTGGCGCGAATAACCCATGACGAACTGGAGAGTTTCTTGCGAGGTTGCGGTTGGAATCCATACTTTGTCGAAGGCTCCGACTTCGAGAGCATGCATCAGGCAATGGCGATGACCACCGAGCACTGCGTGAACGAAATCGTCACGTATCAGGAAGAGGCCCGGCTGAATCAGGTTGCAACCCGAATGCGTTGGCCGATGATCGTGTTGAGGACGCCCAAGGGTTGGAGTGCCCCGGAATCCCTCAACGGGCACAAGCTGGAAGGCTCCTGGCGGGCTCATCAGGTTCCCATGGCCGATGTGAAGACGAATCCTCAACGACTTCACCAGCTGGAGGAGTGGATGCGCTCCTACAAGCCGGAGGAGCTGTTTGAAGAGCATGGGAAACTCCATCACGAACTGAAAGACATGGTTCCCAAAGGAACCCGACGCATGAGCGCGAATCCCCATGCGAACGGGGGAACGCTGAGAAAGGCGCTCCGTATCCCCGATTTTCGCGACTATGCGCTGCGGGTCGATAAGCCGGCTACTAACGAAGCTGAAAACACACGTCCTTTGGGCAATTTTCTTCGGGAAATCATGAAGTTCAATATGCAGAACTTCCGCGTCTTTAGTCCGGATGAGAACACTTCCAATCGGCTCGACGCCATTTACCAGGTGAGCAAGAAGTTCTGGATTGCTGAGCATTTTCCGGAGGATGCTGACGGTACCGAACTCTCGAGTGACGGCCGGGTGATGGAAATGCTCAGCGAGCACACTCTCGAGGGAATGCTTGAGGGCTACCTTCTGACCGGGCGCCATGGATTCTTATCCACCTATGAAGCCTTTGCGCATGTCATCGATTCCATGTTCAATCAGCATGCGAAATGGCTTTCCATCTGCAATCAACTGTCTTGGAGAAGAAGCATTTCATCTTTGAACCTTCTGATCACCTCGACGGTTTGGCGGCAGGACCACAACGGGTTTACCCATCAGGATCCGGGATTCCTGGACGTTGTGGTAAACAAGAGCGCCGAAGTCACGAGGATCTATTTGCCTCCGGATGCCAATTCGTTGCTCTCGGTCGCGGACCACTGTCTACGGAGTGAGAACTATGTGAATGTGATTGTCTGTGACAAGCAGATGCATCTGCAGTACATGGACATGAACGCCGCCATCAAGCACTGCACCAGGGGGATTGGGATGTGGGAATGGGCTAGCAACGATCAAGGCGGTGAACCGGACGTGGTCTTTGCCTCTGCCGGCGACATTCCTACGCGGGAAGCCCTCGCGGCAACCGCACTGTTGCGCCAAGCATTCCCCGAGTTGAAGATCCGCTTCATTAATGTTGTTGATCTGTTCAGATTGCAGCCGGAGAGTGAGCACCCTCATGGCCTTTCTGATCGTGACTTCGATTCGTTGTTTACCGTCGACAAGCCGATCATCTTCAACTTTCACGGGTATCCGTGGCTGATTCACCGGTTGGCCTATCGCCGGGCGAATCATCGAAATCTGCACGTTCGTGGCTACAAGGAAAAGGGAAATATCAACACGCCAATGGAGCTGGCGGTCAACAACGAAATCGACCGCTTCAGCTTGGCCATCGATGCGATCAATCGAGTTCCTGGGCTGCAGAGAAAAGGAGCCCACGCAAAGCAAAGATTCCGCGACCAGCAGATCGAATGCAAGAGCTATGCCTATGCACATGGTATCGATAAGCCGGAAATAGCAGGATGGAAGTGGCCTTATTGAACAGGATTGAAAATTCTCCTTCCTCACGAGGACTTTGCAAGGGTGACTTGATCGCTGAGTTTTGCGAGATTTTCAGGGGATCGCCGCCGGGCTAGAGACTCCGAACCGGCAAGCACGGGGAGCCGACCTTGCGCTTTCCGGGCCTCCTTCGGAGGCGTCCGCTCTTTGCTCCAGAGCAATGACGCCTCGACAATCTGAGCTTCGTACAATTTTATTGACACAGAGTTCCTGCCGTGGATGATGGTTGGATCTGCTTGGGATCCCCATTTTGGAGCTCGCGCCATGTCCACGAGGATGGCAAGGCCCTGTGTTGTCTTGTGTTTAAGCCTATTTTGGTCGCTATCAACCGTCCATGCGCAATCTGTGGAGGACGTTCACGTTGTGCCCCGCAGCGCGCCGAAAGCTGATTCCGCACCGCGCGCCCCGGAAATTGTGCCTTCTGGACCCGGCGCCCATCTGTATTCGCAATCACGGCCACTTCGGGTGAACGTAGATCTTGTTCTGGTTCCGGTAACGGTCACCGATACAAAACAGCAACCGATTAGGAACCTGGGGCTGGGCGATTTCACGCTCTACGAGGACGGGAAGCCTCAGCCAATCCGCTACTTCTCCCTGGAAGCCGAACCGATCTCAATCGCCGTCTTGTTCGATGTGAGCAGGAGCATGACCGATAAGGTTGACCTGGAGCGGGCGGCGCTGGTTGAGTTCTTCTTGAATGCCGATCCACGAGATGAGTATTTTGCGATTGCCTTCTCCAATCGACCCAGGCTGCTGGCCGCCTCCACGGATTCGATCGATGATATGCAGGAAAAGCTAACCACGATCGTGCCCGGAGGACCCACTGCCATGCTCGACGCGATTTACTTGGCACAAGCGCAACTGCGTTCGGCCAAGTACAAGCGAAGGGCGATTGTTCTGATCACCGACGGCGGCGACAATGCGAGCCGTTACACCATGCGAGAAATAAAGAGGCTATCGCAGGAGTCCGATGTAGAGATTTACGCTCTTGGCCTGTTTGAAACCTTCTTCTTTAACAGCTTCGAAGAATTCATGGGAAAGAAATGGCTGCGAGGAATCACCGACCGCACTGGCGGACAAACCGTTACAGTCGACAGCCGAGAAAAGCTGCCGGCTCTGGCAGCAGAGGTCAGCCGTGAAATGCGTAGCCGATACGTTCTCGGGTACACACCGACCAGCGCACCGCTGCATCGATGGAAGAACCTCCGGGTTGAAGTGAAATCCTCCGGAGCAGGCCGCCAATTCCACGCCCACTTCAAGAACGGCTACTACGCCGGCGATTGAATTCCGCGGGAGGGAGCCCAAGCAGGTGGTTGATCGGGATTGCTAGCCATTGCCGCGAATCCATGCCGCCAGGGTGAGTTAGGCCCTCCGGCTACAGAACCGACGTGAATTGCTTACCGCTCGCCGCAAGTCTGACAGCGGAATTGAGTTCACTCGCAATTCGATTCTTCCACACGTAGCCGGAAGCACCCGCATGCATCGCCGCTTTGACCAGTTCTGGATCCTTCTCCACAGAGCAGATGACCACCCGTGTGTAGTTGCCGTTCTGAACAACCCTGCGGGTGATCTCCAGTCCATTCATGTCGGGCAGCCCGAGATCCACCACCACTACATCAGGCTGCTTTTCGCAGATGCGCTCGAGTAGGGTTCGACCATCCGGTGCCGTCCCGATTACCTCGAAGTCCCGCGCTAAGGTGGTGACGAGTGCCTCGAGCAGGCGAGGTTGATCGTCGGCTACGGCGACGCGCAATCTCATTGAAAATCGTCGCCGTGAACATAGGGAAGGCTTCCTAGGGCGTGGAGCAACCAAAGTCACCATCAAGAGTTCTCCGAGGTATTTGGCAAGGTGCCATCGAAGCAAGAAGGCGGGCCCGGCTCGAACGGCCGTCCGCGATGGGTCAGCTGCTTCGGACGTGGGGAGTTCTGGGACACCATCTTGGTTCGTGAGTACTAACCCGAGTGACGGAAGATAGTTGCCCCTGTCGGATCACCCGGCGAAACCCGGGAAATGGCCGGTATGCCCCTGTCACTAGTGACAGTGTCACTGACACATCGCTGCCTCTACGCTTCGTCCAGCACAGATTTGCAGAATCTGTTTCGAAAATCAGTATGCGATCCGTCCTTTCCCCCTTGCTTTTGTGTCTGACATTGCTGGTAGGTTCTTCCGTGTCCCAAACACCTTCAGAAAATTATCAGCGAGGAACCATTGTTGCCGTAGCACACCACCCTGGTCGAGGGGATCAACCGCCCGGAGAAGCTCAATACGATGTTTCCGTTCGCGTAGGGGACACGGTTTATGTCTGCTTATACTCACCTCCGAACGGAGCAAACCTCGTCGAGTATTCGGCGGGGGCGGATCTGTTGGTGTCGGTCAAAGAAACGACCTTGACCTTTCCCAGTAAGCTGACCGGTACGACCACGGTTCCCATCATCAGAAAGGAAACCGCCCCAGCAAAGCCGGTACTGGACTGGTCGAAAGCGCCCGGACAATACTTCGAAATGAAAATGCAGAATCTGACGAGCGCTCTCGACCTCAGCGCCGAGCAGCAAAAAAGGATAAAGCCAATTCTGGAACAGGAAGCTTCCACTGCGGGAGAAGTATGTTTCAATCCAGCGATTCCGCGAAAAGAATGGCTAGGCAGATGGCGCCGAGTCGTGGAATCTTCGGACAGGCAAATGAAACCCATGCTGACCGAATCTCAGTGGGCGAAACTGCAAGACATGCGTCAGGATCAGAGGAAAGAGCTCAAACAGCTGATAGAAGAAGACTCCGCTCGGTCGACCAAATAAGGCAAACCAACGGCCTTAGTCTGGCACATTTGCCAGCATGCACCTTTCAGAGGCATCGGTATGTTTCTTCGATAGGCATCGATGTCGCTCATTCCGATTTGCGGCGGCTGCAGAGCAGTAATTCATATCTTCCTCATTCCGATCATCCTCCTAGCCCTATCTGGCAATGGGCGAACACAAGAAGAAGGTCCCGGTGAAATGCAGGGACGTGCACGCCCCCGCATATCCTATAGCCCACAGAAAACGAGCTATCTGGACACTGGGTTAGCCGTCCTGCAATCGCACGTAAACTTGGTCCTGGTACCCGTGAGCGTTACAGACAAGCGAGACCACAGCGTGGTGGGGTTGGATAAGGATGACTTTCAGCTGTCGGAAAACAACCGACCTCAGCGGATTCACAGTGTTTCCTTAGAAAATGAACCCAGCTCCATCGCCATTGTATTGGACCTCAGTGACAGCATGGAAAACAAAATCAGCCGGGCTCTGCTCGCGATTCATGCGCTGCTGGCCAATGCCAATGCCGAGGATGAGTTTCTTCTCATCACTTTCTCCGATCGGCCCCGAGTAGCGGCTGGATTCACTTCGTCTACCGATGAAATTGAGAGCGTGTTGCTTTCCGCTACGGTGGCAGGCCATACGGCGCTGATCGATGCCATTGATCTGGCCACGACGAAAATGCAGGAGGCAAAGTACTCACGAAGAGCCATTGTCCTTATTTCGGATGGGGGAGACAATCACAGTCGCGAAACCATCGAAAACCTTGAGCGCGACTTGCAGGAACGAGATCTGCTGATCTACGGTGTCGGCCTCTATGATTTGTCCTTGGTGACTGCGGAACAAATTCTAGGGCCAAGATTGATGACGGAACTGAGTGAAAAAAGCGGAGGGACGGCATTTGATGCCCGCGATCGCCGCGACATAGAACAAGCGGCCAGTAGCATCGCGAACCAAGTTCATTGGCGATACCTGCTCAGTTATTATCCCGACAAGAAGCCGGACGACGGAAAGTGGCACACCATTCGCGTGACCTTGCTGGTGCGCGATAAAAAGCATCTGCATGTTCACGCGAAGACTGGATACTACGGGCTTCAGAGATAATCCCGGAAACGGGCACTAGAAACGAATCCCAAAAGTGAGTGGTAGAACCACGGTGTGGATATTCCGTGTGAATGCTTGGTGATAGCGAACTTCAACGTACAAATGTGCCGGAGAGTCTCCAAGCCTAAACGTCAGTCCTCCTCCAACGTTAAAACCAGGCGCGGACGAGGTGCGGCTTCCTACGGTCACCTCGGTTGCGAAGATGCCATTCACGCACTCCTCGCCCCACCAGCTCCAATAGGGTGAGCACAAGGTCCCAGCCTGCAGCACCGTCTGCTTTGCCTCAAGCGTGCGACGGTACCATCCTATGCCTCCGATCCCGTACACGGTCTTGCTATCGCCACCGATTGAGGTGCCAACGAGCAAATTGCCGGTGAGTGCATAGAACCTGCCTTTCACATCGGAGAGACCCAGTTGATCGACAACTTTTCTTTGCACTGGCAGGCCATGAAACATGAACTCGGCATCCAGCTTCGCGTGAGGCGAAATGTTGACTCCCCCGCCGGTGACGAAGTTGTAGCTGATATTTGCGAAGTTGTTGGTCGTGCTCAAAGGAAACCCGGGGCCCGCCCCGACGGTGAAGTTGTAACTCTGGGCGTAACTCGGCAACCCGAGAAGGGTGAACATCAGCACCTTTGCCAAATACCTGCTCAATTGCATTGAGGCTCTCGCGGTGGGGATGGATAGTAGCCGCCACCTGGCAACACTGTAGGAATACTTGCAAGGTAGGAACTGGCAAAGTTACGTGTTCCGGATCTCGGAGCACCTTTCGGCAACCGCTTTCGGAATGGGAGATTCGTGGCGTTTACCGACTCTCCAAGACGACCCTGTCATGCAAGGGTTGGGTGGGCCGCGCGTCGTTGCGGTAGATCCTGGGAAAGCGCTCGACTTCGGTGGGTGAAACCGTGACCGCTTGCTTGAGCACGAACCACCTGACATTCTCTGTGCACGGAGGGGTGGTGAGCGATCCTGAAAAGCTGTAGTAGTGTCGATCCTCGGGAAGCAGACCGCCAACGTCTATTTCGACGTCTTTCAACTCTTCCTTTTCTTTGGTTTTCGGCAGATCGTGCCAGAGTTCATCCACCAAGGAGTTAGCCTGTCCCTGCTCGAGCAACACCGCAACCAGCGCTAGATTGCCTTGCTCATCAGCATGCACCAGGTGAACCACCATGTCATACGTCTTGCCCTCAATTTTTTCTTCGCTCGGCCGATGAAAGTGAAATTGCTTCAGTTCGTAACGTTCGCTTCCCACGCGCAGGAAGCTTCCGGGCCCATAGTTCACCATGATCGTGTGACCGTTATCAATGATGTGCAAAGGGGACTGCTTGTAGTCGAAGTGGATTGCGGGTAGATCGGCGCTCTGGGGGTGTCTGATGTCTACCGGAGATTGATGGTATCCGTTCTTGCAGGCCGCAAAATCGGGTTCCAACTCTCCCCAGTGGGTCGGGCCTCGCGAGTCGCCGTAATCCCAAGCCACATGGGCTGGATGTTGATGTTGTGCTCTGGTGACAGCTAGACGAAAGAAAATCAAACAAATGATGCAGAACAGCTTCCCGACGCGGTGGCTCATTCCTTTCCTCTGGGCTACGTAAGAAGCTTACCGGGGGACCCGCCCTGAACCGGACTGTCAGTTCTAACGGTGTAAATGCTAGCAAGTCTTCCGTACCGTCGTGGGAGAGGTGTGTGGCACCTGGTTTCCACCAGACCGACCGGCTGGAGAGAGGGAAATGATGCCGAATATGGATTCAGTGCCAACCTACCGTCGCTCCGGCTTCCGCGACGTCATCGGCTTGGCGCGTCCCTATTTGCTGATCCTCCTCGCCGGTCTCCTGTTTTGCGGTCAGACGGTTTCCCAAGAAACGTCAACCGAACCGAAGCCATTGCGGATCGACTTTACGCCTCTCATCGGCTACCGAAGCAGTATCGCGTTTCCCACCGTGCAAGGCCTCCAGACAAACGCCTCAGGAGCCGTTTTGGCGGAGAGACCCAGCTACGGGTTCAGCGTCGGAATGCGCCTCAACGAAGAAGATGTGGTTGAGCTTCGCTGGGCAAGACAAGAAAGCGATATTCGTTTCACCGACAGCGGTTTGCCATCCACAAAGGTGATTCTTCATCAAGTTCACCTGGATTGCACTCACGAGTTCATTACCGATTCCTGGCCGATTTGGGTTCGCCCATACGTCATCGGCAGCGTGGGGGGCACTCACCTGGATGGCGGGAACAGCGCCGCATTTACTCGTTTTTCCTTCGGCCTGGGAACTGGCCTGAAGGTCTATTTCAATCGGCACGTCGGCCTACGCTTTCAGGTCGAGTGGTTGCCGATCGTAGTGAATCCTGAGGTCGGGGCATTCGTCTGTGGGGCAGGCTGCGTGGTGCACTTGAGCGCCACAGCGGTTTCGCAAGGTGAAATTGTTGCCGGCCCGCTGTTTCGTTTTTGAAACACGAATCCGCAAGTGTGGGTGCAAACGGCTTCGGAATGTTAACCAACTTTTCAAGGACCACGGTTTCTTCCGAGTTGCTGGTGGGTGGGAGAGGACGGGTGTTCGCAAGAAAAATTAGGGCCATAGCCGTAAGGGGGCGGCGCTTGTGACTGGCATTTGGCAAAGGCGCTTTCGGGCCATCCCGTGCCGCGTTCCGTTTTCGGAACAAACCCCACTCGCTGAGCGCCATGGATGTCTGAAAAGTACACGTCATGAACCCGAAATTCTTGACTTTTCTGTACCACGCGCGTATTGATGAGCCACATTTTTCAAGGGGTGATTCATGTCCGCCGATACTGCCAAATGCAAGAAATGCTTTTCCGAGCGTACCGAGAGATTCAATGGAGAGGTCGCCATCCATTTTCTCGGTCTAGAAGGTGTAGACAAGCCCATCGTGTGGGTTTTTCCAAGAATGCGAGTGTGCTTGGACTGCGGCCTCACCGAGTTTTCCATTCCTGAAAGGGAACTAAGCGTGCTCAGGCACGGTACTCCGGTTGAAGGAGCAATCATCTCAACCACGCAGAAGAACCCAGCGAGAGGCCTGCTCTCCTGATGCAACCTGAAAGGCATAATCTTGCAACCAAGATGGTGTTCTGTCGTGCATTTCCTTTGCCAGGGGACGTTTTGCTGCCAGGAGGTGAAAGATGCCAACTGAGAGCAGCCCTCGGTGCAAGGCGTGCTCGTCCGAGAAACAAAAAACCTTTAGCGGCGAAGTCGCGCTTCACTTTTTTGGAGTTGAAGGTCTGAACAGACCTATCGTTTGGGTATTCCCCAAGATACGCGTATGTTTGGACTGTGGCCTCGCGGAATTTATTGTTCCCGAAAGAGAACTACAAGTCCTCGCGACGGGCCGTCCCGTCGAAGGTGCTTTGGTCTACCTGAATCAACCGAGCGAGACTGGCTGAGATTCAATACCCTACCGCCCGTGGATGGCGGAGTGTTCGGCGCATATTCTTTGGAAGACGGGACTCCTATCGCGGCTAGGAAACGCATCCCACAGATATCCGCAGAGCGTGTGGGCCGAATAAGGCCGAGTGATCTCATCCCAGATGCGCTCTAGCCGGAGTGCAGCCTCCGATTTACCTTCCCCAAGAAGTGTGGGTGCACATTCGCCGCAAATCGTGACTCTCCCATGTTCTCCATTTTTGCCCGCGGCTTTCCGCATCACCTCGCTGACCAACTGAGCACAAGGGAGGGAACTAGGGAGGTCGCCAACCATGATATTTCGAAGGGTTTGGGCAACATCGCTCTGAATGTATCTTCCCGCTCTTATCTCACCCTCCAGATCAACCCCATCCAGTTGCAACCTCCGACCGATGTGGGTTCGGTGACGCTCGCTGGCAATGACGAGCACTGTGCCATCGACATGTAATGTCGCTCTTGAAACCTTCGCGAATCCGGCTTCTAGCCCCTCGTCATCAGCATAGAAGGCCACTTCATGACGTGACGCTCTGTTCTGGGGTGGAAAGGGAGCCATTACGTTTTTAAGCGCAAGGTTGTCGCTGAAATCCTCGGTTTCGCGCGGATCTGGGATGCGTAGTACGCTGCTGACGAATTGCTTGCCTTGAAGAACCGCGTCTATGGCAGGCAATAGGTCGGTTCCAGCTTGAGACTTGACGACGTAGCCGAGCGCGCCTGTACGCAAGGCCTCTTCTGCAATTTCCCTGCGGCGGTTTTCGGTTACGAAAAGAATTTTCGATCGAAAGCTGGAATTCCCTATGAGTCTTGCCACCTGAATGCCATTCAGGTGTGGCAGGCCAATATCAAGCAAGACCAGATCGGGTCTGAGCACTTGGGCCTGCTGTAAAGCGTCCCGCCCATTTTCTGCTTCTCCCACCACCCGGAAGGTAGACTTTTCCTCCAAAATGGTGCGCAGCTCGCGCCTCCACTCCTCAAAATCATCAACGACAAGCACTCGCACGACCGGGCTGTCCATGCTGCCCCCTGAGAAAGACTCGCTCCAGCCTAGCGAGCCATTTTCAAACCGTTCTCGTCCTCCAAAACAAGTCCAGTGGCTATTATCAGGAGAACTTTAAGCCGCTCCGAACCGTTTTTCAACCTCCTTGTCGGTCTTGAGCAAAAAGGGCTCAATTCCTGTGCCTGCTTTTCGGCCAGTGCCTATTTCTATGCCTCTATCCAGGGAAAGGAACTCGCTGGCACTGGCGCTTCCTTTTCTATGGTGTGGCCCATTCCATCATCTGTGATGCGCAACGGGGTCGACGAGCCACGCGAAACGCCACCAGGCTGGGCAGGGGGCCTTCGAAAGGCAAGCACCTGCTAGGAATTACAGTTCCGAAACAAAGATTTGCAGTGAAATGCTAGAGACGGGCAGACGTGCTCCGTTCCGCCGCCAGCTTTAAGGAGAGCGGGTTCGTATGACGATCACCTGGAAGACTCTTTTAGGATTCACCTTTATCGTAGTCGCTTGCTGTCTCGTGTTTTCGCAAGAAGAGGGGGACGACAACCCCCGGGGAAATACGAATCTTGGTTTCCCCATAAGTGCGCACCTGAATCCAATGGCGCCAATTACCAACTTCGGCATGGGGCTGACGGCAGGGGCTGGGTACAACTTCACTCGAAAACACGCGGCGGTTGGCGAGTTCATGTGGAGTCACCTGTTCCTTAGCAGCACCGCCCTAAACCCGATCCGCCTGGCGTTACAAGATCCGAGCGTCGATGGCAGCGGCAACTTATATGCATTGACGGCCAACTATCGTTTCGAGTTGAGAGGAAAGACTTTGGGTGTCTACTTCATTGGGGGTGGAGGCCTGTACCACCGTTCTGCTTCCCTGTCTCACAAGGTTACAACCAGCTCGACAAATGTCACTTGCGAGCCGACCTGGGAATGGTGGGGATTCTCGTGCACTAAGGGAACGGTAACCGCCAGTCAAACGATTCTAAGATCTTCTGTGAGTTCTTTGGGGGTGAACGCAGGAATCGGTTTCACCGCCCGCGTGGGGGAAGAAGCTCCTTATCGAGTCTACGTCGAATCACGCTATCACTACGCACCTACCAGAGGGATCAGTACTCAGATGGTGGATATCACGTTTGGAATACGGTATTAGCAGGTCTCGGATTTCTTGATAACGGTGGCGATTCAGGGGCCTTCAGCGTTGCTCCTAGCCCGCAACTCTGGCGGAAGGACTGACGATGATGAGGGGGGATTTTCTTTAGAAACATGCCTTTCCCACCGAATGCATGCGAGTAGCGCTGAAAAATATCCGCAACCAGGTTGTCAAAGGCTGCCTTCGGTAGACTCCAGATCGGAGAATCCTCCCCCAATGGAGGGCATCCTGTGATCGTGCAGCACAGGTCGGACCGGACAGGGCCACGATTAAGCCGGTCTCGTCCGGATAGAGAGATGTCCATCATGACTGCCAGTAACCTGGTTCAGGCTTTCCATTAGCCCTGAAACAATGAACTATTCGGCATTGGCCGTCCTTGTGTATCCGTAGACCCAGCCGCCTTGGTAACGGCCTTCTAGATCCTTGCAGCGCGTAAGAAGCGAAGCCGGCAAGAGCTCAAATCTTATCGTCTGAGGATCGTAGCGAATCGCAAAAAGTGGATCTTCCATCGAGCGCGTAGCCTGGGCCGCCAGGCTCGCTGTGAACAACACGGTGCTCACCAAGGCATGTTTGACGAGCCTTAACCCCATGCAAACGATGTTAGGCCTCATTTAACCAAGGCCACGTTACCTCAGAGAATGTCAATTGGTTATATGCGGGCGGAAGCACTGCGAGACAGCAAGCAGCAATCCTGTCAAGGGGAAGCACTCCGGAATCATCAAAAGAACTGCCCTCCCGGACCAGAGAGAAAGGGGAGGGCGGATCAAACCAAGCGAGGATGCATAAACAACTGTGATCGCACTAGAACCGGACTGTAATACCTCCGGTAATGTCAAACTCGTTTAAGTAATGGTTGTTGCCAACCTGCCAACATCCACCCCAAAATGGATCGCACCAATAGCCACCATTGGTTGTGGTGATATATGTTGGTGAGTATTTCATCTGCCCACGCAGGCCAAAGTGCTTGCCGAGATTGCGTTTCACGCCCGCGCCCACCGAAAAGGCAAAACGAGTCGTTCCCCGGACACCACTTCGAGTAGGATCAAGACTACTTGCTCCCAACCCGAAGAAAGCGAATGGTCTGGTCTTGGACTCCCGATCGGTGAAATGGAAGACGAAGTTGCCCATATATTGGTCCTGATTCAGCGTGAATACCCTGATGCTGGAAAAGCCGCTGATTGGCTGCGCTAGCGTCCCCGCGGACATTCTGTTCCACTGAAACTCAACCCCCCCGTGTTCCCCTAATAGATACCCAGCTGTGATGCCATAGTTTAAGGCATTCTGAACGTCGATCCGGTGAAACAAGGAGGTCGCGAGATCAAGCCCGCCATTGAGCTGACCGCCGATCTGCCCCGTAACCTCAAAATTCTGTGCCACGGCGGATCCCAGAAAAACAAAAATGGCTGTTGTCAAAAGGCGCGCTGTCTTCAGACTCATCCTAATGTCCTCATTCCATGAATTGGTGATCAAACTGGGCCGAACTTTAGCAGCCGACTCGATACTGAGAACCTGTCAAAACGGCCAGTTCAGCGGGATTCGAGTGCAGGTGTGATCGAACCCCTGTTATTGGAATGGGTTGGAGCGCAAGCGGCGGAGATCAAAATGGCAGAACCGAGCTGATGACTGCGGCAAGCCCTGTTCATTCCTACAGTCGCCGCGCTCGGCAAGCTGCCTGGTTGTTGGAAGAATATCGCCTAACCGGCCTGTATGTTCGAGTGTGAGCCCGGCTTAAAGGACATTACACATCATTTTCCTTGACCAATATCTTACGCGGTTTCCGTTCCGGATGTGGGTCTTTAGCTCCCGAGATGGAGCCATGGTCGGCGATGTGGTTTCACGTGAGGCCGTCCACGATTCATTGTCGTTGGGAGATGAGGTTTGCGAGTTGGTTAGAATTGGTGCGCCCAGTAACAGGACGCCGCACACGATTTGAGTACGAACCCGAGGAATCGTCATACCCATAAGTCCCCATGGAACTCTGAGACGCATATACTCTTCCGCTTTATTGTGGGTGAACTGTCCAAAATAACGATGGTTTCCAGGTCGTCAGCAAGTTGTATTCCGCGTTTCCAGCCAAGTTTGGCGCATGCGTCGAAAGGTGTCTCGATGAACTTGCGTGACTCGCAAGCACAAAGGCCGCCCTCAACGGGTATCGGGAGCGGCCTTGAGAGGAAAGTTGAAACGCTAATGGGAAGCTAGCTTACCCATTTTGATCCTGCCACTGTCAACAGCAACAGGTCTGCCGCTGCCCTGCTTGGCTTCGTTAGACAGCTGGAGTTGCTACTCAAGCTTCACGCTGGTCGCGCCTTTGACTCCTCTCGCCGGCAACTGGAGATGCCTGGCAACCAGCCCATGGCAGACAAACGCTCAGAACTTTATAACGATGCCAGCAGAGACCCTGCCTTGTTTATTTTGTGTCTGATCGTTGAATTGAGTCATGAGCCAATCTGCCTGGAACAGACGAATTCCGAAACCTTTTCGAAGGCCGAGGTCCAGCCCCCCGCCAACCAGCATGGCGAAGGAGGTGGTGTTTACGCCCCCGCTTGAAAGTGTGGCCCCTCCAAACAAAGCGTGTATGAAGGGTTGCACTACCGGCAGGCGGGCAGTAAGTACGGGGCCAACCGTGTAGGTATATGTGGAAGAATTGACCCTGTGCGAGCTGTAGACGCCGCTGAAATCGGCGGTTATTCCCAGAACATGCTTGAAGTTCCCGGTTACAGATCCGTTCCAGCCCACAGCATTGTACCGAGATTCGAGGTGGGTGTATTGAGCCCCTCCATAGATCTCTACCTTTTGCGAAAAGGCTGTGCTGGACAGAAGTAGTGCGACGAGGATGGCTTTCATGCCTTTTGTTGTCATGGCTGCCCGTCACGGAACGATAGGGATTTCAGAAGTGACCTGCACGTCGATCAGGATTCCGAGACGGCGATCGATCTGAAAAAAGCGGGCCAGCGTTTTTCCTGACAGAACCTTCTCCATCATCGGCATATATTTGGAGCGCACTCCCGCCACAGCTTCATCGGTTTGTAGCCACCTGCTGACGATGCTTTGTGCCTGGCTATCTGAAATGTTCGGGTAGGCGCCGGCGTATTCCTTAATCAGGCCGAGCCGGGTGTCATTCAATTTGCCCAACTCTGCAGTGTATTGATCGTAAATAGGCCAAAATTTCACCGCTTCTGCGTCGGTGAGCTTCAAATTTGCGGCCACTATTTGCTTCTTCTGGGATTGTACGTCCTGTTTCAAAAGTGCAAGGTCCTCGCTCGACGTTGTCGAGTCAGCACTGTTTTGACAAACCGCGAATGGTGCAATCGAGAGGGTCCCTGCTATGACTAGGAGAAGATGGACTTTGTTCATGGCTCTCTGCTTTCGGAGTATGTTTGTAGGGTCGCGACCAGATGCGACTCTAGGAGAAAAATGCCAGTAGAGCCATTGGCAGAAATACCAGTATGTTGGAAGATACTGGTCTTCTTGTCTTGTTTTCCTAGGATAGACCGCCCCTCCACTTTGGGATTTTGTCATTGGGAGAAGAGGGGCGGTAACCGGGTCAATTACACAACTACCCTAGCTCGTCCGGGGTGTGCGTGAGGACTGCGAGTAATAACAGGTCGAGTGCAACACCGCCCCCCGCAATCATGCGGGAGGTCGCGCTGCTAACACTAGGGCGTTCACGTCCGTCACTGGGATGACGGGTGTCGCTCAAGCACCGGCCCGTTATTTTTGCCTTCGCCGGAACGCCGTCGCTCCAGCACAAGGTGGGCGGCTCCGAGCTGAGCTTTCGCTTCCTGAAATTCGTCTGTGTCGACAATGTAATTATCCCGGCATGGCAGCAAGGTGGAAATCTCACCTTGCAATCTCAGGATGCGCTGCTCGGTGGCAGGGTAGTCCGAATATGTATGACCGAGATTTTGATTCAGCCGCCCAAAGAAACCGGATTTTGGCCGAGTGGACGCAGTCTCGATTTCGTCATGATCCAATTTTTCCAGCACCTCGAGATACGCCTGAGGATCATAGCCGGCAGCAAACTGATATTCGATTCCCAGCAGATCAGCCTCGAACTCTGAGTCACGGGAGAATTTCTTTTCGATGGGAGCCAGACCCAGTTGTCGCGCCGGGAGAGCCCAGGGCCCAATGAGCCGTGCAATCGGGAACGAAACGATCAGGTCTAAGGCAAAACGCCGCGTGGCTAAACGGGTTGCGTGCCGCGCAACACCGTGTGCAATTTCGTGTGCCATCAACCCGGCTAATTCGGCTTCGCTGTCGACGCTCAATAACAACGTCTCGTCGATATACAGGAAACCGCCGGGCAAGGAAAAAATAGTGGGATTCTTCGAATCGATGACTTTGATGGTGAAGGGGAACTGAGCGTCAGAACTGCGAACGATTTTTTGGCCGAGGCGGTTTAAGTAATCTTTGATCTTGCCATCGGCGGCAGAGATCGTTTGCATGTCCACCGTCGCCGCCAGCTTGGCTCCGAGAGACCTCTCCTTCTCCAGGGAATAGAGATTGGCTCCTTTTCCCATGTTCCTTTGGCCAATGCGATTGAAATCATATTTGTGGGTTTTTCTCAGCTTGGCCGCGACCGGAGGGGGAGTACCTTCGCTCAAGGGCACGGAAGTTGAGCCGGTTGCCGGTGTGACAGCTGTACAGGATGAGCTCTGGTTGGATGCACTCAGCTGTAGCGCACCGAGGAAGAACGTCGTCCAGATCGCAACCCACGCACATAACCGTGCTACGGTGATGATCATCGCCACCCGCCTAGTGGTTCACAACTGGACGAATGGCCACCCACACCGATGGTTCAGGTTTCCCGGGGTCCAGACTGCAACCGTGAGTTCTGGGCTACTCAGTTCTGGCCAGCTTAGCACAGGCGTCCACCCCTTTCATTGACGATCAGCAATGAACCTGGACTAGAGTACATGTGGAAAACGTGGGTTTTATTCGGGCTTTTCGCTCCCTCGGTTCTTGCTCTCGTTTCGTTCCTTCTTGCACCCCAAGGTACAAGGAGGATGTGGTTGCAGTGAGGGCGGAACGTGCTGGTCGAACTGGAGAAGAGGCTCACGGCCTGAATGTCAGGACTGTCAGGACTGTCAGCTGGCGGCTTTCCTCAAGGCTCGGATAATTTGACGGGAGTTTCCTTGTGCCTAGGGAGAACTCCTCGGTGCAGTTCGCCGGGGATCCTCGGCACAGCTCAAAACTTCTGTGGGGATTGGCAGGATGACGCTTCCCATCCGCTTCTTTTTGCTTTGCCTGCTCTCGGGTGCCCTGTGGGCGGAAGACGGCTTTGGGCAAACTCTGCCGGCCGACCCAGGCCCCCCCTTGCGACCTTCCTCGACCATGCCGCTTGCAAAAAGGATGAAAGAAACAAGTGCGGTGGACAAAGGGGAAGCGGCCTTCGTTTTCAGGACAGAGGTTTCCGAGGTCTCGTTGCATGCGACCGTAACCGATAAAAAGAAGCGGCTGGTGACTAGTCTCGACCGCAATGCCTTCAGAGTGTTTGAGGACGACAAACCGCAGGTGATTACCTCTTTCCGGCATGAAGATGTTCCGGTGGTGCTCGGAATCGTCATTGATAACTCGGGTTCCATGGTGGACAAGCGTGACCGCGTGACCCAGGCGGCCTTGAATTTAGTTAAAGCGAGCAACAGAGATGATCAAGTATTTGTGGTGAATTTTAATGATCACTACTATCTCGACCAAGATTTCACCGACAATCTCGAGAAGTTGAAAAAAGCGTTAGAAAAGATGCAGTCGACCGGAGGGACCGCCCTTTACGACGCGGTGGTCGCGGCGGGGGAACACTTGAAGCTCTCCACGCTGCAGAGAAAGGTTTTGGTTGTCGTAACCGACGGCGAGGACAATGAAAGCAATCAATCGCTGGAACACACAGTGGAAGTTCTCCAGCACGAGAATGGAGCCACGGTGTACGCCATCGGGATACTCGGTGGCGCGAATACAAAATCAGCACGGCGCGCCCTCGAGACCCTGGCCGAGAGGACAGGTGGAATGGCTTTCATGCCAAAAACTGCGGAAGGCGTGAACCAAATCAGCGAGACCGTCGCTCGCGATATTCGCAGTCAATACACCCTTGAATACAAGCCAAGCAACCCTCCTTCAGATGGCGGCTACAGGCACATCAGAGTGGAGGCGCGAGCTCCTGGGTATAAAGATCTCCACGTCCGGACTAGAACCGGGTACTATGCTGGGAAAGACCGCGCGGCACGATAGGGCCCTTCGGTCAAAGCCCTTCTCGCTTTCAACCGACCCAAGGACTCTAATTCTGACAACGCTGCTCAGTAACCGCCATTTGCCAAGGTGAAGACAATTCCCGCGGAAAAGTGGAGATTGTTCTGGTTGCTCGTCTTGCTGAACGGATTGCTATAGCGGGTCAGGAGATAATCGATCTGCGCAGGTCGAAAAGATATCCTCTTGCTGATGGGGATGTCCACACCGCCACCGAACTGCATCGCAAATGCCTCAGCCGTCGGCGCCTTGGTGATCACACAATTGCCTACAATCGGCTGACAAAGCGTCTTGAATGCATTTCCATACACGTTTGTGTGAGCGCCGCCAAACAGAAGGTGTGCGAAGGGCTGAATTCTATGAGCACGAACCTTAAACTGCGGCCCAATCATATAGGTGAACAGGTTACCTTGAACGTTGCCGCTCAGTCCGGTGGGGAACGTCAAATTAGGGGGGATGTTGAAACCGGTCTTGTTGCTGGTATAGCCCTGCAGATCGAGTTTTATCCCGAGGTACTCGTTCCAGTTGTATCCCAGCGAACCGCCACCTCCGTTAAAGCTGTGCCCTTTCGTGTATGGCCCGCTCGGGGCAAAACGCAAGTAGCTATAGTCCGCTCCAACTTCAACCTTGGGCCATTCTTGCGCAAATGTCAGACAGACTGTCGAGAAGATGGCGAGCAACAGGAAAAGGGAAAATCTCATTTCAATCCTCCGGTCTGGGGTTACTGCAGGTTGGGGAATGCGCCTGCTTCTGGGACTTCGGTGCGCAATTACGAGCCTACGGAAGCGAAGTTCGGGCACAAACTGCTAGAAGTAACAGCTTTCTCGGAGGGAAAGTCGGGTGCGGCTATTCACTCCATTCAGCTAGGGAGGGATCACCGCCGCCATTTGGGACCATGCCTCAGGGAACAAAAGGCTAGTCCCTGCGAATGCGTGGCTCAGGGATCTCACAAGTCATTTCACTTCGTCGAACTCACTTCGTCAGAAGAACACGTTCCGCCGCTGACCGGACTCCAATGGGATCCCCCGGCATCCAGTGTTAGTACGTCAATCGGTCCTCCGACATATTGAGGCTCGGCGTCTTTTTCGATCTCCACCAATTTTCGTGCAGTGCTTTCGTCCGACTGCAACAATTCCGGCGTCTTTTGCGCAACTTTATCGATGTATTGTTTTCGACCAAACAGCAAGACCGTTCTTGGACGAGCAGGGCAGTGCCCGGGACAAGAAAACTTGTGCGGCTTGAGTTTGAGGGACTCCCTCGATTCACCCACCTGTTCAAGCCTGATCTCGATAATGGTTGGTACCCCCTCCTCTATGCCGAAAAAAACTGCCTCTGCACAGGCGCGCCGCCAGCATCGTTGAATGACGGAGTCCTTCTCGAGCGCGGCGGTTCGGGCCGCCAACTCGCCAATGGCCAGGACAAACCGCTCTGCAGCTGCAGCGGCAGAGCGAGAGGTCAGCATTGCCTGCAAAGCCAAATGTTCCATTTGTAGTCCATCGACGTTCGTCGATGAACCCGTGAAATAGATGTCGCCAACTCTCCTTACCTTGCACCCAATTCGTGGCGTAAGTTCTTGTTCTCCCTTTTGATAGGACCACAGACTGTCGGCAGCGACGACGATGCGACCTGGCGTCCGAATCATGACAATCGTGGTCGAAAGTAAGGGCGGTGTCCAGGCGAGCCAAATCAAGATGATCAAAGCGGCGAGGATTGGAGGTTCGATCTTCACGTTGCGAGAATCCTGGCAGCCGGTCTCAAGGGCGAAGCCTAGGTCTGCGGAAAAGCCACAGCACTCCAGTGCAGGCCAGGAGCACTCCAAGAAGCGCTTCGGTTCTGCCATAGTGAGGATGGAGGTACATAGTCGCTCCCGAAATCACGGCAACCAGTGCTACGAGTGTTTTCATTTTCTGGCCGATATCGAAGAGCTGCCTGCTTCGGTACAGTCCTAGCCTGAGCCGTTGCCCCGGGAAGCTGTCAGGTTTACCAGTTCCGTGCTGCAAAACCGGGAGTATCTTCAAAAGGTAATTCCTCACACAGCAGCAGTCCCGGGGGGACAAAGCAAGTACTCGCCTCCCGGGGCTCTTGCGTCGCGGTTCGAAAAGGTCCCCAAGATCAGGGCTGGATGAATGATTGTTTGCTCACAATGCGGAGCCATCAAGAAAGAGGTGAATCACTGGTTCCTGGCGTGGACAGACAAGGGTCGACGAAGGTTCTGCTTCATGCGTATGGATGACGATCCAGAAATGGCAAATGAGGAAGGCGTACAGACCTTGTGTGGACAGTGGTGTCTACATCAAGCAGTCCAGAAATATACCGATAGTGCAGAAAAATCCCGGGATGACCTCCGCCGGCCATCTCCAGAGGTACTCCGCTCCACTGCAGGCTTATCCTGAATCTTGTTCGGTTGCTGAGGGAAATCTCGCGCGGCCTTTAGAGCGATCCTTCAAGGGTTTCTTTCTCCAAGATCCGCAAGAATCGGAGGGCCGCTTGCAAAGAGTCGAATTCCTCACTCGAGGAGTCGGATGTCATTAATTGGAGACGGTCAGAAATAGCGCTGCGGGCTTCGCCCACCCGGGCTCTAATCTTTCCGGTATCAGTTTCGAGCAAAGCCAGTCGATACAGCTGTTTCCAGCTCGCCGGGGACGCATTTCCAGCTGCCATTCTGCCCGTGGGACCTCCGCTTCAAGATTTGGATTCAAAGGGATACGTGAAAAACCAATCCTTTGGACCTGTTAGTTTTGACAGGGGGGGACACAGGAGGGCATACATCGGGAGGCTGTTCGCCTTCCCTTTTATCGACGAGTTTCTTATCGGAAAGTGGCCGTGCTAAGTGAACGATCGTCGGAAATTCGCCTCAAGGCTTCCCGCTCTTCAAGCGAAAAATTGTTGTAACGGCCAGAAGCAAGCCAGCGCTGCCTGGCCGAGGGAGGCATTCTGCGTAAAACATTCATCGCGGTCCGCACCTCGTGTCGGATGGGAAGGCGGTAAGCGACGAGCTTTGTCGCACGCGAATCGTCAGGGTCACTGTCTGTGGGCGACTCAAGATCCGGGTTCGAGGATGGCGGACTTAAGGATTGTTTAGGGGAGGAGGGCCTCACTGCCGATTGCTGCCCCGAGCTGTCGCAGTCTTCGTATCGGTAATCGCATTGGCGGTATGGTGGATTGTAGTCACGAGGGGAAGCCCAGGCCCCGTAACCATATGAATATGGATACGAACCGTACCAATATGGATAGATGGGCCTGTATCCGTAGGGTGCAAAGACAAATCCCGGACCAAATCTCCAGGCAAAATAAGGGTTGGCCCAACCATAGGCGGGAGAACCCCAATACACTCCAAAACTCCGCGGAGAGCGGACGATCGACGCGCGATGCCCGCCATGGAGGAACCCAGAGTACGACTGGAACCGCCCTGCCACTCTTGTCTGGACGCCTGTCCCCGGGCCAAATTGACGCGTCATGACATGCTGCGCACGCGCAAGGTTCGCCGTTGGGCACAGAGCAAACACCCCAACCAGCCTAAAAATCCCCATTAGTACAGCGGTTCTCTCCATTCGGTAACTCATTCGAACATTCTGGTCGGCCCGAGTTTACAAGGTACTGGCAATAGTGACAGTCCACTCCACCTGTTTTTTGATCCCCACAAGAATAACGATGAGGCGCGGTGGGCATTCGTTCTGTTCAGAATTCTATTCCGATTTCACAACCTGGGAGCCAAATCCAGGAGGGGAGGACGGCCAATTCTGCCCATCACGATTGGGCCAATACTCGGCCACGGACGTTACTGGCTCCCCGCTTGCTTTCCGTTGGAAACATTGCGGTTGGACAACGATCTGGAGACGTTTGGGGGGTATTCTTTATCTAGTTGGTGAGAAAGCGCACCGCCCCCCCGACTAGACTCTTTGCTGGAGAAGTTGGGAACGGAGGGACGGCTCTGCTCGCGCTTGCTTTTTTTTATATTCCCCGCGGGATGCTCCTTCGCCCACTGTGCGGATTGACAGGTTTTCCGGTGAGAATCATTTGTTGAGCGCCAAACAACCCC
>Ga0068856_100000762_pt1 | contig 34958 bp, 35 predicted proteins | sample KBSCornC62_FD_66595 | JGI IMG/M metagenome (GOLD analysis project Ga0068856, IMG submission 66595) | Corn rhizosphere microbial communities from Kellogg Biological Station, Michigan, USA - KBS Corn C6-2 | ecosystem: Host-associated > Plants > Roots > Rhizosphere > Soil ...
GGCGTCTCGCCCGCGCAGATCGCGCACGTGACCGTGCGGGCATCGCGCGCGATGATCAACATCGGCGGCAAGCCATGGGCCGAGGCCCGCGGCAATCCGGTCGTCGAGGCGATCCTCAGCATGCCGTACGCCGTGGCCGTGATGCTGATGCGCGGCGACCTGTTCATCGCCGATTTCGATTGCGACGCTGTGCTGGACCCGGCCGTCGGCGATCTCGCCCGTCGGATCAGCGTCGTGGAAGATGCCGACATCGATCCGAGCGCGCTGGTCCCGGTCACGCTGGAGGCGCGGCTCCACAGCGGCGAGGTCAGAACGGCCCGCTGCGATCGGATGCGCGGCTCGCCGGACGCCATGTTGTCGCGCGACGAGTTCATCGTGAAATTCCGCCGTTGCGCCGAGTACGCGGTACACCCGTTGCCGTCTAACCGGCTCGACGCGGTCATCGAGCGCGTGCTGAATCTCGAGAAGGTTGCCGACGTGTCGGAGCTGGTCGGATCGTTGTCGCATTCGTGACGCAGCCCGCTTTCGCGTAGCCGGACAAAACGCAAGGAGGAGACATGTTGAAGAGCAAGAGCATTCCCGTAACGGCCGCGGCGCGCGGGCGCCGGTGGATGACGATGCTGTCGGTCGCAGGCGCGGTCCTGCTGACGAGCGCGGGCACGCCCGATGCGCTCGCTTACGGCGGACCGGAAATGACGCTGCGTTTCGCGACGATCAAAAACCGCGACCTTTCGCAGGGCAAGCAGTGGAACCACTTCGCCGAGCTCGTGAACAAGGCGACGGACGGCAAGGTGAAGGTGCAGGTGTTCTACGACGGCACGCTGTTCGGCGAGCGCACGGCAGTCGAGGCGGTGCTGAACGGGAGCATCGACATCGGGACCTCCGCCAATCCGCAGTACGCGCCATGGACCGATGCGATGCTCTGGATGGACATGCCGTTCGTCGTCGACGATCAGGCGGGCTTGCGCAAGCTGCTCGACGGTCCGCCTGGCGAGGCGATCCGGCGCAGCATGGAGCAGAAGCCGGGCCTCAAAGTGCTGATGATGATCGACAATGGAGGCGGGCGTCCCGTGCTCACCGTCAGCAAGCAGGTGAAGACGCCTGCCGATCTCAAGGGCATGAAGGTGCGCAGCGTCTCGTCGCCGGTCGACCAGGCGATCTGGCGCGCGTGGGGTGCGAGCCCGACGCCGATCGATTTCGCCGAGGTGTACTCGGCGCTGCAATCGCACGTCGTCGACGGCTACGCGCCGAACTGGAGCGATGCGATCGGAACCAAGCAGGTCGAGCAGCTAAAGTACGCGTGCGACATCAACTACATCGTCGGCACCCAGCTCGCCGTCATGCGCCTCGACAAGTTCAACGCGCTGCCGAAGGAGCTCCAGGACCTCCTGCTGAAGGCCGGCCGTGACACCGAGCAGTGGGGCATCAAGGTCGACGCCGACGAGGTCGCGCAGATGCAGGACGTCTTCAGGAACAAGTACCACGTCGTCATTTACAAGCCGACGCCACCCGAGCTCGAGCAATGGAAGAGTCTCGCGCGAACCGTATGGACGCAGTTCCCGGGCCGCGTGAGCGTCGAGAAGCTGAAAGAGCTGCAGCAGGCGTCGGGCGCGCAGTGACGTCGGCGTCCTGGCCGGCGCCCGCGGTGCGCAAGGCGGCTTCGTGGCGGCTGATGTCGGTCGTTGCCAACATTCCCGAGGCGATCGGCGGCATCACGATGCTCGCGATCACGCTGGTTCTCTTCGCCGGCGTGGTCTGGCGCTATTTCTTCGTCGATCCGTTGACGTGGAGCGACGAGATATCTCGGCTGCTGTTCGTCTGGCTCGCGTTCGTCGGCGCGGCCGTCGGTGTCAAGCGGGGCAGCCATTCGGCCGTCGCGTTCTTCGAGGCGCGGATGCCGGCGCACTGGCGGCGGGTGATGGCGCTGATCGCGCTCGCCGCGATTGCGGTGATGGCGTGCGTGCTGCTGTACGCCGGGGCGGTCGAAACGGCCGAGAACACGGGCCAGCTCATGCCGGTCACCCGAGTTTCGCGCGGCTGGCAATACGCCGCCGTGCCGTTCTCGGGCGCGCTCATGCTGATCTATCTCGTCCCGCTCGCCCTCCGCGCATGGCGCGGCCAGATCGCGACGATGCCCCACCGGCCGGACGGGGAATAGTCGACACGAGATGCGCATGAGCATGAGCGCTGCCGAGCCGCCTCAAAGCGCGAATTCCGCCCCTCCGGGGACAGCAAAGCGGCGCAGCCGCGAGCGTGCGGGGATCATACAAGCATGAGCACCGGCGATCGCCATCGGAGTCCGCGTTCGTGATCGTCGCCGCGTTGATCGCGCTGTTCGTCGCCCTGATGGCGCTCGGCGTGCCGATCGCGTTCGCGATGGGGGTGGCCGCGATCGCCGTCATTCCGTTTGCCGGCGGCGTGCCGATGGAGATGCTCACGCACCGCCTCGTGATGAGCGCCGATTCGTTTACGCTGCTCGCCATTCCGCTTTTCGTGCTCGCGGGCTCGCTGATGGAAACCGGCGGCATCGCCGGCCGGCTCGTCAATCTCGCGAAGGCGCTCGTCGGCTTCGTTCGCGGCGGCCTCGGCATGGCCGTCATCGTCGGCGAGATGTTCTTCTCCGGCATTTCGGGCTCGACGACCGCCGACGTCTCGGCGATGGCGGCGATGCTGCTGCCGTCGATGAAACGGTCCGGCTATCCGCAGGAACAGTCGGTCGCGATCATTTCCGCCTCGTCGGCGATGGGCATCCTGATTCCGCCCTGCATCACGATGGTCGTCTTCGGCGGCGTCACGAACACGTCGGTGGCGGCGCTGTTCCTCGCCGGCTTCCTGCCGGCATTCGTGCTCGCCGTCCTCACGGCATTGCTCGTCTACTACTACGCGCTGCGCCTCGACCTGCCGACGGCCGGCCGCTTCTCGCTGCGCAACGTCTGGCGCGCGGCCGTCGATTCGCTGATCGCGCTCGGCATGCCCGTCATCATCTTCGGCGGCCTGATCTTCGGCGTCGCGACGACGACCGAGGTCGCGTCGTTCGCGGTCGTGTATGCGGCGCTCGTCGGCTTCTTCGTGTACCGTGAGCTCACGCTGCTGAAGCTGTGGCGCATCCTCGTCGAGTCGAGCGTGCTGTCGGGCGTGATCCTGCTGCTGCTCGGCCTCTCGGTCGTCTACACGTATCTGCTCGCGATCGAGGACATCACGCCGAAACTCGGCAAGATCGTGCTCGGCGTGTCGCACGATCCGACCGTGTTCCTCGTCATCACGTCGGTGATCGCCATCGTGCTGGGTGCGGTGATCGAGGTGCTGCCGACCGGCCTGCTGCTGATCCCGATCTTCCTGCCGCTCGCGCAGCAGCTCGGTGTCGACAAGATCCATTTCCTGACGCTCCTGGTCGCCGCCGGCGGCCTCGGGATGTTCCTGCCGCCAACCGGCGTCGGCTTGTTGATCGGGTGCAGCGTCGGCAACATCCCCGTGACGAAGGCGGTGCGGCCGATGCTGCCGTACGTCGCGGTGCTGTTCGTCGGCATCGTCGTCCTCTGCGCGTTTCCGAGCGTGACGACGATCGTGCCGCGGCTCGTTCTCGGTCGCTGAGGCAGCGAAACCCGTTGCGCGCGAGAGCCCGATGACGCTTCCGACATTCCGCCTCGATGACAAGGTGGCAATCGTGACCGGAGCCGGCCAGGGCATCGGACGCTCGATCGCACTCGGACTCGCGGACGCCGGCGCCGTCGTGGCTTGCGCCGACATCGCGTTCACCGCGGCCCGCGATGTCGCGCGCGAGCTCGAAGCGATGGGCAGGCCGGGCCTGCCGCTCGAGGTCGACGTCGCCGAACCGGCTGCCATCGCACAAATGGTCAGCGCCGTGTCGGAACGCTGCGGTCGCATCGACATCCTCGTGAACAACGCGGGGATTCGCGTCCACAAGCGCGTCCTCGATCACACGCTCGACGATTGGGAGCGGACGCTGCGCGTCAATTGCACGGCGCCGCTTCTCGCGTCGCAGGCCGTCGCGACGGTCATGCGCGTGCAAGGCGGCGGCGCGATCGTCAACATCGCGTCGCAAATGGCCGAGGTCACGCATCGCTGCCGCATCGCCTACTGCGCGAGCAAGGCGGCGCTCGTGCAGATGACGCGCGTGATGGCGCTCGACTGGGCCGAATACGGCATTCGCGTGAACGCCGTCGCGCCGGGACCGACGAAGACGCCGTTCACGAGTGCGGCGACCGCGTCGGGCGCGATGCCGGTTCTCGCCGAGCAGGTGCCGCTTCGGCGGATGGCGGACCCCGACGAGATGATCGGCGCCGTCGTCTATCTCGCATCGGACGCCGCGAGCTTCGTGACCGGCACCGTGCTGACCGTCGACGGCGGCCAGAGCGTTCATTGGCGCTAGCAGATGAAAAAGAACATGCCTCATGACGCGCTGCTCGAGGAGCTCGATCGTCGCCGCGCACGCGCCGCGCAGATGGGCGGCTCCGACAAGCTCGCGAAGCGCAGCGACCGTGGGCAGCTCAACGCGCAGCAGCGGCTCGACCTGCTCGTCGATCCCGGCTCGTTCGTCGAGATCGGCCTGCTCGGCGCATCGGGGGTGTTCCGCGAGGACGAGGCGCGCACGCCGCGCGACGGCAAGATCGCCGGCTTCGCGAAGATCGACGGCCGCGACGTCGGCGTGATCGTCAACGATTTCACGGTCGCCGGCGCGTCGACGAGCGCGACCAACTCGAAGAAGCTCGGGCACGTGCGCCGGATCGCGACGGAAAAGGGCATGCCGTTCGTGCACGTCGGCGAATCGACCGGCGCGCGGCTTCCCGACGCGATGGGCTCGCGCGGAATGGGAACGCTGCTCGGCAACGACCCGACGCAGTTCCGGCGCACGCGCGAAACGCCGTGGGCCGCGGCGGCGCTCGACACGTCGTTCGGATCCTCGGCGTGGCTTTGCTGCTGCTCCGACTTCGCGGTCATGCGCAAGGGCTCGGTGATGTCGGTGTCGAGTCCGCGGCTCGTGTCGATGGCGATCGGAGAGAAGGTCGACGCGGAGGAACTCGGCGGCTGGCGCATTCACGCCGATTACACGGGCCTGATCGACCGCTTCACCGACACCGACGCGCAGGCGCTGCAGGAGATCCGCACGTTCCTGAGCTACCTGCCGTCGCACAACATGGAGCTGCCGCCTCGGTACCCCGTGGCGGCCGACGCGGCGCAGGACCAGGCCCCGATTCTCGACATCCTTCCGGAGAAGCGCACGCAGGTCTACGACATGCGCCGCATCCTCGAGATCGTCGTCGATCGCGGGAGCCTCTTCGAGCTGAAGCCGCGGTTCGGCAAGGCGGCGGTCACGGCGCTCGCCAGGCTCGGCGGAAAAAGCGTCGGCATCGTCGCGAACAACCCGATGACCGGCGGTGGTGCGCTGTCTGCCGAGGCGTGTCGCAAGATCGTCGATTTCCAGGTCCTCTGCGACAGCTTCAACGTCCCGCTCGTCCGCTTCATCGACACGCCGGGCTTCGTCGTCGGCAAGGACGCCGAGCGCAAGGGCGCGCCGGGTCTGATCATGAACATGATGAATGCGACGTCGCTCGTCACCGTGCCGAGCGTGACGGTGATCGTGCGCAAGGCGTACGGTCGCGCGTACGTCGCGATGGGCGGCGGTCGCCACAACGACGAGATGATCGCGTGGCCGACGGCCGAGGTGAGCTTCATGGACCCGACGTTCGCCACGACGATCGTGCACGGCTTGGCACCGGGCGACGACGGCTTCGACGATGCGCTGGCCCGGATCCGGAAGGACGTCGAGGTGTGGGACATGGCGACGATCTTCTCGCTGCAGAACATCGTAAAGCCGCAGGAGACGCGCGAGCACCTGATCCGGATGCTGGACGTGTATCGCGATCGGCGCGGCGCGGGCGTCGGACAGCATCTGATGCAGACGTGGCCGACGAGCTACTGATGAACGACGCGGCAGCGCTCGTACGGCGCGCGCGGGAAGCAGGGCGGCCTGCGCTTGCCGAGCCGGACGGCAAGGCGCTGCTGGCCGCGTTCGGTGTGCGCGTGCCGCGCTCGGTCGTCATCCGCGACGGGACCGATATCACGTCGGCGTTGCGCGACGTGCCCGCGCCGTTCGCGGTGAAGGTCGTCTCGCCGGACGTCCTGCACAAAAGCGATGCCGGCGGCGTCGTGCTCGGTCTTTCGAGCGCCGACGACGTGCGGCGTGCGCTCGACGCCATGACGGCGCGCATGAACGCGCGCGGCGCCCGTATCGACGGCTTCGTCGTCGAAGAAATGCAGGCGCCCGCAACCGAAATCGTCGTCGGCGCGACGCGCGACCCGCAGTTCGGGCCGATGCTGATGGTCGGGCTCGGCGGCATCTTCGTCGAGATCCTGCGCGACGTCGCGTTTCGTCTTTGTCCCATCAAGGAGCGCGATGCGCGTGCGATGCTCGACGAGCTGCGGGGCGCCGCGCTGCTCGACGGCGCGCGCGGCCGGACCGCCGTCGATCGGGATGCGCTCGTGGAACTGCTCATGCGGGTGGGCGGCCCCAACGGACTCGTCATGAAGCTCGCCGACGACGTCGCCGAGCTCGACATCAATCCGTTGATCGCCGCCGGACGCGACCTGGTCGCTGTCGATGCGCGCGTCATCGTCGCGCCTGCGGCGGCGAACGGGCCACGCGCTCCACGCATCCGGGAGGAGGAGCGCGCAGTCGTCGCACGTTTCGAGCCGCTGATAAATCCGTCGACGATCGCCGTGCTTGGCGCGTCGACCACGTCGACGACGATCGCCAACACGTTCATCCGGCGCCTCCGCGCGTTCGGGTATGCGGGAGCGATCTACCCGATCCATCCGACGGCGAGCGCGATCGAGGACCTGCCGTGCTACCGCTCGCTCGCCGAAACGCCGCAGCCGGTCGACTACGCGTACGTCGCCATCGGCGCGCGCGCGATTCCCGACGTATTGCGGGCCGCGAACGGCCGCGTGCGCTTTGCGCAGGTCATCTCGAGCGGCTTCGGCGAAGTGGAGGAGAGCGTCGCGCTCGAGGCCGAGCTCGCCGCCAAGGCGCGCGAAGGCGGGTGCCGGCTGATCGGTCCGAACTGCCTCGGACTCTACTCGCCGCGCGGCGGCGTGACGTTTCCCGCCGATGCGCCGCGCGACGTCGGCAGCATCGGTGTCATCTGCCAGAGTGGCGGGCTTGGCACGGACATCATCAAGCGCGGCAGCCATCGCGGACTGCGTTTCAGCGTCGTCGTCACGGCGGGCAACTGCGCGGACCTGACGCCGGTCGATCTGATCGAATTCCTGCTTGCCGATCCCGTCACCCGCGTCATCGGCCTCTACGTCGAGGACATCAAGGACGGGCGCGGCTTTTTCGAGCTGCTCGAAGCCAACGCCGGCCGCAAGCCGGTCGTGATCCTGTGGGGAGGCCGCACCCGCCAGGGGCGCCTCGCCGCGGCCTCGCATACCGGGGCGATCGCGGGCAATCGCGACGCATGGATCGCGTTGTCGAAGCAGACCTGCTCCGTGCTCGTCGACACTGTCGACCAGTTCATCGACGCGCTGCTCGCGTTCCAGTTCCTTCCGCTGCGCAGGTGGAAGCCGACGCGCCGCGTCGTCCTGTTCGGCAACGGCGGCGGCACGAGCGTGCTCGCCGCGGACGCTTTCGCCGAGCGCGGACTCGACGTGCTGCCGTTCGCCGACGCGGTGCGCGCCAAGCTCGCGGCGATGAAGCTGCCGCCGGGAACGAGCATCGCCAATCCGATCGACGCACCGGTCGCGACGCTGCAGCAGGACGACGGGCGCGTCGCGAATGCGATCCTCGACGTCGTTTACGCGAGTGGCCTGCCCGACGCGGTCGTCGTGCACATCAACCTCGCGGCGTTCGTCGGCCGCGGCGACGTCGATCCGATCGACAACCTGATCGAAGCCGCCGTGGAGACGCACGCGAAATACGCCGGGGCGGCCCACCTCGTCGTCGTGCTGCGCGTCGACGGCTCGCCGGAGCTCGACGAGCGCCGGCGCCATTACCGGCAGCACGCGCTGGAGCGCCGGATTCCGGTCTACGACGAGCTCGTCGAAGCGGCCGACGCGCTTTGCGCCGTGAGCGTCGTCGAGCGGTATTGCGAGGTGTAGGCGTGGCGATCATCGAGATCAGGACCGACATCACCGGAACCGTCTGGAAGGTGTTGAAGCGGGTCGGCGATGCGGTCGAGGAAGACGAGCCGATACTCGTCCTCGAATCGATGAAAATGGAGATTCCGGTCGCCGCGCCCGAACGGGGAATCGTCGAGGCGATTCACGTTCAGGAAGGTGAAACGGCACCGGAGGGCAGCGTCGTGGCCAGGATCGAGGTCTGACGAAGCGTGATGAAGAAAGTGCTCATCGCGAATCGCGGCGAGATCGCATGCCGGATCGTTCGCGCGTGCCGCAAGCTCGGACTCGCGAGCGTCGCCGTGTACTCGGAAGCGGATGCCGGCGCGTTGCACGTCGAGCTCGCCGACGAGGCTTACGCGATCGGTCCGTCCGACGCGCGCGAGAGCTACCTGCGCGTCGACCGGATTCTCGACGTCGCGCGGCGCAGCGGCGCCGACGCGGTGCACCCGGGATACGGTTTCCTCTCGGAGCGACCGTCGTTCGCCACTGCGGTCACCGACGCCGGGCTCGTCTGGATCGGACCGTCCGCGCAGAACATCGCCGACATGGGCGACAAGGAACGCGCGCGCGTCATCGCGTCGCAATGCGGTGTCCCGGTCGTGCCGGGCAGCGGCCGCTTCGACGCGCCCGATCTCGGCGGAATCGAGGAGGCTGGCGCACAAGTCGGTTATCCGCTCCTCGTGAAGGCGTCGGCGGGCGGAGGCGGCATCGGCATGCGCCGCGTCGACGATGTCTCGGCGCTCCGCGCGACGGCACTCGCGACGCAGTCGATGGCAGCCAGGGCTTTCGGCGACGGCACCGTCTATCTCGAACGCTGCATACCGGTGGCGCGCCACGTCGAAGTGCAGGTGTTCGGATTCGGCGACGGGCGAGCCGTGCATTTCCACGAGCGCGACTGCTCGACACAGCGGCGATTCCAGAAGATCATCGAGGAATCGCCCGCGCCCGGATTGCCTGCGGCGACACGCGAGCGGATGGCCGGTGCGGCGCTGCGGCTCTGCGCAGCACAGCGCTACGATGGCGCCGGAACCGTCGAGTTCATCGTCGACGCAGCGTCGTTCGAGTTCTACTTCCTCGAGATGAACACGCGCATCCAGGTGGAACACCCGGTGACCGAGATGAACACCGGCCGCGATCTCGTCGCGTTGCAGATCGACCTCGCACGCGGCGCTGTCGAACGCCTCGCGCAAGCCGCGATCGCAAGCCGCGGTCATGCGGTCGAATGCCGGATCTACGCGGAGAATCCGGCGAAGCGATTCCTGCCGTCGCCCGGGACGCTCGAGCGTTTCGTTCTTCCGCCCGAATCCGCGCAGCTTCGGATCGACACCGGCTATCGCGGCGGCGATCGCGTCACGCACTTCTACGATCCGCTGATCGCGAAGCTCGTCTGCCATGGCGCGGACCGGACTGAAGCCGTCGACCGGATGCTGGACGCGCTTTCGCGCACGGAGATTGCCGGCGTCACAACGAACGTCGCCTTCCTGCGTGCCGCGTTGTCGCACCCGGTGTTCCGTGCGGGCGACGTCTCGACCGGCTTCGTCGACGCGCACTGGGCCGAGCTCGTCGAGCGCAAGGCGGCATAGAGGCGTCGAGCCAATATCGCATGGCTTCCGATTTCGTCCAGGCCAAGGCAAAGACCGCCGCGATCTCGGTTCGCAGCGCCACGGTCCGTTATGGCCCGCGCGAGGTGCTGACCGCAGTCACGCTCGACGTGCGCGCCGGCGAGTTCGTCTGCCTGCTCGGGCCGTCCGGTTGCGGCAAGACCACGCTTCTGAACGCGATTGCCGGCTTCCTTCCGCTCGCCGGGGGCGAGATCGCGGTCGATCGCGTGCCGGTGTGCGGCCCCGGGGGCGACCGCGGCATGGTGTTCCAGGAATACGCGCTCTTTCCCTGGTTCACCGTCTTCGAGAATGTCGTCTACGGACCGAGGCTGCGCGGCGCGAGCCGCGCGGAGCAGCGGCGCATCGCCGATCACTACCTCGCGCTCGTGAAGCTCGACAAGTACGGCCACTGCTATCCGAACCAGCTGTCGGGCGGCCAGCGCCAGCGCGTCGCGCTCGCGCGCGCGCTCGCGAACCAGCCAAGCATTCTGCTGATGGACGAGCCGTTCGGCGCGCTGGACGCGATGACGCGCGAGTCGCTGCAGCAGGAGCTGCTCGATCTTTGGCAAGCCGATCGGCGGACGTGCATCTTCGTCACGCACAGCGTCGGCGAGGCGGCGTTCCTCGCCGAAACGGTCGTCGTCATGAAGACACAGCCCGGCCGCATCGACGCGGTGATCGCGAACACGAGCCCGCGTCCGCGCGATCGCACGTCGGACGCCTACTTCTCGATGTACCGCAAGATCGACGCGGCGTTGCGCGACCAGCGTGAGCCGGTTCCGCAGACGGTGGCGGCATGAGGACCGCGACGCGCAACATCGCCGAAACCGACTCGCTCGGCACGCGGCCGCTGTCGCAGCGCGAACGCTGGGTGCTCGGCGTCGCGTCGATCGCCGGCATCCTTTGCCTGTGGCAGCTCGCCACGGGCCTCGGATGGATCAACCCGGTGCTGCTGCCGTCGCCGTTCGACATCGGCCGCGCGTTCGTGGCATCGGTCGCCGACGGCACGCTGCTCCACAACGTGCTCGCGAGCTTCGCACGCGTCGTCGAAGGCTTCCTGCTGGCGTTCGTCGTCGCCGTGCCGATGGGCATCGCCATGGGGCTGTCGCGCACGCTCGGCGGACTCTGCGATCCGCTGCTCGAGCTGGTGCGTCCGATCCCGCCGATCGCGGTGATCCCGCTGGCGATCCTGTGGTTCGGCATCGGCGAGTTCTCCAAGGTCTGGATCATCGCGTACGGTGCGTTCTTCCCGATCCTGCTCAACACGATGGCGGGATTCCGCGAGGTCGAGCGCGTGCAGGTGCGCGCGGCGCAGGCGCTCGGCGCGACCCGCTATCACGTCTTCCGCGACGTCGTGCTCCGCTCGGCGCTTCCGTTCGTCATCGTCGGCGCGCGCCTCGGCATGAGCATGGCGTTCATCGTGCTCGTGGCGGCCGAGCTGATCGCGTCGAGCAGTGGACTCGGCTTCATGATCAGCGATGCGCGGTACAAGTTTCGAACCGACGAAATGTTTCTCGGCATGGCGTGCATCGGGGCACTCGGCTTCGGGCTGAACGTCCTGCTGCGCGCGACCGAGCGGCGGTTGCTCAAGTGGAAGTCGGGTTGATCCGAGGTCACGCTGCTGTCTCTTGACAAGGAGGAGGTCATGCTTGCCGCCTATGCTTTTCGAACGCGCACGACCCTTCGCATGGCCTCGCTTGCGACGCGGCTCGCCGCGCTGGTGGCTTCGCTCGTCGCGTTCGCCGGACCGGCGCAGGCCGCGACGGCCGTGACGCTCGGCACGGCGAAGGATCCGAACCTCGCGGCGGAGATCGTCATCGCGCGCGACAAAGGCTTCTTCAAGGACGAGGGGCTCGATGCGACCGTCGCGTACTTTCCTTCGGGCGGCGACCTGATGGCGGCCGTCGTCGGCGGAAGCATCAGCATCGGCTCGTCGGGCTCGACGCCGCTCCTCACGCTGCGCGCGCGACCCTATCCGATCCGGATCATCGCCCAGATGTCCGACATCTCAGGCGCCGTGCAGATCGTGGTGAAGCGATCGGTCAAGTCGCTCGCCGATCTCTACGGCAAGAAGTTCGCGATCATGCCGGGAACCGGCTCGGAAGCGATCTTCAACTCGTTCGCAAAAGCGTACGACTTCGATCCGGCGAAGGTGACGCTCGTCAACATGGCGCCCGCCGAAATGCTGTCGAGCTTCTCGCGCGGCGACGTCGACGGCTTCGCGTTGTGGGAGCCGCATACGACGCGCGCGCGGAAGCTCTTCGATGGCAAGATGCTGGTGTCGGGAACGAAGTCCGACATTCCCGGCAGGGAGGGCGCGAAGCGCATCTACGCCGACCACAGCATGCTGTTCGCGACGGAATCCTTCATCAAGGACAAGCCGGACGTCGTCAAGGCGGTGCTGAAGGCGCTCGCCCGCGCCGGCGACTTCATCCGGACGAATCGCGACGAGGCGACGCAGATCCTCGGCAAGGAATTCGGCTTCGACAAGGCCGACATGACCGACATCATGGCGTCGAACCGCTACACGCTCGAGCTCGACGACCAGCTCGTGAGCGACGTGAACGGTCTCGGCCAGTTTCTCTCCGAGAAAAAGAGCATCCAGTCGAAGCCCGACGCGCGCGCGTTCATCGATCCTGATCCGCTGCGCAGCATCCGGCCGGACCTCGTCAAGCTGAAGTGAGGCGGCACGCCGTCGCCGCTCGTTTTCGTCGTCAGTCATTACACCGACATGCCGAATCCGCGCGTACCTTTCGTCCTGGCCGATGAACGGCGCGCGCTTGCGCCGCCACAAGGCAAGCCGCTGATCGTCCACGTCGTCGTCAACGTCGAGACGTGGCCGTTCGACCAGCCGATGCCACGGAAGCTGTTGAGCGCGCCGCACGGCGCCGACGCGGTGCCCGACGTTCCGAATTTTTCCTGGGTCGAATACGGGCTGCGCGCCGGCATGCCGCGCCTCTTCGCGCTGTTCGCCGAGCGACGCGTACCGATCAGCGCGTTCATCAACGCGGGGGTTTGCGACGACTATCCGCGCCTCGCGGAACGGGTCGGCGAGGCGCGATGGGAGATCGTCGGCCACGGCTATCGGCAGCGCTCGCTGCAGGCCGAGGGCGCCGGCGAGCGCGAGGTGATCGAGCGGTCGCTCGAGCGCCTCGAGCGCTTCTACGGCGTGCGGCCGCGCGGCTGGCTCGGCCCGGGTCTCAAGGAGACGCTCGACACGCCCGATCACCTGAAGGCGGCCGGCATCGAATACGTCTGCGACTGGGTGATCGACGACCTTCCCGACTGGATGCAGACGCGTCACGGACCGCTCATCTGCATGCCGTACACGCTCGAGCTCAACGACAGCACGCTCTACGCGGTGCAGCAGCATCCGTCGGACACGATGTACCGGCGGATGCTCGATTCGCTCGCATGCTTCGACCGCGAGCTCGCGCATCAGCCGCGCGTCCTGACCCTTGCGCTGCATCCGCACCTGATCGCCGTGCCGCACCGGATGGTTCATCTCGAGCGGATGATCGAGGCGTTGCAAGCGCGCGCCGACACGATCTTCATGACCGGCGGCGCGATCGCCGACTGGTTCGTCGCGGCCGACGCGCGCGCGAAGGGAACGTGACGATGGAGCCGACGATCCTGCCGGGCTTGGCGGAGCGCATCGCGCCGGCCCACACGGCGTTGCTGATCGTCGACATGCAGAAGGATTTCTGCATCGAGACGATGGCGACAGCAGGAACGGGTCGCGATCTTTCGCGGACGAAGGCGATCATCCCGAGCCTCGCGAGGCTGCGTCGCGGCGCGCGGGATGCCGGGGCGCTCGTCGTGCACATCGGCTTCCTGACGCTGCCGCACCATTTGAGCGACGGCGGACCGTGGCTCGCACAGCGGCGGCGCTCGCCGTACGCGAACGAGGCGATCGCGATGGAGGGCAGTGAAGGCGCCGAGTTCATCGACGAGCTCGCGCCGGAGGACGGCGAAGTGACGGTGCGCAAGCATCGCTATTCGGGCTTCGCGGGAACGAGTCTCGACCTGATCCTGCGCGCGCGCGGTGTCCGCACATGCATCGTCGCCGGCGTGTCGACGAACGTCTGCGTCGAATCGACGTTTCGTGTGGCGTTCGACCTCGGCTATTACGTTGTCGTGCCGCGCGACGCGACGGCCTCGTGGAGCCGCGAGCTCGGCGAGGCCGCGCTCGCCAACGTGACGCACCGCTTCGGGCTCGTGACGACGGTCGACGAGATCATCGCGCTCTGGCGCGGCGTGCCCGTCACGCGGGCCGAAAGGCAGGCATGAGCGGCCTTGCGGCGAACGCGGGTGCCAGCATGGATGACCTTCGTAACGGCGGTCACGTCGCGTTCGTCGGCGCCGGCGCCATCGGCTGCTACGTGGGCGGCCGGATGGCGCTTGCCGGCATCGACGTGACGCTGATCGATCCCTGGGGCGAGCACGTCGATACGATCAGGCGCGACGGTGTGACGCTGAGCGGGACGCAGGGCGAGGCGAACGTGCGCGTGCACGCATTGCACGTGCACGAAGTGCAGAGGCTGATCGAAAAGCCGATCGACGTCGCGTTCGTCACGGTCAAGTCCTACGACACCGAGTGGTCGACGCTGCTCGTCCGGGACTACCTCGCGACGTCCGGGTTCGCGGTTTCGCTGCAAAACGGCATCAACGAGGAACGGATCGCGCGCCACCTCGGCTGGGGACGCACGCTCGGCTGCATCGCGAGCACGATCGGCGTTTCGCTCGTTGGCCCGGGCCATGCCGTACGTCACTATCAACCGGGCGGCGCCAGCTACACGATCTTCCGCGTCGGCGAGGTCCACGGGCGCATCACGCCGCGCGCGCGGGCGGTGGCCGCGATGCTGCGCACGGTGGACAGCAGCGAGGTGACGAGCGACCTGTGGGGCGAGCGCTGGGCGAAGGTCACGGCGAATTCGATGCACAACGGCCTCGCGGCGATCACGGGTCTCACCCATCTCGGCATCTACAGCCGGCGCGAGCCGCGCCGCGTCGCCATCCATCTTGGAGCCGAGGCGGCTCGCGTCGGACGCGCGCTTGGCTACAACGTCGCGGCGATCCGCGACATTCCGGTGGACATGCTCGAGGAGGCTGCCCGCGGCGACGAGCAGGCGTTCGCCGCGACCGAGGAACGCATGCAGGGATGGACCGTGCGCATGACCGAGGAAGGACGACCGTCGACGGCGCAGGATGTCATCAAGGGCCGGCGCACCGAGATCGACGCGATCAACGGCCTCGTCGTCGAATCGGCGCGCGATGCGCGAATCGACGTGCCGTACCAGCGTGCGCTGCTCGATCTCGTGAAGCGCGTCGAGCGGCGTACGCTCGCCGCGGGACCGGAGAATCTCGAACTTCTGCAAAGGAGCGCCGCGCCATGAAGATCGAGACGCACATCGACAAGTTCCACCGCCTCGACGCTGCGCTTGGACGACTGCGGCCCGATGCCGACTGCGAGCTGTGGATCTGGACGGCGATGAACGCATGCGTGAACCTGCTCAACGCGGCGCTGCATCGCGCGCGGCTCACGGAGGAGACGGACTCGTTCCATACGCAGGTCGAAGGTCTCTACGCATGCCCCGATCGCGCGCACGGGACGCTGACCGACGCCGTCCACCCGCCGGGCGACGTGATGCACGCCGGGCAGCCCGCGCTCGGGACGCCGCTGCCGGATGCGATCGCGAACGCTTCGGTCGCGCTGGCGCTCATCGAAAATCTCCGCGAGCCGTACGTCCGCGGAAGCGAAGCGCCCGCCGCCGGCGCGAGCGCCGAATGGGAGCGTGCGTACCGGACGTGCGTCGATCGCCTGAGCGAGACGCTAAACATTTCCATTTCGCGATGAACGAACGCATGCATGTTCGCAAGGCCGAGCGCATCGAGCGCTCGCTCGGCCTGCTCGACGTCGAGGCGTTCGAGGCGGTGATCGAAGGCGCGATGCTCGCCGGGACTCACTGGTTCAACGTGTTGCTGCATCGGGCGGGAGTTGCCGCCGAGAACGCCGACGCAATGCATGCGGAGTTCCTGACCGCGGGCATCCGGCGCAAGGTCGCGGTGCTGATGCCCGGCGCGCTCGCGGCGCTGGACGAAATCGAGACGCTGCGCACGACGCACGTCCGCGGCGACATGCCGGACGGTTCGGCCGCGGCACGGCGTGCGCTCGCGTGCCTGGCCCGGCTGCGCGAAGAGGCGACGAAGCGCTCGGCCGCGTAGCGGCGAGGGCGTGCGTTCGGCGGCTTCGGTTAAACTCGGCCGCCGTCTTTTCGCCATGAGACATCCTCGCTGGCGCCAGCAGGGCGCCGAGCCCGACTACCGTTTCTCGCTTGCCAACGAGCGGACGTTCCTGGCGTGGATCCGCACGGGCCTCGCGCTGCTCGCCGGCGGCGTCCTGCTGCATCAGTTTTCGACGCAGCTCACGCCGCATATCGTCGTGCTGGGACTCGCCGTGCTCCTCGGCGCGCTCAGTGCGTTGCTGAGCTTGCTCGCCTATTTCCGCTGGCGAGCCAACGAGATCGCGATGCGCCTCGGCCGGCCGCTGCCGAGCACGATCGCGATTCCGCTGCTCGCTTCCGCCGCGCTGCTCGTCTCTGCCATCATCGTGTTCCTGGTCGTCTGGCCGCGGCCTTGAACATCCGCGACCCGGGGCTCCAGGCCGAGCGCACGGCGCTCGCGTGGCATCGCACGGCGCTCGCGTTGCTCGTGAATGCGCTGTTGTCGCTGCGCATCGGCTGGGGCAGTGAAAACGCGTGGGTCACGCTGCTCGCGGTCGCGCTTCTCGCCGCGTCGGGATTGCTCGTTGCGCAAGGCGCGTGGCGCAGGCGCGTCCTGCTGAGCGGGCGCCCGCCAATCGCGCCGACGCACTGGGCCGTCGGCTTCACCGCGGCGCTCGCGGTTGCGATGTCGGCCGTCGGACTCGCGTCGCTCTTCGTCTCCGGATAGCGCGCATCGTCGTACGCCGCCGCCCCGACGGCGCGGCGCGCGCATCCTTGCGGCGTACAATGAGTCGCGGCGCCGCTGAACCATCGGTGCGCCCGCTCGATCTAAGCAGGTTGCGCGGTAGTCGCTGCTTCAACCGACCCGAGCAGCTATTGGGCCGGCCCTCGGATTGCAACGAACAAGGAGAAATCGATGGTCGCTCGTTCTTACATTCGTCTGCGCAACGCCGCCATCGTCTCGGTGGCTGTCGGCATGCTCGCCGCGTGCGCGAGCACCGGCGGACCGGCACCGGAAGAGCCGCAGAAGCTCGTCAGCGATGCGCAAGTCGCCTTCACGCATTTCCTGCGCGATCCCGACCAGACGTGGGTTCACGACAATCTCGGTCGCGCGAAGGCCGTGCTGATCGCGCCGCAGATCGTCAAGGCCGGCTTCATCTTCGGCGGCTCGGGCGGTCGTGCCGTGCTCGTAGGGAGAGAAGGGCAGGCGTGGGCGGGACCCGCCTTCTACGACCTCGCGACGGCAAGTGTCGGCTTCCAGGCGGGCGTCGAGGTGTCTGAGGCGCTCATCATGGTGATGACCGACAAGGGCCTCAACTCCCTGATGTCGAGCTCGTTCAAGATCGGCGGCGACGCGAGCGTCGCGGCGGGGCCGGTCGGCGCAGGCGCCAAGTCGACGGTGACCGCGGACCTGGTGACGTTCACGCGCTCGAAGGGCGTCTACGGCGGCGTGAACCTCGACGGCACCGTCGTCTACTCGAACTCCAAGTGGAACGACGCCTACTACGGCGGCAACAACATCCTGCCGCCCGACATCATCATTCGCCGTACCGCACGCTCGCCGCGTGCCGCGCCACTTTTGAACGAGGTGGCAAACGCGATGAAGTGAGCGATAGCCGGCACGCGCCGGCTATCCTCCCACCGCTCGCAGATCGAGCGCGTAACTGCGCCCGATCCAGACCGCGCAATCGCGGTGATCGCGCAGTTGATCGCCGGTGTTCGGATGCATGAACACGTCGAGCGCGCCGTGGTTGAGCGCGAGCCAGCCTGCGACGTCGGCGAGCTGCCCGGGCCCGAACGCAATCTGAAAGCTCCATTGCGGATGCGGACCCACCGGTCGCTCGTGAAAGCGGCCGAGCGTCACGCGTTCGCCAAAGCGCGTTGCGACGAGGTCGCGAAACGCTTTCGCGGCGTCGCGGCTTTCGGCGTCGAAATAGACGTGCGCATGCCAGCTCGAGATCAGGCTCGTGTCGCGAGGCGTCATCGCCGGGTCCTCGTCCTTGTGTCGTCGCAGTCGACACCCGAACGATAGCACCGGCGAAATGAATCGGCCCGCATGACGCGGGCCGATTCACGAGCGGCGCTTCCGGCTCGCGTCGTCAGTACTTCTTCCCGGTGTCGCAGGCGACCCCGGTGCCGACCGGAGTGCATTGTGCCTGCGGGAAACCCGGCGAATAGAGATCGTCGCCGGCATTGTTCGTGTTGACGTCCGACTCGTGCTTCGGTGTGTACGGCTCGAAGCTCGTCCTCCAGCGTGCAGTCGATCTGCGCGGGAATCGCCCGCAGGTTCGCGGTCGCGGGCGCTGCCGCAACGGACAGCGGCAGCAATGCTGCCGCCAATGTCAACCATACGAAACGAGGAATTTTCATGGGTCGCTCTGTGCATCCGGTGTGACGGCATGCGCTCTGCACCGACGAGCGGATCGCAGTGTGCGGCAGGGACGCACGAACGCGCATTGCGTTCGGCCTTAGCTGCCGAACCAGTTGCTGATCGAGAGGGGGCGCGCCGCGCGGAGCGCCGCGACGTCAGCGCGCGCGAGCGAGCTTCGCGCGGATCGTGTCGAGACCGCCGAGAATGCCGCCCTGCGCGAAGAGCACGATGGCGACGAGCAATGCGCCGATCCAGAACTGCCAATACACCGGATTGATGCCCGACAGGTAGTCCTGCGCGATCATGAAAACCGCTGCGCCGACGAGGCCGCCGTAGAGGCGTCCGGTGCCGCCGAGCACCAGCATGATCATGACGTCGGCGGAGCGCCCGAACGACAGCGTGTCGATGCCGACGAATTGCGTCGCCTGCGCGAGCAGCGCCCCGCAGACGCCGGCCATCGCTGCCGCAACGGTGAAAATGCCGCGCAATCGCGCGCCGACCTGCGTGCCGATCGCCGGCATGCGCCGCGGGTTCTCGCGAATGCCGCGGAGACTCGACCCGAACGGCGAGCTCACGATGCGCCGCGCGAGCACGAACATGAGGAACACCACGACGAGCGCGTAGACGTAGGCGGTGCGGCCGAGGAGGTCGAAGTCGAATACGCCGAGCACCTTGCCCATCGTGACGCCCGAGAGTCCGTCGACGCCGCCGGTGACGAACGCCGCCTTGTTCGCGGCTTCGTAGAGCATGAGGCCGATGCCGAGCGTGACCATGAGCCGCGTCAGGTCGCTGCCGCGAACGACGAGGAAGCTCACGAGGTAACCGACAATGCCGGCCACGATCGCCGCGGCAAGCAGTCCGCTGATCGGTTCGCCGAAGCCGTGCACGGCGAGCAGCCCCGCGGTATACGCGCCGAGCCCGAAGAACGCGGCGTGACCGAGCGAAACGATGCCGGCGTAGCCGAGGATCAGGTCGAGCGTGACCGCGAACATGCCGACGATCAGGATCTGGCTGCCGAGCACGAGATAGCCGGGCAGCAGGAAGAACGTCGCGACGGCGACGAGCCAGACGGCGATCTCGAGCGGTCGCCAGCGATCGTTCGGCAGGCGAAGCGCGCGTTCGCGCGATGCGGCAACGCTTTGCGCCATGCGCTCAGCTCAGGCAGGACGCGGGCATCGGTCCACGCATCGCGCGCTAGACGCCCGGATCCTTGACGTTGTCGAACTTCTCGAACTCGATGCTCCACGGCTTGCCGTCGACCATCTCGACCTTGCGCACGTAAACGGTCTGGATCGGATCGCGCGTCGCGGGATCGATCGAAACCGGCCCGCGCGGGCTCGTCCACGCCATGCCCTTCATCGCGGCGACGAGCTTGTCGCCGTCGGCGCCGTCGCCCGCTTTCTTCGCGGCTTCGTAGATCAGGTGCATGCCGTCGTAACCGCCCACCGAGTGAAAGTTCGGACGGAAATGGTTGGCCTTCATGAACGCGTCGACGTACGCCTGGTTTTCCGGCGACTTGTGCGCGGCCGAATAGTGGAACGACGTGACGACGCCGACGGCGACGTCGCCCATGCTTTCGAGCAGGTCGTCGTCGACGACGTCGCCGGTGCCGATCATACGGACGCCCGCCTGCTTCAGGCCGCGGTCTGCGAACTGCTTCATCACCGCGGCGCCTTCGCCCGACGGCACGAACACGAACAGAGCATCCGGCTTCGCGTCCTTTGCTCGCTGCAGGAACGGCGCGTAATCGGGGTTGCGCAGCGGCACGCGCAGCGACTCGACGACCTTGCCGCCGGCGCTCGTGAAGCGCGTCACGAAGGTCTTCTCGGCGTCGAGTCCCGGCGCATAGTCGGCGACGAGCGTCACCGGGCGCTTGATGCCGTTCTTCGCCGCCCATTCGGCGATCGGCCACGTGACCTGCGGCAGCGTGAAGCCGCTGCGCACGATGTACGGCGACTTCGTCGTGATGATCGACGTCGCCGCCGCCATCACGACCATCGGCGTCTTCGATTGCGTCGCGACCGGCGCGGCGGCGAGCGCGAGCGGCGTCAGGCCGAATCCCGCGAGCACGGTGACCTTGTCCTGCACGACCAGCTCCTGCGCGATCCGCTTCGTCGTCTCGGGTGCGACGCCGGTGTCGTCCTTGACGATCAGCTCGACCTTGCGTCCCGCGACGCTGTCACCGTTGCGCTGCATGTACAGCCGGCACGCGGCCTCGATCTGCTTGCCGGTCGACGCGAACGGGCCGGTCAGCGGCAGGATGAGCCCGATCTTCAGCGGCTCGGCCGCGAACGCCCGCGGAACGAGGCCGGCGGCGAGGGCGGCGATCGCGGTCTTGAGCACGGCGCGGCGAGTCGGAACGGGAACGTGCGGCATCGGATCCTCCGGAAGCGTTGATGTTGGTACGGATGGCGGCGAGCGATGGCGCGCGACGCAGTCGCTGCGACTGTCGCCGAATCAGGGGGCGATTGTCGCAAGCGCCCACGGACGGAGCCAGGATTTACGCGGTCTTAGCTATCGAAATTGTTTATCGCGCGACCCCCAAGGCGCGGGGCCCACGGATAATGCCGCCTTCCCGATCGCCTGAAGACCGATTGCCCTCGCGATGAACCCGGCATCCCTCGCGGACCCCGCCATTCCGGCTGCGGCGGACGTCGCCACGCTGCGCGTCGGACTCGTTGGCTACGGCGAAGTCGCAACGATCTTCGGCCGCGCGCTGGCTCGTGCCGGCGTCGCGTCGGTGACGGCGTTCGACGTCAAGATCGCCGACGTGGCCTGGGCCTCGCCTGCACGGGAGCGCGCGGCGCGCGACGGCATCGCGCTCGTCGGGCCTGCGCGCGCGGCGGTCGAGACGCTCTGTCGCAGCGTGCTCGTCAAGGGCATGGAAGCGCTCGCGATCGAGAGCCTGCTCGAGCACGGGCGTCGCCGCGCCGAGGAGGTGCGCGAGGCCGCAGGCGCCGAGCGCGACGCCGGCGTTGCGGCGCGGATGGCGTCGGCGACGGCCGAGACGCAGGCGTGGATCGCCGCGCTCACCGCCGCCGGCGCGTTCGCCGCCGCCGACGATGCATCGGACTGGCGAAGCCTCGCGGACTGCATCGAGCATGCGGACGGAAGCCGCTAAGGCCGCAACGTCCGGTGCTCGCATCGGACCGCCGCCGCCGATCGCGATACGCCCCGAGCTGCGCCATCTGCGCGCGTTTCTCGCCGTCGCCGAACAGGGCAGTGCGAACCGCGCCGGTGCCGCGCTTTATCGCGCGCAATCGGCCGTGTCGCGATCGATCCGCAAGCTCGAGGACGAGCTCGGCGTCGAGCTCTTCGAGCGGCGCGCGCGCGGCATGCTGCTGACGCAGTACGGACGCGCGCTGCTCGTTCGCGCACGGCGCGTGCACGCCGAAATGCAGGCGGCGCGCAACGACATCGCGGCGCTCGCAGAGAAGGGGCGCATCGGCAACGCGCCGATCTTCGGCATGCTGACGCACGAACGGCGCGTGCGCGCATTCGTCGCGCTCGCCGAGCAGCACCACATGCCGTCGGTCGCCGAAAGCCTCGGCATCACGCAGCCCGCGGTCAGCATCGCGATACGCCAGATCGAGGACAGCATCGGCATCGCGCTGTTCCGGCGCACGGCGCGCGGTACGGTGCCGACGCCCGGCGGCACGGCGCTCGCGCTGCGGTTGAAGCGCGCGCTCGCCGAGATCCGCCATGCGGTCGGCGAGATCGCGGCGCTCCGCGGCACGATGCAGGGCGTCGTCACCGTCGGTGCGCTGCCGCTCGGACGCACGCGCCTGCTGCCCGAATCGATCGCCGCCGTCGTCGCCGCGCACCCCGGCGTGCGGATCGGTACGATGGAAGGGTCGTTCGAGGCGCTGGCGGCAAGCCTTCGCGCAGGCGACGTCGATTTCATTCTCGGCGCGCTGCGGCCGCCCGATTGCGCGAGCGACCTGACCGGCGAGGCGCTCGCGACCGACGAGCTCGGCGTCGTCTGCAGGAACGCTCATCCGTGGGCTTCACGCGCGCAACTGCCGGCGGCGGATCTCGCGCTCGCGCAGTGGGTGCTGCCGCGCATCAATACGCCGAACCGGATGCTGTTCGAGCGCGCGCTGGTCGTGCGCGGCGTGCCGATGCCGAACGTCGTCGTCGAAACGAGCGATCTCGCGGTGCTGCGCGGCGTGCTGATGAACAGCGACCTCGTGACGGCGATCTCGCCGCGGCAGATAGCCTACGAGCTCGACGCGGGCCTGCTGCAGGTGCTGCCGTTCGCGCTCGCCGACACGCGACGCGTGATCGGCATCACGCAGCGCACCGACGGCATCGCCTCGCCGGGTGCGAAGCTGCTCATGGACGAAATCCGCCGGCGCTCGCCGTCGATCCTGTCCGCGCTCGATTGACGGTGCGCGGCGTCGAAAGCGCCACGCGGATCGGCGCGTGATCGCTGCACGGCAACAGGTCCAGGATGTCGGCCGCATCGACACGGGAAACGAGGTTCTCCGAGACGAGGATGTAATCGACGCGAGCGGCGTCGAGCCCGCGGGCGCGGCGGTTGAACCACGTGTACGCGCGCTCGCCGGGGTGTCGTGTGCGCCAGATGTCGACGAAGCCCTCCGCGTGCAAGCGCTCGTGGAGCTCGGCCCTTGCGCGCGCATGCGGTTCCTCCGTTCGCAGCCTCGGATGCGTGTCGAGAGGCGTCGGCGACACGTTCCAGTCTCCGGCCATCACGACACCTCCGCTTTCGCGCAATTCGCACCCCAGGTCCATCACGCGCATCTGGAAACGGCGCTTGAACGCGTGCCGGTCGCCGGCGACGCGCCCGTCCTCGTCGAAGAACGGCTTCGCGGTGCCGTTGACCGCGTAAACGTTGACGACGGCGAGCCCCGGCTTGCGCACGACAACGAGCCGGCCCTCGCGATCCCAGGCGGGCACTTCGGCTGACCAGCGTCCGCGAACGAACGTCGCGACGCCGTACATCCTGCCGCCGCGAAACGTGACGTTGTGCGGGTCGCGCGCGAGCGCGTAGTGGCAACGGTAGCCGGAGAGCGCCGCGCGCAACGCGCCGATCGCGTCTTCGTCCGCATGCCGGATGCGAAGCTCCTGCAGGCAAAGGACGTCGGGCGAGCCGAGGCGCTCGACGATCGCGGGCAGCGCCGGCAGGCAGCGCAGCGCGTTCTCGACGTTCCACGAGACGATCTTCACGCGTCGCCGGCGCTGCGCCGCAACGAGATCGGCTGCACCGTCAGACGACCGGCTGGATTCGCAGCTCGACCTTCGGCCGTGGTGCCGTTCGCATGTAGTCGATCTGCGCTTCGTCGAGGTCGTGATCGAGACGATCGAGGCGATCGAGAAGCCGTGCCGCGACATCGCGCGCCGCCTGCGACAGCCGGTAGCTGTCGCCGACGTAAGCCGGAGCGTCGCGAAGCAGCTCCGGATAGGGCGGATGATTGTCGAGGACCGTCACGCCGTCGTGGATCTGCGCGAGCACGTCCTGCAGGACGCCGAGCAGCGACCGGATGCGCACCCAGCGATGGTAGGTGAACTGGTCTTCCCGGATCGTCTCCGGGCGCGCGAATGCGGCGACCAGCTCGCGGGCGGCGAGGGCGCCCGAAGCGGCCAGCGCGTCGATCGTCTTGCCCGGCATGTCGAGGTTGAGCCCGCCCTCGCTCGCCGTGTGCCGGACGGTGACGATGCGGTCGCGAAAGCCGGGTGCCGTGCGCTGAAGGTTGTCGCGCCAGTTCTGCATCGTCTTGACGATCGCCGTCGCGAACGAAACGACCGCGCCCGCTCCGCTGCCCGCAATCGCATAGCCTTCCGGCGGCAACGACTTTCCGCGGCCCGGCAGGTAAGCGCGTCCCTCGGTATCGTTCACGTGGGCGAGATCGTCGCGCAGATTGATGCCGAAGGTCGGCCATCCCGGAAGGACCGCGTCGAACATCTGCACCGGAAAGTTGCTGCAGATACCGCCATCGCTGAACAGCACGCGTTGCACGCTGGCGCGCAGGAATCGGGGTGGCGGATCCGGCGCTTGCCCGCTCGCGTCGGCGTCGCCTCCATTCTTCGAAGTCTCTTCCCACGCATACCGATAAAGCGGAATCGCGGACAGCAGTATCGGAAACGACAGGCTCATTCGCACCGCCACGACGACCGGCAGCGTTGCCCGGTTCGGAAACGGAAGGAAGCCGAAGCGCGCCATCGCCTCGTCGCGCGCCGCGTTTTCGCGGCTCCGCGGACCGGGATTTCCGCTCATCCAGTCGACAACGCCGGCAGGGAAGAAACGCTCGAGCTCCGCACGCCGGAAATAGAACTGCTCGTTTTCGAACGGAAGCGAGAATGGCCGCCCCATCGACAGCGCCGTCGTCATCATCTGCAGGTTGATGCCCTTGATCGCCTTGTCGGCGTCGAGGGTCACGCCATCGAGGTCGCCGAACGTCAGGGGATGCGACGCGTGCGTTGCCGATAGTTGCTGCAGATAATCGTGCAGCCAATCGGTCAACGCGGGCGGCGCCTGCGGCTCGTGCCGTTCGCCGGAATGCCCGCGCGCCAGTCCGAAGTCGTGCTTCGGCAGTGTGCGCGCGAGCGAAAACGTCGCGCTGGCCGCGGCTGCCAGCGCCGACCCGAGCAGCGCGGTCACGATGGCGAGCGCGCCGGCCAGCATGTGCAACGGCGATGCACCCTGTGCCGCGGCGAACATTACGGCGCCCGGCAGCGCTCCGAGCACAGCAGCAATCGGGAACGACGCCATCGCGGCGAGGCTGCCGCGCAGCACGCGGACGGCGACGCTTTCGCGATTGAGCATCGCGGCGAGGATCGCGAAATGTCGCCGCGTGCGCGGCTCGGGCTTGAACAGATCGAAGAGCCGCGAATGCCCGCCGTCCCCACGCTCGCCGAGAAACGCGGTCAGCCGCTCGAGCTCACGAAATCCCGATTCGGGATCCGCGGCGTCGGTGGCGCGTCTGAACTCCGACGCGGCGGCCGCCGCCGCCGCAATCGCGCCCGCCGAGGTACCGCCGATGTTGCGAAAGCGATATTGTCGCGACAGCCGCGCGACCGCCGTCGGGTAGACGACGCCGGACGTGATGCCGCCCTTCATCACGAGATCGCAAAACCTTCTGCCGACGTCGTCCCGGTCGATCGCTGCGTCCGCCATGCGAACCTCTTCGAGATGCCTCGCCAATCACGGATCGGCGCGCACAGGGTCCATCCCGTGCGCGCGTTTCGCCGCATCGCACGCGGCCGATGCGAGCCAGGCAAGGAAGACCTGCACGGCATCTGCGTGCGCAGCGCTTGCGCCGATGGCCGCCGCGAACGTCGTCGTCGATTGAACGTTGGCAGGCAGCAGGCCGACGACGTCGATTCCCGGCTCGTGCGCAAGCTCGCTCAACTGCTGGAAGCCGAGCTCGACGTCGCCGCGGGCGATCAGCGCGGCGACCGGTATGCCCGGCGGCGCCTGGACGAGACGCGGCCAGACCGTCGTGGAAATCCCCCATTGCTCGAACAGCCGGACGACGTGCGTTCCGCTCGGACCGGTCGAATAGCCGATCGTTCGCGCATGCAGCACGGCGTCGCGGACCGCGGCGCCCGTCGCGATATCGGGACGGGAGGCACCGTGCGCGACGGCGATCGCGATCTCGGAACGTGCGAGATCGATTCGCGTTTCCGCTCGCACCCACCGCTCCGCGGCGAGCTCTGCGATGGCGTCCGCCGCGAGCACGACGAAATCGAACGGCTCGCCGCGTCGCACACGCTGCGCCGCCTCGACGCCGCCGACGCAGGCGACGTCGACGCGCTGCGCTGTTGCCTCCGCGTAGACCTGGGCACAGTCGGCGAGGATGCGACGCATCGCCATCGACGATACGCCTCGAATCGTCGCCGCCGACACGGTCATCACGCCGCCTGCGGTGTCTCTTGCTCGGGGCTCAGTCGACGTACCGCAACCCCGCCTTCGCGAGCGGCTCGCGCATGCCGTACATGTCGAGTCCCAGCACGCCGCTGGCGAGCTTCGCGCGCTTGCCGGCTTCGCTCGCTTCGCGTGCCCTGGCGGCATCGAGCGTGCGTTGCGCGAGTGCCGCCGGCACGACGACCACGCCGTCGTCGTCGGCGACGACGATATCGCCCGGAGTGACGAGCGCGCCGGCGCAGACGACGGGTACGTTCACCGATCCGAGCGTCGCCTTGACCGTGCCGCGCGCCGAGACCGCGCGACTCCAGACCGGAAACTGCATCTGCGCCAGCAGCCGCACGTCGCGCACGCCCGCATCGATCACGAGCCCGCGTGCGCCGCGCGCACGAAAGCTCGTCGCCAGCAATTCGCCGAAGTAACCGTCGGTGCATTCGGCGGTGACCGCGGCGACGACGACGTCGCCTTCGCGGATCTGCTCGGCGGCAACGTGCAGCATCCAGTTGTCGCCGGGCTGCATCAGCACGGTGACCGCAGGTCCTGCGATCGCCGCGCCCGGATAGATCGGCCGCAGGTACGGCTTCATCAGCCCGGCCCGGCCCATCGCCTCGTGAACGGTCGCGGTGCCGCACTCGGCGAGGCTTGCGGCGACGCCGGCGTCGGCGCGCCGGATCGAGCGGTAGACGACTCCGATCTCGTGCATGGTCAGCGTCCTCGTTCGTTCAACGCGCGGTCGAGGCGGGAGTAGACGCGCCTCGCGTTCGTCTCGTAGATCTTGCGCCGGTCGGCGGCGTCGACGCGCGCGGCCTCGACATAGCGCTTCGTGTCGTCGTAGTGATGCCCGGTTTCGGGATCGACGCCGCGCACGGCGCCGATCATCTCGCTCGCGAACAGGATGTTGTCGACCGGTATGACGCGCGTCAGCAGGTCGATGCCCGGCTGATGATAGACGCACGTGTCGAAGAAGACGTTGTGCAGCAGATGCTCGGTCAGCAGCGGCTTCTTCAACTCCTGCGCGAGGCCGCGGAAGCGTCCCCAGTGATAGGGCACGGCGCCGCCGCCGTGCGGGATCACGAAGCGAAGCGTCGGGAATTGCCGGAAGAGGTTCGACGTCAGACACTGCATGAACGCCGTCGTGTCGGCGTTCAGGTAATGCGCGCCAGTCGTATGGAACGCCGGGTTGCAGCTCGTGCTGACGTGGATCATGGCCGGGATGTCGTACTCGACCATCTTTTCGTAGATCGGATACCAGCAACGATCGGAGAGCGGCGGTGAATCCCAGCGACCACCCGAGGGGTCCGGGTTCAGATTGATCGCGACGTTCCCGTACGCCTCGACGCAACGGATGAGCTCGGGAATGCAGGTCGAAGGATCGACGCCGGGACTTTGCGGCAGCATCGCCGCCGGCACGAAATGGTTCGGAAAGAGCCGGCTCACGCGAAAGCAGAGCTCGTTGCAGATCGCCGCCCACGCGCTCGACACCTGGAAGTCGCCGACATGGTGCGCCATGAAGCTCGCGCGCGGACTGAAGATCGTGACGTCGATACCGCGCTCGCGCATCAGGCGGAGCTGGTTCGCCTCGATCGACTCGCGGAGCTCGTCGTCGCCGATCCGAAGCTCGGCCGCCGGCGGCGCGGGCTTTCCGGTGCGAAACGCCTCGACCTGGCGGTTGCGCCACGCCTCGAGCACGCTCGGCGCGGTCGTGTAGTGGCCGTGAACGTCGATGATCATCGCGTCTTCGCGGTGTCCCATGCGAGGTTGCCAGCGTCCTTGCCGGCGACCGAATACAGCGCGCCCGGCGCGTTGCGCGTGCGCTGGAAGTCTTCGAGCGTCTCGCCGCGCATCGCCGCGTAGATGTGCAGGTTCGACACGCCGACGACGGCGCCGAGCTTCTCGAGCACGAAGAAGATGACGCCGTAGTGGATCATGCCGCGCCAGTCGCGCCGGCGGACCAGGTCGCGCTCTTCTTCCGTCAGTCCGGCCGCCGCGAACGCAGCCTCCGGGTCGCGCAGGAACGCCTGCCGGTGCGCAGGATCCACCATCCGGTGCAGGAATTCGTTGATGCGATAGGCATTGACGCTGACGTCGAGTGTGAACGGATGGGTGCCGGGCAGCGCTTCGATGCCGGCGGTGTCGAGCGATGCGCGCTGCCGCTCGCGCGCGAGCGACGCTTCGTCGAGCCCGTCGTCGCTGCCTTCGTAGATCGCGGTCGCGATGCCCGCCATCGACGGCAGATAGTAGCTGCGGAATTTGCACTGGACGCTCGCCGGAAGCGCGCCGCGCATCGTGAGCCACATCACGACCTCCGCGCCTTCGAAGCCGCCGAGCTCGGCGTACTGCGCGATCGTCATCTCCGCGAGGCGCTCGGGATCGCGCTCGAAAAGGTCGAGGAAGCGCTCGTCCCACTGCGGATTGTTGAAGCCTGCGCGTTCGCCGTGGACCTGGTGCGAAAGCCCGCCGGTCGCGACGATGGCGACCCGCAGGTCCTCGGGATAGCTTTCGATCGCCTTGCGCAGCGCCTGCCCGAGCCGGTAGAAGCGCCGCGCGCTCGGGATCGGAAACTGCAGCACGCCCATCTGCAGCGGCACCAGCTTGACCGGCCACGTCGGCTCGTGCGGGCAGAGCGCCGAGAGCGGCGAAAAGCAGCCGTGGTCGAGCGGCCGGTGCTGGAAGAACGACATGTCGAACTCGTTCGCCATCAGCGAGCGGCCGACGTGCGCGGCGAGCTCGGGATGACCGTCGATCGGCGGCAGGTCGCGCGGACCCGCGCCTTCGTCCGCGACGCGCCACTGCGGGCCTGTGCCGAGCGCGAACGCCGAATAATGATCGAAGAAGAACGACGTGACGTGATCGTTGTACGTGAGCAGCAGCACGTCGGGTCGCTTGTCCGCGATCCACGCCGCGAGCGGCGCGAAGTTCTCGAAGATCGGCGCCCAGACCGGGTCGTCGCGCTTGTTGCGGTCGTATGCGAAGCCGATCGTCGGCGTGTGCGACGCCGCGAGACCTCCGATGATGCGTGCCATGGCGCCCCCGTTCCTCGATGCGATCCGTCGCCCGGGCGGGAGCGAGCATCGACCGTGCAGTGTGACGCGGGTGCGGCGCGCCCGCGTTGCTTTCGCGTTCGCTTGCCGCGCCGATCGCTTATCGGCGGGCGATACGGACCTTCATGATACCGGCTGCGCGCGCTTCAGCGCGGCGTGGCGTCGGACGTATGCGCCTTCGTCTCCGTGCCGGGAACCGGCAACGCCGGCAGCCGGTGCGCGATGCCCTTGTGGCAGTCGATGCACGTGCGCTCGCCGGAGGCGAGCAGCGCGCTGTGCTGCGCGGCCGCGCGCGGGCTCTGGCGCGTGAAATCCATGTAGTCGTAGCCGTGGCAGTTGCGGCACTCGAGCGAGTCGTTCGCCTTGAAGCGCGCCCATTCGTGCTGCGCGAGCTCGAGGCGCGCGGCCTCGAACTTCTCCCGCGTCGAGATCCGGCCGAAGATCTTCCCCCAGACCTCGTTCGACGCCTGCATCTTGCGCGCGATCTTGTCGGTCCAGTTGTGCGGCACGTGGCAGTCGGGACATTTCGCGCGCACGCCGCTGCGATTCGTGTAGTGGATCGTCGACTGCAGCTCCACGTAGACGTTGTCGCGCATCTCGTGGCAGCTGATGCAGAACGTTTCGGTATTCGTCGCCTCGAGCGCGGTATTGAACGCGCCCCAGAACACGACGCCGGCGACGAAGCCGCCGATCGTCAGGAAGCCGAGGCTGAAGTAGCGCGCGGGACGGCGTACGACGACCCAATAGCGCTTCAGCAGCTCGAGCACGGCGTCAGCGCTTGGCCGGCGCAGAGGCTTTCGGGGGCGGCCGCTTCGCGACCGTGTCGAAATCCTCGAAGCGATTGTCGACGAGCGGCTTCACGTCGTCCTGCGGCACGTGGCATTGCGTGCAGAAATAGCGCCGCGGCGAGACGTCGCCGCGCACCGTGCCGTCGCGATCCATGTAATGGGTGACGCTGAGCGGAATCGCCTTCGTCTCCTCGATCCGCGTGCGCGCGTGGCAGAAGAGGCACCGGTTGACCGACTTGTCGAGCTGGTAGCCGTCGATCCTGTGCGGAATCGTCGGCGGCTGCATCGGATGCGAGCGCACCCGGCGCACGTCCTTGTTCTCCTGGTTCGCAAGCGGCGGCGGTTGGGCTTCGTCGAGAATCGGCACGCTGCCGCGCAGCGGGTCGGTGAGCGCATCCGTCGCGCCGCTCGCGGTCGCGGCGGCTCCCGCGAGCAGGCATAGCGCGAGCAGCGTGGCCGGCACGCGCAGCGCCGGCATGATCAGGCCTTGACGATCTTCACGGCGCATTTCTTGAAGTCCGTCTGCAGCGAGATCGGATCGGTCGCGTCGAGCGTCACCTTGTTGATGAGCTGACTCGCGTCGAACCACGGCACGAACACGAGCCCGCGCGGGACCTTGTTGCGCCCGCGCGTCTCGACGCGGGTGCGGATCTCGCCGCGGCGCGATATCACGCGCACGTCGGAGCCGCGGCGCACGCCGAGCGCCTGCGCGTCCTGCGGGTGCATGTAGACGACGGCGTTCGGGAAGGCGCGGTAGAGCTCGGGGACGCGGCGCGTCATCGAGCCCGAGTGCCAGTGTTCGAGGACGCGGCCGGTGGAAAGCCAATACGGATATTCCTTGTCGGGCGCTTCGGCCGGCGGCTCGTAGGGCAGCGCGTAGATGTACGCGCGATTGTCGGGATTGCCGTAGAACTGGTAATCGGTGCCGGCCTTGACGAACGGATCGCTGCCTTCCTTGTAACGCCAGCGCGTCTCCTTGCCGTCGACGACCGGCCAGCGCAGTCCGCGCGCTTCGTGATACCGGTCGAAATCGGCCAGATCGTGCCCGTGGCCGCGCCCGAAGCTCGCGTATTCCTCGAACAGGCCCTTCTGGATGTAGAAACCGAAGGCTTTGGCCTCGACGTTCGCGTAGCCGTCGTCGACGTCCTTCAGCGGGTAGCGATCGACCTTGCCGTTGCGGAACAGCACGTCGTAGAGCGTCTTGCCGTGCAGCTCCGGCTTCTTGGCGACGAGGTCGGCGGGCCACACTTCGTCGACCTTGAAGCGCTTCGAGAACTCGACGAGCTGCCAGAGATCGGAGCGTGACTCGCCCGGCGCGTCGACCATCTGATGCCAGAATTGCGTGCGCCGCTCGGCGTTGCCGTACGCGCCTTCCTTTTCCACCCACATCGCGGTCGGCAGCACCAGATCGGCGGCAAGCGCGGTGACCGTCGGGTACGCGTCCGACACGACGATGAAATTGGCCGGATTGCGATAGCCCGGATAGCCTTCCTCGACGAGATTGGGCGCCGCCTGCATGTTGTTGTTGACCTGCACCCAGTAGGCGTTGAGCTTGCCGTCCTTGAGCATCCGGTTCTGCAGCACGGCATGAAAGCCGGGCTTGTCCGGAATCGTTCCTGCGGGCAGCTCCCAGATTTCCTCCGCCTTCGCGCGGTGCGCGGGATTGGCGACGAGCATGTCGGCGGGCAGGCGATGCGAGAACGTGCCGACCTCGCGCGCGGTGCCGCAAGCCGACGGCTGGCCGGTGAGCGAGAACGGACTGTTCCCGGGCGTCGAGATCTTGCCGGTCAGAAGATGCAGGTTGTAGAGCAGGTTGCTGCACCAGACGCCGCGCGTGTGCTGGTTGAAGCCCATCGTGAAGAACGACGTGACCTTGATCTTCGGATCGGCGTAGAGCTCGGCGAGCTGGTCGAGCTTCGCCCTCGGCACGCCGGACAGCTTCGTCACGTACGCCGCGTCGTAGCGCGCGACGAACTTCGCGTACTCGTCGAACGTCATCGGCTTCGAGCCGCCCGGATCGGCGGCGTTGCGCGCCGCCTTCTGCAACCCGTGCTCGGGCCGCAGCCCGTAGCCGATGTCGACGTTTCCGAGCTTGAACGCCGTGTGCTTGTCGACGAACTCGCGGTTCACGCGCTTCTTCGCGATGATGTAGTTCGCGATGTAATTCAGGATCGCGAGGTCGCTCTGCGGCGTGAAGACGATCGGCAGGTCGGCCAGGTCGAAGCAGCGATGCTCGAACACCGACAGCACCGCGACCTTGACGTCCTTCGGCGCCGAAAGCCGGCGGTCGGTGACGCGCGACCACAGGACCGGATGCATCTCCGCCATGTTCGAGCCCCACAGCACGAACGCATTCGCGGCCTCGATGTCGTCGTAGCACCCCATCGGCTCGTCCATGCCGAACGTCCGCATGAATCCCTGGACGGCGCTCGCCATGCAATGCCGCGCATTCGGGTCGAGGTTGTTGCTGCGGAATCCCGCCTTGTACAGCTTGAGCGCCGCGTAGCCTTCCCAGATCGTCCACTGGCCGGAGCCGAACATCCCGACGGCGGTCGGTCCCTTCTCGCGCAGCACCCGCTTGAACTGCCCGGCCATTTCGTCGAACGCGCGATCCCACGATACCGGCGTGAACTCGCCGTTCTTGTCGTAGCGGCCGTCCTTCATCCGCAAGAGGGGCGTCGTCAGGCGGTCGGCGCCGTACAGGATCTTGTTGAGGTAATAGCCCTTGACGCAGTTGAGGCCGCGGTTGACCTCGGCCTGCGGGTCCGCCTGTGTCGCGACGACGCGGCCTTCCTTGACGCCGACCATGACGCCGCAGCCCGTGCCGCAGAAACGGCACGGCGCCTTGGCCCACTTGAGATCCGCCGCCGCCGCCTCCGTGACGACGTTCTGCGCCGCGGCGATCGCGGGCGGCAGCGAAACCGCAGTCGCGGCGCCGGCGACGGTCGAGTTGCGCAGGAATGCGCGGCGCGAAGTCTTCATGGCGTCGTCGAAGAGGGGGTGGATGCCGTCAATGCCGGTCGCTCGCGCGCGTGGTCTCACGCCTGCGGCGGTCCGGCGACCAGTTGATACATCCAGACGGCGAAGCCGTAACCGGCGACGATCAGCACCGCGAGCACGGGTGCCATGACGACGGTGAAGAACAGGAAGCTTCGCAGCTCCTCGCGGCGCGTGGACGGGGGCTCTGTCATCGGTCGGGGCAGGTGAATCGCAAGCGCACAACATGATTCGGCGCGCGTGTGCCGTCCTTGCAATTCTCGACACACGACCAGGCGTCAGCCGCGCATGCGGACGTCCGCGGCGCCTCGGAGGATCGACCGTGCGGTGCGACGCCTCAGGGCCTTCGTGTTGCCTTCACAGCGAAGATGGAATAGCATTCCATCTTGCGGCAGCTTCATGCCACCGACGAGGAGCGGGTCATCCGATGGCGCTCACCCATTCGCCGAACCGTGCGAGCGGCATTGCGCCGGCCAGCGATTGGGAGGCGCCGCCATCGGCCAAGGCCTTTCAACGCAACGCATCCACGACGCCGAAGCGGCTGCGCCTCCTGCGGCGAATCGCCTGGAATCTGCTGCCGCCGCTGACGTTCGTCGCGATGGTGGGCGTGTGGTGGGGCGCCGTCGTCCTGTTCCGCATTCCGGCGTATCTGCTGCCCGGTCCCGGTGCGGTCTTCTCGCGCCTCGTGAGCGACGCGCCGATGCTGTGGACTCACTCGCAGGTCACGCTGATCGAGATCCTGCTCGGCTTCGCGTTGACGATCGTCACCGCGATTCCGCTCGGACTGCTGATCGCGCTGTCGGCATGGGCGAAGCAGGTCGTCTATCCGCCGATCATGCTGATGCAGCTCGTGCCGAAGATCGCCGTGGCGCCGCTGTTTCTCGTCTGGCTGGGTTTCGGACTCGAATCGAAGGTGCTGCTGACGATCCTGATGACCTTCTTTCCGCTGCTGCTCGCGAGCATCAGCGGCTTCATGATCCTCGACGACCGTCTGCTCTACCTGACGAAGTCGATGGGCGCGTCGAGCTGGGATACGTTCCGCTACCTTCGCTTCCCGGCCGCATTGCCGGTGATCTTTTCCGGGATCAAGACGTCCGCGACGATCGCGGCGACCGCGGCGATCGTCGCCGAGTTCGTCGGCGCGAACAAGGGCCTCGGCTACGTGCTCTTGCGCGGCACGAGCACGATGGACATCGAGCTCGTGTTCGCGGTCCTCGTCGTGCTGACGATCGTCGGCATCGCGATCAACTACCTGGTCGAGTTCTGCGAATGGGCGATGACGCCCTGGCAGCGCGCGAAATACAACTGACAGCCAACGACAAGAGGCGGCCGATCGCCCGCGAGACCCGGCACTTCCAATCCACTCACGAAGGAGGTCACATGCGTCACGCGTTCCCGAAATCGCTCGTCGCTGCCGCGTTCGCGTTCGCCGCGGCGGTTGCCGGCGCGGCCGGCACGCCGGTCACATTCCAGTTGAACTGGATGGCGGGCGGGCCCAACGCCGGCTTCGCCGCCGCGCTCGCCGAGGGCTACTACAAGGATGCCGGCCTCGACGTGACGCTGGTCCAGGGCAACGGCTCCGGCAACACCGCTCAGCTTGTCGCCAACGGACGCGCGCAGCTCGCGTACGCGGACGCCGTCGCGGTGATGCAGCTCATCGCGAAAGGCGCGCCGATGAAGATCGTCTCGACGATCTACCAGTCGAATCCCAACGCGGTGATGGCGCTCAAGAAGGAGAACATCCATTCGGTCAAGGACCTCGTCGGCAAGAAGGTCGGCGTGCCGTCCGGCTCGTCGCAGACGACGATGCTGCCGCTCCTGTGGAAGGCGAACGGGATCAAGGAATCCGACGTGAACACGATCGACATGCCGCCGTCGTCGATGGTGCCGGCGCTGTTGCAGGGCCAGG
>Ga0068856_100000768_pt1 | contig 34881 bp, 29 predicted proteins | sample KBSCornC62_FD_66595 | JGI IMG/M metagenome (GOLD analysis project Ga0068856, IMG submission 66595) | Corn rhizosphere microbial communities from Kellogg Biological Station, Michigan, USA - KBS Corn C6-2 | ecosystem: Host-associated > Plants > Roots > Rhizosphere > Soil ...
AATATCGGTGCTTAATGTTCCTGAATAATTCCCATAAGCTATCCCTGTTGAAGCACTGGTGTTTTTGTAGCCAAAAATGATGTTATTGCTCATGATAATATGCGAACCGCCCTGCACCTGGCATCCCACAGAACCGGCATTAATGTAAATGTTGTATTCGGCGTCCTGGTATGATCCGCCCACATCGCCTAAAACAGTACCAACTAAACCGGATGCATCGGTGCTACCGTTCAGGCAGGTATTGTAATATACTTTGATGTAACTGGTTGAGGTACCATTAGATTTATAGATCGAGAACTGGTCGCCAATTCCCGAATTAGGCGTTGTGTGATACGATTGATTGCTATCGCAGGTTAAACCAGTTCCTGTCACCTGCACAAATTGCACCGAGCATCCGCCTCCGGTTGCCCTGCCGGGCTCCTGGATGTCTTTAAAGTAATTATAATTTATCCGGATATTGGAAGTCGATGATATGTTATTGACCAGCACGCCCCTATTGGAGTTATAGATGTAACAGGTATCGACATAAATATTGTAACACCCCGACTGGATGGCTATTGCCCCTCCAAAACCTAAAGTGGCGTTCCAGATTTTACATTTCGTGATGTGTATATCATGGCAATTGGTTAATTGGATGCCATAGGCTCCTCCGGCTGCATTAATACTGTCCCCGGAAATTGTTTGATTGCTGGCGCCGTTTAGATTAATAACAGCGTGACTGGTGTAGGTGCTGCAACCCGGAACAGATTGAGCGAATGAGGCAAATGCTACAAATGCCATCATAAGTGTTAAAATTGATTTTTTCATATTTGGATTGTTGTTAATTGCATGGTACCGATAACTGACTCAGACGGGCATAAAGAATGCTGTTAACATGCTATAACCTATCAGTAACAAGTACAAAATTTACCGGATTGGCGAAGGAGACTTGATAAGGTTCCGGCCAGCTAAAGCAAATTATGATTCGTAGTTACGGCGCAAAATTAACTATTGAGAAATAATTAACCTGTCGTTAAAACACCCAAATTCTAACGTAGTTCTACGCATTTGGAAAACCGGCCAGATTTAACTACTTTCTAAAAAGTTATCAAATGTTTGGGATTTGAATCTTTTCAAATTTACAAATCAGGACCGGCACTATTGGTGACACTGTTTTGTCAGTGCCTAAGGGTAAGGTGAGATTGCAGGCACCTCTTGATATGAACCTGCAGATTGGCCGGCAGCGGCAGTTATTGTCTTACGCGGACTTCGGGACTCAATAAAAAAATGCGTCCCGGATCTCACCCCGGAACGCTAGTCAACTAAATCAAGCAATCACTTTGTTAGTTAAGTGGTTGCTTGAGTTGGATCAGGTTGATTAGGTTATTTTTTTTATAACCCAACTTAATCAACCATTCAACTTAATCCAACTCAATCAATTAAAAAATCACTGCTGATCAAACTCACCAACGGCCCGCAGTTGCACATCCTCACTTACCATTGCCGATGGTACATGGCCCACCCCAAAATCGTTGCGGTTGATGGTACCTGTTACCCTGACGCCGACTATTGGCTTTTGATTCTGCATATTTTTGCCGGTGCCGGTAACCACCATATCCAGCGTTACAGGTTTAGTTACGCCGTGCATGGTCAGGTCGCCTGTTAGTTTAAAGGTTTTATCGCCCGTTTTTGTAATGCCTTTGCTCACGAAGGTCATGGTTGGATATTTTGAGGCATCAAAGTAATGGTCACTTCTGAGATCATTATCGCGCATGTCATTATCAGTATTCACTGATGCTACCTCCATGGACACTTCAAAAACGGCGTCGCTAAAGTCGGGTTTTGACGAGGTAAGCGTCGCGTCGAACTTTTTGAAGTTACCATCTACATCCGACACAGCGAGGTGCGTTACGGTAAAGCCTACCTTGGCATGAGGTTTATTAACTACCCATTTGGTTTGTGCAAACGACGCTGTAGTGACCAGCAAAATCGCTACTAATAAGTTGAACTTCTTCATGTTAAGTCTTGTTTTTATGGTTAAAGTAATTTATTTCAAAAATGTTTTAAGCAAACCATCAATCAGGCCCGCCACCACCTGGAGGAGGTCCACCTGGACCAGGCCCCCTGAAACCACCTGGGCCACCCATTGGCCCCTGCGGACGCTGACCCGCAAACTTTTGCAGTCTCAGCGTAAAGGTTAGCAGATAGTACCGTCCTAAACGGTTCACGTTGCTCTGCGCGATTGATGCAGCCGTCGAGGTTGTAGTAAAGCCTGTATTTTGGTTAAACACATCGTTTACCGAGAAGCGCAGCGTACCTACGTTACCTTTCAGGAAACGACGTTCTACATAAGTATTCAGGATATTGGGATTGGTTGCTCCTTTGTAACCTTCGTAAAGCGTCTTGGTATAATCGTAGCTCAGTGTCCAATCCTTCCATAAGTAATTTTTTCCGTTAACACCGAGTGTAATCGTTTTAAAATTGTCGTTCACATTAGCCTGCGGCACCGAGTTGGTAGTATAGTTGATGGCGTAGCTGGCGTTAGCTTCAGCATCAACCACATCGGTAATATCAACCCTGAACCGTGCACCCTGGGTCAGCACCAGATTTTTGGAAATATTCTTCTGGCTCGTTTCTGCGTAGGTGGTCGAATCGATGGTGCTCAGGTACGATATATTATTGTTGTAGGAGATGTTACCATTGATAAACAACGTGTATTTGCGTTTTTCCCAGGGCTTAGCATAAAGGTAAAATGCAGAGGCTGAATAATAGCCCGAGGCATTTTGATATTGGGTCATCACCGTTCCGGATAACCTGGGATCGGGGGCATAATTACGTGGAAAAGTAACGGCATTGGCTACAATCTTGTTGTTAGTTTGCGTAAAATTCAGGTTCGAGAAAAAGACATTACCCGTGGCAAAATCGAACTTGTTGTACCTGATGCTTACCGTGTTATTGTACTCGGGATTCAGATAAGGGTTACCTTCAACCGGATAGCTGGCGTTCGAGAAATCGATCACCGGCTGCAGCTCATAATAGAGCGGTGAATTGCTGGCTCCCGAATAATTAAACGTCAAAGTCTGGCTTCGCGAAAAGTTGTAGACAAAACGGGCTACCGGGGCAAAATCAAAAGTGGTAACATGTGTTGGTGTGCTGACACTTGATTGTCCTTCGAGCAAGGTAGGCATTGCACCGACACCCAGCGTTAAGTTATACATCTTATCGATGTAACGGTAATTAAGCCCAAACCTGTTGGTGATGAAATTGAAGTTATAATTGTTGCTTAGCAGGTCATAACGATTGCTTACTCCGGCATCGGTTAGGGTGTCTGTCAGCTTGTTATCGGTTGTATGCGCATTATGGTACGCATAGTTGAGCTCCAAATACGATTTCTTCGCAATTGGTTCGATGTATGAAACTGATGCTCCAACGCTATCCGTCTTGCTGTCGGTATTGATCATCTGGTTCAGGGGCGCATTTGCTCTTCCCGCCAGGTAATTATAGATCGGGTTCTGATACTGGTTGCTCACAGTTGATCCGGCGGCCACGAACACACTAAAATTGCGACCATGACTATTAAAGCGGTGGTTATATAAGATGCTTCCGCCAAATACTGGTGCCGACGAATGGCTCATCAGCGCCAGGTTATAATCCGAAATAGTATCGGTCATGGCCTGGAATAAGTTATGGGCCGTTTCGCTGGTATGAACACCCGCATAAGAGTACGTTGGGATAATTTTGAAGTAATTTACCGTATCCGGCCTGTATTCAATATTGAAATTGAAACGATGATTGATCTTCTGATCGGTCTCAATGCTGTTTGATGTAGTCGACGTTGGATTTTGCGAGTTAATATTGTTCTGCAGCGAAGAAGTAACTGTGTATACCGTATTGTCGGAAAAGCTATAGCTGCCGTAAACAGTGATCTTTTTACCCCAGCTATCGCGGTAGTTGAACCCAAGCGAGCGGGCAGTAGTAATACCATTAGTACCGCTGCCAAACAATCCCGGAGGACCTCCGCCCCTGCCACCCGGACCGCCACCACCAAAATTGAACAGGTTGGTATTGGTATTATTGAGGTTACCGGAAACAGCTATCTGGCGACCATCATCAAACGTAAAAACATTGGTTGAAGCGATATAACGGTTACCGTCTTTGGTTCCATCAACCTGCGGGATAGCGTCGCCGCCATCGCCAAGAGTTGCCTGCCCAAAATAGCCGTGGTTCTTATCTTTTTTAATATTGATGTTCAATACCTTTTGCGGATCGCCGGTTTTGATACCGGTAATATTGGCCTGGTCGCCGTAGTCGTCAACAATCTGTACGCTTTGCACCAGGTCAGCGGGCAGGTTGCGGGTAAGGCTGGTTACGTCTCCGGCCATATAGTCTTTGCCATTCAAACGCACTTTAGAAACGCTTTTACCCTGCGCGGTGATGTTACCGTCCTTGTCTACATCGAGACCGGGCATCTTTTTTATCTGATCCTCTACCACTGCACCCTCACGTACTTTATAGGCCGCCGCATTATATTCAACCGTATCTTCCTTTACCTTAACGGCGTTGACATCCGATATCGTTACCCCCTGCAACGCAATGGCATCGCTCTTGAGAATAACGGGTGCCAGTACTGCAGGCTTGGTGTCGCTGTTAAGAATGAATCTTCGCTTCAGAGGCTTATATCCTACGGAATAAAAAAGCAAGCTAAACTGGTTTACGGTAACATTGGGGAAAATATACCGGCCGTTGGCATCGGCTGCCACTACCGAGCTGTCTTTTCCGGTATATATTTTAACCGATGTACCGGGAATAGTCATACCAGTGCTGTCTTTTACAATACCCGAAACCTCCCGGCCGGTTTGGGCATAGGTGTGTGCTGTGATCAATAATACAATTGCTGCAAGTAGATATTTAAGTCGCATGGCTTTAGTTATGGTGATGCAAAAGAATTACATCACTTTTACACCATAAAATGCGATAGACCGGGGGATGCTTATCATAGACGGAGGTACATTTTTATCCTATGAAAATTGGTTTTGGCAGGTGATTTCAGGATATGCCTGTTTAAAGATTGCTACAGGCTCTTCGTCGGTAAAAAGCGGGCACCGGGCGTTTTAGATTGGCGGCTAACTTATTGACGCGTAATATTGTAACAGATTTGATAGAATTGTGAACAATTGATTGTAAATTGATTTGAAGTAAATGATACTACAACGATCCAGGAATAAACTGATAACCATCCTCGTACATATACTCATTTGGGGAGTATTTGGCTGGGCGGTAGTGTTTTATCAGCCTTTTTTTTACAACATTACTATTCCATACCAATACTGGATAAAGCAGACCTTGTTATTAGGTATGCTGGTTTCGGGATACTATTTAAATTCGGCGGTCCTTGTTCCACAACTTCTATTAAAAAACCGCAGTGGCTACTATTTACTTTTCCTGGTTATCATAGCAATCGGTATCATGCTTTTGAGCAGCTATATTGACCAATTGCTCAACCTGCATCGTTTAATTGAGGAAGCGTTTCATAAAAGCGGCCCTCCGCCCAAACGACATCACAATGATGAGAATCGTTGGAATTGGAATCTCGGCCTTTTGATCATTATTGCCCTTGTGGTTGGTGCCAGCACAAGCGTCACGGTTATACAAAAATGGCAAAAGGACCGTCAGGAGCGGGAAGAGTTAGAGAAGGATAAAGTTACATCCGAATTATCCTTCCTGAAGGCACAGATAAACCCGCATTTTTTCTTTAATACTTTAAATAATATCTATGCGCTCACCGTAGTAGATGCTGAGGTAGCCGGGAAGGCAATCCACCAGCTTTCGCGAATGATGCGCTACCTGCTTTACGATACGCAACAGGGGCATACTATGCTGAGCCAGGAGATCGCCTTTGTGAAAGACTACATCAGCCTAATGCAACTGCGTTTGACAGATGTGGTAAGGGTGAATATCGACACGCCTGCCAACCTGCAGGATATGCCACTGGCGCCGATGATCTTCCTGCCTTTTGTTGAGAATGCCTTTAAACATGGCGTGAGCGCAACACAGCAGAGCCATATCGATATTACTATTTTCCAGAAGGGCAAGGTACTTGACCTGACCGTAAAAAATTCGATAATAAAGGATAATAGTGTTAGCTTAGATACCAACAGCGGCATCGGCCTGGTAAATACCAGGCGAAGGCTCGACTTGCTTTACCCCGGCAAATACAAGCTGAATATCAGCGAATTGAATGCTGCAAATGAATATACTGTTCACCTGGTTCTCGACCTGTCATGACATTAAATTGTATCGCCGTCGACGACGAGCCCCTTGCACTTGGCCTGGTTTGCAAGTTTATCGAGCAAACGCCGTTTCTAAATTTAGTTGGCCGGTTCTCCAGCGCGGTAGAGGCGCTTAAAGCTATCCATTCGCAAAAGATCGATGTACTTTATCTGGATATCCAAATGCCCGATCTGAACGGTATCGAGCTGGCACGCGTATTGGGAAAAGGTGCTGAAACACCAAGAATTATATTTACTACAGCCTACAACCAATTTGCGCTGGAGGGCTATAAAGTAGATGCCCTTGATTATTTGTTAAAACCGTTCAATTACGAAGAGTTTTTACGCACAGCTACTAAGGCTCATTCCTATTTCGAGTTGGTCAACCGCCCGGCAGCTGCCCCAACAACTGTGGTAGTCGAATCGGAACGGGCGGATGATCAGTATTTGTTCCTCAAGGTAGAGTACCAACTGGTGCGCATCGCGTTGGATGACATCCTTTATATAGAGGGGTTGAAGGATTACGTGAAGGTTCACCTGAGAAATACCGAGAAGGCTATCCTCTCACTCACCAGTCTTAAAGCGCTGGAAGAAAAACTTCCCGCCAAAAGATTCATGCGTGTGCATCGCTCCTTTATTGTGGCGTTAGATAAGATCACCTCCATGACCAAAAACACCCTGCAAATAGGCAAAATTAACATCGCCGTAGGCGACCAGTATAAAGATGCCTTTACACAGTTTGTAGGGAAGTGGATTTGATGTTAGAGATTGGAGATTAAAGATTAGTTAATTAGAGATTAGTTAATTAGGATTGGTAATGCGCACATATTTTATATAGCTAATTGCTGAATATCTTTCGGTCGCTGCGATTTGAACTACCGCCGCTGAATTTGCAAGCTTTCTTTATAGAAGAGATATCGAAAGGCGATTTAGAATAGCTGAGGTGCGCCTAATCTCTAATTAACTAATCTCTAATTAACTAATTTCCAACAACAAAACAGCCATTGCCTCGCGCAACGGCTGTTTATTTTATCCACTAAACTAAACTAACTATTAACCATCGGTCCCCGTAACTTTTCTTGACAAAGGTTGCCTGGGCAGGCGGGGGACCTCGGTATGTGAGAGGTTAATAAATTCATTTCAAAGCGATGATGGCAGGCAGGCCGTTGCTTAACGCAACGGCCGCTACCAAAACAAGCAGGATATTCTAGACCCTAACTATTATCCTGTTGTCCATCAAGGTGTCTGAAATTCCATTCTCGCAACGGAACATGTTTCTCATAGCACCTGTTTCAAATACCGACCGGCATGTAAATCAACCTGGTGCGGACATAGTTTTCTTTGATGACCGGCCAGAATTTTCTTAACAGCAAAACGGTAATGAGTATCATATTTATTTAACTTTACCCAAACCAAAGTTGGGGATTGCACCAAAAAGATTCGTGAGTGCTAACACGGTAAATCATACGTGTTTTTACGCATTTGCACGTGAAAATTAGCCGGTATATACCCGCCCCAAAAAATAATTAGTCTATTGTGTTGCTTTGACGCAATGATTTGCTATCTTTCAGAAATCAATTTAAAACCTGGAAAATTATGCTCAACAGACGACAATTCCTATTTGGCTCTGGCGCGGCGGCGCTGAGTGCTTTGGCTTTACCTAAAATGGTTTCGGCTTTCCTGATGGAGCCTGCACCTCACCCGCTTGGCCTGCAACTGTTTACCTTATTCGGTGTGATCGAATCGGATGTAAAAGGCAATCTTAAAAAGGTGCGTGACATTGGTTTCACCGAAATCGAATCAGCCTTCAGCAAACTGCCGAACTATTATGGCATGAGCCCTAAGGAATTCGCCGCAACCTGTAAGGACCTGGGCCTGTCGTGGAAGTCGCATCACGTGCTGGGTGCCCCCTTTAAGTTGCCTAAAGGCGCAACCATGCCGAAGGGATTAACTTTACCTCCACACATGCTTAACCTGAAAGATGACATGCAAAAGCTGGTAGATGACGCTGCAGAAGGCGGTATCTCATACCTGGTTTGCGCCAATATCCCTACCGGAACACTGGACGAAATAAAAGAATCCAACGAGATATTGAACAAAACCGGTGAGGCCTGCAAAAAAGTCAACATCCAGTTCTGCTATCATAACCACGACATGGAGTTTAAAGAAGTTGAAGGTAAAACTCCATATCACCTGATGCTGGAAGGCACCGATAAGAATTTGGTAAAAATGGAACTTGATCTGTGCTGGGTAACCAAAGCGGGTGTAAACCCTGTCGACTTGTTCAAAGCTCACCCGGGCCGCTTCCCGCTGTTGCACGTGAAAGATTTGAACAAAGAACGCAAAGGTCCGGTGCCCGTTGGCGAAGGCGTGGTTGATTTTAAGACTGTGTTTGCAAACGTAAAAATAGCCGGTGCCAAGCATTATTTTGTTGAGCACGATATGCCGAAAGACGCCTTTGAAAGTATCGCAACAAGTTATAAGAACTTAAGGGCGATGGGCGTGTGAGTTAATTCGAATTTCGTCCGCTAGCTAGCGGATCAATTTCGAATTTTTTAGTTGCGTAGTTGAATTAATAAGCCGCCTGCTACCAGTCGGCTTTTCGTTTTAATAAAACAGGCAAGCGATAGACGCTGCCGCCAGGAAAGTAAAAAGCGATGCCAGAAGGGCGCCGACCGTAAATCGGTTGTCGAAGTTGACATAAATGGCACTGTTGATCTCGCGGATCAGCACAAAGCAACCAAAACACAGCAATCCGAATTTACAGGCAGACAGCACGCTGCCATACACAACATATTTAGAGCCGATCTTAAAATAAAAAAGGGTGAATAACGCGCCGAACACCAATGATAACAGTGAACTGTAGGTGTAGCTTTTAGTAGTTTCCTTGCGCCAGGTTTGCGGCGTAAGTGCCTGGTACTTGTAAAATAAGAAACCGATGAAGAACCATTCGATGAAAATATTTGCAACGCCAATGCAGATTGCCGAAAATACAAAATGTTTGATATTCATTGCTTTACAGGTTTAACTATATAAATTTAAGCTTTTAAAAAAAAGAACCTATTGCAGGCGGCACATCATTTCAAAATCATAAAATAGCAATTGCGCCCGGTGAGGTAAGTTATAGCTAAGTTTAGCAGTAACATTTGAACGGGTGCAACATCCAAACACTATATTTTGTTATTAAAGCGTGGAAACTATTCTGAATACCTCGGGCCTGGGCAAAACTTATCAAAGCGCAGGCAAAACATTAACTGTCCTGGATAATATTTCATTTGAGGTCGAAGCAGGCTCGACTAACGCTATCGTTGGTCCTTCGGGCAGCGGTAAAACTACATTGCTGGGGCTGTGCGCCGGATTGGACCGTTCGACAACGGGTACCGTTACCCTCAACGGCATCAACCTGGGCAGTCTTGGTGAAGACAAGCGCGCGCAAGTGCGTAACCAGTATGTGGGCTTCATTTTTCAGAATTTCCAGCTGCTGCCTACTTTAACGGCGCTCGAAAACGTGATGGTGCCACTGGAACTACGTGGCGAGAAAAATATTCGTGCCCGTGCGCTCGATCTGCTGGACAAAGTTGGACTTGCGGAACGAGGCCACCACTACCCTGCTCAATTGTCAGGCGGTGAGCAGCAGCGTGTTTCGCTGGCGAGGGCTTTCAGTAATCAGCCTAAAATATTGTTTGCCGATGAACCTACCGGGAATCTCGACGCTGAAACCAGCGAAAAGGTGGTAAAACTCATTTTCGATCTCAATAAAGAAGCAGGCACAACGCTGGTGCTGGTAACCCACGATCTGGAACTGGCGGCCAAAACGCAGCGTATTCTGCGTATCAAAGGTGGAAAACTGGTTTCGGACAATAAAACGAACGCATAACGGTCATGGATAGTCTGCCCAATTATAAAAGGAAGCTGAACATTCCATGGCTCTTTGAAATGGCCTGGCGCGACAGCCGCAAGAACCGGTCGAGGTTGTTGTTGTTCGTATCGTCCATTGTGTTTGGTATAGCTGCCCTGGTGGCTATCTATACTTTTGGCGTCAATCTTAAGACAGACATCGATAGCCAGGCAGCAACACTTATTGGCGCCGATTTGGCCGTTTACTCTGGTAAGTTGCCAGATGCTTCAGCCCAAAAGATGCTGGATTCATTGGGCGATCGTCATTCAGAGGAGCGCACGTTCGCTTCGATGGTGCTTTTCCCCAAAACGCAGGGAACCAGGCTTGCGCAAGTGAGAGCATTGCAGGGCGCCTATCCCTATTATGGCGCATTCGAAACAATCCCGGTTAAAGCGGCTGATGATTTCCGGAATGGCAAATCGGCATTGGTGGATCAGACGCTTATGCTGCAATATAATGTGAAGGTGGGCGATTCAGTCAAAGTGGGCAAAGTAACCTTCCTGATCAAAGGCGTTTTAACCAAGGCGCCCGGCCAAACCAATATAGCTTCGGGCATAGCACCGATAGTTTATATTCCGCTTAAATACCTGAACGAAACCGGACTGATGCAGAAAGGTAGTCGCATCGGCTACAATTATTACTTTAAATATGATCACCCGGTCGATGTCGATAAGATCACCAAAAAGCTTGATCCGCGTTTTGAAAAAGCCGGGCTCGGTTACGAAACCATCGAAACAAAAAAAGAAAATACCGGCCGTGCTTTTGGCGATCTGACCCATTTCCTTTCACTAGTCGGATTTATCGCCCTGCTGCTTGGCTGCGTTGGTGTGGCCAGCTCCATCCATATTTACGTGCGTGAGAAGATCGCCTCTATCGCAATTATGCGGTGCCTGGGAGTTAAGGCTTACGAGGCTTTCCTGATATACCTTGTCCAGATCATTGGCATTGGATTAATTGGCTCCATTGCAGGTGCCATATTGGGCACTTTTATACAGCACATCCTGCCTCTTATATTCCGTGATTTCCTGCCTATTTCTGTCACCACAGATATTTCGTGGGGGGCAGTTGGCCAGGGGATTATATTGGGTGTTATTATTTCTATCCTGTTCGCCTTGTTGCCGCTTATTGCGGTGCGTAATATATCGCCACTGAATACGCTGCGCATGTCGTATGAGCACATCAACCTGCTGCGCGATCCTATGCGTTGGGTGGTTTACCTGCTCATTCTTATATTCATTACCACGTTTACCCATTTCCAGGTCGGCAACTGGCTAGGAAGTATATTTTTCACCGTCGGCATTATCGTCGCGTTCATCATTCTAAGGCTGATTGCACAATTGCTGATGTACCTGGTGCGGATATTTGTGAAAGCCAGTTGGAGCTACCCGTGGCGACAAGGCTTTGCCAATTTGTATCGCCCCAATAACCAGACCATTATCCTGATTGTCTCTATCGGCTTGAGCACATCTTTTATCTGCACGCTGTTCTTCATCCAGAGTTTGCTTGTGAAACAAGTGACGATCGCAGCCAGTACCAACCAGGCAAATATGATCCTGTTCGATATCCAAACCAGCCAGGAAAAGCCTTTGGCTAAATTTACTACCCAACAGCATTTGCCGCTATTACAGCAAGTACCCGTAGTGACGATCAGGGTTGAAAAAATAAACGGCAAAACTGCTGCTGATAGCAAAAAAGACACTTCTTTACGGATGCGAGAACGCATTTATGGAAATGAATTCCGGGTTACCTATCGTGATACCCTTTCTTCCACTGAACGAATTATGGACGGCGACTGGATCGGCAAGGCGCCGGCCTCAGGTGACATACCGGTTTCCATCGAAGAACGTTTTGCCCAACATATGCATCTCAAAAAAGGCGATCATATCACCTTTAACGTACAGGGAATTCCGGTGAACACGGTTATTGCCAGTACCCGGCAGGTGAACTGGAACAAGATGCAAACCAACTTCCTGTTCGTTTTCCCGAAAGGCGTATTGGAGGATGCACCGCAGTTTCATGTGCTGATGACGCATGTACCATCCAAGGCAGTATCGGCGTCCTATCAACAGTCGGTAGTGAGGCAATTCCCAAACGTTTCTATTATTGACCTCGGTTTTGTATTGAGTGTTTTAGAGGATTTGATGGACAAACTGGGCAGCATCATCAAATTTATGGCGACGTTCAGTATCGTCACCGCTATTGTTGTTTTGATCTCTTCGGTGAGGATCAGCAAGTACCAACGCATACAGGAGAGCGTGCTGTTACGCACCATGGGCGCCAGTCGCCGGCAGATATTTGCCATTACCACGATCGAATACTTTTTCCTTGGCTCACTATCAGCAGCAACGGGTATCCTCATCGCGGTTGCGGGCAGCTGGTTATTGGCGAAGTATAATTTTGATATAGCATTCAATGTCGATCCGGTGCCGGCAATTGTTTTATTTTTTGTGATCGCGATACTGACAATCGTGATCGGGTTGTTAAACAGCAGGGGAACTTTGAACAGGCCGCCGCTGGAGATACTCAGGGGAGAATAGCCCCTAAACAGGGAAATAGTTATATTTAAAAAATAATAAAACCAAAAAACGATGTCATTTCGAACGAGGAACGAGGAGAAATCTTTTCAAACATGCCTATCGAACTATGCTGGGCGTACAAGATTTCTCGCTATTGCCCGAAATGACATAAAGTACATATTAGCTTTTTGCCTAACGTTAATTTTATGCGCTTGCGGTGGTAAATCCACTTCAAGCAATTCGCAGCAAACCGCTACTCCGCAAAGCGAAAATCCGGGTACTTCCGATAAAAAGAACATCCTTTTCTTCGGCGATAGCCTGACTGCCGGTTACGGCCTCGATGATCCGGACCAGGCTTTTCCAGGAGTGATACAACATAAGATCGACTCGTTGAAGCTGCCTTATAACGTGATCAATGCCGGTGTAAGTGGCGAAACCACTGCCGGCGGACTGGGCCGTATCGATTGGGTATTAAAGCAAAAAATAAGCGTTTTTATCCTCGAACTTGGCGCCAACGACGGCCTGCGCGGTATACCAACTGATGAGACTGCCAAAAACCTGCAGGCCATCATCGACAAAGTAAAAGCCAAATACCCCAATGCAAAGATCATCCTGGCCGGCATGATGGTGCCGCCAAGCATGGGTGCTGACTATTCAAGTTCGTTTAGGGCAGTCTTCCCCTCATTGGCTAAGAAAAATAATATTGACCTGATACCTTTCCTGCTGGATAATGTGGCCGGAAATCCTAAACTGAATCAGAAGGATGGCATACACCCTACAGCGGAAGGGGCTAAGATTGTGGCTGGGAATGTGTGGAAGGTTCTCAAAGGCGACTTAAAAACCACCTGATCGGATTCAATTTAGTGCTTATATAAGTAATCTATTTCTGAGGGGGTTAATAGACGGTTATAAAATCTCATCTCATCAACAACTCCTGTTAAGTAGTCCACAAAGGGTATTCCTAAAATAGCAGACTTAAGATTGAAATGTGCACCGACGCGAACACCATTTATACCTGGCGCCGGCATCTGTACGAGACCGAGATTATCAAATATGCGATATGTTAGATTTATCAGCGTTCCGTTAACATAAATCGCGATGATTCCATTATTAAAATTGACGACTATATCATTCCAGGTCTCAACCGGCGTTCCGGGACTTATACTTCCCTGGGCGTCAGCATATACTAAATTTCGCCCTTGAATAAGGATAGTTCTCTCTTCGGCATATGTCACAGAAGTTGGGTCCACCTTAAAAGTGCAATAGCCACCTGGATCGGCGCCTGAATCCCACAATGTACCAGTGCTCGTGGATTTAACGCGGGCATAAACACAGAATTGTGTAACAGAATCACCCATTAAAAATGGTAGTTCTATCAAATCTGAAGTGCCGTTAAAACTGTACGCTGAATTTTTACAGCCTGACTTACCCTCCGTCAATGTTGCCCCTGTGACAGTTCCGTTATAACCGTTGCCACTCCAGTCATCCGCATTGCCCGAGAACGGATAATAGGCGACCAGTCCATATTCTATTGTTTTTTTGGGGTCGGCACATTTAAAATGCCTTCGCAAAGCTAGCGTACCCATACTGTCTCTCTGAATGCCGTTTACCGGCGTTGAACTAGCCTCTTTTCGGCAGGAATTTAGTCCAATAACCAAAAACGCTACTGGTACCAACACAGTTAATTTAATCGCCCTCATCATGCTTGATTTTGAATGATCTAAGCGAAGCTAAAAGCTTAAGCAGATATAAAAAATGATATCAGGACACCTCGGAAAATGACGTGTGTCATCCCTGTAAAAGCGCGGACAAATTGAAACATTCAATTCCCCGCATTCTCCTTCTGCGATACATCTATTGCTCCTGATTTTTTATCAAATGCTACTGAAATAGTTGCCCTGAATAAGGAGTTATCAAAACGGAAAATATTTCGGATGTTATCTGCACCCTGGAAGATGAGTGTTAGCGTAGATTTTTTGGCTTCACCTAAAAGATTGTCCAGGTCGGAGCTGAATAAACTGGAATAGGAAATTGGTCGTTGGGTATTGCCGTTCGGAGTTTTTGATCCAGGGCCGACGTAGACCATCTCGGCTTTTTCTGCTGTACGACCACTTTTATACTGGTCGAAAACTGTACCATTGAAGGTTTGGGTACCCTCCTGCCTAAATCCTTTTGACATCAGGAAATCGTGCACCTGGGCGTTACCCATGCTGGTCATGTTCAGGATTTCGGCAAAGCTCACGGTTTGGGCGCGACAGTACCCTGTTACCAAAGTGAGTAGAAGAAGAAGTAAGTATTTTTTCATCCGTTATAAATACAGGTGCAAGTCTTTTTATTTATTCACCCGGGTGATAACTTCTTTCCACATGCTTAAGCACATCCTCGCGATAGAACAGCACATCTTTGAACCTGCCGTCGATAAAGCCCTCCGCCTGATCGGTAAAGTGCTTCGATGCCGGATCAAAAGACGCCCCGCCGGTTACAATACTTTTGGCTTTGACGCGCGGACCAAACTCGATCGCCGCGATAAAGCTGTTGCCGCTATATCCATACCGTTTCTTCGTATTTACGCTACGGCTCTGGAACGACGGCAATTGCCCATATTGCGACCCCACTAACCCCACCGGGATACTAGCCAAACTGTCCGCAAATGTAGTGCCATCGGCGGGGCGCTGGTACCGGCAGATGTCGCCCCATTCTATTTTCCACGTTCCGTAACGTTTTTCGAGGTTTTTTAATGACTCGGTTAACAAATCAAGTTCTTTTCCGGGAGCAACAGTTTTGAGCATGTTTTCCACTCGTGTGGTCTGATAGGTAGATTCTTCCACAGTTTGTGCCCTTTGCATTTGCATCATCATGCGTGCACCCCACTCGGCAGCGATGGTTGTTGCAATAGAATGAACTGCCGAACGGCGATCCCAATCCCTCAATATTTTGACCGGTTCGGCAAGTGCCTGTTTGGTTGAATCAGGCGCTATATCGTAAGCTTTGAACAGCGATGGCAGCATATCGTCAAAAGCAGAAAGATAATGATCATAGCCTTTTGCTATCAGGCCATCAAGTGTGATGTTTTTCGCATCGCCGAGCAATTTATGAGCGTTGAGTGCACGATAGTTCTCTCCATCCGGCGCCATGTAAGCCGGATATTTGTTTTTATCCGGGCTAGCCGTTCCCGAACAGGTGTAAGGCGTGGAATTACAATTCTCGATCCAGCCTGTTGACGGATTATATACGTGAACAATCTCATCTAAAGGATGGACGCCTTTCCAGTCTGTTGCAGAGGTCATGCCATCTACCGGCAAGGTCCAATCCAGCCTGGAATCTCTTTTAGGCATAAAATTGCCATTCCAATAGGCAATGTTGCCCTGGTCGTCGGCGTAAACCGTGTTGTTGGTTGTGTTCGACAACAGGTTCATCGCCTTTTTATATTCGGCAAAAGTGTGCGCTTTGGTAATGAGCCATGATTCCAACAGGGCATTATACGAACGGTTATTGGCCCTTAAAGCCAGCCACTTACCATCACGGGCGCCAAGTATGGGGCCGTGGTGTGTATAGTACCCTGTGATGGTGCGCTGCTCGGTCTGGTTGCCCTTCTTTATATTCAAAACCAATTGGCGGGTAGTTACCGGTTTTTGCTGCCCATCGTATTCATAGTACCATTTGCCATCTCTTTTGGTCATTTTTTCGGCATACAGGTCGGCAACATCGGCATAGCTGGAAGTGTGCATCCAGCCGCAATGCTGATTGAAACCCTGGTATATAAAAAACTGCCCCCAGGTAACCGCGCCGTAGGCATTGAGACCTTCACCGCTCGATATCTGCACCTCATCCCTGAAATAAAATGGCACATGGGGATTAATGTAAAGCATAGCATGCCCTGAAGCAGTTTTTGATGGCGCGAGTGCAAAGCCGTTAGATCCGGTTTCCCGTTCGGTGATAATATTGTCTATGGAGTGATGGTCACTAACGGCTCCAAGCCCGTCCGGTCCTTTACTATAAAAATGTTCTGTTTCGCCAGAGACTATTCCACCCGTTGACGTTGCAGCGACGCTGCCGTCGGTAAACATCAGCGCGTACCAGGGCTGGAAATGATGAAATACCTGCGGCTTTACTTCGGGGTGTTTATATAAATAATAGTTGACTCCATCTGCAAACGCATTCATCAGCTTTTTGAACCATAGAGGGCTGGCTTTATAATCTTTGATCGCATCGGTGGTATCAGCTATTAGCTGCAGTTGAATATCCGATTCCAATTTTCGGTCCCCATCAACTTCCGACTGCTTGCCCAATTGGTAAAGGTAATTTTGTTCGATCCCTTTAAAGTTGTCCTCGCACTCCACGTACATCAGGCCAAAAACAGCGTCTGCATCGGTCTTTCCATAGATATGTGGCACGCCCCAATTGTCGCGAATAATAGTTACAGCATGAGCCTCTGTTTGAAAGCGTTGAATCTCCTGTGATGTAAATTTCTGGCCAAAGCAAATTGCGGGAACCATAAACAACGCGCAAAGCAGGGCATGTTTGATTGTAACAAAAAAATTACAGTAACACTTAAACATATAAAGGAGTCTTAAAAGTGTTGAAATGACAAAAATAACCTATATTTGTCTCGTTGACATTTATAACGATTGCATTGCAAAACGGAAATCTTCCGCTTAAATACAATTTTTAAAACAAACTTCTGTTCATATTACTGGTTTTGTATGTAACAAAAGTAAAACACGGGTTCAATCTGTTGATTTACAACCAAATAAAACCTATTTCGTACTAGTAATTGATCTATCGATCATAAAGAGCTTGGATTAATATCAAACATGTTATCTGAGATTTAGTTGATTCAATGTCATTGAGAGTGATATTGAGATGCGTTCCGGGGTGAGATACGGAACGCATTTTTTATTTTGAGTCCGAAAGTCCGCATAAGTCCGAAAGATGGAGCTCTCAAAAAAAATGCTTCTGCAACTGCTACCTTCTCAATCCGAAAGTTCGAACGACAAAAAAACGCTCCGACTGGTACTGCTACTGCCACTGCTACTTACTACCAGGAGTCACCGCCCGCATCGGGTAATGCTCATAATGGTTAATAGTTGCCGCAGGATCGCCATTCAAGAAGGTGATCAGTTCTTCCTCTGTGTCGGCTTCTACAACGCCCATGCCGTAAGCGCCTGCCGGGTCCATAACAGGGCCGAAGACTACAACTTTGCCTTTGTTCATCAGTTCGGTCCAGTAAGTAATGTGCTGCATCATGATGGCGCGTTCGTGGGGTGTCATATCCTGCGAAAATGTTGGACGCCGGGGAATCAGTTTGAGAAAGAAATGAGGCATATGAATGGGTTTTACCCAAATATAAAACTTTGCCGATTTACTGCTACAACTGTTCCACCTGGTAATCGGTCACCAGCGGCAATGAGAACCAAAAAGTAGATCCTTTGCCCTCGTCGCTTTCCATACCAACCCGACCGTTATGCCGGTTAATGATCTCGGCCGATATGTACAGGCCAAGACCGAGCCCTGAGTAATTTTGTGAGGATTCGTGCACCCGGAAGAAGCGGTCAAATATTTGACTTTGCTTATCCTCCGGAATCCCTATTCCAAAATCAGTGACCGAAAAACGAAGATCGGGGCCGATCTTTTCAATGTTTATAACTACCTTTTCGGCATCGGGTGAGTATTTGATCGCGTTGTTGATGAGGTTTACCATTACCTGTTCTATCCTTGTCCTGTCGGCATAAATAAGCGCGGGGTAATTCTTTTCGACCACGATTTGATGCTTCGGTGTGTAAGCCATAATTTCATTGATACATTCCTGTACCGAGTCGTAAAACACATATTCGGTACAATTAAGCGGCATTTTACCCGATTGTATCCTGGTAACATCCAGCAGATCATCAATTATTTCGGTCAGCTTTTTAACCTGTTTGCTGGCCATGGCTATGAAAGGGCGTATTTGTGAAGGATCAAAATTAGTCCCCGAAAGGCGTTCCAATATTTGCAGCGATGCCTTCATGCTCGTTATCGGGGTCTTCAGCTCATGACTGGCGATGCCCAGAAACTCATCCCGCTTTTGCAATAGCATCCTGGTAGCTTTCTGGGAACGCTCCTGCTCGTCTATATCTATCATGCTTCCGATGTACCCTCCAAATTCAGGCTTAAACAGCGGATTTGCATAAACAAGCACCCAATGATATTGCCCCGATGCAAGTTTGAATCGGAACTTGGTTTGCATTGGAATACGCGCTTGAAACTCAGCTCCCAGTTTTTCGACCACGCCTTGCACGTCATCGGGATAAACGGCCGCTAATATTTGATCTTTCAGTTGCGGTCCCATATCCAGCCCGGTCCTGGCCTTCCAGGTGTCGTTCACATAAATTATGGCACCGTTTTCATCGGCCTGCCAGATAATAAGCGAATTGTTATTTGTGAGTGCCTTAAAATGCTCCTCACTTGCCTTCAGCGCTTCCAAAGCCTGTTTTTGTTTGTGAATATTGGTGCTGGTGCCAATCCACATTATCGGCTTTCCGGTTTCATCCTTATGGACATAGGCGCAGGTGAGATGCCAGATGTATTCGCCCCCAAGATTCATCAGGCGATGCTCCAACTCCAGGTCGGTGCCTTGTTCTATTGCGCGTGACCACTCGTGCTCGGCCATTTCCAGGTCGTCGGGATGGATAATGCTCCAAACTTTGGCCCGTAGTTCTTCAAGCGTTTTTGTGCCGGTATAATCATACCAGCCTTTGTTGTAATAATTTGCATGCCCGTCAGGTCCCGATATCCACATTTTATGCGGAATCGCGTCGGCGAGAAAACGAAATCTCTCCTCACTGTCGATTATGGCAGAATCGGGTTTCATTACTTCTTAAAAATGTAGATGGATTGAAGAATTGTTATACGGCTCGGTAAATACGTATTAGTGGCTGGGTCTTTTGCCACTCTAATTTAATTAAAATTCTGATTATTAGCAATATAAAGTAATAAAAATATTCTAAAAATCGTCTCGCCAACTTATTCAACTTAATCCAACCCAATCAACCCTAACCATTTATATTTGCCTGCATGGAACTTCACCTTTTTGACCAGCAGGTTTATACTTCACGCAGGCAGCAGCTTAAGCAAAATTTCGGTTCAGACGGGCTCATTTTACTAATGGGTAACGAGGACAGCAGCATGAATTACAAGGACAATACGTACCTGTTCAGGCAGGACAGTACTTTTCTTTATTATTTCGGACTAGATGTACCAGCGCTTGCGGCAATTATAGACACAGAAACCGGCGAAGAGGTAATTTTCGGCAATGAGCTTACCATTGATGATATTGTATGGACCGGCACTTTGCCTACTGTAAGTGAAATGGCATCAATGGTTGGCGTGGACCGTACCAGGCCTTATGCCGATATTGCGCACTACGTGCACAAAGCATTGACTTACGGTCGCAAAGTCCACATCCTTCCACCCTATCGTCCTGAAAATAAGATCAAGCTGGCAACATGGTTTAATGTAAGCCTGGACGATCTGGCTGATCATGTTTCGCTCAAGCTGATCAAGTCTGTGATCGGGCAGCGCGTTATCAAATCGCCATTGGAGATTGCCGAGATGGAAAAGGCGGTCAACATCAGCATAGACATGGAGTTGGCTGTGATTAAAGCGACTCGACCAGGTATTAAAGAATTTGAATTGGTTGCCAAAGCTCATGAGGTTGCCATTGCAAATAATGCCCGTCTGGGGTACCCTGCAATCATCACCACCCACGGGCAAACGCTGCATACGCATTTTTACGGCAACACATTGCAGGAAGGCCGCATGGTGCTGAGCGATATCGGCGCTGAAAACGATATGCATTACGGCGGCGACCTGACACGGACGTTCCCGGTTGGCTCAAAATTTTCCGCACGGCAGGCTGAGCTCTACGAAGTAGTTTTAACTTCAATGGATCACGCTATTAGCCTGTTGAAACCCGGTATCCAGTATAAGGACATTCACCTTGCAGCCTGCACAAAACTTGCCGAAGGATTAAAAGCAGCCGGCCTTATGAAAGGCGACCCTGCCGAGGCTGTCGAAGCAGGAGCACATGCTATGTTCTTTCAATGCGGGCTGGGCCATATGCTAGGCATGGATACCCATGATATGGAGGACCTGGGCGAACCCTATGTGGGCTATACCGATACACTCAAAAAAGAAACATCGATCTTCGGCCTCAAATCACTGAGATTGGGCCGTGAACTGGAATCCGGTTTTGTGCTCACCGTTGAACCGGGTATTTACATCATTCCCGAACTGATTGACCGCTGGCAGGCCGAGAAAAAATTCACCGATTTTATCAATTACGAGAAGCTGAATACCTACCGCGATTTTGGCGGAATCCGTATCGAGGATAACTTCCTGATTACCGATGATGGCTACAACTTGCTTGGCAAATATTTACCGAAATCGTTGAAAGAGATCGAGGCGCTGAAGGGGGCATAGGTCATCGCCCCTATAGCAACTGTAAACAACAATTCGTATCTTTACTATATGACAACGATCACGCTTCAAGTGCCGGACAGTTTAGGCGAGTATCAAAGTGAAACGGTGCGGTTTATCGCCGCTAAACTATATGAGTCGGGAAAACTTTCGCTGGGACAAGCTGCAGAAATGGCCGGTCTTTCCAAAAGAACCTTTGCCGAGCTGTTAAGCGATTATGGAGTTTCATTGCTCAATTATCCAGCCTCCGAAATGTTAAGCGATGCCGGCAGAATATGAAATCGTAGTTGCTGATACGAGTTGTTTTATCCTGCTCGATAAAATCGGCGAAATAGATTTGTTAAAATTCTTATTCGGAGAAGTTGTCACTACTGATGTTATCGCAAGGGAATTTGGTGCGCCACTACCTCGTTGGGTAATTATCCGATCAGTTAAAAACACCTACGTACCCTCCACTCTTGATCTTGACCCTGGTGAAGCGAGTGCTATTACCCTCGCATTGGAATCAGGACCATCATTGCTCATTATTGATGATGGGAAGGGCAGAAAAGCAGCCCAAAGACTCGGCTTAAATATCACCGGAAGCCTGGGCATATTTTCAAAAGCAAAGAGCGCAGGCATCGTCCCTTCTATAAAACCCATCATTGAAAAAGTGCAGCAAACGAATTTCCGGTATACACAGGCCGTTATGCAGGAAATCTTATCACTAGCCGGAGAACTTTAAACCAACTGGAAAAGCTAATCGCTACCACACGGTTATCCATGAACCATCATCTATGAACTATAAGCCATCAGTGCATCACTTTCGGCCTATCCTGTGACAGCGGTCTAAAGTAGTTACTATCATCCAGCCAATCCGCTAGGCGCTGGGGCCAGGTATTGATCGATTTTAATTTGGATCGGTGCCCCATGTTGAAGCCATGTCCACCAGTTTCTACCAGATGCAGTTCAACGGGTGCTTTTGCCTGGCGATAAGCTTCAAGTATTCTGATGATCGGCAGCGAACAGCAGGGATCGTCGTTGGCAGCCAAAAGGAACATAGGTGGTGCATTGGCTGGTACGGTCATAGGGACAAATAGTGGTCCGGGATATATCTGAATCACAAAGTCGGGCCGAAAGCTTTTTCCTTTGGTCAATTCATCTTCGGCAAGGTTGAACGATTCGGTATCAAAGGCTACCCGGTCAACTATTTCGCCACCGGCCGAAAAGCCCATAATACCAATGCGATTAGGGTCTATTCCCCATTCCGATGCACGCGCCCTTACCAATTGCATGGCGCGCTTACCATCATTTACACCGTCCTCAATTGTATAATGAGTAGCTGAATCCCGGCCCAGGCGATATTTTAACACAAACACCGTCACACCAAGGTTGGCCAGGTATTGCGCCGGCTCAATGCCTTCAGCATTAAATACCAGCAGCCGGTGTCCGCCACCGGGACATATTATTACTGAAGAACCATTGGCCTTTTCCTTTAGCGGCAGAAAAACCGTGAGCGAGGGGTTATTGATATTCTTTACCCAGTAGTCTTTGGCCTGTTCCGGTACGTCTTTTAATTTTTCGAAACCGGGAACACCGTTTTTCCAGAGTGGTATAACGAACGGAGTGGTTTGAGCGAAGGCTATTGCCGGTACGAGGCAAATGAGGAACAGGAGTCTTTTGAGCATATAACTATAGGTTTGTTTTTGTAAGGATTGTTGTCTATTTCCCTATCATCGACGGTTCAAACATCTTTTTATCAAGGGGAACACCGGCGACCACATTGTGATACTTCTCCACCTGGATCAGTTTATTGTTGATCCAGAACTTGCAGAGCGTTTCGCTCCAACCGCCTTTTAATTTGATATGATTTTCGAAAGTGCCTTCTTCTTTGGTACCACCCTCGTATTTAAGGAATCGTACAGGCACCAGTTTTTCCTGGTCGATCCACAGCTGGTTCACTTTCTCGTCCGATTTATCGGCGCCGATCACGTACACCGGTTCGCCTTTCCATATATCGTCGTGGAATTTACTGAGATCATAATTGAGGTCCTTAAAATGGGTCAGCACCTGGTCGAAAGTTTCAAAATACATTCCGCCTAAAAAGAAAACCAGTTCGTTCTCATTTTTAACTGAACGGACCAGTTTATTATGGTTCATCACATAGGTCGAGTCGCCCCTAAAAATGATGCCGCTCCCGCTTTTCACACTGTCAAAATCGATCCGCAGCTTATCCGGATACTGGATGTGCTCATACCAGGTCTGCGTCTTAAACAGGCTGTCATTTTTATAGACCTCTGTAGTTTGATTGAACTCCAAAGTACTGTGCCATTTACCATGATACCTCGCGTACATTTTTTTGAGCAGGCTGGTCGAGTTGAGATCATCAGCGTGCGAAAACGGCAGAAAAAAGAGGAGTAGAATTGCGTATATCTTCATAATCAAAATTGAACAAGTGTATTCAAGTTAGAGAATGTTTCTTTAAATATTAAATCGACCCAAATTATGGTGTCTTTCACATACCAGACATGGGCATCGCGGTAACACCCTGCCTCGCAAAATTAATATTGATGAAATCCCTGCGAAACAAACTCCAGCACCTTTGGCAGCGATTCGCGCCAGTAGGTCCAGGTATGGCCACCATCGCGAATACGGAATTCGTGGGGAATCTCTTTCTTGCGCATGGCAATATGCACCAGGCAATTGCCTTCATACAGAAAATCATCATCTCCATCATCAATATACCAGCGAACTGCTTTTTTCTGATCATCGGGCACATTATTAACCAACGCCAATACGCTTTGACGGTTATAATAGCTGGTCACCACAGAATCGGCCACGTTGGGATTATCCTTGCTTAATTGTTTTTTGGCATCTTCGATTGTCAAAGGTCCGGTGGCTGCACTCAACGGGCAGGCCGATGAAAACATCTCGGGGTGATGCAGCGCGTAAATAAAGCTTCCGCCGCCACCCATCGATAAGCCAGCTACCGCACGATAACGTTTCTCGCCCTTAATGCGATATTTCTTTTCGACAAAAGGCACCAGTTCTTTAAAAAAGAAATCCTCATAGTTCCAATCGCCTTTGGGGTCGTTGAAATAACCGCGACGGCCTGTATTGGCATCAGGCATAATGATGACCATCGGCGTAGCAATGCCTTCGCGGATTGCTTTATCAGTAATATTTAACACCTCGCCAAACTGGACCCAGCCTGTCTGATCATCGCCGCCTCCGTGAAGCAGGTATAATACCGGATAACTGCGCGTAGACGTCTCATAATCCGGTGGCAAATAAACCGCGTATTTGCGTTCGCTTTTCAATATCTTGCTGGGGAGGCTCAAATCATCATAAACTTTACCCGATTGGGCTAAGACAGAGGTGCAGGTCAGCATCAGGACGGCGATAGCGTGGCCAATTTTTTTCATAACTTTAGGTGGTTGTTGAAAAGTAACGGGGTTCTGTAAAGTTATAATTTAGGCAAACATCCGGGAGTAGCGAAGCGTAAATTATTTGATACTGTAACATTTCCCTTTTCAAGCTCGTAACGTTAAAATAAAACCTTAGAAATTCTATGAAACGTTTTTTTACTTTACTAAACCTGGCTGTTGCCGTGACTTTGCTGGGGTCCTGCAAAAAGGGCGATAATGTGAATCGCAACAAGGGCATCGAACTCAATCTCAGCGTTGTTCAGCAACAACAGGCCGCTCATACCAATGATTTTACTTTTAACCTGTTTCGAAGCGTTTCGGCCACAAACAGTAATGGAAGCAACCTTTTCACATCGCCGCTGAGTGTTAGCATTGCGCTGGGCATGACATCAAATGGAGCCAACAACGGAACGCTTGATTCTATGCGAACCGTACTGGGCTTCAGTTCATTTACACAGGACCAGGTAAACAGCTACTATAACAAGCTGATTACGGCACTGCCGGAACTTGATCCGAATACAACGCTCAAGATCGCCAATTCGATCTGGTACACGCAAAGCCTCAGCGTCATCCCATCGTTTCTTCAAACCGGCAATAAAAGTTACCTGGCCAATATTCAATCGCTGGATTTTAGTAATCCTGCTTCGTTAACAACCATTAATAATTGGGTGAGCGATCAAACCAATGGTAAGATCACCAAGGTCATCGACAAGATCGGTAATGACGATATGATGTACCTGATCAACGCCATTTATTTTAAAAGTATATGGGCCTCCAAATTCAACACATCCGATACCAAATCTACAACGTTTACCCTGCCTGATAACAGCGAAATAGAAACCCCGTTTATGAACGGCCATATTTCCTGCAACTTTTACAGAGATGCCGATGCAACCATTCTTGAATTGCCCTACGCAAACAATAAATACAGCCTGGTGATGGTAATGCCGCCTTCCGGCCAGTCGCTTGGCAGTTTTGTTTCTGCGCTAAGTAGCACCACCTGGCAAAACTGGATGGGAAAAATAGGCAATGGCACGGCCGATGTATCGATTCCGAAATTTCAATTCACCTATTCAACGAGTCTCAGAGGCGAGCTTTCGGCGATGGGAATGGGTACTGCCTTCTCCGATGCAGCCGACTTTTCAAACCTCAGCACAACCGCAGCTCTTAAGATCACCGATGTACAGCACAAAGCTTATATCGCAGTGGACGAGACCGGCACAGAGGCCGCAGCGGCTACAACGGTTATTATGGGTATGACTGCACCGGCTCCGAATATAATTACTATAAATCGTCCCTTTTTCTTTGTCATCAGGGAGATGAAATCGGGTCTTATTTTATTTGCTGGGTCAGTAAATAATCCAGCGCAAACAGGTCTTTGATACCTTATTTCGAGTCACAGCAATCGAGCCTCCCCGACATGTCCGGAGAGGCTCGATTGCTTATGGTAAGAACAAATTAAAATCCCGACAAAACACCCAGGCCTGTGCAAGCGTCCCAGCCTGGTCCTGCACTGTAGCCCTTATTGTTCGAGGTTGTATTGTTGTTGCCCTGGGTAATATCCCGGCACGCTGTTGGATTGGCGTAAATAGTTGGATTGATAAAACCGGCCCATTGCCCCTTTTGCTGGTTAACCCTTGCCACCAGGGCAGCATACAAAGGAGCGACTGCGCTGGTACCTCCTACTACTATCGATTGGCCATCAACCAGCACATTGTAGCCGGTATTGGGGTCGGCATCGCCGGCAACGTCGGGTACGCCGCGTCCAACAAAATTCGAATTGAGTGAGGCAGGTACATTAGCATTTTGCTGGTAAGTTGGAAGCGGGAAGAATTCGCTTACTCCACCACCGCCTGCTGAGGTATTTGAATCGTGCCAAACAGTTTCCGAAACGATCGAACTGCCGTTAACTTTCAGACTGGTGCCACCGCAAGCCAGCACATAGGGTGATGATGCCGGAAAATCGACATGCACCTGGCCGTCATTAACGCTATCGGACGAACCCGCGTCTCCGGATGCTACACAAATTGTTACACCCAGTACAGAGGCAGCTTTAAATGCCTCATTCATACTGGTCATGGTTTGATCGGTCCAGTTTTTTTCTGCCGAGCCCCAACTAATGGATATCACGCCTGGTTTATTATGGGTATCATGCAAAGCCTGGGTAATAGAGTCCAGGAAACCCTTATCGGTATTGGGTGCAAAGTATACTGCGATTTTAGCACCGGGCGCAACCGCACCGGCAACTTCTATATCCAGCATTACCTCACCATCAGCGCTATTTGCGTTTGAAGGGCTATTTTTACCCCTATCAACCGAAACTGCCTTTACTGATGGTTTCTTAATGCCCAACCCCTTAAAGTATTTAGTCAGATCGGCAGTACGAAATCCTCCGCCGAGTTCGATAATAGCAATAGTTTGTCCCTTCCCTGTGAATCCTTGCGGAAAGCCGTATATGTTTGCCAACTGGTCGCTGGTAAACGTTGCACGAACTGCTTCGGGCGAGGCAATTGTACCGGCGCGATCTGCTACCCTGTACATTGGCCGTGCTGCAGGGCGGTTATCCAGGCCGAAGACGCCTTCTACGATATCCTTCAGTTTGGTGGGAACAAATATTTCCCCCTCGCGCACCCTGATTGCATTGCCTGCATAGTCGGTAGAGCCTTCCAGTTTAACCCCAAATGCCGACTCCATATCAGCAACGCTTCCGCTAAGCATCACACTTCTGCGGGCCAGGTCGACATTAACCGTGGTGAGATGATACTGATGAGCAAACTCCTCTACCTTTTCGGCATCCTTTTGCGACGCGCCAAACTCTTTCTCGTAGTTTTTGTGCGTCACGCGCTCGCCGGCTACAAGCTTGTCTTCAATGTTTTTCTTACGGCGAATACGGACGGTTACTTCAATTGATTCGCTGCGATCAATTTGCCCGGTTACCGGGGCACTATGTGCTTTTTTAGCACTGCCGGGAACGGCTACTCTTTGCTGGGTTCTCATGTTAATTCATATTTAGGTTTAAGATAAGACATGACAAAGATATTACCGCTCATGTTAATAAGCAGTAGTAAGGTTACGTAATCAGATACGTGTTTTTACGCTATCTGTTCCGGTGAAAAAACGGACTTATGAATAATGCTTGCGAATACCCTTTTTTATTTGCGTCAGTATTTTGGGATCCAACTCACATCGGGCCGATACGCATTTGAACTGTTTATCGTAATCGAGTTCGCCAAGCACACGCCCCTGATCAACCACCAGGAATTGCCCGGCCTCATTAGGCAATACGGCAATGCAGCGTTCGTCTTTTTTCTTAAAATTGATCAGTAAATGAAACTGATGCTGAGGCTTAAAAGCTGATCTTGATAGCATGACGACCTCCTTTTTAAAATTGGTTCAGTTAGTATAGTTAGAATAGAACAGATTAACCGGGGATACAAATTTAACGATAACCCGGCGAGAAACGTGCAAAGAAAGGTTACTTTTTTGTTAAAAAAAGCTAAATTTTTGGTAATAACCTATTAGTAAATTTAATGATTGGTTAATCAAGGTTAGTTAGAGAGGTTAAAATGGTTATAGTGGTTATAAAAGTTAAATTGGTAGTATACTCCAACCGCATCAGCCTACCCTTAGGGCGTCAGCTTATTTATCAAATTTCCGACTTCTAAAAACCTTTCTAACTTCTATAACTTTTTAACCTATATAACCTTTCTAACTTCTATAACATTTTTAACCTCCACAACTTTTACACCCCAAAGTTGTTAATTTGGGATACAAAACAAACCAACCATGGCAAACTTCCAGGAGATCATCAATTCGGATAAACCGGTGCTCATCGACTTCTCGGCTGAGTGGTGCGGACCATGTAAAATGATGCCGCCTATTTTAAAAGATGTAAAAGAATCATTGGGCGATAAAGTAACCATCCTCAAGATTGACATCGATAAAAACCCGGCCGTTGCTGATGCCTATCGCATACAAAGCGTACCCACACTTATGGTATTCAAAAATGGCGAAAGCAAATGGCGTCAAAGCGGCGTTATGCAGGCGGGGCCGCTGAAGCAGATTATTGAGCAGTTTGTTTAGGCATAATAGCAGTTGTAGAGGTTATAAATGTTATAGAGGTTGTAGAGGTTAATAAATATTACAACTTTTATAACATTTATAACATCTACAACTTATTCAACCTAATCAACCAACCCTACAAATAACTCAGCCACCAATAAGCATGTGTTTGCTTGTACTTGCTGTACCAGCGGCATGGGAGGTACAATAGCAATATTACGCAGAACCATACCACATAGACACCGAACAGGTTAAAGCCTATATCATTTGGGAAAAACAGCAAAGGCACCTGAGGGTTAACGATCTGGCTGGTTTTGAATCCTTGAATAAAAAACAGGATCGCGCTCGATATCCTGACAATATACCAATGACATACGTAATAGAAGAATGGCACACTTCCGTAAGTATACAGTATTGAAGCAAATTTGCCTTTTACCTGCTCTGTAAAGGCCAGCACCAACAAGGCGCCCCCTATTGTCATACAGGTATAAAGCAGCGAGGGCGGATACTTGGTCACATTAAAGAATGAGATAATGCTTAAGGTAGACGTATGTTGCACCGACCATGGATTTGGGTCGCCATAGATATTGAAATAGCGCAGGACAAAGAAAAGCGCGAGCACACCCAGCCCCGAATATAAAAGCGTTTTTCGTCTTTTAACGGCATCGTAAGTTTTAACATACATCGAGCCGAATACATAGCCTACCATCATAATACCGGCCCAGGGCAACAGCGCATAAGCGAAAATCAGCCCGCGGTTGTGCGCAGCGTTTAATGGCCAAAAATCGCCAAAACCATGCCCGGAGAGCAACATTTTACCCGCAAATGTTTTATTCACGGCATCAATCGTCATAACCTGCGGGTCGAAAATATTATGCCCAAATATCAAAATAACCCCTATAGTTCCGATAACCGGCAAAGGCGCCCAGGTAAGCAGCCCCAGCAGGATCATACTGCCTCCAATGGCCCATATAACCTGTAATATAAACACATTGTAAAGTGGATTAAGCGTTATTGCAAGCGTAATCACCAATACCTCGACACCGATGAGCCATAGTCCGCGTTTTATCAAAAACGCTCTAAGCTGACTTTGCGTTCGCCGTGTACCTGCAAGGTACGCCGACATACCGCTGAGAAATACAAACGTAGGTGCACAGAAGTGAGTGATCCATCGTGTAAAAAACAAAAACCCGGTTGTTATGGCCAGGTCGGTAGGCTCGGGTTTCCCGGCGTGGAAAAAGTCGCGGCAATGGTCAATAGCCATGATCAGCATCACCAATCCGCGCAAAATATCTATGGATGCGATACGTTGCTTTGGCCCTGGTTCTTTTAAAACGGCGGTTTGGGCCGGTGGCGAAATAGCAGCTGTTGTCATGACTGTGAATGGAGTTGATTGGTAACGCTAAGATAACAAAATGAAATCGAACAAACAAGAAAATACTAAAAATTTTAGTTAATTGATTTTCCGTCAATTAACTGTCTATAAATAGCTTAGCCACCACTGCTGATGTGTTCGCTTATAATTACCGTACCATCGGCACGGGAAATATAGCATGATTACAATGAGCAGCCATATCAAATAAACTATCGGCAAACTAAAACCAAAATCGGGTGGCTGGAAAAAGAATGGCTGATTGGGTATAGCTATCTGGCCAGTGTTGTGCCCGGTCGCGAAAAACACGACTATGTCAAAAAACCTGATGAGGTAAATGTGCGTGAAGTAATAAACAAATGGCACATTGCCGTAAACGATCAGCACATCGGCAAATTTGCTTTTCACATTTTCGATGAGTGAAAGAAGAACCAATACCGGGCCGAGGGTCATGCACAGGTACATCAATGATGGCGGAGATTTTGTTGTATTGAAGAACGATACCACCGACATCACTGATGTTTTTTGAGTCGACCAGGGCGAAGGATCACCATAGAGATTAAAATAGCGTAATAATACAAACAGAATTATGAGCGACAGTCCTGTTAACCTCAAGATGTATCGGCGTCGGCCAACATCAAACGATGAGCGGAACATCGCCCCAAAAACATAGCCCAATAGCATTACGCCGGTCCATGGAATTACGGCATAGGCATCAAGCAATACCCGGTCCTTACCCAAAGGAAATGCGGCCCCGGAGGCTGTAAGAAACATTGTTATGAAGAAATTAGCTGCGCCCGTTTTAGGCAGCTGCACGAAATCCAGGATGTTGTGCCAGAAAAAAATAGCGCAACCAACCACCGCGATCACTTTTAGTGACGCGTGCGATAATAGCGCGAGCAGTATCATGCTAAATCCGATGGCCCATAAAACAAGCAACACGATCATGTTAAACTGCAGATTCAATGTGAGCGCAAACGACATAAAAAACATCTCGGCTAAAATGAGCCATAGGCCTCTTTTTAGCAGGAAAGCTCTCAACTCGCCGGGCGAACGCCGTGTGCTTGCCAGGTAAGCCGAAACGCCGCTAAGAAACACGAAGGTGGGTGCACAAAAATGTGTTATCCAGCGCGTAAAAAAGTAAACAGGTGTTGTGGTTGCCAGGTTTGTTGGGCTACCATAGCCGGCATGGATAAAGAAATCCCGGGTATGATCAAGGGTCATGATAACCATGATTAAACCGCGCACGATATCAATGGAAGCGATGCGTTGTTTTACCACGGCCGGCTGATGCGCTTGCGATAAGGGAGCTGTCGATAAAGTTGATTCCATTGATAACCTCCCCTATAAGTAGCTTAACCACCATTGTCGATGGGTTCGCTTGTAATTGAAGTACCAGCGGCATGGCAGGTAAAGCAACACGATGACAATGAACCAAACCAGGTAAACACCCGGCAGTTCGAATCCGAACCCTTTCGGCACAAAATTAAAGCCCCCGCTTTTGTTGACGATGTCCTTATTTGTGTATCCATCCGCATAAAACACGATGACATTGATGAGCCTGATGAGATAAAAGTGGCACACATAGTAAAAGAAAGGCACACTGCCGTAAATGACAAATATGTTTGTTAGCCCATTCTTTACCCTCTCGAATAAAACAAGCAATAATAGTCCCGGCCCAATGGTCATGCAGAGATAGATCAGCGAGGGCGGGTATTTGCTCACGTCAAAATAGGCGATTACCGTTAGCGCCATTGTTTTTTGATGTTCCCATGGGATGGGATCACCATAAATATTGAAGGTTCGAAGAATGATAAATAACGCGATGAGTGAGCCCCCTGCAAGGCGTAAAATCTTTTTCCTGCGCGCGGCGTCGAACGATGACCGGTAGATATTACCAAACACGTAGCCGAGCATCATAACGCCCGTCCATGGTATTACGGCATAAAAATCGCCGAGGAAATGTGTTTGGTTGATTGGGGAGATGAAGCCGCGGGCGGTCATGAACATTTTTAATAAGAATGCACCGGCGCCCGTATTGGGCAAATTTCTATTGTCAAGCAGATCGTGCCCAAAGAAGATAACAACGCCTAGTACGGCAATTGCCTCTATAGGTAGCCATATCAGCAGGCCCAGCAGGATCATGCTGAAACCGATGGCCCATATCACCTGCAAAACGATGAAATGGTAACCCGGATCGGCCGTTAATGCGAAAGTGATTACAACCAGTTCTATCAGAACCAGCCATAAACCGCGTTTGATCAAAAAAGCGCTGAACTGCGGCCTGGTTCGGCGCGTGCCGGCAAGATTCGCTGAAATACCGCTGAGAAAAACGAATAACGGTGCACAGAAATGGGTGATCCAGCGGGTAAAGAACAGGAATGGCGTGGTTACCGCAAGGTTCGTCGGGTCGATACCACCTTTGTGAAAATAATCGCGGGTGTGATCAATGGCCATAATGAGCATGATCAAACCGCGCAGAATGTCGATAGATTCAATACGTTGTTTTGGTCCTGGTTCGGTTAATGTGGTCATGGGTTTTGGGCAGCGGATACCGCAAGATAAGGATATTACAAGCAATTTATCCCGGTGCAACCCGTTTGTTGATTTCTGCATATCAACATTGTAACAAATGCTCAAACAAAAAGCATTTATATTTCATTAATAAACTTATTGTGTTAATTTTACACAACAACCAATTTAACTAAACTTAAAATGACTTCCAGGCGAGAATTTCTCAAGACCTCGGCTTTGCTTTCAGCTGGCTTGTTAGCAGCCCCAAAGCTTTTTGCTTACGACAAAAAATATATTGGCCTTCAGCTCTACACTGTTCGCGATGCGATGGGCAAAGATGTTGCCGGTACTTTGGCCAAAGTAGCGCAGATAGGCTATACTTCGGTTGAAGCGAGCTATAGTGATGGCAAGTATTATAATACTGAACCAAAAGCATTTGCCGAACTACTCAAAAAGAACGGCCTCATTATGCCAAGCGCCCATTATCTTTTGGGTGAGGACATGAAGGGCAAGGGCACCATTTTAGACGGGTGGGACAAAGCGGCCGAAGACGCTGCCTCTGTAGGACAGAAATACATGGTTTGCGCCTGGCTATCGCCAAAGGAAAGAGGCACGCTTGACCATTACAAAAAGCTGGCTGAAGATTTCAACAAGGCGGGAGAAACCTGCAAGAAAAATGGCATCCAGTTCTGCTATCACAATCACGACTTTGAGTTCATCAAAGATAATGGCCAGTATCCATATGAGATACTGCTCGACAATACTGATAAGAACCTGGTAAAAATGGAGATCGATCTTTACTGGCTCACCAAGGCTGGTCAGAATCCGGTGGAACTGATCGAAAAACACCCGGGCCGCTTCCCGCTATGGCACGTAAAGGATATGGATAAAACCGAGAAGAAAATGTTTACCGAAGTGGGCAATGGTGTTATCGATTTCAAAAAGATATTTGAACACAACAAAACTGCAGGATTAAAATATTTCTTTGTGGAGCAAGACATTTGCCCTGGCGACCCGTTCAATAGCATCACCCAGAGCATTACTTATATCAAAAAGAACCTCGTGTAACTAAATTATGAATGACTGACGATAAAGCCGGGCGCACGGGGCCCGGCTTTTTTATATTTAGCCCCATGGCATTAGCACCTAAAACTCATCGCACTTTATTCGTAATACTGAATTTAATCCTCGCTTATAATTTATCATGCTTGATCATCTATTCGCTTAATTTCATTATCAAGCTTATCTTTCACATAGATGCGATAGGATCAAGGGCCATTCCGATTATAATCGTAGGATCTCTCCTATTTATTGGTTCGTTATATCCTTGCTATAAAATTACAAGGCGATTTTTATTGGCCCTGGCGAGTAAAAACAAAAACTCAAATTAACACAGTTCGTCCTCACGGCCAGATACTTTTGAGCGGAGTATAGGTGATTTTATCCGCGACAAATTCGTCATTAGAACTGATACTGATCTGATCCAACGGTTTTTGAGGGAAGAAGATCGAAGTCATTGTAGTTAAACCTTTATCAGCAAATAATTCGATAGAAGCAGCGTCAATTATCAAGGTGATATCCGAAGCTGAATTTTGGGCGATACGGGGTATACTGATGCGTTTTGCAAAATCCTTACTAAAGCCGGACTCTCCAGCCTTTGTACGATCTATGTACCAGGCGTTTTCGGACAGATCGAAGCCGACTTCCAACTTTTCGCCATTATCGCTGGAAAGCGTGATCGCAAAACTTCTCAGTTTTTTGGTCGAGATATTCAGCTCATATTGTCCATCCGTACGCTTAATCAATTTGGACAGATCGGTATTACCTTTTACCAGGTCCAAAGTTTTTGGCAAGCCTTTAATGGTACTCAGTTCTTTCACTGGTTCCGAAGCAACGTAATAGGCACTCCCCTTTTTTACAAGTTTCAAATCACGCGGAATCGTCATAGCGCTGCGCCAGGCCTGGGTTGGTACCGATGTAGCGTAGGCCCAGTTACTCATCCACCCTAAAAATATGCGGCGGGGACCAGTGTTGCCCCAGGTTACACCGGCATATTCGTCGGAACCGGCATCGAGCCAGCGGGTGTCGGTATAATTTGGGGTAAAGGTTTTGCCGTCGAAGTTACCAGTGAAGTATTGTGTAGCCGAGCCACCTTGCGGGCCTCCCGGATTTATATTGACGATAAGCACCCATATCTTTTTACCATCATCAGCCGTCATCTGAAACAGATCGGGGCACTCCCAAACGCCGCCGTGAGCGCCAAGATCCTGCCCAAACTCGCTTTCTTTGGTCCAGTCCTTCAGGTTGGGCGATGAATAAAATTCGATATGGTCTTTCACTGCCAAAGTCATAACCCACTTATTACCGGCTGCATACCATGACACTTTAGGATCGCGAAAATCTTTGA
>Ga0068856_100000776_pt1 | contig 34703 bp, 25 predicted proteins | sample KBSCornC62_FD_66595 | JGI IMG/M metagenome (GOLD analysis project Ga0068856, IMG submission 66595) | Corn rhizosphere microbial communities from Kellogg Biological Station, Michigan, USA - KBS Corn C6-2 | ecosystem: Host-associated > Plants > Roots > Rhizosphere > Soil ...
CTCAACGGCGCGGGCGGCGACGCCAACGGAGCGCTTCGCAAGGGAGGCGCGGGTGTGACCACAAACACCGGTGCGATCACGCTGGCATCTGATTCGACAATCGGGATTGACGGCGGCTCCACGCTGGTGCTCGGCAATGTGGTTTCCGGCTCCGGTGTTTTATCGGCCATCGGCGGCGGTGCCTTGACCCTGAATGCCAACAATGCCTTCAATGGCTTCGCGCTGAATGGTGCCACCATCAATGTGAATGCGAACCGGGCGCTCGGAACCGGATTGGTCACGATCAACGGTGCAGGCCATTTTATCTTTGCCGATGGCTTGACCGTCACCAATCCATTCCTGGCCACGGTCGTCACGCCGGGAACCAGCACCGGGTTGCTGATGGTGAATGACAACACCAACGGCACGATCACAACCCTTGGAGGCTGGCTGGAGTTTGATACCACGCCCACGAGCGGCAGCGATTTCATCGGCCCCATCTCCTCGGGATATTTGCAGGTGACCGGGCCGGTCACCAACACCGCAACCGGCGTGGTCGGATCGCGCAACGGCCGGGTGCGTTTCTCCGGCGGCGGCAATTACACCACCTTCAATCTGAATGAGGGAACCGTTTCTATTGGTGCCAACGACGGCCTTTGCCCGAGCGCCACGCTGGTCATGGGCGTGTCGTTCCCCGCAACGTTCGATTTGAACGGTTTTAATCAAGCGCTGGCCGGGTTGTCCGATGGGGCGGCCTTCGCAGAACTGATCACGAACAGCAGCGCTGCCTTGAGCACGTTGACCCTGAACCTGGTGGGTGGGGGCACTTATAGCGGTGTGATTGCCGGCAAGGTGGCGCTCGTTCAGAACGGGTTTGGCTCTCTTTATCTGGCTGGAACCAATAATTACACCGGCAACACCACGGTCAACGGCGGCACGCTGGAACTGGCGCAGCCCTCGTTGTTCGCCAATTCCACCGTCAACGTGGCCAGCGGGGCGACGCTGCAATTGGATTTTGCCACAACCAATCAGGTGGCCGGTTTGGTGCTGGGCGGAGTCACGCAGCCGCTGGGCGTTTACAACAACACAACCAGTCCTTCCTTCATCACGGGAGCCGGCAGCTTGCTGGTGGCGCAATCTGTGGCTACCAACCCGACCAATATCACCACGGTGGTGAACGGCAACACGCTGGAACTCGCCTGGCCGGCGGATCACACGGGGTGGACGTTGCAGGTGCAGACGAACACTCTGAGCACGGGCCTTGGCACGAACTGGGTGGATGTGCCCGGGTCGGCCTCGGTTCGCAGCGTGACGAATACGATCAATCCAGCGAACGGCAGCGTGTTTTACCGGCTGCATTATCCGTGAGAAAACCGGTTGCGTTTTGATGGCCGTCACGACGGGGAGTTGTCCGTGCGACAGCTCCCCGTCGTTTTTAAAGCGGAAACAGCCGTTAAACCAAACCCACGATGCGATTGCCATCCGGCCTAGGCAGTTGCGGCGAATTAAAAAATGTCGCGCCGGGCCGGGGCTTGGTTGGCTGGCAATCCTGCTGAAAGACCAGCCTCCCGTGTTTGGGGGATATGTGGCATGAGCAGAAATGGAGTAGCTTTAAGCACGATCTCAGGCTGAAAACGACATTAACGAAATTGAATTTGCATAGGACACCCATGATTCATCACGCCCGCCCCACGTCCGCCGTCAAGCGAGGTTTCACCCTTATTGAACTGCTCGTCGTCATTGCCATCATCGCCATTCTGGCGGCCATGCTGCTGCCCGCGCTGGCCTCAGCCAAGGAACGGGCCAAACGCATTGCCTGTCTGAATAATTTGCGGCAGATCGGGGTGGCCAGCATCATGTATGCGGGCGATAACAAAGATGTCTTGATTCCAGCCGGAGCGGTGAACGGCTCCACGGTGCCGAATCATCCGTTTGAATTGGACAACGTCAATCTGGATACCTGGTCGTCTGTCGGCTTGCGGATTTCCACCAACGGGACCGCGAATTCCTGGTCCTGTCCCAACCGGCCCGGCTTGGCGAGTTTCAATTCCGCCAACGGCGGCCAATGGACGCTGGGCTATCAATATTTTGCCGGATTTCAGACTTGGAAAAACAACTTGGGAACGACGTTTAAGGCCGCCAGTCCTACCAAGACGGCGGCGTCAAAACCCTATTGGATGCTTGCTTCCGATCTCGTGCTGCACCGCGATGTCGGCGCCTGGAGCAGTCAGGCTGGCGAAGATCCGCCCAGCGGCTATTCCAACCTGCCGGCGCACAAGGCCAAGGGCGGTTTGCCTCTCGGCGGCAATGAGGTCTTCATCGACGGCTCGGCGCGCTGGGTCAAGGCGGCGGAGATGCGCTACATCACTTATGGCTGGGATGCCGCGAAGCAGTTTTATTTCTATCAGGACAACTTGGACGAGGTGTTTGGAACCCAAACCGGCTCGCTTTTGAAAATTCAATAGGCTGGAACGGTTGATTCATCAACGAAATGACGGCAACTTCCTGCTTCTGAATTTCCCCAACCGTGGTGGATCCAAGTCGATGCATACTGCTCCAATCAAAATCGCCGGTCGTGCCGGTCGTCCGGTCGCCGCCATTTTTTGCCTGGCCAGCCTGATGCTTGCCAGCCTGGCCATGCAACCGGCTGGGGCCGCGATTTTGCCTTACACCGCGGACACCGCCACGCTGCATCTGTGGCATTTCGATGAAGCCGCCATACCGTGCGTGGATTCCGTGGCGGGCGGCACCAACCTGAACTACCTGATCAACGGCGCCACGCCGGGCAGCGCGTCGTATTCCAACAGCCCGGCCAATTTCACGAACAGCCTCAACTTCGGCACGCTGGCGACCGCCGGGGCCGTTATTTTCCCGACCGGCTCCGGCAATGTCGGCGCGGCGATTCCGTTCGCCTATGCCGGCGCGGATGGCGCCTTCACTTACGAGGCAGTGGTGCAAGTCGGATTTAATCCCACCAACTTTGTCCGCAGCCAGCCGTGTCAATTGATCAATTGCGACGCGAACGGCACCGGCACCCGCGTGTTTCAATTCCGGCTGAATCCCGTGGGCTTTGTCGGCGGCGGCGGTGATACCAATTTTGCCCGCCTCGAATTCATCAACGGCACGACCACCATTGCCAATGTGTCCATCCCGACCAATGGGCCGGACGCCATCGTCAGCAACAACTGGTATCACGTTGCCGTGACCTACAACGGCGTCGCCAACACCACGAGCAACTTGCTGTTTTACTGGACGCAGTTGAATGCCGCCCGCACCAACGCCAACTGCATTTACGGCGCCAACATGGCTGCCGATCTTCCCGGTGTAAGCGCCGCGACGACCATTTTCAGCATCGGCAACAGCGCGCGGAATCCCGGCGGCGGCACCGGCGCGGCCACGGCGAATTTTCTCGGAAAAATTGACGAGGTCCGTCTCAGCAGCGTGGCGCGCGGTGCGAATGAGTTCGTGTTTCAAAATGTTTCCGTGCTGGAAGCCACCGGCACGCAGGCGCCGAACTATCCCGAGAATACTTTGGACGGCAGCCTCGCCACCCGCTGGTCGGCGCAGGGCGACGGCCAATACATCACCTACGACCTCGGCCGCGTGGAACTCGTGGAATCCATTGACCTCGCGTTTTACCAGCCATCCGCGATCCGCACGAACTGGTTTGACGTGCTGCTCTCCAACGACAACATAGCTTGGCGTCCGGCGCTGACCAATGCCAGCGGCACGAACGCCACGCTGGCAAATTTTGATTTCACCGACTGGCCGGCGCGCTACGTGCGCTTCGTCGGCCATCTGAATTCGGTGAACGATTTCAACAGCCTCACGGAAACCGTGATTCATTATTCCGTCCCGGCGGACACGGACAACGACGGGCTGCCGGACTTCTGGGAGAATTTTTATTTCGGCAACCTGGCCAACACACCTGCCGGCGACCCGGACGGCGATTCGCAGTCGAACGCGTTTGAGTTTTTACGCGGCACGGACCCGGCGGTATTCAATGTCTCCGGTGATTCGGACGGCGACGGGTTGCCCGACTCGTGGGAGTTGGCCAACTTCGGCAATTTAAACCAGACCGGCACCGGCGATCCCGACCGCGACGGTTTCAGCAATCTTGTCGAGTATCAAAACGGTTGCGACCCGAACAACGCAAACTCGGTCCCCGGCGACACCGATGGAGATTCGCTGCCGGACGTTTGGGAGACGGCAAATCTCGGCGGCCTGGCTTACGGCGCTTACGACGACCCGGATGGCGACGGCTACAGCAACGTGGCTGAAATGGCGGCTGGCACCGACCCGTTGGTCGCCGGCTCGCATCCAAAGTGGGTTTCGCCGCGGGTCGCGTTGCTGGGCGATTCCGTATTGGCGACCGATGCGTGTCTCATGCCCAGCAGCGGGCCCTATGGTCGCGCTATCAACGGAATCTCGTTTCAAACGCGGATTCTGTTGAAGTTTGGCGGCTATGAATACACCGCGTGGTATGACAACGTGAGCGGCGCACAAACCGTCTGGCTCGGCCGGCGCCCCGCTACCAATACGGTCGTGGGCGCGTGGGAGAAATTTAACACCGGCTCGACGTTCGTGAACGGCAAGGGCAGTTGGGATGCACACAATGTCATTTCGCTGGGTATTTCGCCGTTGGACGGCACGCTGCATTTCGCGTGGGACATGCACGGTAACACACTGCGTTACCGCCATTCCGTCGTCGGCCTTTGCACCACGAACCTAGCGGCGTGGGGGAATGCCGGGATGTTGTTTGGCGAGCAGAACTGGCTGGTCGCTTCCGGGGCGTCCATCGGCAACGTGACGTATCCGATGTTCCTCAACACGCCGTCCGGCGCATTGATGTTCGAGTATCGCATCGGCAGCACGTCGGCGGGCGACCATTGGCTGAATACCTACCAGCCCGCCACGACCAACTGGAGCGCCGGCTTCAAATTTTCCGCGAAGGAGGGAACTTACACCGGCGTGCTGGCGAGCGGTTCGACGGGTTCGTCAACGTCGCGCAATGCCTACGAGAATAATTTCGACTTCGCGCCGGACGGGACGTTGCATCACACCTGGACGTATCGCGAGGCCGCCGACGCCGCGAACCACGATATCTGCTACGCCTACAGCACGAACAACGGCGCGACGTGGTGCAACAACGCCGGCACGGTCATTGCCGATACCAACACCGCCACCTACATCAACGTGAATTCGCCGGGCATCATCATAAAAGTGCTCGACAGCCGCCAGCGGCTCATCAACCAGCAAGCGCAATGCGTGGACAACGACGGGCGCGTCCACGTCCTCATGTTGCATCGCCGCGCCGAGGCGGATGCGGCCTGGGCTTCCGGCGACTCGACATTCTCCGTGGTGGACACCGCGTATTATCATTACTTCCGCGATCCGGCCACCGGGACATGGTCACAACGTCGCCTGCCTTATTTGACCTATCCGGTTGGTTCGCGACCGAAGCTTGGGTTTGATGCGCAGGGGAATGTTTATGCCGTTTATCTCTCGTATGCGTCGGCGACCACCGACGTGGTTCCCGGCTACACGAACGGCAAACTCGTCATCGCCAGCGCCTCCAAGGCGTCGCAATACACCGACTGGCAGGTGGTCTATGCGCTGACCAACGATTTAAACGGCGAGCCGCTGATTGATCAGGCGCGGTTACTGGCGGATAACATCCTCTCGGTTTTCATCCAGGAAAATTCCACGACTACCACGGTCGTCGGCACGCCTTTGCATGTTTTTGATTTCGCCGTGAACGTGGCCTCGCCGGATGCGCTGGCGCTGAATTTTGCGGGACCGGATTCGCTGGTCGTGTTCAATGCGGCGGCGGGACACACGTATCAGTTGCAAGCAACCCCGACGTTGTCGCCGGCTGACTGGACGAACGCCAGCCCGGTGACGCCGGGTGTAAACGGCCTGCTGGCGCTGCCGGATGCCAACGGCCGCAGCGCGGGCCAGCGGTTTTACCGCGTGGTCACCGACCCATGACCGATATGAATCGTGATCAAAGCCAACCGGGGTTGTTGTCATCATCCCTCAAACGAGGGGGAGGCGGAGCCGGCTTGTCTGGCTATATTTCCTGCTTGAAGCCTATCTTGAACGCCAGTCTCGCTGCCCGGCCTAATTCCATCTTTACCGATTCGCGCAATGGCTGCTTCAATTGGCCCGTGATACCTTTAATCATTCCATGAAGTTAAAAGCCATTTTCTGTGCGGTTGTAATGCTGGCGGCTGTGGCCGCGTCGGCACAGACGCTCCTCATCACCAACGGCGTCCAGACGTATCCCGGCTTGACGAACACGACGGTGACGATGACGGGACGCAGCGAGTTGCGCATCACCGGCACCAACAATCCGCTTTCCGGCAACACCATCAATCTCAATTCCGCCGACGCCTGGCTCATCGTGGCGAACCTCCGCCCTTCCGTCGTCTCCGCCAGCTACCTTTCGCAGGTGAAAGTGAACGGCGCGTCCGCTGTCGCGGGCAGCAATTGCCGGCTGGATCAATATGCGATGGGCACGGTGATTATTCCGCAGGCGCCCGGCTACCTGCCGTTGCAGGTGTTTAGCGGCCCCAATTTTCTCGGCGCCACGGCGTCCTACGGCAATTACACCTATTACACGAACACGCTGTTGGGGGCGATGCGTTGGAACATCAGCTCGTTCAAATTGAAGCGCGGCTATGCGGCGACCTTTGCGCAGAACGCCGATGGCACGGGGGCCAGCAAGGTTTATGTCGCGCAGAATGGCGATCTGGAAGTGAGTTTTTTGCCGGCGAATCTGGATGACCGGGTCAATTTCGTGCGCGTGATCCCGTGGCGCTGGACCGCCAAAAAAGGCTGGGGCGGATCAACGACCACCGACTCGGCTTTGGTGAATCCACTGTGGAATTATGATTGGAACAACGGGGCCACCTCCACGCTCGATACGGAATATATTCCGATGAAATGGGGCGGTTTCACGACGTGGGATCCGTATTCCAACATCAATGGCAAACAAAAATCCACCGGCGTGCTGGCCTACAACGAGCCGGACTCCACCGCCCAGGCGAATGTCAGCGTGTCGGATGCCATCGCGCTTTGGCCCTACCTGATGCAGTCCGGGCTGCGGATCGGCGCCCCGGCGGTTTCGGATTCCGGCGTGACGGGGCAGGGACTTGATTGGTTGTATAGCTTCATGACCCAGGCCGATGCGCTGGGCTACCGCGTGGATTATGTGCCGGTGCATTTTTACAAGTGCGGCTGGAGCGCGTCGCAGTTATACAATTATCTGCTCGGCATCTATCAGCAGACGGGCCGGCCCGTCTGGCTGACGGAATTCAACTACGGCGCAGACTGGTGCAGCGATAATTCCACGCTCACGCAGGCGCAGGAAGCGACGCAGATCGGGCAATACATTGACACGCTGGAAAGCGCACCCTTTGTCGAGCGCTACGCGATTTACCAGTGGTTCCCCACGAACCGCGCCATGGTGGTGAACGGCGCGTTGACGCCGGCAGGCGTGGTCTATCGCGATAAACAGTCCAATCTGGCCTACACCCAAACGCTGCCCGCCGGTGGCAGCCGTAGCATCGCGCAATTTTTATTCGAGACCAACACGCTCGACAGTTCCGGCTACGGTAACAACGCTTTTGCCGTGGGCGCTCCTGGTTACGCCGCCGGTCACAGCGGCCAGGCGGTCACGCTCGACGGCGCGAACACGTATCTCCAGCTCCCGCCGAACGTGGCGAACAGCGCCAGCTTCACGTTCGCCGCGTGGGTGAATTGGAATGGCGGCGCGAGCTGGCAGCGCATTTTTGATTTCGGCGATGACACGTCGCATTACCTGTTCCTCTCGCCCAGTTCAGGCAGCGGCACGTTGCGCTTTGCCATCAAGAACGGCGGCGCGGAGCAGATTGTGGAAACCACCGTCATGCCCGTCGGCCAATGGCAGCATGTCGCCGTCACCCTGATCGGCAACAGCGCCAAACTTTACACCAATGGCGTTTTGGCCGCTTCATCCAGCGTCATCACGAATGCCCCGTCGAATTTTAATCCCAACCTGAATTATCTCGGCAAAAGCCAGTTTCCCGACCCGCTGTTCAGCGGCAGTCTGGATGACGTGCAGATCGCCGATTACGCCATGACCGCGGCGCAGATCGCGGCGCTGACGACCAACACGCCGCCGCAGTTCACGACGAATATTTTGTCCGGCGGCACGGCTCCGATGGAAACAGCTTTTGCCGGGAGCATCGCCGGCACGGCAACGGATGTGGATCCGGGCGACACGTTGACTTACAGCAAAGCCGCCGGCCTGGCGTGGTTGAATGTGGCGGCGAATGGAACACTTTCCGGCACGCCGGGGCCGACGGATGGCGGCACGAATAATTTCACCGTGCGCGTCACCGATGCGGCGGGAGCCAGTGCGTTCGCCATGCTGACCATCATCACGCCGTTTACGAAAGGCAACAGCACGTGGTATGTGGATGGCAGCGGCAACTGGAGTGACACCACCAAGTGGACGCGCGCCTGCGTGGCCAACGGCGCGGGGTTGACGGCGTATTTCAACATGCTCGACATCACCGCCGACCGCACCGTCACGCTCGATTCCTCGCGCAGTTTGGGCGGATTGAGCTTCGGAGATTATTCCGGCTCGCAGGCTTGGAACGTGGCCAGCAGCGGCGGCAGCGTGCTGACGCTGGATTCCGGCTCGGCCGCGTCGCCCGCTATCGTGGTTGGAACCACGCCCACTCTGGCTTCCGCAAACACCGCGACGATTTCCGCGCCGCTGGCTGGCACCAACGGTTTCACCAAGAGCGGCTGGGGCACGTTGATTTTGAGCGGTGCCAATCCGCTTTCCGGCACCCTCAATGTGGACACGAGCAGCACCACCGCCAGCGAAGGTCCGGTGCGGATTGCCGCGAGCAGCGCGGGCGTCAATCTCACGGCCATTAACATCCGCAACAACAATGGCGGCAGTTCCACCCTGCAGCTGGCGGGTGGGGCGGTGGTGCCTGCGGCCGTGACCCTGAGCGGTCGCAACACCGATGTCGCGGCCATCGAAAACATTTCCGGCAGCAACAATCTTTCGGGCAGCGTGTCGGTCAACGTCGGCGGCGGTAATTATATTTTCCAATCGGATGCCGGCACGTTGAATTTCGGCGGCGTGGTTTCCTCCGGCGTCGGCGGCACGCGGAATTTCACCTTTCAGGGCGCGGGCGATCATTATGTTTCCGGCTCCATCCAAAACGGCAGCGCCGCCACGGTCAACGTGCTGAAACAGGATGCCGGCACGCTGACTTTCGCCGGCGCCAACGCTTTCACCGGCGCCGTGAATGTCGGCGGCGGCGCGGTGAAGCTTAATTACAGCCGCGCGCTGGAAAATAATCTCGTGAATCTCGCCTGCGCCGGCAGCAACGCGCTCAAGTTCGGGCCGGTCACCGGCGCGAGCCTCGGCGGGCTGACGGGCATCAATGACGTCTGGCTGGCGAATGCCAGCCTCGCCGCCGTCATGCTCACCAACGCCGGCAATGCGAACACGGAATACGCCGGTTCGCTCAAGGGCACGGGCGGATTGGTCAAGTCCGGTGCCGGCACTTTGACGTTGAGCGCGACGAATGCTTACACCGGCGCGACCATTGTTTCGGCGGGCACGTTGCGTTTGAATTCCACGACGAATAATTTCATGGCTGCGTTGCAGCCGGTATTGTGGATGAGCTTTGATCAAGCCGGCAACGGCGTGGTCACCAACCAGGGCACGGGCGGCTGGGCCATGAACGGCACGTTGATCGGCAGCGGCGCCTACATCACCAACGCGGGTCGCTTCGGCAGCGCGCTTTACGTCAACGGCACCGGTGGCGCGACGGCGGCGAACATCGTGCAGATTTCCAGCAAGATAGTGGATACGTCCGCCAGCGCCAGTTGGACGGTCGGTTATTGGGTTAAAACCACCACGGCCGGCGCGGTCGTTATGTATCAAGGTGACGGCGGCTGGTCGAGTTCCGGTCAGACGACGTATTTGCTGAATGCGAATTCGGGCAGCACCGCCGGGACGAAGGCCGGCGCGGTTCGCTGGGCTGGTGGTTTCTTGACTGGCACCACGGCGCTCAACGACGGCAACTGGCATTTCATCGCGCTCGTGGACAGCGTCGGAACAGAAACAATTTATGTGGATGGCAATGTGGATGCGGTCATCTCCAGCATGAGTGGCGCGCTTGCCGCCGGAGCGAACCAAACGTGGATCGGCGGTTCGCCGGATACGGATGCCGGCGCGGTGAAAATGACGGGGATGATTGATGAAGTGTGCCTGTTCAGCCGCGCGCTGTCGGTGGCGGAAATTCGCGGGCTCTATACGAATGCACCCACCACTGGCAAACTGCCGGCCGCCTCTGCGGTCAGCATTTCTTCCGGGGCAGTTTTGGATTTGAACGGATACTCGCAGACGGTCGCGATGCTCGGAGATGGTTCCGGTGCCGGCCTGGTGACCAACAGCGGCGCGGCTCCCGTGACGCTCACCCTCGGTGGCGTGGCCGCGTCCAGAACGTTCAGCGGCGTCATTGCCGACACGACGGCGGCCAACGCCGTCAGCCTCGTGAAAAACGGCGCGGCCACGGAAACGCTTTCAGGCAATAATTATTTTCGCGGCACCACGACGGTGAACGCCGGCGGATTGCTGGTGAACGGTCGCCTCGGCACCAATTCGGTCACGCTGGCGGGCGGCACGCTCGGCGGCACCGGCGTCATTCCCGGCGCGCTACTTGTGTCCGGCGGCACGCTCGCGCCGGGCAGCGGCGGGATCGGTATTTTGGTTTGCAGCAATAACGTCACGCTGCAAGGCGGCAGCACGACGGCGATGGAACTGGATAAATTATCCGGCACCAACGACCAGTTGCGCGTCAGCGGCACGCTGAATTACAACGGCGTTTTGTCGGTGACGAGTTTGTCCGGCTCGCTGGCGGGCGGTGACACTTTCAAATTATTCAGCGCGGGCAGTTCGACGGGAAATTTCACGTCCCTCGCCGGTTCGCCGGGCGCGGGGCTGGATTGGAAATTCAATCCCGCGAACGGCGTGCTCACGGTGTATTCCACCGTGCCCATTAGCCTGGGCAGCAGCATTGCCGGCAACACGCTGCAAATTTCCTGGCCGGCCGACCATCTCGGCTGGACGTTGCAGGCGCAGACGAATGACCTGAATGCCGGCTTGGGCACGAACTGGTTTCCCATTGACGGTTCCACCACGAACACGCAATTTCTCGCCCCGCTGGATGCGGGTAATCCATCCGTATTTTACCGTTTAATTTATCAATGAAATTAAAACTTCTCCACGCGCTGCTCCTGTCGGCCATTCTCGCTTTTGATTTTTCCGCCGTCGCCCAGTCGCTGGAGTCGGGCTGGCAGAATCCGCCGAATCAAGCGAAGCTGCGCGCCTACTGGTGGTGGCTCAACGGCAATGTCACCAAGGCTTCCATCACGCGCGATCTGGAGCAGATGCAGGCGAAGGGTTTCGGCGGCGCGCTGTTGTGCGATGCCAACGGCGCCTCGCAGGACGGCAACGCGAACGTGCCGCATGGCCCGACATTCTTTACGCCGGAATGGCGCGAGCTTTACAAGCACACGTTGCGTGAAGCCAGCCGTCTCGGCCTGGAAATCAGCCTGAACATCCAAAGCGGCTGGAATCTCGGCGGTCCGCCGGTGACGCCGGAGGATGCCGCCAAAAAATATATCTGGTCGGAAACGAAAATTTCCGGCGGCACCAACCTTGCAATCCAATTGCCCGCGCCCAAGGCTCGCGAAAATTTTTATCGGGACTCGTTCGTCGTGGCCTATCGCCTCAAAAATTCCCCGCCCGCCGCGCCGTTGAAAAACTGGAAGCAGAAGGCGTTGCAGGAATCGCTCAAGCCGTTCTCCGCGCCGGACTCATCGCCGCTGTTCGCGGAATCTCCGTCAACGCCCGGCGAGCAGGATGCCAACGCGGCGGATGTGGTGGATTTGACGGCCAAACTGGGTGCCGACGGCATTTTGAAATGGGCCGCACCGCCGGGCAACTGGCAGATTCTCCGCTTCGGCTACACCATCGGCGATCACGCCTACGTTTCCACTTGTAGCGACGGCTGGAACGGCTACGCGATTGACGTTTACAGCGCGACGGCATTTCAGCATTACTGGGATAAAATCGTCGAGCCGCTCATCGCCGATGCCGGGCCGCTCGCGGGCAAAACGTTGAAGTATCTGCACACGGACAGTTGGGAAGTGGAGCTGGCCAATTGGACGCCGACACTGCGCGCGGAATTTCTGAAACGCAACGGCTACGACCTGACGCCGTGGCTGCCGGTGCTCGCCGGTCGCATCGTGGATTCCCGCGAGGCGAGCGACCGTTTTCTGTTCGACTATCGCAAGACGCTCGGCGATCTGGCGATTGACGGGCATTACCGGTTGTTCCGCGACAACGCGCACAAGCACGGCCTGCTCACCCATCCCGAGGCCGGCGGGCCGCACGCGGTGCCGATTGACGCGCAACGCTGTCTCGGCTGGGACGACGCGCCGATGAGCGAGTTCTGGGCGTGGTCGTGGACGCATCGTATCGGCGACGACAACCGCTTCTTCGTGAAGCAGCCTGCCAGCGCCGCGCACACTTACGGACACAAATTTGTTCTCGCCGAAGGCTTCACCACCATCGGACCACACTGGCAGGAAAAACTGTGGGACAATCTCAAACCTGCGTTTGACAAGGCGCTCTGCGAAGGCCTGAACGTCCTCGTCTGGCACGCGTTCGTCTGTTCGCCGGAGAGCGAAGGCCTTCCCGGCCAGCAATACTTCGCCGGCACGCATCTGAACCCGAACGTGACGTGGTGGGACAAATCCGCGCCGTTCTTCAGTTACATTGACCGCTGCCAATGGATGCTGCAACAAGGCCACTTCGCCGCCGATGTGCTGTATTATTACGGCGATCACGTCCCGAATTTCACCCAGCACAAACGCACCGATCCGGCGGATTGTCTGCCCGGCTACGATTATGATGTGATCACGGAAGAGGCGTTGATCGAACGCGCCTCGGTGAAGGATGGGAAAATCTTTCTGCCCGACGGCATCAACTATCGTGTCCTCGTGCTGCCGGATCGTGATGTGATTTCGTTGCCGGTGCTGAAGAAAATTAAGGAGCTTGTCACCGCCGGGGCCACCGTCATCGGCCCGAAACCGGCGCACGGCGAAACGCTGGGCAATGAAGTTTCCACCGACGCCGAGATTACGAAGCTGGCGGATGAACTGTGGGGCGGCAAAGTCGGCAAAGGCCGCGTCATCGCCGGCAAGACTGCGCGCGAGGTTCTGCTCGCCGACGGTGTTCAACCGGACTGTGAATTCATGCCGGCCAACGGCGCTTTCGACTACATCCATCGCACGGATGGCGGCGCCGAGATTTATTTCGTCTGCAATCGCACGAATTTTGCAGCGAACGCCACGGTCGCGTTCCGCGTGGTCGGCAAGGCGCCGGAACTTTGGAACCCGGTGACGGGTGAACATAAATTTGCCGCCGGCTACGAAGAAAATGGCGGATGCACTTATGTTCCGCTGGACTTCGCGCCATGCGGTTCGTGGTTCGTTGTCTTCCGCGCTTTGGTTCCAAAACATCTAACCACGGCTCACAACAACCATCTGAACTTAAAAACAGTTCAGGAGATTTCCGGCGCCTGGGCGGTGCATTTCGATCCCAAGTGGGGCGGGCCGGAAACGGCGCAATTCGATTCGCTCGTGAGCTGGCCGACGCGTCCGGAGCCGGGCATCAAGTTTTATTCCGGCACCGCCGTTTACGAGAAGACGTTCAGCCTGTCGCCCCAAACCCTAGACGCCAGACCCCAGACACTTTATTTGGATTTGGGAAACGTTCGCGAACTCGCCGAGGTGAAAGTGAACGGCCAATCCTGCGGCATCGTCTGGTGTCCGCCGTGGCGCGTGAACGTGACGGACGCGGTGAAGCCCGGCGAAAACAAACTTCAAGTCGAGGTCGTGAACTTCTGGCCGAACCGCATCATCGGCGACGCCAGCTTGCCCGAGGCGCAGCGCCTGACGCGCACGAACATCCGCAAGCTCACGGCTAAAACGCCATTGGAAGAAGCGGGTTTGCTCGGTCCGGTGCGGTTGCTGGAGACAACTCCGGCGAAGTGAACGATCACCAGTCGCATTCATTTTCACCGCAAACCCCGCGAAATACGCGGAACGGAATTTCCTTTTGCGGATGTCGTGTTGTTCACGGCTTGCGGACCCGTATTCATCCGCGGTCATCCGGGTTTGGAATGTTTTCCGTGGCCGGTTCGGCGGCTGGCTCCGCCCGGTATTCCAGAATATCCCCCGGCTGACAGCCGAGGTGTTTGCAGATGGCTTCCAGCGTGGAGAAGCGGATGGCCTTGGCCTTGCCCGTCTTGAGCACGGAAAGATTTTGCGGCGTGATATCCACGCCATCGGCCAGGTCGTTCAGGCGCATTTTGCGCTGGGCGAGGACGACGTCGAGATTGACGATGATGGGCATGAGTTAATTGGGGGAAACATTCAACAACCAACATTCAATATCGAACATCCAATGCCGCCTTCTACACGCCTCATTGAAGGTTGGGCGTTGAAGGTTGAATGTTCGATGTTTCATTTGAACAATTAAACCGTCAGTTCCTGTTCCGCCTGCAATTTGCAGCCCTCATCCATGATGTGCGAAATCAGGATGCCGAACAATCCGCCCACCACCCACGGCGAACCCAGCAGATTCAACAGCACCAGCGGAAACACCAGTCCGCCCGCCGCCACCGTCACGGCAATCACGCCCAGCAAACCCTTGCTGAATGCCAGATACGCCAGCCAGCGGAACAGCCGGACATTTGCGTGCGAAAAAAAGATGCCCGCCTCGTAAAGATTCAGTAGCCGGTAAAACGCCACCGCGCCCAGCAGATAAATCGCCGTGGAAACGGCCGCCACCACTTTTCCCGCCGGCGTCAACGCGGTGAAGGTGATGGCCGAATCCCGGGCCGTCAACCCCGGCCCCGCCACCACCGCCGAGACGGCCAGCACGGCCAGCGGCAGCACTACGAGATACGTGATCAGCAGCACTTTTAAGATCTGACTGAGCGTCTGGACCCGCCGGAAACCGGGGGGAATTTTGAGAGCATTCGCCGTCGCGTTCATATTATGAAAAGTATTTTTGGTTAAACCGTCAGTTCCTGTTCCTCTTGAATTTTGCGGCCCTCGTCCATGATCCAGGCGGCAAGGACTACCGAAGCGCCTACGAACAAGGGGCCAAAATCAATCCCGGTGCCGAAGTCGAAGGAAAAAAATCCCATCCGGAACAAACGAGTCTCCGAACGTGTCTCCGTCATCACTTTCACACCGGCGGGAGGATTATGGACCACGAAGTCAGGGCGTGGGGTAAATCGCAGAGCGAGCAACGCCATCCAACCGATGATGCAAACCATTCCCAAAACCTTGATGCAGCGAATGGTTTCGGCGGCGAAAATCTGGCCGCGTTCATAAAGCCGGAATAGTTGGGCCAGCTTCCAGAACCAGTAAAACAGCAGCGGTTCGGTAATAAACATCAACACCCCACGAACCGTGATAGTAAATCTACCCGAAGACCAACGCGGAAGGAAAAGCAGCCAAAAACCTGCGTTGAACACCAAGTTGGCCAGCACGAAGTAGCGGAAAATCCGGCTGACCTTTTGAATCCGCTTTAGTCGTGAATTGGTGGTCGTGGGAGCAATGACAGTCGCATTCATAAATTTGAAAAGTGTTTTTGGTTAAACCGTCAGTTCCTGTTCCTCCTGAATCTTCCGGCCTTCGTCCATGATCCAGGAAACGAAAATGATCAGCAGCCCGATCAAAATCGGCACCGTGCTCAAATTCATATCGCGCAAGGTTGACTGCATTTGATCGTCGAACGCCCAGTTGATGATGAGAAAATAGCCGAGCGACCGGATGTGGAGGACGGCGCGCGCGGTGAAGAGTTGTCCCTTGCGGTAAAGTCCAAAGAGCGAGAACACCACCCCATAAGCGACAAACCAAAAAAACATTTTCCCCAGCCACAGCCAGAAAATCTCCCCTGGCATGTCTGCCGCCGCCGTGTAGATATGACTTTGCGAGATGACAATGCGCACCTTGGACTCGGAGAACATCGGCCAGCCCATGAAAAATGCCAGGAGCGTGTAGGCCATGCCCACAAAACAAATGACCATCAATAACTGAATCCACCAACTAGCTCTGGCAATCCGTTCCAACCGCGCCGCCCGCGCCACCGCATCCGTCCCCATCGCCCGACGGGATAAACGCCCAAATGAAAAGTGAATGACCAAAAGGAAGAGGAGAACGGAAATGATCATGCCCCCGACCCTAAATCATTAACCTATCAAGTCAATAACTTTTTATTGATAAACAATAAATAGTTGCCGTTTTAATCAGCGAAAGGTCGTTCAAATTCCTTGAAGTGGCTTCCGCTCAAGCGGAAGGCCGCTCAAAATCCTTGAGGCCACTTCCGCCGCCGCCGGGGCCATGAGGTGAATTCCTATGCCGCCCTATCCGTTAACGGAGAGGACATCGTTTCAGCCGGGCGAGGCGGCATGGGGAAAGGTTCAGCGCCCGGCTGATTTTCCCAAAAACGCCGTGGGCGACGGTGGGAATGTCCTCATCGCCCAAAATATTTTTTGATGGTAGGGACAGTGCGCCGCCGGCAGTCCGTCCCTACCAAACCCGGCTCGACAACCGGAAACGGCGGACTTAAGGTGGCCAGCGGGAAAAGAATGGGGCGGCAGAAATTCAAAATAAAATCCTGCTATACGGCATGAGTGACTCGAAGCTGTTTTTGCTGATTGGTGCATTCATTTGCGGTTTGATTGGCATTTACATTGCCGTGATGACAGCAATTGGTGTTGTCACGCAACCGATCCGATCATCTCACGATTTGTTTATCGCTGGATATTTTGTCGTTTACACATTGTTGGCTTTTGTGCCCTTTTATGTTTTTGTTTATCCAAGATTCAAGACATCTCGAAAGTCAGTATTTGTTGGCGCTACCGTCATTGAGATTTTGGTATTGGCTTTTTTTATAGCGTTATGCATTCCGCGTATTTGATGCTGTTTAGTTTTACATTTGAAGTGCGACAAAAGAGTTAATTGTAAGCTTCGTTCTCTTTGCTCTCCCTTTTCTGCCGTGGCAAATTTCTGAAAGCCCATTACCTTGTCTGCCATTATGACCGATCCGCGTTTTCTTCACGGGCCTTTTCCGCATCCTTGCGTTGGCCACCGGTCCGGCCTATGCTGAAAACGTCGTGAAACAACCGTCCATCAACGTCGAGGAAAAGATTGATCGCTGTGTCGGCCGGCGCACCCGGCGGCCGGATGCGCTTTCCACCGCGACCAGCAACAAGGCCAATTCCATTGCGTGGCGGAAGGCGTTCGGCGGTCTGCGTATCCCGCGCGGTGTATATCGTTTCAAAACCCACGAGGAAGCGGATCAATGGTTATGGCAGATGATCGCCCGCCCGAAGAATTAGCATCCCGCGAGCCGACGGTGGAGGATTTGCGGGACTTGTGCCGCGAACTCAACCAGCGCGGCGCAAAGTATCTGGTGATCGGCGGATTCGCCATGCGCGCGGCCAACTACAACCGCACGACGATGGATGTGGATCTGATGGTGGCTGCGGATTTGGAAAACGAGGCCAAGGTTTTTTCCGCACTGGCGACGTTGCCGGACAAGGCTGCGCTCGAACTTCAGCCGGGTGAACTTCAAAAGCATAATGTCATCCGCATCGGTGACGAAATTTTAGTGGACTTGCTGCGGTCGGCGGGCGGAATTGATTATGCAGAGGCGTCCAAGCATGTGGTGGTGAGGGAAGTGGACGGCGTGCCGATTCCGTTTGCGTCGCCGCAGTTACTCTGGCGGATGAAAGCGGTCACGCATCGGGAAAAGGACACCGATGATCTGCTGTTTCTTCGTGAATGGTTCGCCGAACGCGGGGAACAGCCGCCACAGGTTTGAAACTTTCGCTTTCCGGCAAGCTGCTTTATTCTTCTGAAAAATTATGACCGATCCGCGTTACACCAAACTGGCCAAGTTACTCGTGAATTATTCCACCGCGCTCAAAAAGGGCGACCGCATCCTGCTGGACATGATGGATGTGCCGGATGAATTCACCGTGGAGCTGATCCGCGCCGTGCGCGCGGCGGGCGCCACGCCGTTCGTCGAGACGCGCCACACGCGCGTTGGCCGGGAGATGTTGCTCGGCATCACGGAGGCGCAGGCGGCGGATGTGCGGGAACTGGAGATGGCGCGCATGAAAAAGATGCAGGCCTACGTGGCCGTCCGCGGCAGCGCCAACGCCACGGAAAATGCAGATGTGCCGAGCGGCTTGATGCAGATGTATTCCAAGGTCATCCGCCCCGTGCTGGATTATCGCGTGAACAAAACGCGTTGGGTGGTGTTGCGCTGGCCGTCGCCGAGCATGGCGCAGGCGGCGGGCATGAGCACGGAGGCGTTCGAGAATCTCTATTTCGATGTCTGCACGATGGATTATGCGAAGATGGCGAAGGCGATGATCCCGCTGGAGAAATTGATGAAGCGCACGGACCGCGTGCATATCAAAGGCCCCGGCACGGACCTGACCTTCAGCATCAAAGGCATCGGCGCGAAGAAGTGCGAAGGCACCCGGAACATTCCCGACGGCGAAGTTTTTTCCTGTCCGACGAAGACCTCGGCGAACGGCGTGATCCAGTTCAACACGCCCACGCTGTATTCCGGCTCGAAGTTCGAGAACGTGCGGCTGGAGTTGAACGACGGCAAGGTGGTGAGCGCCTCGGCCAATAATTCAAAGCGCTTGAACGAAATTCTCGACACGGATGCCGGCGCGCGGTTCATCGGTGAATTCGCGATCGGCTTCAATCCGCACATCCAAAATCCGATGTGCGACATCTTGTTCGATGAAAAGATCGCGGGTTCGCTGCACTTTACGCCGGGTCAGGCTTACGAGGATTGCGGCAACGGCAATAAGAGCGCGATCCACTGGGACATGGTGCTGATCCAACGCCCGGAATGGGGCGGCGGCGAAATCTGGTTCGACGGCAAACTCATCCGCAAGGACGGCTTATTCGTGCTGCCGGAGTTGAAGGCGCTGAATCCGAAGAATCTGAAATAAGTCGCGCTTGACGTGGCAGAGCGACAGGCACAAGCTCAGAGCATGAAAATTGTGGTGCTCCGGGCTTTTTCATTCTTCGCGTTGGCTGTGTTCGCAGATGCTTCCACCGTCTTGGCTGCCGATACAAATCCGTCGCCGCGTCTGACGGTGGAACTGCGCGATGGCTCACGCGTGGTGGGAACGAGTGTGGAGAAGGATCTCAAGTTCCATTCCGCATTGCTGGGTGATTTAAAGTTGGCGGTGAAGGATATTCGCCTGATGGATTGCGTGAAAACAAACTTCGCCAAACTGACCAGCGCTGGCGGAGACGAACTGATGGTGTCTTTGCTAGATTCCCCGCTCATAGTCAAAACCGGTTTTGGCAGGGTCGAGCTGGTAGCCGAGTCCATCCGTAAAATCACGGTGACGGTGGCGAGAACCGCCAGTGCTCATCCAACAGGATTAGTGGCACTATGGTCGGGTGAAAATGATGGCAACGACTCAATCGGCCACAACAACTTGGAACTTACGGAGGTTTCCTTTGCGGATGGGCAGGTAGGCCGCGCATTTATGATGAATGGTTTTGGCTCATGCATGAGGCTGTCAGACAGGGTAGTATTCAATCCGGGGGACGGCGACGGTCTGACCATCAGTGCCTGGATTAAACCGAGTGATGTAGCCGGTTTCCACCCGATTTTGGAATGGAATCCGAGCGATAAATTACCAGGCGTCATTGGCGTGCAGTTTTGGATCGGCAATGTGCCTGGTTCGCAGGGCGTGTTGGCAGCGCATTTCGTCGGAACGGACCGCCAACCTCACAGCATTATTTCACCGCCGGGCACCGTGGTGGCGGGGCGGTTCCAGCATGTCGCCGCGACGTATGACAAGGCCACGGGGGGCGGCATGCTCTATTTGAACGGCATGGTGGTGGCGCGGGCGCTGTGGAACAAATTCACACCGCTGACAACGGGCGATTTCTGGATCAGTCGCCGGCCCACCGATCATCCAGGTGACTGGACTTACAACACATTTTTCTCCGGCCTGCTGGATGAGATTTCAATTTACAATCGCGCCTTGTCCGCCGAGGAGATTGCGGATCTGGTCACGGAGGAAAACCACGGCGAACCGTTGTCGCCAAACCGAACCGGGTCGTTGATGCCGCGTAATGGGATTAGTCGCGACGGATTTAATGAATAAAAAACGGGCAACGTTTGTGGCGTCGCCCGTGCTGTTTCAAAAATGGATTAGAGCGTGTCTTTGAGAATCGTCAGGAACTGTTTCATCGCCGGCGAGAGCACCTTGTTCTTTTTGTAAATGGCGGCGAGCGGACGGTAGAATTCCCCATCCTCAATCTGCACGGCGGCGAGGGTGTTCTTGTTGATTTCCTGCGTGACGGTGCCGATGGGCACGATCGAGATGCCGGCGTCAATTTCCACCGCGCGTTTCACGGTTTCGACGTTGTCAAATTCCATGACGTGTTTCACTTCGACGCCGTGTTCGCGCAGGATTTTGTCGAGCGCCTTGCGGGTGGGGATGTCGGGTTCGAAGCCGATTACCTTCTGGCCGGCGAGCGCCTTGAGCTTGATGCTTTTCTGCTTGGCGAACGGATGTTGCGGATGGCAGATGAAGACGAGCGGTTCCTTGCGCAGCGAAACGATCTCCAGCTTGGAATCCTTCGTCGGATAGGCGACGAGGCCTAGGTCCACCACGTTGCTGAACACGTCTTCGTAAACCTGGTTCGCGCGGCGATACTCGACGTGAATGTTCACGGTCGGATAGCTCTTCATGAACTTCTTGATATACGGCGGCAAATCGTGCAGGCCGATGGAATAAATCGTCGCCACGCGGATAGTGCCGGAGATGATGTCCTTCAACTCCTGCAATTTGCTGTGGAGCGATTCGTAAGTCTGGATGATCTGCTTGCTATAATCGTAGAGCACCTGACCTTCGCGCGTGAGGCGGAATTTCTTTTTGCTGCGTTCGATGAGCAGGGATTTGAAGGTGCGTTCCAATGAGCTGATCTGCTGGCTGACGGCAGACTGGGTGACGCTGTTGATTTGCGCGGCTTTGGTGAAACTCTCGGTCTCGGCCAAATCACAGAAGACTTTCAAACTTTCGATTTGCATAAGATGAATTAAACAGAACTTGGAGCATCAGTCAACTGCCCTTGATTGTTCCAGGGCCGACTTCACCTTCAATAACAGCTCGGTGCTTGTGAACGGCTTTTGCAAATAACCGGTGCCGATCTTTTTGTCCTCCGCCATCACGTAACCGCTGGTGGGCATCACGGGCAGATGCGGATCCAACTGGCGGATCTTCTCGGCGAGTTCACGGCCACCCATGCCTGGCATGACTAGATCGGTGATGACCAGATCCACTTTGGATTCAGGCTGGGCCAACAAGGTCAAAGCCTTTTGCCCGCTATTCGCCGTCAACACCTTGTAACCGAAATCGGATAAAATCGTTTCCGCCATGGTCAACACCAGGCCCTCGTCATCCACCATCAGGATCGTGCCGGTGCCGCGCAGTTCCTTGCTGTCACCGGTGGTTTGCTGGATCAAAGTTTTTTCCGCCGGCAGATAAACCCGGGCCGAGGTGCCCACGCCCGGCGTGCTGGAAATCGCCACGCCGCCGCCATGGTTGGTGATGATGCCGTAAATCAACGCCAACCCCAGCCCGCGATGCGGTGCCTTCTTTGTCGTGAAAAACGGCTCGAAAATCCGGGGCAGCGATTCGGCGTCGATCCCTGCGCCACTGTCGGCAATCTCCACGCACACATAATCGCCCGCGGCGAGCCGCACATTCCGGTCCTGCGTCGGCTCGGTCAGTTCCACATTGCGGGTTTGCACGGAAATCTGGCCGCCGCCGGGGCCGAAGGATTCCACCGCGTTTTCAAAAACCTTTGTCAGCGCCTGTTGCACCTTCGCCTCGTCAAAGCGCGCGGTGAACAGGCCGCGCTCCAGCGCCAGCCGCCAGGTGAACTTCGCCCCGTGGGCGTTCTGGAAAAATTCCACGCAACGCCCGACCACGAGGTTCACATTGCCAGCCGGCGCGCGGCGCGTCTCTTTTTCCTGCCGGCTGAACTGTGCCAGCTCGTTCGCGATTTCCGCCGCGCGCGCCGCCGATTTTTCCACTTCCAGCAGCGAACGCCGCCAGGGGTGATCCGGCTCTGCCTTCGACAGCAGCAGCGAGGTGTGCGCCAAAATTCCGGTGAGGGCGTTGTTGAAATCCAGCGAAACGGTTCGCGCCAGTTGCACCACGCAATCCAGCTTCTGCTTCAAGGCCGTATCGCCGCCGGCTGCCGTTTTAGCCTCGGGAGTGGTTGCGGGCATCCCGCCGCCGGGCAGCAATTGCAGCGCAAAACATTTTTTCCCGTCGCTGGTGAACTGGCTGATGGCGGTCGTGAAGGCCGTGATGGCGCCGGTTGCCACGCGAAATTTCAAGGCGCTCGTGGCGGCGGGCGCTTGTTCCCAGCGCGTCAAAAAATCGGCGGATGAACCGCCATTTTCCGCCGGCCAGACGGCAGCCAGCGCGGGGGGATTGCCATTGAGCGCCGGGCCGAAGAGATTTTTTGCGACGGTATTGGTCATCAGCACGTCACCGCTGGCATTCACCAGCAAAGCCGGCCATGCCGCGTTCTCCAAACCAAATACAACGTCAGGTTTCATCAACAATTACGGACTTGAGAGGCTACGATGGATTCACCAAATATCAAGAGTCATCAATCGTTGAAGGTGAACGCCGACGGCAACAGCCCGCGCACGGTGAAGGTGCGGATTTTTTTCAGGTCGGCCGAGTCGGCGATGAACACTTTGGCCTTCGGCGCATATTCTGCCAGCAACTGTCGGCAGGCGCCACACGGCATCGGTCCGTCGTCCCAGCGCGCCACGACTGCCACCGCCACAAAATCTTTCTTGCCGTCCGTCAGTGCCTTGAACAGCGCGATGCGTTCCGCGCAACAGGTCAGACCGTAGCTGGCGCTTTCCACATTCGCGCCGCCGATGATTTCGCCGGATTTCGTGAGCAGCGCCGCGCCGACCTTGAACTTTGAATACGGCGACACCGAGCCGTCGCGGGCGTTCGCGGCGGCGGCGACCAGTTTTTGAGAATTGATTTTCATTTTCTTTCAACCGCAGAGAACACAAAGTTGAAACGCTTTGTGTTCTCTGCGGTTAATGTTTTTTGCCGTAAAGCTCCGCGAAATTTCTGATCAGCGCCGCACCGGATTTTTTGACGCGCTCCGCCGTCTCCAAAACTTCAGCGTGCGACAATTCCCCCTTGCTGATGCCTGCCGCCAGATTTGTGACACATGAAACCGCCGCCACGTTCAATCCGCACTGCCGAGCCGCGATTGCCTCCGGCACCGTGCTCATGCCCACGGCATCTGCGCCGAGCGTGGCGAACGCGCGGATTTCCGCCGGCGTCTCGTAGCTCGGCCCGCTCACCGCCAGATAGACTCCGCGTTGCAGTTTCAAGTTGCAGCTTTTTCCAACTTTGAACAAAAGCTCGCGCAATTTTTGGTCGTAAGCTTCCGTCAAATCCACAAAGCGTGGCAACCCGTTTATTGTCGGACCGCGCAACGGATTTGTCCCCATCAGATTGATGTGATCGGTCAACACCATGAAATCGCCCGCGCGGAATCCCTTGTTGATGCCGCCTGCCGCGTTTGTCAGCAACAGATCGGTGGCGCCAAACGCCGCGAGAGTCTGCACCGCGAACGTAACGCGTTGCATTTCGTGACCTTCGTAAAAATGCGCGCGACCGCTCAAGACCAGCACCGGAGTTCTGCCGAGATGGCCAAAATATAATTCACCCGCATGGCCGCTGACGGTCGGTTTGGGAAAGCCGGGAATCTTGGCGTAACTGATTTTCCTCTCCACGCGCAGTTCAGTCAGGACATGATGAAACCCGCTGCCTAGCACGATGGCGAGCTTCGGACGTAACGGCGAAACTTTTTTGAGCCACGCGGCGGCGGTTTGAGGGCTGGCGGTTTGTGAAATTTTCACGCTTTGAATTCTGCCCGAACAGTTCCGCGGGCAAAGAATTATTTCGGCATGAAGGCAGTTGGTCGGGCGAGCGTCCCCGCGAGCCGTCACGTGATCATGCCGTAGAGCATTCGCGGCTTGCGGGGACGCTCGCCCCACCAGCCTTTCAAAGCAATTTGCCGCAGTTATTTCTTGGAAACAATCGCTAGCACGTGCCGCTCGATGCGGTTGCTCGCTTCGATGAGCTGTTCGTAGCTTGTCGCGAAGCACGCGCGGCAAAAGCCGGAGCCGTTCGCGCCGAAGGCGGTGCCGGGGACCATCGCCACTTTTTCCGCCTGTAGCAAACCTACGGCGAAATCTTTTTCATTTAGCCCGGTCGCCGAGATGTCGGGAAACGCGTAGAACGAGCCGCGCGGCAGATGACATTTTAGGCCGATTTCATTGAAGCGACGCACGATGAAGTCACGCCGGCGATGATACTGGTCGCGCATCGCCTTCATGCCGTCTTCGCCATGGGTAAGCGCTTCGAGGGCGGCTTCCTGGCTGATGATGGACGCGCAGAGCATCGAGTATTGATGCACCTTCATCATCGCCTCGATAAGCGCTGAAGGACCGCAGGCGTAGCCGATGCGCCAGCCCGTCATGGCAAAGGCTTTGGAAAATCCGTGCAGAAAAATCGTGCGCTCTTTCATGCCGGGAATGCTGGCGATGCTGGTGTGAACGCCCTCAAACGTCAGCTCGGAATAAATCTCGTCGCTCAAGACGATCAAATCTTTTTCCATCGCGAACTTCGCGATGGCTTCGATCTGCGCATGGTCGCACGTGCCGCCGGTGGGGTTGCACGGCAAATTCAGCATGAGTAATTTACAGCCTGGCTCCCACGCCGCGCGCAATGCCTCGACGGTGAGCGCAAAATTATCCTTCGCGAACGTCGGCACGGGCACGGCGACGCCGTGCGCGAGCGTGATGCTCGGCGAATAGCTCACGTAGCACGGCTGGTGAAACATCACCTTGTCGCCGGGATTGATCAGCGCGCGGCAGGCGAGATCGAGCGCTTCGCTGACGCCGACGGTGATGATGATCTCGTTGTCTGGTGCGTAGCTGACGGAATAATTTTTTTCGACGTATTTGCTGATGGCGCGGCGCAGCTCGATCAAACCGAGATTCGACGTGTAATGCGTCTTGCCCTTTTCGAGCGCGTAGATGCCGGCTTCGCGGATGTGCCAGGGCGTGTCAAAGTCCGGCTCGCCGATGCCGAGCGAGATGACGTCCTTCATCTTCGAGACGATTTCAAAAAAGTCGCGGATGCCCGACTTAGGCAGGTTGACGACGTGCTTGGCGATGTGGCGCGAGGAGTCCATTTGATTCAAAGTCTAAGGTCCAAAATCCCGAAACGCTTATGGCGAGACTTTGAGGCGGTCGGCCTCTTCCTGTTTTACGTCCATCAGGAAGCCCTGTTCCTTGTAAGAACGCAGCATGAAATGCGTGGCCGTGGAGAGCACGCCTTCGATGGTGGACAGTTTTTCCGAAACGAACGCCGCGACTTTTTGCAGGCTCGCGCCATTGACGAACACGAGCAAATCGTAGCCGCCGGACATGAGGAAGCAGGATTCCACCTCGTCAAAACGGGAGATGCGTTCGGCGAGTCGGTTGAACCCGCCGCCGCGTTCGGGCGTGATGCGCACTTCGATGACGGCGCGGACGAGGCCGGAATCTTCATGCGTGAGGTTCAGCACCGGGCGGAAACCCATTAAAACGCGCTCGGCTTTAAGTTCGTCGAGCTGGCGGTTCACGTCGGCTTCGGACAGGTTGAGCACCTGCGCCAGTTGCGCGGTGTTGAGGCTGCCACCTTCAAGCAATAGTTTGACAATCGGCTTCATCGGACGGGAAGTTTCCCAAAAATTCGCCGTAAATCCACCTTAAACTCGGAGTTGCATCGGTTGAGTTAGGGCGTATGTTCCGACGTTTGTGCTTTGCGAAGCCAAATAAGGGTTGGCCCAAAACCGTTCAATCTCGGCCCAGAACTGGAGTTCAAATTTGAGACAGTTTGCTCTAATATGGCTATCAGTTTTAAGTCGAATAACCAAAGGAAACAAATTATGAAAACAATTACTGTCCTGCTGCTGTCCGGCGCGATGCTTTCCCAGGCTGCGCTAATCCCCTTCGGCGTTTCACCCGCCGGCTCGAGTGCGGCTGTCGGTCTGAATCCCACCAACGAAGTTCCGGCATTGTCCGGCACCGGTTCCGGAGGCGAATTGCCCGGCGGAGTCGTATTTGATACCGATAGCAATACGCTGCATGTATCGCTCGGTTATGGTTCCGCGCAAGGTTTTGGAAATTTAACCGGACCGATCACCACCGCCGGGATTTTTGGCCCGGCGCAAACCAACCAAACAGCCGCCGTCCTCTATGACCTGGCCTCCTTGACCGTTCCCGCCGGAGATCCCGCGCTGGGCGGAACGATTTCCGGGGACGTCATCTATTCCACCAATGATATAGCCGGATTGCTGGCAGGTTTGAACTACGTCAACCTCGCCACTTCCAATAATCCCACTGGCGAAATTCGCGGCCAGCTGATCCCGCTCGATATACCGCCGGTGCTCACTTGCCCGGACGCCACGAACGTGCCCTGCGGCACTTCCGTGACCCTCACCGCCGGCGTTGGGGATCAAGTCGGGAATTCCGTGACCGTCGTCTGGTCCTTGAACGGCGTTGTGGTTCAAACGAATGAGGTTCCCGCCTTCAGTCCGCCCGCCACGACGAACGTCACCTTCAGCGGCGTGCTCCCGAGCGGCACCAACAGCGTTTCTATCAACGCCGAAAACGCCGCCGGTTCCGTCGCCGACTGCACCACGACCGTGGTCGAAGTGGATACCAACCCGCCGGTCATCATTAGCGCAGCTCCGTCGCGCAGCTCGCTCTGGCCCCCGAACCACAAGATGGTCAAGATCAACGTCACGGCCCAGACCACCGATAATTGCAGCGCCGTCACTTGGAAGATCATCGGCGTTACCAGCAATGAAGCCGTGGACGCCAAAGGTTCCGGTCATACCGCTCCCGATTGGCAAATCCTGGACGATCATTCCGTAAATCTTCGCGCCGAACGCGCCGGCCCCGGTAGCGGCCGCGTTTACACCATCTCGTTGCAGGCGCAAGATTCCGTCGGCAACCTGTCCACCACAAACACCATCACCGTGACCGTGCCGCACAGCAAAGGCAAGGGGAATGGAAATAACAACAATCCGGGCAACGGCAACGGCAACGGCAATGGCAACAATGGCAACAATGGCAACGGCAATGGCCACAGTAACGGCCACGGCAAAAATAAATAATCCCCGGTTCGCAATCGGATAAAACACAAATTCAAAGGCCAACCGCTGGTTTCACCACGGTTGGCCTTTTTTTCGGAATATCCGGCGGCGTCCGGTCAAGTTGGCGTCGCTGCATTCAGTCGCAACGTGGCGCTGGCGGATTCGCAGAGGCCGATGAAGGTCTCCTCCGCCAGATTCAGCCGCTTGCCGCGCCAATGGATGATGCCCCAGCGGCGCTGCAATTTTTTCCGGCCGAGCGGCAGCGCGACGAGCGAACCTTCCTCGATTTCCTTTCGCGCAATCCACGGCGCGAGAATGCTCACGCCGAGGCCGAGTTTCACCAATTCCTTCGTCGCCTCCATGCTGCCGACCTCCAGCACTGTGTTCAAAATCATGTCCTCGCGGCGGAAATAATTTTCGATCAACCGGAACGTGACGCTGCGTTTGCTGTAAAGTATGTAGTTCTGCCGCACGATTTCATCGCGCTCCACCTTGCCGGCCCGCGCCCAGGGATGCAGCGACGAGACGATAAAAAATAATTCATCCGTGAACAGCGGGTGAAACTCCAGTTGGGTTTCGCCTTCCGGCTCCAGCGAAAGCACCAGGTCCACCCGCTGCTTGAGCAGCGCGGCCACAAGTTCCGGCGTGTCGCCCGGTTCCAGCGTGATGGCGTGTTCGGGAAAGCTTTCCTTGAACTCGCGCAACACCGGCGGAATCAGGTGCTGGCACGCGGTCGTGCTGGCGCCGAGCCGCAGCCGGCCCTTGCCCCATTTGCCGAGCGCGCCCAGCGAATCGCGCGCCGCTTCCATTTCCAATAAAATTTTTTCGGCGTGATGCAAAAGCTGTTCGCCAGCCTGGGTCAGCACGACTTTTTTGCCCAGCCTGTCCAAAAGACGACAGCCGGCTTCGTGTTCCAGCGCCTTCATCGAGTGGCTGATGCCGGATTGCGTCAGGTGCAGCTCGCGCGCGGTTTGCGTGAAACTGCCTGTGCGGGCAAGCACGCAGAACTGTTGCAACCGCCGACTATCTATCGGTGCTCTCATATATGAATCCAATTCATTCTTTCCATGCGAATAAAGCAAAGCATTCATTGCGCCAAAAAATCCAGATGGCACAGGCGCGGCTTAGTCATCAGTCAGCAACGGAAGTTCGCCGCCAAATGAACAAAAAGATTCAGACCTCAAAAATCGCCGCCGCGCGCACGCTGCGGGTTGGCTTTGTGCCGCTGACGGACTGCGCGCCGTTGGTGATGGCGCAGGAACTGGGGCTGTATAAGAAGTTCGGTCTACGGGTTCACCTGAGCCGGGAACTGGGCTGGGCCACGGTGCGCGACAAAATCGTTCATGGGGAACTCGAAGCCGCCCACGCGCTGGCCGCCATGCCGCTTGCGGCCACGCTCGGACTTGGCTCCGCGCCGGTGGATTGCCTGGCGTCGTTGGTGCTCAACCTGCACGGCAACGCCATTACGCTTTCCGCCGATATGTGGAAGCGCGGCGTGCGCGACGGTCATTCGCTGCGCGAAGCCATCCGCGCCGTGCGGCACGAGAAAGTTTTTACGTTCGGCGTGGTTTTCCCGTTTTCCTCGCATCGCCAATTGTTGCGCAAATGGCTTTCTGCCCACGGCATTGATCCGGAGCGCGACGTGCGCGTGGTGGTCGTCCCGCCGCCGCAGATGGCCGCGAATCTCAAAGCCGGCAATCTCGATGGTTTTTGCTCGGGCGAACCGTGGAATTCCGTCGCCGTGCAATCGCGCGCCGGCTGGATCGCCGCGACCAGCGCGGAGCTGGAACCGGGGCATCCCGAAAAGGTGCTGATGGTGCGCAAGCAATACGCCGAGCGCCACGCGGCGGAACACGCCGCACTGGTGGCGGCCTTGAAGGAAGCCTGTGAATTTTGCGATGAACCGGCGAATTTTCTGGAAATTGCCACCACGCTCGCGCAGCCGGAATTTGTCGGCGTGCCGGCGGAAATTCTGCTGCGCGGCTTGTCCGGCAAGCTGGATTACGGCAACGGCGTCACGCGACCGGTCAGTGACTTTTTTGTGTTCCACCGCGATGGCGCCAACGAACCCTCCGGCGACAAGGCGGCGTGGGCGTTGCAGCTCGTGCGCGCCAGCGGCTTTTGCACGGAGCCGTCCGGCCTGAATTTTACGTTGGGCCGCCGCGTGTTTCGCAACGACCTTTACCAGCTCGCCGCCCAGAACATTTCTCAAACCTCCAATCAATCCATTCATGATGAAAAAAAATCCGACCTCATCCCCGTTTGAAAATTCCCGCCGTTGCTTTCTCCGGAGCGTGACCGCGACCATCGCCGTGCTCGCCGCTGCGGCACTGTGGCAGCCCGTTGCCGCCAGCGCGGCAGGCTTGGAAAAAACCGAACTCAAATTTGGCTTCATCAAGCTCACCGACTGCGCGCCGCTGGTCATCGCCAAGGAAAAGGGTTTCTTCGATGACGAAGGCCTCGACGTAACGCTCGAAGCGCAGGCGAACTGGAAAATTCTGCTCGACCGCGTGATCTCCGGCGAACTCGACGGCGCGCACATGCTCGCCGGTCAGCCGATCGCCGCGACCATCGGCTTTGGCACCAAGGCCGATGTCATCACCGCGTTCAGCATGGATCTCAATGGCAACGGCATCACGGTCTCGAAAGATATTTGGACCCAGATGCAGGAGGCGAATCCCGCGCTGAAAGGCGACAAGATTGCGCGCCCGGTCAAGGCGGACACGCTTAAGCCAATCGTCCAAAAATACAAAGCGGACGGCACGCCGCTGAAACTCGGCATGGTGTTCCCGGTCTCAACGCACAATTACTATCTGCGCTACTGGCTCGCCGCCGGCGGCATCAAGCCCGGTTTCTACACGCCGACGGACATCAGCGGCACCAGCGATGGTGACGTGTTGATTTCCGTCACGCCGCCGCCGCAGATGCCGGCGACGATGGCGCAGGGCACGATCCAAGGTTATTGCGTGGGTGAACCGTGGAATCAGAAGGCCGTGTTGAGCGGCATCGGCGTTTCCGTGGTGACGGACACTGAAATCTGGAAGAATAATCCGGAAAAAGTTTTTGGCGTCACCGCCGCCTGGGCTGCGAAAAATCCCAAGACGCATCTGGCCGTGGTGAAGGCGCTCATCCGCGCCGGCAAATGGCTGGACGCCAGCCCGGAGAACCGCAAGGAAGCCTGTAAGATTCTCTCCATGCCGCAATACGTCGGCGCGGATTACAAAGTCATCGCCAACTCGATGACCGGCACCTGGGAATACATGCCCGGCGACACGCGCGACGTGCCGGATTTCAACGTCTTCTTTCGCTACAACGCCACCTATCCCTATTACAGCGATTGCATCTGGTTCCTGACGCAGATGCGCCGCTGGGGGCAGATTTCTGAATCCAAGCCGGACGCCTGGTATGCGGAAACTGCCAAGAAAGTTTACCGCCCCGACATCTATCTCGCCGCCGCCGAGGCGCTGGTGAAGGAAGGCAAACTCACGGCCGACGAAGTGCCGAAGACCGACGGCTACAAGCCGGCGACCGCCGACTTCATTGACGGCATCGAATTCGACGCGCACAAGCCGAACGCCTATATCGGCAAGTTCGCCATCGGCCTGAAAGAATAATTCCCGACGGTTTTTAACGAAATGAGCGCCTTGATCCAAACCTTTGAAAATGTCGGACTGAACTGGTTCATCCCGTTCCTCCGGCTCCTGCGCGGCGAAAGTCCGAGCGAACAATTCCGGCAGATCCTGTTGAACATCGGCGTGCCGATCCTGGCCATGCTGATCTTCCTCGGCGCGTGGAGCTGGGTGGCCGGCCACGTGAAGGTGAGTTTCGGTTCCGTGCCCGGACCGGCGGCGGTTTGGGCGCAGGCCGGCGTCATGTGGGACGCCTATCGCGCCGACCGCGCGAGCGAGGCCGAGTTCTATGTGAAGCAGGCGGAGAAGAAAAAAACCTTCCTCGCCGAGAATCCCGGCGGCACGTGGAAGGAGCGCAAGTATTCCGGCGCGCCGACCTACATTGACCAGATTTTCACCAGCCTGAAAACGGTTTTCGCCGGCTTCCTGATCGCCGCGTTCGTCGCGGTGCCGCTGGGCATCATCTGCGGCTTGAGCAAGGTGTTCAACAACGCGATGAATCCGTTCATCCAGTTGTTCAAGCCCGTGTCGCCGCTCGCCTGGCTGCCCATCGTGATGATCATGGTCAGCGCGCTCTACAATCCCAAGGACCCGATGTTCGAGAAATCGTTCATCAGCTCGGCGTTCACCGTGGCGTTGTGCTCGCTGTGGCCCGCGCTCATCAACACCTCGCTCGGCGTGGCGCAGATTGATAACGATTATCTCAACGTCGCCCGTGTGCTGAAACTCGGCTGGTGGAAGAAGATCACCAAGATCGTCATCCCGTCCGCGTTGCCGCTCATCTTCACCGGCCTGCGCCTCTCGCTCGGCGTCGGCTGGATGGTGCTCATCGCCGCGGAAATGCTCGCGCAAAATCCCGGCCTCGGAAAATTCGTCTGGGACATGTTTCAGAACGGCAGCAGCGACACGCTCGCGCAGATCATGGTGGCCGTGTTCACCATCGGCATCATCGGTTTCATTTTGGACCGCATCATGATGATTCTGCAGCGCGCCGTCAGTTTCGACAATGCCACCATCCGTTGAATCATGGCCTTTCTTGAATTAAAAAATGTTTCCAAGGGCTACGGTCTCGGTGCCAAACGCGCCGAGGTGCTGCACGGAATCAACCTGAGCATCGCCGAGGGCGAATTCGTGGCCATCGTCGGCTATTCGGGTGCGGGCAAGACCACGCTGATGTCTCTCATCGCCGGGTTGCAACGCCCGGATACCGGGACGGTCGCGTTGCGTGAGGAGGAAGTGAAGGAACCTTCGCCGGACCGCGCCATCGTGTTCCAGAACTACTCGCTGCTCCCGTGGTTGAGCGTCTATGAAAACGTCGCGCTGGCCGTGGATGAAGTTTTCCCGTCCTGGCCCAGGGAAAAACGCCAGGAACACATCTTGAAATATATTGCGATGGTGAACCTCACGCCGGCCCGCGACAAGAAGCCGCGCGAACTTTCCGGCGGCATGAGACAACGCGTTTCCGTCGCCCGCGCGCTGGCCATGAACCCCCGCATCCTCCTGCTCGACGAACCGCTCTCCGCGCTCGACGCGCTGACCCGCGCCACGTTGCAGGACGAGATCGAGCGCATCTGGGAATCGGATCGCAAGACCGTCGTGCTCATCACCAACGACGTGGACGAGGGCATTTTGCTGGCTGACCGCATCATCCCCCTGAGCGCCGGCCCGCGCGCCACGCTCGGCCCGGAAGTGAAGGTGGACATCGAACGCCCACGCAACCGCAAGGAGTTGAACCACGATCCGCGCTTCAAGGAAATTCGCAAGGAAGTCATTGGCTACCTGCTCGGGGCCGGCGGCCACCAGAAAAAATCGCTCACCCGCAAACTGGTTTTGCCGGATGTCGAGCCGGAGGATTTGAGCAAGCCGCGCTCGATGATGAGCGGCCGTCCCCGGCGCAAGGGTGAAGAAAAATCCGAAACCGTGGAGGTGTCATGAGCGACTACGTCGAACTTTCCCAGTTGTCAAAGATCTACCCGACGCCGAAAGGCCCGGCGATCATCGTCAAGGATTTCAACCTGCGCATCAAGAAGGGCGAATTCGTCACGCTCATCGGCCATTCCGGCTGCGGCAAAAGCACCGTGCTCTCCATGCTCGCCGGACTCAATGAGGTGACCGAAGGCGTGATCATCCTCGCCGGCAAGGAATTGATCGGCCCGGGGCCCGACCGCGGCATCGTATTTCAATCACCCTGCCTGTTGCCATGGCTGACGGCGTTTCAAAACGTCATGCTCGGCGTGGACCAGGTCTTTTACACCGCGAGCAAAGCCGAGCGCCGCGAGATCACGGAATATTATCTCACCGTCGTCGGCCTCGGCGAATCCATGCACAAGCGCGCGAAGGAATTGAGCCAGGGCATGAGACAACGCGTCGGCATCGCCCGAGCGTTCGCGCTGAAGCCGAAAATGCTCCTGCTCGACGAGCCGTTCGGGATGCTCGACGCGCTCACCCGGATTGAACTCCAGCAAGTCTTGCTTGAAGTCTGGGGCCGCACGCAGCTCACCGCGCTCATGGTCACGCACGACGTGGACGAGGCAATTTTCCTTTCCGACCGCGTGGTGATGATGACCAATGGCCCCGCCGCTGAAGTGGGCGACGTGCTGAATATCACCTTCCCGCGTCCGCGCAACCGCACCGCGCTGCTCGAAGATTCGGAATACTACCACTGCCGCGAGCATTTGATCACGTTCCTGGAAGAGCGGGCGCATCACAAGACCAAGGCCGAACCGGCGCTGGCCCACTGAAAAATGTCCCCCGCCACCGAAACCACCCCCATCGCAGCGGCGAACCAAAGCCGGGGGCGGCGGAGTCGGAATCGGCAGGCGGAAACCCTCGTGATCATCGGCAACGGGATGGCCGGCCACAAATTGTGCGACAAGTTGATTGCCTCCGGCCAGGCGGACAAATTTCGCATCGTGGTTTTCGGCGCGGAAAAACGGCCAGCCTACGACCGCGTGCATCTGACGGAATTTTTCAATGGCCGCACGCCGGAACAATTACAGCTTGCACCAGCAGCGTGGTATGCGGAAAACGGCATCACACTTCATCTCGGCGACCCTGTGACCGTCATTGACCGCGAGCAACGAACGGTGCGCTCGCTAAATGGCGTAGAAGTGAAATATGACAAACTTGTCTTTGCCACCGGTTCGCACGCGTTTGTGCCGCCGGTTCCCGGCCACGATTTGCCGGGCGTTTTTGTCTATCGCACGATTGAGGACCTGGAGCGCATCAAAATTCATTCCGCCAACTGCCGTCGTGCTGCCGTGCTGGGCGGCGGATTGCTCGGCCTTGAAGCCGCGAAAGCGCTGCACGATTTGAAATTGCAAACGTGGGTCGTCGAACGCGGCAGCTCGTTGCTCGCACGGCAACTCGATCCCAAAGCCGGCGCGTTGTTGCAGGCGCACGTCGAAAAGCTGGGGATGAAAGTCTGCTCCCAGCGCGAGGCGGAACGCATCGAGGCCATCGGCAATGACCGCCTGTTGCAATTCAACACTGGCGAATGCCTGCGCGTGCAACTCGTCGTCATCGCGGCGGGCATCCGTCCGCATGACGCGCTGGCGGCGCAATGCGGGCTGGAACTCGCACCGCGCGGCGGCATCCGCGTCAACGATTCGCTTCAGACTTCCGATCCCAACATTTATGCCATCGGCGAATGTGCCAGCCACAACCGGATCATCTACGGTT
>Ga0068856_100000778_pt1 | contig 34645 bp, 32 predicted proteins | sample KBSCornC62_FD_66595 | JGI IMG/M metagenome (GOLD analysis project Ga0068856, IMG submission 66595) | Corn rhizosphere microbial communities from Kellogg Biological Station, Michigan, USA - KBS Corn C6-2 | ecosystem: Host-associated > Plants > Roots > Rhizosphere > Soil ...
GCGCCGCGCGGGTTCGAACCGTACGACCTCGAGCGCGGCATGCGCCGCCGCCGCGAGCGCGGGCGGCATCGCGGTGGTGTAGACGAACGGCCGCGCGAATTGGATCAGACCGTCGATCAACGCCGTGCTGCCGGCGACGAACGCACCGGCGACGCCGAGCGCCTTGCCGAGCGTCGCCATCAGTACTGGCACATCGCGCTGGGTGAGGCCGGCGGCGGCGACGCTGCCGGCGCCGTCGGGCCCAAGTACGCCCAGACCGTGCGCGTCGTCGACCAGCAAGGTCGCGCCGTCCGCGGCACACACGGCGGCGAGCGCACCCAGCGGTGCCACGTCGCCGTCCATGCTGAAAACGCCGTCGCTCGCGACCAGCGCCGCGGCGGCGGGGCGCGTCTGTAGCTGCCGCCGCGCGGAGTCGGCGTCGGCGTGCGCGTAGCGCTTGAGTTCCGCGCCGCACAGTTGCGCGCCGTCGAGCAGCGAGGCGTGGTTGAGCCTGTCCTCGACGCACAGATCGCCCGCACCGAGCAGCGCGCCGATCGCGCCGAGATTCGCCATGTAGCCGGTGGAAAACAGCAGCGCACACTCGCGCCCGGTCCATTGCGCGAGCGCCTGTTCAAGTGCTTCGTGTTCCGCGCGATGCCCGCCGAGCAGGTGCGCCGCGGTCGCGCCGACGCCCCAGCGCGCGATGGCGCGCTGCGCCGCGGCGCACACGTGCGGATGCTGGGCCAGGCCCAGGTAATCGTTGCTGGCGAAATTGAGCAGCGACTTGCCGTCGAGCACGATGCGCGCCGCATCCACGCGCTCGACCGCCCGCAGGCGCCGCAGCAGATCCTGTTGCGCGCGCACGGCCTGCGACGCCGCGAGCCGTGCGACCAGATCGGGCCGCGCCGCAGCGGATGCATCGGTGCCGCGCGCCGACGCCGCGGCACGCCGTTTCACCGGCGTCGCGCGCGTCGCGGCACGCGCAGGCGGTCGTGGAGCGGAAGCGGACACGCGCGCACCGTCACGCCGTGGCGGCAGCGGTGATGTCGGCGTGCACCGTGTTCGAGGTTTCCGGCGCGAGCGCGAGCGGCGCGATGCCCAGGCGCGCGAACAGCGCCTGGTCGCGTTCGACGTCCGGGTTGCCGGTGGTGAGCAGCTTTTCGCCGTAGAAGATCGAGTTCGCGCCGGCGAAGAAACACAGCGCCTGCAGTTCGTCGCTCATTTCCGCGCGGCCGGCGGACAGGCGCACCATCGAATCCGGCATCAGAATGCGCGCGACTGCGATGGTGCGCACGAACTCGAACGGATCGAGCAGCGCCGTGCCCTCGAGCGGCGTGCCGGCGACTTGCACCAGGCGATTGATCGGCACCGACTGCGGATGTTCCGGCAGGTTCGCCAGCGTCTGCAGCAGGCCCGCGCGCTGCTCGCGCGTCTCGCCCAGGCCGACGATGCCGCCGCAGCAGGTCTTCAGGCCCGCGTTGCGCACGCAATCGAGCGTGTCGAGACGATCCTGGAATTCGCGCGTGTGGATGATCTCGCCGTAGAACTCCGGCGCCGAGTCGAGATTGTGGTTGTAGTAGTCGAGCCCGGCCGCCTTGAAACGGTCGGCCTGGTCCTGCGACAGCATGCCGAGCGTGGCGCAGGTTTCCATGCCGAGCGACTTCACCGCCGAGATCATGTCGGCGACTTTCTCGACGTCGCGGTCTTTCGGCGAACGCCACGCGGCGCCCATGCAGAACCGCGTCGCGCCCGCCGCCTTCGCCTGCCGCGCCTTGTCCAGCACGGCATCGAGCGGCATCAGTTTCTGCGCCTTCACGCCCGTGTCGTACCGCGCCGCCTGCGGGCAATACGCGCAGTCCTCCGGACACCCGCCGGTCTTGATCGACAGCAGCGTCGACACCTGCACCGCGTTTGCATCGTGCCGCGCCCGATGCACCGCATGCGCCTTGGCCAACAGATCGTTGAACGGCAGCGCGAACAACGCCAGCACTTCGGTGCGGGTGTAGTCGTGCCGCACGGCGATGGCAGAGTTCGCGGAAGCGGCGTTGGAAGCGGCGGAAGCAGCGATCATGGCGACACCCTGGCGGAAACGGCCGCGAGTTTGGGCGGGGCCGCGCGGGCTGTCAACCGCAGGGGGTGGCGGGAGGTTGACGGTGGTTCATGGCGGTTCGGCGCCAATCCTGCAATCGAACACCAGCTGTCCGACCTGTCTGGGTCACCAAATCACTGCAATTGCCGTCAGACCCTTTCAAAAGCAGAGAATACCTTCAAATTAGTCAGCGGCGCCGCATGAGCCGTTCTCCACCGCCAGAGCGTAGCGCGGCGCTTTGGGCAAAAGCCCGAATCAAAGATTGGCCGCGGCCGTCTTAGTCAGTGAACCTCGGCAGCGCTGCCGGCCACTAGCGGGCGTTTTGCCACTGACGGCAAAATCTGGCAAAAAGTTTTGGTGCGTTTCTCAAAAACTTAGCCCCCCCCCTTTGGGGGATCAAAAATTCCTTAGTAGTTGGACCGTCGTCCCTTCGGTCGGCCAACCTGGGGCGGTTTGTGCGGCGTCCGTAGCGCTTTTTCCAAGTCGAGATTTTCTGCGTCTTTAAGGAGTGCGGATAGGGCTGCGTCGAGACCGGCCGCAACCCTTTGGATATTCCACAAGGTCAAGTTCTGCCCGCCTCTTTCGATCTTTCCATAGTACGGCGTGGTCATTCCGACGGCGTCGGCGAACTGCTCCTGCGTCAACCCCATGCGTTCGCGTCGGCGACGGATCACAAGTCCGAGGCGCACTTTAAGGTTGGGGTCGGCAGTCATTCGCGCATCGTGCGGAATGACGGCTCCCTTATGCCAATCTTTATAAACTTGACCTTTAAAAGGTCTATATTTTATTGTGGCAACGCTCCTCACCGACTGGAGAGCGAAATATGTCGAGCGTGCGCCTCGCCGTTGCTGTAGCCCTGTCTTTACTGACTTCCAGCGCTGGAGCCGAGGGACTCTCGGTGCTCGGGTTCCAATTGGGAAAGACCTCACCAGATGAAGTCACCGCAGCGCTGTCGCCGAAAGGTAAGGTCTCTTCCGGCAGCATGAACTACTACTCCCGTGGACCCATGTTGAAGGTCGAGGGGCGGGCGCTTCCTGTTGAAGGGCTCAAAGAGGCGATCTTCATATTCGATGCCGGCCAACATCTCGAAGCGGTTGATATGAAGCTCGATAAAACGCGCTTCGACACCTTCCTGAAGCGCTTAAAAGCCAAATATGAAGTGGTACTAGGTGCTGTCCCGCCAGTGGGAGACAAGCTCGTCCGCTTTCACGATGGAACGACCACGATAGTTCTGACCGCACTGCAAATGAGCTCCGACATGCGGGTGTGCTATATCGACGACGATCTCTTTGCCAGATTCGAAGCGGACAACAAGAAAGGCGCAATCGAAAAAGAGCAGCGTGAGGCTGCCCAGTTCTGACAGCGACGCGTGCAATGCGATTCCCAGATGCCAGTTGGTCGAAACAATTCTCGAAGACGTCATACAGCTATGAGCCGCAGCCGTCGCAAGAATCCCATCATCCCGGTGACGAGCTGCCGCGGCGAGCGGCGTGACAAGCAGGGCTGGCATCGCAACTGGCGGCGATCGGAGCGCAGCGCGCTGATCGCGGCATCAAAAGAGGAGCTCGAATCGCACCTCACACATGTACGGAACGAAGTTAGCGATGTGTGGACAATGAACGAAGACGGGCGTTGCCACTGGCCCCTGAAAGATCAGGTCGAAATGTCTCAACTCCACGCCGAGTTCAGAGGCCGCACGCCCCGAGAGAAAGCGCTTCTAAAAACACGCATTCTGCGCAAGTGGATGGCGAAGTAAGCGCTATGAAGCGAATAAACGCGCCCAAAGCAGACTCGCCAGTAACAGAAGCGGTAGTACGCAAGGCGCGTGCTCGTGGAGTAATCCGAAGCCACGGACTCCATGCCTCCGACGTGTCGAATAGTGAGCTTCGTGCCCGGTTGGGGAATTACCTTAATCGTGTGGAAACTGGACAAATTCTCCGAGTCCTACACCGGCGCCGTCCAGTCGCGATGCTCATCCCGAGTGACGTTTTTGAACGGCTCATACGAGACTATCTCGGGCTGCAAGCCCCCCCGACTCCATGAGCCAATGGACGCGTGGATCGACATCGGCCGCGTATTCATCGTCCTACCGCCACGTATGCAGGACGGCAGTTCTAAGGGTAGCTTATATACGCAAGACAATAGAGCTTGATGATGTTCCTTTGAGCGAACCCCAACGCTTTACCGGCTTGAAGAGCAAAACGGCCTCCGTTCATGCTGGTCGCCGAGCGATGGTAGAGCGGGAGAGTGCTCCTCCCCCTGTACGCCTCGGCGACACGCAGCAACAGCTGAGAGATCGCTTGAGGAGAAGCCCAAGCGAGCCATCGGCTTGGCGACGAAATCAGGAATTTCTGCGCAGTCGACGGCGCTGAAGAGAGGTTTTATAGGAATGATGTCAGCTTCTGGCCGAAGCACCCGTACATGTGGGCGTTTTGACTTGGCCAGAGGCGGAGCATTTTGAGGCGGCCATCGGGGGATTCCGTATTGAAGATGTACATACTGGTTCGCGACGACATCCCACTCGGGTTCGCCATGGTGGCAGTCGCACACGCTTCTTTGGCCGGCTATCTCACGTTCCAGGATACCCCAGAGGTCAAACAGTGGCTTTCGGGGCCGTTCTTCAAGGCCGTGTGCAAAGTCAACGCGAAAGAGTTTGCCAATGCAAAACAGGTCGTCGATCACGTTGTCCTTCGCGAATCGGCGCTCGACAACCAAGAAGTGGCCATCGTCTTCAAGCCGCGCGACGAGTGGCCGAAGATGTTCAAGTTTCTCAAGCTCTATCGCGACGCAGGTCACTCTACTGGGTCCGCGACACCAGAGAGTATGCCTTCACCATAAGTCGCCCCTTTGGAAGCAGAGCCGCCAAGCAAATTTTCTGGGACGTTATGCTTTCGCTGGCTGACCTTCTTCTTTAATGCGATAGCCCGAACGGAACGAGCGGCGCCCGCCGCCGAGCTTAACGGCACCTCTGCTGCCTCCGTTAGTCGAACAGGCTTGCCTGACCGTAGTCGGCGCACATGCGCATGTGGCGTTCCTCAATTTGCGCGTTCGGCAGGAAGTCGCCTGAATGTGGTTTGACGATATCGTGCCACCACCGTTTCCAGTCTCCCGGACGATCGATCATCCCGTTCGCCAGTGGCGTCGGCGTCCGGGAGCCAAGAATGGTGCGTGCAGCAAACCACATGAGCGAACGACGGAACGCTACTGAGATAGCGCGGCTGGACCAACAACTGCTCATGTACCGCATCTCCCAGGTGATGGGGGTCCGCGGCGGGCCGAAAAGCGCATCATCCCCGTTCGGTCGGACTGCGCCGGCCACGCCGCAACTGACTGTGCCGCTGCCACTCGCCCCGAGAGTGATTAGTCTTTCCAGACGAAATCCGTAGTGTGCGTACCCGTTCAAACGCCACGAGCGCGTCGCCCCGTCGATGTTCAGAACAGAATCGGTCAGCTTCCGCACCATCGAAAACGGATGCGATTGATTGACGCGGTTCGGGCCGTACCGGCGAACGAAGGCGACATCGGACTGCAGCCACGGGCACTCGGTGGCGACCTTCGAGCGGGGGCGGACCAACCACAGCCATGGCAAGATCCTTTCGTCCCGCATGCGAATCATTCTCCAACGCACGAGCGGCGTTCGATGCACGGAGCAGTACGTCAGCAGCGGAATCGTCCACTGATACCTGAAATACGGCGTCCTGCACGCTCGCAAGTCATCGAGAAAGCACAACGGACAATACTCTTGGCGCCTGGGTGGCGGTAACGCGTCGATCGACACCCCTCGCCCAATGTTCGGCAGTTCCGTTTCCGAGACCTGAAACGCATCCAACATCGCCGCGTAGACTTCTGGCCGCATGCGGCGATCAAAATCGATGTTGCACCGCTGCTGGTCGGGCCACACGCCGGTGAGTTGCGCGATCAGCGCCGATCGATCGCACCGGTAGAAGCGCGCGGCACGGTCGATGAACGACGCCCACGTCTCATCGGGATATGGCAGATCCACGTACAGTCGGATCTGCCGCTTGCCCGGATGAGTCGACCTCGCGCTCAACGAGGGCCCAAGATGTCGACAAGCGGCCGCGCGCAGCCGCCGAGAACGACATCAACGGTGACGCGCTCCGTCCCATCCACCATTGCGTTCACCGCGACAAGCCGAATGCGCGTCAGAATCTTATCGAGAATCCCGCCACTGATCTTGATCAGTGCTTCCTGCATCTTCGGATCGGACAAGTTGCTCGGGTACTTGAGCGGAAGGCACAACTCGAAGGCATCGAGGAACGCCTTGAAGTCCTCTCCGACCTCCCACCGCGGCAACTCAATGAAATCAAACCGCGCCTGCAGATGCGGATCCACCTTGAATGCCTTGCGCGCAGGCTCCGTCCCCAGTGCGAGGATTGGCATGCGGAGCGTGTTCATCGTGTACTTGAGAGATTCGAGCACACGCTGTTGCTCGCGCTCCGCAATTTCCGCGACATCCTGGCACTCGTCCAGCACGAGCAATCTACAATTCATGCGGCGGAGCGTCTCGATAACCAGGAACTGCTGATCGCTCGTCGAGTTGCGCCGCGAGATGGGCGCACCAGTGCCTTCCAAAATGCGATTGAGCACGTCCTTGGTCTTGCGCGCACCGGACATCGAGAGCATGACGGTGCGGATCTGCTTCGGGTCGCCGAGCGCCCCATTGCACGGGTAGCGCGCCTGCACATGCGCGGCGTATGCGGACTTTCCGTTGCCCCAATCGGCGATGATGATCAGGCCCCGCGCGCGCTGCCGGTTGGGCTCGCGGATCAACCACTCCACTTCGTTGCAGACACCGACCATGTGCGGATGCATGATCATGACGTCGGTCAGCACGTGGCGGATGCGCGCCGAGAGCGGTGCCAGCATCAGCTTGTGCAAGCGCGGATCGATATGCTCAAGCGGACTCAGCGTCGGGTCGTTCGACGCAGAAATCGGTGGGCTGGCCGCGTCCGCCAGCTGCGCGGCAATGGCATTGAATTCAGCAGCATGTTTCGCAGTGTTCATTGCAGGCCCCCGTTGTCAAAGTGAATGGACACAACCGTGTTCTTGTTTGGGCGGTAGAGTTGAATGGAAGGCTTGACGACGGCGGGCTCTGTTGCCCGTTTCGGTGCCGATTTCGCTCGCTTTGCGGTGCGCGCGCCCGTCAGAACCTCTTGTGCGCGATCGTGGCCGTCATGGCGCATCTGCTTGAGTGCGTCGTCATCCTGCAAGCTGCGGTCATGCGCGGCTTGCATCAGGTGATCGGTGACGGTCTTGTTGGCCACCGCCTTCGGGTTGCTGACGCTCGCAACGGTGATCTCGCCGTTCGGCAGACGCACGTAGATGTGGTCGAGATCCAGCGGATAGTCGTGCACCGTGACCTTCAGTTTCTGCCCGATCCAAGGGGTAAAGGCGTCGCTCCAGTACTTAAGGCCGTGCAACTCGATGCCTACCCGGCGGAGCACGCGGGTGGTGCCGGGAAGGAAATGGGCGAGAACCTCGAGCGGCGCCCCCGGCGGTAGCCGAGTGACGTCGCCGAGCGCCTGATTCCACGCGACAAGGGGGGGCTTGCCGATGCCGCGATGCGTGGACGTGTGGTACTTCGTCACGATCATCGTGGTGAGCCACGTGGTGAACTCACGCAGCGTGAGGGTGGCGTGCGCCTCGGCGTCGTAATCACCACGCTTCTGCACATTGCTGTGCGTGGTTCCGGGCAGGAGGTGCACTTCGCCCATCGTCGTGCCGATCAGGCGCTCGATCGTGCCGCCCACCTGCGGTTCGCCCGGCGGGCGGTAGCACAGTTTGATCCGGTAGGCCTCGCAGCCACGGCGCAGCGCGATCGCACGAAACTCCAACGCGTTGTCCACCCAGATGGCCTCGGGGAACCCGAACACCGACCAGATGCCCGGCACGCCGTGGCGCCTGAGCCACTCTTCCTTCGGCAGGAACGAATGCGCGAGGGCCATGGCGACGCTCACCGACGAGGGTCGATCGAACGAGACGTAGAAACCGGCCACCATCCGTGTGAAACAATCGATCGCGAGCGTCAACCAGGGCCGCCCCAACACCACGCGAGGCTGGGTATCCGACACAAGGATGACGTCGACCAGTGTGTGATCCACCTCGATACGCTCGAGCGGACGCAACACGTTGAGGTGTGCTGGGACGGGTTTGCACACCTCATTGGCGCGCTTGCGACCCTCCCGCCGTTTGATGCGCTCTTCCAGATCAATGGCGTTGACGCGCGCACGCACCGTGTTGAGGCAGGGCGGCGGCAGTCCGGCCCTTTCGCAGGCAATCTTGATGTGGCCGTGCACCTGCGGGATCGTCGCGCGCTCAGGCTGCAAGTACGCGTTTTCGATGCGATCACGGATGATCGCGTCGCGCTTGTCATCCAACACGCGCGAACCGAGCCGCCGTCCCGGATTGGCACGCAGCAACGCATGGGGCGATGGGTTGTGCAACAGCCGCTTGGCGTAGTTGTATGCCGTGCGCACGGAAATCTTGAACCCGTGGGCGACGATGCGCATCGCATCAGCCTTGTTGCGCGCATTGGGCACCTCCCGCAGCGCCCTCTCCAATTCCACGGCGCGCTGCCAGTCCGCATCGGTCACCTGCATGGTCGGGGCGGCCAACTGAGACTTGCGAGCCAGTGGCGCCAATTCGGAGGACTCCGCAAAGGCAATAGCGGTCGAGCCCACCGGGGCGACCGTCGCTGTCGTGCCCTCCAAATGCCGCAAGGTGACCTTCAGGCCGCGCCACTCGTATCGCTTACCGATTTCAAGATCATCAGTGCGCATGGGCCACCTCCCACGCGCGGGTGGCCAAACTGCGGTCGGTGATGATCACCAGCGGCGCCGACATGATCTCGCCGATGGCGGCGCGCGCCCGAGCAAGCATCTCGGCGCATTCGTCCACACGTTCGGGCGGCTTGCACTCGACGACAGTGAGGCGCTCGAACCCAAGGCGTGCCAGATCCGCCGGAACCTGTCGCAATTCAACGAGGAGGTCCGGCGTGTACCGGTGCTTGGCGCCACTTACGTCGAAATGGACGGTGAAGGGCTGCGACTGGAGCGAGACGAGTTCCGGATAGCCCAGCAAGCGGCCGATGATGTCGCATTCCAAGAGCGACTCAAATTGAATTCCAGAACCACCCGGGCGCCCCGGGTGGAAGCCGCGAATGCTGCCCTTCTTCAGCGGGATAGACCGGGCCTGCCAAGCAACGTGGGTCACCACCGGCGCCGACGTCAATTCCGGAACCGGGAGGGTGGGTTTCTGAACACGTTCGACATGTAGCTGTGCAATAAACATCGCAATCTCCTCGGGAGGCGATTCACAAGAGGAGGCCGCCCGCGCGGATTCCACAGGCAAGCAAATGCCCTACGCGCTCGCGCGCGTATTGACCTTTGGGCGGGGCCATGCGATAGTTCGAGACGTTAGCTGCCACGCTAATAACGTTTCATCGTTCTGTCGCAGAGCCCAAGCCCTTTGGTTTGGGCTTTCGCGTTTTAGGCCTCAAAATAGGCATTTTTCGGGTAGTCCGTTCTATCCGGACATGGGACACCTCCCGTCGAATTGGTGACGCGGCCGTGGACTATTTGCCCGCCGTGGACTGGCGCTTGCGCACCAACCAGTTTGCGAGATCGGCCGTCAAAACGAAGCGGCCTTTGCGACTGGCAAATCGAAGCAACGGCAGCCCTTCTTTCTCCTCCGCGCGCATCCAGCGATCGAGACTGCTGCGCGAGCGAATCCCAATGGCTTCTCCGATTTCGGTGGCGGACATGACGAGGCCGTAGCGAGCCTCGAGGTCAGTCTTAAGCGACGCGGATCGGGGTTTCATGGGCTGACTCGGGACGCAACGGGCACAAGTGACACACGTTACGAGAGTCGATAGGATCGAGATATTCCGGAAAACAACTTGAAAAACGAAACCAGTGAAGAAGCGAGGTTCCCACGGCGGAAGGCGCGACAATTCAGGCCGCAACGAAACCTGTGTCGAAGACAGCGTGCCTGTCGCTGTGTGGTACTGCGACCTGCGACAGGCCAGCGGGATGGGCGACTGTGCGTTGGATTGTTTGATTGCCGTTCCAAAGGGGAAGACGCCTTGCAGCACCGCGGATCGACCGCGCATTTTCGAACAGATTCGCACCAAGCGAACGAACCCTGACCGTGATCGAAAAGACCGGTTTGGAGGTCCGAAATTCAACGTGGCCAAGCGCGTGGAAGCACATTGGCCCGGATCGTCAGCCGTCCTTGATCACGTGCTCTGGAAATTCACGGGCAAGACGCGACCGAAGCTCTCCTTCGCGCAACAGACCATCGAACGCTACCTTGGGAAGATGGGGTTGCGTCGTATGGGCTGCCAGGCCAGCGCAATCTACGAACAGCAGCGGGATGCTGCAGCGGCGTTCGATTGGCACACCACAACACTCAAAGCGTGCGCTCGCGCAGGAGATATCAACGCGATGGCTTTCCTCGCGGCACTCATGACGGAGGCGGCCATATTCGACTCGTTTCCGGCCATCCTTCGTCTGCTGTCCTACTTTGACGAGGCTGCCGGAAACTTCCTCTCCAACCCAACCCTCGACTATGTTCCGGATTTTCCCGAGCTGTTCACGGAGCTTGTCGCGAACTTCAAGAAGCGGCTGTTGCCGGGCGAACTGACATATCCAGATATCAATCACTTGTCCGTGATCGTTGAAGACGATGAGAGTGGTCGTCGTGTCGAACCGCTTTTGAGGGACGAGGGCCTGAAACTTGTCGAGCGCTTAGAGCGGTTGATTCTGACGGACCCGCGATTCGATGCGCACACCAATGCACGAAACCGTGAGGTTCGCGCACTGTTGGAAAAGCTGATCTTGAGATGAGTCGTGCCAGCCGAGATGGACGACCGGCTGCCCACGATTCGGTGACCACGGGTGGAGTTCTTTGGGCGGCCGCTAGAGATTCGCGCCTCGTTTGTCCAGCTCTGCCATCGCTGATGTGCGACTACTCTGCGTCATGACACACGCTGTGGGCGAGTAGCAGGTCGGACGAGCTCTCGTAGCTGTCTCATCCTGTGAGACAGCCGACCCGGACAATGAAAGCCTCCCCTCATCTACCCCGATAAAGGAGGCAGTACCGTGGACGAGTCGTCGCCGAACAAAGCCGCCGTTTCCCCAACGCTGGCAGCCATCGACCTTCTGTCGAAGTTCGCAGGCTGCCTGGCCGTCGTCTCCGCAATCGCCTATGTGTTGGGTTGGCAGATTGCATCGTCCTACTACGCCGAGTTTGGGGCGACGTGGCTGGTCTCCGACTTACGCACGTCCGAGCTACTCGGATACATCGGCCCGATGGCGGTAGGCCTGACTTTTTGGATTTTCTATTTCTTGCAGGGAGTTACGGAACGAGGCTATACGCCGAGGGGTATCGAAATGGCGGGCGCTATCGGCGTCTGTCTGGCTTGCGCCGGCGACCTCACCAATTCCCTTGCGTTTGACTACAAATACGGTTGGTTAGAGGGGCTGTCCCAACTTGCCCTCACGTTCGGTCTCGCCGCCTGGCTGGTCGGACTTTGGCAACGCACGTTGCTGAGCAACGGTTGGAGCGGAAAGCACTGGTCGCTGGTGACGTCGATCGGAATGATCATCATCGTTTTGTTGCCGAACTATTTGGGGCGGGCACGTGCGTTGGTCGACAGGGATCCGCTTCGCTCCTCCTTGCCCAATGTGACGATTCAAGGTGCCACGAATGAGAACTGGAAATTGCTCAGGAGCTCAGGCACGGATTTTGTCGTCTTCCGGAAGATTCCAGACCAACAGTTTCCGGAAATTCGGGTTGTGGCCAGCAGTCTCGTGACGCGCCTGCAAGCGCCATCTGCTAACGACAAGCCGATCGGCGCGGCGCCGGCCATTCGTTAGACAACCCATCGATGTCAAAGACGCGTCGGCAAACCCTACATGCTCCAATGGCCCGCGACGATGCAATTCGTGACATGAATTCTCCTGATTGTTGCTACATCTGTGGCATGACCATCGCTCCCGGCGAAGGTACGGACGATCATCGCGTACAGAAATTCCTGCAGAAGGGAGCCCAACCACGGCGTGCGGGGTACGACTATGGCGGGGTGGCTCGAACGCACCGACGGTGCAATAATGAGTTTCGCGAGGAGGCATCGGCTGGAACCGCACTTCGCATCTTGTCAGCGCTCCACCACCCGAAGGCTACCGTTGTCGGTATCTATCCCGATGACCCCACGCTGACTGTCCGCGCACTGAACTCCGAGGTGTTCGGCGAATTTTCGGAAGCTGAACTGCGGGTGTTCAATATTCGCGACGGCAGATCGATGTCCGATGATTTGCCATCCCCGCAGCAAATTCGAAGCGGCAAAAAAACCAATCTCGAACGACAGGCGGTGCCTATCGCGCTATCGGTGTTGCTGAAATCCTCGATCGCGCTGTTGATAGACCGCCACAATCTGCCCATCGCCGCACCACGGCACGTCTGGGCGACACCCTGGACGTGCGGTCCGCAAGCCGCCGATGAACTGCGCGCGGACGGCTTCAAGCCCTTTCACGAAGAGGTCTTCTGGAAGGTCACTGAAGGACCGGAAGCGATCGAAGTCCGCTATTTCGCTCACGGCGTACTCGTGTTCTTCTGGCTCCTGCGAGAACCCAACTTACGATTCGAACGGGCGATCATCCAGACGTTGCCCAATGCGGATCATTGGCTGTTTCGCGGGACGTCGCTGAATGACTTACGCGATCACCCGTGGCGAGTGATTCATCAGAGCGAACGCGATGGCGGGCGAAATCTTCCGTGCAGCTGCGGGTCCGGCGTTCGCTTCAAGCATTGCCACGGCGTCCTGTAGCTTGTTCGCGAGCGCCTGCGGCTAGTCGGGCAGGGAATGTATGCATGCGCACGCGAGGTGTCCAGGTCGACAATGCATGAGTTCGACAACAGAGTTCAGGGCAAGCGACGCTTCGGCTTGCCGGACTTCTTGCCAATCTTCTTACCGGGCTTTTTGCTGGGCGCCTTGGCGGCCTTCGTCGCGGATTTCTTGCGGAGCGCCGGCTTGACGCCGATGAGCCGGATTGCAGCCAACGACGGCAACGGACGGACAGTACGCGCTGCTACTGCCGCTGCGCGCATGGCGTCATCACCGAAGAATTCCGCCAATTGCTCCGCGGCCGGATGCGCACGCTCCGTTTTCGTCGGTGACTGATGCCAGGCGCCATCGAAATTATAGAGCGTCGAATGCGTGATGCTTCCACCAAATCCTCGACCTGCATCGCGGCCGCCATAGGCACTCTTCTCGCCCGAAAGAATCCAGACGGCAGCCAAGCCTTCGCGTTCCAATACCTTCAAGAATGAGTCACGATCCACGAGAGCGGCCGTGGGACCCGGCGCGTCGATGGAAGGATCCACAAAACGAGCAACGTTTGCGGCGTCTTCGTACACCGGATGATGCCCATTGGCCCAATGCAAACCCATCGCCGACGCCAACCAGGGCGCCGGAATTTCCAAGCTCACGGTGCGTTCGAGCGAAAAATCATAGCCACCGCTTTCTCGCGAAAATCGTGCTGTGGTCAACCGCACCGGCACCGGCGGGGCGCGATACTGGGTGCTATTCGTCCACTCATCTACGTTCGCAAGATCCGGATGCCACGGGAATTCCCCAAGATAGAAGTCGCTGTTCAGCTCAATGTCTTCCGGTCCGCGGGAGTCCGCCAGCGTTCTCGCTTTCAACGCAGCGACCAGTGCCTTGAGGTCCGCCTTGCGCGTCACCAAGCAGCGCAGCTTGAACCACGTGTCTCGCTGAAGTTCTTTCTCTCCATCACGCAAGCCATGGGAACGCCACTGGGCGAATGTGGACAGGACGAGCCACTGCCGCCGCGTCTTTGGATCGACGACCTCGATCAAGGATTGTCCCTTGATAATGTCTTGGTCCGAATCGAGCCATGCGAGCCGCTCGCGCGGCTCCATCGGGCGAAAGTTTGGCTGCACGGGAACCCACCAGGTACGGGGCCACTCGGTAAAGCTCTCGTAGTATGTGCCGAGGGTCAACAAGGAGGGGTCCATGTCGCGCAGACCCACTCGGCGAGCACCGGTATACTTCGGCCCGCCCGGAGTATCCCGCTCGCCGTATTCGCCGATGTACGCCAAGTTGTCCGCCATGCGAGCGATGAGTTCGCGCCAGGCGATCCATTGGTACTTCTTGCCGATGCGTTCGATGCGGTGGTCCATGCGACCGTAGGAGCCCAGTCCGTTGCGCTCGATGCTCGCAAATCGCTCGGGCGTCCATCCCAAATCGTGTGCGCGTTTGCACACCCAACGGCGCGCCCAATGGGTGTCGAATTCTGCGGGTTTTCCCTGCCAGTACGCATTGTTCTCTACGAATCGTAGATACCAGTCAGCTCGCACCCGAAAGTCTTCCCACTGAAAATCAGTCAGCTGCGATCGGAACGCATTTCGGGCGCTCTTTCGCCGTTTAACCTCCGGCGTTCCCTCGTGATCATGCGCACTGCCCGCTGCAACGGCAGCCTTCCGAAGGCGCGTGAACGCAGTCTTTTGCGCCGACGAAGCCCACGTGAGAAAGTCTTGGTGCCACGCGCCGAAAAGTTCCTCGTGATCAGGAAGATTCTTTGTTCCTAAAGGCGCGGGACTCCACGTGCTGACCGTGTGATCCATCTGGTAGCGGGCAAAGTCGCCATCGTTGATCGTGGAACCCACGATGTCATCGCGAAACGTGTGGCCTTTGATCGTCTGGACATAACTCGCGATGAGCTCGTCGGACACGTACTCAATGGGCCAGGGGCTTCGATAAGGCGGACGGCATGCGCGAAGATCGACATCCGCCGGAAGAACCTTTCGCCATCGTGCGTACTCGACGATGCCATTGGCATGATCGCGCGTCAGTGCATCCACAATGGGCATGCCGCCCTGGAAGATCAGGCGATAGACCGTCTGCGCGAGCTCTCCGAGTCCATTACCACGACCTTGCAGTGCCGCGCCATAGCACGCCGCGAGCAGACGCTCGGTCACATACGGATCGTCGATGCCGTCAAATTCCTGTAGCAGCCGTGCCGCTAGGCCCAGGCGCGGCGCGAGCAACGACGCGAGCGCTTTCGTCGCACGATCGCGGATGGGCCGATGCGACGTCGTAAAGAACCACGTCAGAATAAGTCCCGCTAGGTACGCGCGCACTTCGTCGATGTACGCATTGCCGTTGGTGAGCGCCCACGTGACGACGGTTTCGACTTCGCCTGAGAATTCTTTTCGGATGAGATAGGTCGACCAAAACGCGTCGCGGTCGGGCAGTGGACGCTTCTTCAGCGAGGTATGGATGAATGCCGCATTGAACTTATTTTCTGGCTCTGTGCTAACCGCGACCAACAGGTCGTTGAACGCATCGTCCTCGAGTTCTTCCTGCGCGATGTCAAAGGTGCGCGTGGTGAAGCGAGACTGCTCGCGCCAAAGCAGACTATCGATGAACGCTTGGCGAAGAATGGAGCTCTTTTGCGGACAGGCGTCAACCAGTTCAACCCCCGTTCTTTCTGGCAACTGGATCGCTATGGCTTCCACGATGCCGGCACGTTCGTAACTCGCGTCGCCCGCAACGACATCGAATAGTCGCGACCCGGGTGCGAACGATTGCGGAACATCGGCATCGATAAGGAATTTCGAAAGAAGGTGCTGGGCAATCGCATGATCGCTGAATCGCTCGAACGTAAAGCGAACGATCTCGATGATGCTGCCATCATCGCCCCGCACGATCTCTTCGGATAGCAGTCCCTCGATCACCAATTGGGTCAGCAAGCTCTCATCGCGTCGAGCATTAGACGGACGGAGCTTTTCAAAGAACGCGATGGCGTTGCGCTTGTTGAGAGAGCCGCGCTCGGAAGTGACCAGCAGCTCGGCAAAACCCACGATCGCGTCGCCGACAAGCTTGTACCCGGGATCAAGGTGCAAACGTTGGTTGATCGCCCGCTCAACCGCGGCGTTGTAGAACGAAAAGATGGACGTCACGCCGCGCAGACCGCGCGGTAGCTCCCTTTTTCCTTCCTTCTGCAAAGAATCGCAGCAGGTCTTGAGAAAAAGCGGATTGTTGAACTCCGGGACAAGGTTCGGAGCGCCCGGTCGAACAACACCGCGCTTGTCCAGGTAGACTGCCGCTGCTCTCCCACCTTCGTCTGCGAAGCCTTTGTGGTCGATCCGAAGCAGCTTGTCGGGCCCAAGGTCGTCCGGGACGACGTAGTTCACATACGTCGTTCTGCACGACACGACAATCGCAATGCGCGGAAATCCTTCCGCACCCTTCAAGAAAGCCGCGAGACGGTGAGGCCAAATATGCATACCGTTTCGTTCGTTGAGAGCGTCGACACAGATCAATGCGCGCCCACCGAAGGATTCCGCAGCGGCGTCCAACGCGCCCAAGAATTGTTTCACTTGCTCCGTGGCCGGTCGGTCGAGCTCTGTGAGAATTTGTCGCCACGGTTCGTTATCCCGCAGGCTGCTGCCCAGCACCATGATCGCCGGTCGACCCGACAGCACCTCGTGCTCGACGACATCGGCGAGCAGGTGCGACTTCCCGGTTCCGGCCGCTCCGGTCAGCAGCACCGCTTTCGCATTTGCGACATGCCAACGCTGCGCTGAGAAATTCTCGTGGGCATCCTCAAGGGCGTCCAACAGATAACGAATCGCGTGACGGGCGCTACTGATCCCATCTCCTGCGGGGTTTTTCTCAGCCGTCTGGTCGTAGAGCCGATACAAGACGTCGGAGGCCGCCGTCGTGCATTTCTCGATAGCAGAAATCCACTCCGCGAACGGGTACACTTGATCCGAGCGCACAGGCTCGCGTCTCGCGAGTTCCGATATGGCATCGACCGCCGCTTGAAGGTTGGCGGACAAGTGCGCTTCGTTTGGCGCCAGTAAGCGAGCAACGCCAGTGACGCCGGAGCGCCCCTTGTCGCTAATACGAACAAATGCCGCGTCGATCTCCTTCTGCAACCCGGCGTCTCGTGACAAGGCCAGAAAATCGCGGCGAATTGAGAGCTCAACGTTCGATTCTGGCGTGTATCGCGATCCGAGGGCCTCTTTCGTCTTTTCGAACTGCTCGCGAAACCATTCCGGCGTGAACCACTCCGTGCCGAACCAATAGAGCGTGCGCCCGCTAAAGAGACCTGCATCCTTCGTCAACCGACCAACCAGCTGGCTCTTTCCCCAGAGCGAGAAGGACAAGGTTCTGCCTTGGGCCTTCGCCTTGGCCATCCAGCTGGTTTTCCAGGCTTCCCACTTTTGACGAGCGCTCTTCCTGTTGGCAATCCGTGCGTCGGGAAAGTCGAAGGGTAGGCAGACGATGTACTCCGTCAGCTGGGGGTGCTTCGCCAACGCGGTCTTGATCGACTCATCGAGCTGGGCTTTGAGGTTGTCGTCCCATTGGAAGAGGTACTTGGCCTGCCAGCCGGTTTCCGACCCGTCCGGGTTTTTTTGAAAGCACTCGACACCGCCATCTCCACCACGCCCCTTTCTAATGAACTCGGCCTCGGGGCTGGCAGGTTCTAGCGCAGCCAGCTGAGTGCACAGCTCTTCGAATCCCGTGTGCTTGGACCCATCGAGGGGACGGATGTCTTCGAATCGTATTTCGGGGAGGCTCACGGCAACGCGGTCGGGAGGAGTGACCTCCGATTCTAGGGCAAGCGGCTAAAAACCCAAGCGGGCGCCGATCGTCTGCAGATATCGTCCACAGACGTGACGAGCCCCGCGCTGCACCGATGCCTGGCAGATCCTTTGTGCACAAAGTATACTAAAGCTTACCTCAACGCTGTTTGAGCACCGCACATGAAAGGCCTGACCGACTACGCGCAGCAATGGATCGCCCAGCAGGACAACTTGGCGCGCTTCGCCCCCGGCGGCAGCGCGGTGGAGAGCGGCTTTCTCGATCAGGACAAGCTCGATCGCTTGCTGGGTATCGGTCGCCACGATCTTGTGGCTCAAGTGGAGCGCATGGCCAGCGGCAGCTTGGGTCCAGCGATCGACGCGCGGTTCATTGCGGGGAGCCATCTCTTCGACGATGCGGTATCAGATCTCCTCTCTGCGCCTGTGGATGTGGGAAGCAACGCCGCGATCGAGCGCATTCTCGACAACCAGCGAGCGATCGAGGCGTACGCAGGCGACGCTTGGGTGCCGGACGTGCTTCAGAAATTCCGGCTTCCGTCGGATGAGATCATCGAGCGCCTGACGTCGAACCTTCTTCCGCTGGACCACACGCATCAGTTTATCGATACCTTTGCGGCGGCCTCTGCCGTTGCCGGGGTTTTCGAGATGGCGACGGCGATCGGGTCGCTGGAAACACGAGTGGCCGATGCCTTTTCGGGCATCACACTACCGGATTTCTCGCACCCTAAGGCCTTCGGTCTGTTCCTAGACCGCGCCGGACTCGAACTTCCGACATGGTCGCGTCTGCCAACTCCGGACACGCGGCGCGTTCGCATCCGGCAGCGCTTGGCAGCGAATCGGGCCCCACGACAGAACCTGCGCGCGTTCAAGTTGATTCATCAATTTGAGCTGGTGCTGCGCGAGGTGCTCGCCGCTGCGATGGCGGCGGCGTACGGTCCGGATTGGGCACAGGACCGCCTTCCGAAGTGCCAATGCAACAAGCTCATCGGCAGGTCGGAAAAGAACGGTGGCGAGCCGTTGCTCTATGCCGACTATGCGCACTACGAGCTCATCGTGGCGGACAAAGAGCATTTTGACGCGATCTTCTTCGAGGCATTTGAGACGCCGGAAATTGCGAGAAACCTCATCAACCGCGCCGGCCAGCTGCGCGCGAAATCGCATCACCCAGGTCATGGGTTCACGGAAGACGACGAGCGTGAGCTGCGGTTGGTGTGGCGCCAACTTGAGGTGGCGCTAGGGGCAATCTTTCCGAATTGAGTGAGTTCTCCCGGGTTTCGACTCAGCCGAATATCGATCTCACATTCGACGTATCGCCATTCCTCGGTCGCGCGAAGTCGCCGGACGAGCTCTGCTAAGGGTTCGGCGTGGTCCGCCTCGAACTGGAACCACATGAGGAAGTCGGACGGCCCGCCGAAGTTGCGACAGTGAATTGGCCGACACGCAATACCGGGCAGGTACTCCATCCCCGTCGCAATGTTATGGGATTGCTCTTCCAAGGATGGCGCGACGTCCGTCGCGCGGGCGCGTTGGGCGGCCATGGTCTTCTCGGATCTCCGCGCCGCACCCGTCGGATGCACGCGCTCATGGGGATCCTTCGTCCAACTACCAGCCAGGCCTTGCATAGCGTCACTCTCGCGTACGGCGCGACGACTCTGTGCGAAAACATCAGCGTTCGAGTGCACTTGACGCACCACCCAGCATCTCGGACGCTCCTCGGGGACAGACTTTGGGAGTAAGTGAATGGATCCGATTAGTGCACTTACCGCGTTGGCGCCCTTGGTCATCGATTGGGCGAAGGAACGACGCAAGAACGGCGAGGACGCCTCAGAATCCGCGTTCCGCGCGTGGTTCCAGGAGGAGGCGGTTCCGGAACTGTTGAATGCCACGACGCTGACATTCGAAAAGCTGTCGATCAGCCAAAAAGCCCATCACGCCGAGTTGTTGGACGTTCTGTCCAAACATTTCGCGGAAATCAAGGTAGCGCTGGGCGACTTGCCGCGCACGACCACGCTTCAAGAACGTTGGGCGACGTTGCAGCCGGAAGGGCATGCACTCCTTGCGCAGCTTGTCGGCAACGTGGCCGAGGGAGCCGACAGTTATGAGGACGCCCACTTGACCGAACCGCTTGCCGTTGACGGATCCTCGCGCGAGAGCGTCGTCGCTGCCAGAAAGCGTCTAGCCGAAGCGAAGCTGGCGAACTATGTGGAATTCTCGGGCTGTGCCTACCTTCGGCTAACGGGACTTGGCTACCTAGTCGTCGAGTGCATGCGCGATCCGCCAGCGTTCCAGGCACAGCTGGTTCGTATCCAAGGTGCCTTGCGCGCCTCCAAGGGCTCGGCGCCAGTGGACAAGCTCGCCGCCCTGTCCATGAAACGCTGTCCTACCGCCCTGCTATTTGCGGTCGTCGAACGCTGGGATCAATTGGGCTGGTTGAACCTACAGCCGCTGGACCAACGGGTCCATTCGCGCATCATTAGCACGACGCAACAGGTATTCGACCGCAGCGCTGAAGAGTTGGTGCGCGGTACGCTCGATGCGTTTGTCGAGCCGCAATAGTCAACGAAGACCACGCCTCGTGACAAATTCGACCCTACCGACGTCAGACTGGCTCGACGCCGCGCGCGCCGACCGCGATGAGTTGCTGGGTCGCGTTGCGTGGGGCGACGACGACGTGGTCGCCAGGGCTTGTCGCGATGAATCCACTTCCTCGGACTACGCCAGCCGACAGGACAAGTAGGTCTTCCGTGTTTACTACAAAGGCCGGTACGCTCCTGGCCAGCGGTGAAGCGCGACGACGGTTCCACCTATTCGAGCCGAGAATAAATCTTAGTTGGCTACTTCGCCTACCGCCGCAGACGTGCCTGCCTAATAGTCCAAGGGACGCCGTGCTCATGGTAGACGCGTTGAGGTGGTTGCACATCAATCGTCAGCCCGCGCTCAGCCGCGGTTCGCGTTGAGCCGGGGTAGCTGATAGGTCATAGTTGCAGCAACCCTCTCGTTGGTCGCGACACATGCGCCTGAGCCGTTTACGCATCAGCAATTTTAGGAACTTCAAAGACTTTGACGTACGACTCGGTCAACACGCCGTGTTCCTCGGCGAGAATCGGGTCGGCAAGACCAATCTTCTGTTCGCGTTACGCTTGATCCTAGACCCGACCCTACCGGACTCGGCTCGAAGGCTGCGCCTCGACGATTTTTGGGATGGGCTGCCGCGCCCCCTTAGCGCGGACGATGCGATCGAGATTTCGGTTGAGCTTCGCGATTTCGCGGACAACGCGAACCTGCTTGCGGTGTTAGCAGATCACTTGGTCCAGGCACGCCCGATGGTGGCGAGAGTCACGTACCGGTTTGAAGTGATGCCGGGTCTTGATCGCCCGCCGCGCAGCGAAGCCGACTACGAGTTTCACATCTACGGGGGAGACCGACCGCTGAACGTGATCGGTTATGAGTTGCGTCGATGGATGCCGATGGATCTGTTTCCCGCGCTGCGCGATGCCGAGTCGGATTTGGCACGCTGGACCAAGTCACCGTTGCGCCCGTTGCTTGACCGGGCGGCCAAGGACATCGACGAAAAAACGTTGAAGTCGATTGCCGAGAGCGTGCACAAGGCGACCTCCAAAATCGCAGACCTTCAGGAACTGGCGGAGGTCGTTTCACGGGTCAATGACCAACTGACTGAGATGCTCGGAGAAAAGCACGCGCTCGAAACAGCGCTCGGCTTCGCGCCAACGGAGCCGGAGCGATTGTTGCGTGCGCTACAACTACTGATCGATGGAGGTAAGCGGGGTGTCGCCGAGGCCAGTCTCGGCTCTGCCAACGTGTTGTATCTGGCGCTGAAACACCTCGAGCATCAGCACCTCGTTGACGAGAAGGAACGGCAACACACGTTTCTGGCGATCGAAGAACCTGAAGCTCATCTGCATCCGCACCTGCAACGCCTGGTTTATCGCACGTACCTGCGGCCTCGCGACGGGGCGGCGGACGAAGCGCAATCGCGCAGCATCTTGCTGACGACACACTCACCGAACGTTGCCAGCGTGACACGTCTTCACCATGTGGTCGTCCTTCGTCACGTCGGCGCGGAAGGGTACACCATCGGGCGGTCGCTCAAGGGCATCAAGTACAAGGAATCAGACCGAGAAGATCTTGAGCGTTATATCGACGTCACACGCGGCGAGCTCTTCTTCGCCAAAGGCGTCATCCTGGTCGAGGGGGATGCAGAAAAATTTCTACTGCCGACGCTTGCCGAGGTGTGCGAGGACATTGATCTGGATGCCCTCGGGGTTTCCATCTGTTCCATCGGCGGGACCAACTTCGCACCGTATGTCCGGCTCCTGGGTCCGAACGGCTTGGATATCCCGTTTGTGGTCCTCACAGATTTCGACCCGAGGGGTCAAACTGCGAGTCAGGAGGATGCCGATCCTAAAGGCAATCTTAGCTACGGCGAATCGCGCGTCGCCAGTCACATAATGCGCGAAATCATGCCCAACCAGGACTGGCTGGCCACGGGACCCACGGAGATTCTTGAACTCGCGCCGAAAAGCGGTGTGTTTCTCAACACATTTACCTTCGAAGTCGACTTGTTCAAAGAACCGGGTGCAGCGGATCACTTCTTGACCGCCGTCAAAGCGCTGACCGATAACAAAGCCATGCACAAACGGTTTAAGGCCCTCGCCGACAAGCCCGGAACGCTCGACCCCACACGATTTCTCAATGACATCGAGTCCATTGGAAAAGGCCGAGTGGCGCAGCGACTCGCCGCTGTGTTGCTCGACGCGGAAGACGATATATGTCCGCCCTACATTCGATCCGCCTTCAAATACCTGAAGGCGAAGATCGGATGAGTCGCGCGACATCGGCGTATCTCGCGGCCGCGCAGGATTTGCGCGACAACGCGGGTCAATGGCAAGCCTATGAGTCAACCGGCAATTGCGTCATCTTGGGGGGACCAGGTAGCGGAAAGACCAAGACCATCACCATCAAAATCGCGCGGCTGCTGGAAGAACAGGTGCATCGGCCGCGCCGCATTGCGTGCATCACTTATAGCAATGCGTGTGTAGATGAACTCAGATCCCGGCTGTCAACGCTGGGCTGCGACGATGACACGCGGCTACAGGTGTCCACGGTGCATTCGTTCTGCCTCATGGAATTGGTGTCGCCGTTCGCCCGCATTGTGGGTCTGGATTTGCCTGATCCCCTGCAGGTTGCCTCGCCGCAGCGCGTCAGAGAATTGTTCGCTGAAACCTGCCGCGGGATTTTCGGCCACGCCATGAACTACCAGTTCAATCTCGCATGCGAGAAACTGAGGCGGACGGTTCTGAAGAGAGAAAGTAAAGAATGGAATGAGTGGAACGTGGACGAGACTCGTACCGTCGTCGCCTACGAAGCACTGTTGGCAGAGAACGGCCTGATCGATTTCGATGGCCTGGTCCTCGCCAGCGTGGAGTTGGTGGAGAACCACGCGTGGATCCGACGCGCGATTCGCGCCAAGTATCCCGTCATTGTGATCGATGAGTACCAAGACCTGGGATTGCCACTGCATCGCATGGTCTTAGCCCTTCTTCGCGCCGGCGTGCGAATCATCTCCGTCGGAGATCCGGACCAGTCCATCTTTGGCTTTACCGGTGCAAAGCCGAGGCTACTCAAATCGCTGGCCAACCTTCGTGGTGTCGAAGCCGTCAGTCTCAGCCTCAACTATCGATGCGGCAACCGAATTATCGCCGCATCCGGCAGCATGCTGGAACGTCCGACAACGTACCGTGCGCACGATGACCGCGAAGGCAAAGTGTTCATCTACAAGCTCAAGTGCGACATCCATGAGCAGGCAAGGCGAACGCTCGAACGCCTAGTTCCCGAGATACTCAAGCGGTACCCTGCGTGGAAACCCGGTGACATCGCATTTCTGTATCGCTCGAAGAACGAAGGAGCCGCCATTGCGCGTGCAGCCGACGAGCTCAAGCTACGGTACTTTCGACGTGACAACGGTTCGCCCATCAAGCACTCACGCTTGATCGATTGGTTGACCGATGCTGCGAAGTGGTGTGCCGGCGGATGGAAAACAGGTGAAGTTCAATTGTCCCGGTTGCTCAAGAACTGGCGGCGCCTGCAATCATCGCTGGTGCGCGAAGCCGACATGCTGGCGGCACGCAAAGATGTCATCTCCACGCTCTTCTCACTGCGCACCGCAAGCATGTCCTTGGAGCACTGGCTTGAGGCGATGTACTCAAACGCTTTGGACGCCATGTTCAAGCGCGAGCCGGGACTTGCTGACGATCTGGACAATCTCCGCGAGCTGGCCGTTGCAGCGAAGAAAGGCGGCGTTCTGCAAGACTACACCGTCGAAATTTTCGGCAATCAAGGCAAGAGTCCCGAACAGATCAATTTGATTACCCTCCACTCCGCGAAGGGGCTCGAATTCGAAGCGGTGATCATGGTAGGTCTTGAAGAGGGCGCCTTTCCGGACCGTCGTCACAGAGGCGACCAGCTTGCGGAAGACCGGCGCCTGTTCTATGTCGGTCTCACGCGCGCGAAGAACCAAGTGCACCTGGCCTTCGATAGCAAGGAGTCCACCCTGATTACTTCGGTACGCGGCACGATCAAATGACCGCGGCGTCTGCGGTGACCTCACTGCTCTGGGGTCAGCCAGAATAGTTCTCACCTACCCAATTGGCGGGCGCCTTGCGATGAGCATTGGTGCGCATGGATATCCACGCACGACAGGATTTCGGTCAGCCAGATTTGGAGTGGTGCGCTACAGGAATCCTGAAGTCCGAGGAACTGGAGCGAGCGGCTGACTGGTGATCGCAATGACGCCCGAGGCTTTCACGACCCAGTGCGTAGAAAAGTCGGTGGTGGCTTTTTGATGAGCAGTTCGGGTTTCAACTACCGGGTACCGGGTTACCCATCCCGGATCACAACCCCGGAATCCGAACTGTCAACGTTGTCAGTAGCTTGAGGTAGTCGGCCGCGGATAATTGAGTTGTTGGAGGGCGCGTGGCGCGCGCCGGGGACATCAAGGGGGAGGCCTCCGCTACGGGGCCTTACGAACCGTTCGCCTGCAGATACACACTGGACCCCCATCATGGGTTCATCGTCCCGTGCTCTTCCGGTGCGCGGGTTACGGCCGCTAGCCCCAAGTCGCTAGCGGTATTCTGCGACAGACATCTAACTGAGCCCAAAGTGGGAGGCTAGCCAATGAGCGATAAAGACACCATCCAGGCTGCGTACGAACAAGGCTTGAAAGAGCTCTTCGCCGTGTTCTGGAAGAAGCTACCTGGAGCGACCGTCGCCGAAATCAAGGACGCAGAGCAGCGATTCAAAGACGGCGTTCACGTTTGTCGTGACGCACGCGACAGGGCGACCCAATTACTCTGATGCAATGGGATCTTTGTGCACACTCCCGCGCGATGTTCGCCAGGCTTGCAGTTCCGATACGCGCACTGCTCTCTCACGAATGCTCGAGATTGAACGATGCCACCACCAGCGATCCTTACAAACCTTTACAGCAGCGCGACAATGCGGCATGCACTCGCCGTACTCGTCATATTCCTCGTCGTTTTTGCCGGCGCAGAACCCCTTGTTCGCGATTTTGCTTTTGAAAAGGCTCACGACTGGATCGGACCCGAAGAGGCAATTCTGGGTATCGCGCCCAAGATTGGGATCGAGTCCGCGCCGCAGAGTGCGAGTACGTTACTGACTGAGCAGGCGATCGAAGCCCAGAGGGGCGCGCTCATGCACCTCAAGATCACCGAGTTTTTTTTCGTTCGATACTACATTTCCATATCAATGGCAGCCTTCATGGGCTTGCTCACGGCCATCACATTCGCGTTTATCAGTCGGCTGGGGTGGGCTGCAGCGAATCCGTTTCTGGTTTCAGCGTTCATCACGTTGTCTGCCATGACGGCTTATTTTGCCGCTCAACCATCGCTCTATCAGCAACCTGAAAACATCGATAGCAATAAACACCTCTATGCCAGTTACCGGGCGATACTGAACGACATCAAGCGCTTCGCCGCGGTTCCGCAGGCACCCCCAGCACAGACCGCAGACGCCTTCTGCAAGGAAATCGATAAACGACTCGCCGACTTGAGAAGCCTCCCGGTATCCTTTAATCCAAGCGCGGTCGGCGAACTGCAAAGGACTCTACAACAGGCCGCGTCGGAAGATCGCAATAGTTCGCACGTGGACAAAAAGTGACGCCACGTAAGAAAAAGAATGTCCCAAAGACGTCCGCTTTTGTGGCGTTCGAAGGAGGTGGCGCCAAAGCTATCGTCCACATCGGCGCAATGCGGGCCATCGAAAAACTCGGCCACCTGGCAATTCAGGGTGTAGCGGGTACATCCGCCGGCGCGATCATTGCCGCGCTCTACGCAGCTAACTTCAGCTCAGAAGAGATATTTTCGACGACTTCGTCGAACACAATCCTTACATTCATCGATCCAAACTACAAAAGCACCATAGATCTTTTGGGAAGACAGCACTGGAGACGGATCTGCTACTTCAAGCACGTCATCGGAATGACGAAATGGAGGAAGTGGCCAGTCGGCTTGTTCTTCCTCTCAACAATTCTGGCCGCTTACTACTGGGGCGGATGTGCAGCAATATTGTTCCTGCTGATTTCCTATACAGTACTCGCAGCACTTATTGCACGGCGCGCCTACAAGGGTATCGCCTCCGTGGACCATGTCCGCAAGGCGGTCAATACGGCCTTAAAAAAGAAGCTTGGCAAAGCCTCAGTAAAATTCTCGGATTTCGGTGGCTCAACGGGCCGCCCTTACCTGAAGATCGTAGCGACAAATATCACCGACGGTAAGCTTCAGCTCTTTTCTCCGGAGCTGACGCCCAGTGTTGAGGTAGCTGATGCGGTCGCAGCCTCGATTTGCCTGCCGTTGATATTTGAACCTTGGGTTGTGCAAGACAAGCTACATTTTGATGGGGGGCTGGTCAGCAACCTGCCCGCGTGGCCCTTCGATGAAGAGCGCGCCCTAGATAGGTCGTCAGTCACCATCACGTGCGAAGTGCGCCCCAGTGCATCCGAACAACCGCTGCCGATAAAGGCAATGCGTCGAGCTTGGTTGAAACCCACTGTAAACACTGCAATATTTGGCGCTGGCGAGCTTAACATTCGGCAATCTGGCGATTCTGTGATGTTCACGCGATCCACCGAGATCAACACGTTGGATTTCGATCTCGACCGATCAAGAGTCAAACAGACCATCGAGGATGCCCACGATGCGGCGACGGTGAAGCTGCGATGGGAGCTTGTCGACAAGCCTGATCTCATGAAGAACACGAGCAAACTCGTCCGAGAAATTGTGCGGAGGTTTCTCGGAGGAAAGGACTCGTTCGTCGCCACCGGCGAAGCGGTTGGTCGGGTGCGTGTCGCATTTGCGATGAAAGAGCCCGGGAACTACTTCTCGGCGCGTCTCCGTTATGGCGCCGGCTACGAACCCTACGATCCGGACGTCGACTTGAGGCTGCCGCTTGATGGCTCCTATGTAGGGGAAGCGTTCGAGGACGGTAAAACGATTTTTGACGTCGTAAACTGGAGCACATTTAGCACCGGTTTCCCAGGCGTGACTCCGACTGCCGTGCTTAGGCAACTCTGGCTCCAGACGTGGAGAGGCATGAAGTGGTTGCTTTGTGTGCCAATTGTTTCAGGAAGCGGTCAAGATTCGACCGTGGTTGTCCTTACAGTCGATGGAGACAATGGACTGATTGACAACCGCGATCTGGTGTATAATCGCGTCGGACTGCTCGTTTCCCTGATACAGCCCATCGCGACGCAAGCAATCAAAGTGTTTGCGGAAAAGAATCAGTGGAGAGCCCTAAATGCGTAAAGGAAAACTCGTCATACCGCTCGACTTCGTGCCGAAGCCCGTCGATGCGCGTGCCGTTGCAGAATTGCGTGCGCAAGCAGCCAAAGGCGCGGCGAAAGTGAAGGGCCAAGCTCACCATCTTGCTGCTACGTACAAGAATCGCATACAGCAAATCAAAGACAAGCAGCTTCAAGAAAGCACGCTCTCAGATTTGGATTTCTGACAGAGCTTCCTGCTTCCGGTGCGTGGCGCCAGCGGCGGCGGCGCACAGATCTTACTTTCCCTTTCGCGAGGCGCGCCGCTCCAATCCCACGGGAGCAGCCCTGTCGGATATTGGCGGGATGAACGGTTCGTCGTCTTTGGTGATGTCGCCTGAGTTTGGCTCAAACGACAGGTTGAACTTCCGATCACCGACGTTACCTAGGCACTCTTGCTTCCGATCGACGCCCTCCAGATGCATGAAGGCGATCTGGGCAATTCGCATGCCGGGATAGAGCACAACCGGTACCTGACTCAAATTTGCTAGTTCGAGCGTGACGATTCCGTTGTAGCAGGGATCGATGAACGTCGCTGTTGCGATGTTGAGCCCTTCGCGAGCCCAAGACGAACGAGCAGTGACCACGCCTTTCAGGTAAGGCGGAAGTGACACCCATTCTAAGGTCGAGACCAGAATTAGACTGCCCGCATGAAGCGTAAGGCGATCGCCAAATGGAACGCTCATGCGTTCGAGCTTGCGCCGGCGTCCCTTCTCTCCCGGAAAGCCATCCCTGGCCATATACAGAGCCGGATCTACGTGAGATAGGTCACTGCCACGAATTAGTGCGGCAGAGGTTCCCATTCGCAGATCGATGGACATGTTCCCAATCTGCTTCTTCGGATCAAGTATTGGCGTAACGACGAGTTTCTGGCGCAAGATCTCATCTCGGATTGCCTTTCTCGACAGAACCGTCATGGCTTTTCCTGCTCAGGTTATGGATCCACCAGCCGATACTTTGCTGTTGAAGAATTGCGTGTGAGCAAAGACGATTGATCGTACTGAACAGCTTTTCCATGCTGTCGACTTCCTTATAGATCGGAAGCTTGCGCTTGTTCGACCAGTGTACCCAGCCAGCATAGAGGATGTGTCGGAAATCAATCCTGTCGGGGACTCTATCCTCCCATTGCCGTATTCGCTTACCTCCAGCAACGATTCCCTCTGTCGGAGGAATGTTCCGCTCCAACGCGCGATCGAGTTTTTGTATGAGCTCGAAATCCAGCGGTGGGAAAACTAGATCGTCAAAACGGCCCATTAGAGCCATGAGTTCCCGAGTAGCTTTGCGGACGTTCCGCGAAATCAATAGCGAATGCCCTGCCGCACGCAGATTGCTTGCTTTGTCGATAAGCGCAGCGTCGAATGTGCGAGCGAGGGACTCCTTGTCCTTCCTGTCACGTGAGTAGAAAAACCCCAACTCAGTTGCGGCCTCCACCAGCGCGATCATGCGGCATTCGAACGGCGGATGAGAGGGCACGAATTGTGATGCGGTGCCCTTCGGTAACGCCATTGGTTCCAGCATCGACTGGAAGGCACACAGATACGATGGGCCACAGAGAATCAGACCGAACAAGTCGCAATAGAATTCTTCAGTCCAGCTCGCGTGCCTTTCCGCAACGACGCCACTGCTGCCTTTGTTGACGACGCCAATGTTGTTCTTGCACCAGGCAAACATGCCGTTCGGCGTTGCGACCGGGCTTCCCGCTATAAGCGTCTCGCATATCCTCTGGAGGTCGTGCAGGATGGAGTCTGTGGCGTAGGCGGCATGGCCAACCTCGTGAGCGAGAATCGCATGAAGGAGTACGTGATCCTTTAGGGAGCGCGGGAAGATGACGCTGAAAATCTTTTGATCAACCGCGCTTGGCCCCTGCTTTTCGGGTCGGATTGCGTAGGAGTTGATTCCTCCTTCTGCCGCAAAGAAGAACAACGGCTCTCGCTGCAAAGCGAGTTGCTCAGTACAAATGTGTTTTGCGACGTGTGCTAGCGCGTCGCCGAAGGGCCAGGAAAACTCTTCGAGGTGAGAACGCTCAACGCGCGCGATTAAATGAGCAAGATTGTCGAGAGACAATGCAATCTCACGGAGATCACTTGTTTCCTTAGTGGACGTGGCGTCGAGGTTCTTCTTGATGTAGTCCAGACGCTCCTCGCACTCTGCATAGAAATCTCGGATGTGCGACTCGCTGTAACGAAAGCGAAGTGTCTCTTGCAGGTTGCGGCGTACGTTTGCCCACTCGACAAGCAGGTAGTCTTTGGGGCTAAACATGCCCTACGCGGGCTGCGCCGACAGGGCCTTGGTGAGGTTCTTTAAGAATCGCTTGGCCAGAGAGTGGCCTGCGTCGCCATGAGGCGAGGTGGTTTCGCTACGTTGATCCTGTGGCATCAGCTTCATCAACGCCTCGCTGATCGACATCGAAAAATTTTCCGCACTCAATTGCGGCAATAATTTGTGATGCACGGATGCAAGCGCATCGCGCAGTCGTATCAGACCCGCGTCGGTCGATGCCGACAGGTCGTTTACGCGGGGATGTTCAAGAACGCCCAAGGCATTGCGACTACGAAACGAGTCGTATCGGTACATCTCGAGCAATCGAAGCATGTTGACGACGCTGATGCGGCTCGCCGACTTGCCAAGCGACTTCTCCATCTCCTGAAGCATAGTCCTGGCGATGATGCGGCTCATCACGACCGGGTCCGATGATCTTGAGCTTGGGCTAATCAGCATGGAGAGCTTCTCCCATTGGATGGGACGAGCACTTCCGCCGCGACGGTGAGCGGCGGGGGTGATCAAATCGAGCGAGCACGAAGCTTACTCTGTTTGACGATGCGCAAACGTGAACGCGATACCCTGAAACTCAGCTTCTTTCTACACCCAATATAGCCCAATAGCTTGTGATGTCAAGAACCAAAAGATACAAGATATTGCGCATTCAGTGCAGTGCAAGGCTCATAAGCAACACGATTAAATCATTGAAATAACGAGACTAATAGGCGCATGATTGAGATCCGGCCGCGAAATCTTCGCATCCACGCCCAAATATGACCGAAACGAACCAAGGCGGCGAGTTCCATTGGGTGCTCGCTGGCAGCGATCCAAAGCTACCCGCTCCCGCTTTGGTCGAGCTCGACGACAAGCGTCGACTTCTGATTCCCAAGGCCATCCGACGCCGTCTGCCGGAAAACCTCATCGCGGGCGCTGAAGCGCAGGATCTCCTCTGTGAGCTTCGAGTGGGCCCTCGGCTGAGGCTGTCTACGTGGGCTCAGAGGGGTCCCGCCCTTGAGGCTGAGATTCAATCTCCCGAAAGTTCACCGGAAGATCGCTTGCGCATTCGGTCGAAGTTTCAAAAAGTTGCGCTCGGCGTCGATTCGCGCGTTCTTCTGCCGCACCTCGCTGTAGCGCATCTTTCGCATGAAGCGACGGACTTCTTGAAACTCGTTGGCTGCTTCTACGACAGTCACATCGAGATTATGCAATTCGTCGACTGGCAGAAGAGCTATCTGACTGGCAACGATTGACCGGAGCCGGACAACTCAGCAGCGCGCTTCAGACTGATTTTGGCTCGTCGAGGCCGGGAGACGCCCGTCGGAAAATCAAGAATCGACTTCAATTCCGAACAGGATTCAGGAAATCGCTTCAACTTCTTCTGACTCTCCCGAGGGGCTGTACGAAAATATATTGGCTAGACAATCAGTTGCTCGATTTGAACCGATTTGCTGAACCGGACACGACCATCGACACCGGAGCCACGGCCGCGACGTCGACCATTTCGGATCGGCGCGGACTGATTCGCGTTGTCAGTGCACACGCATCGGTATCGGGCGGCCGAGCGGCAGCCAACCGAAGATGACATTTCCAGTGTGCCCTACGTATGCCTTTCCTGTTGCATCACCTGCAGCTCCCGTATCCGGTCCTGCGTCACCGACGACGGGCGCAGCTTGTTCGAATCCAGGTACGCATCCTGCGCACGCTTCTTGTCCCCTTGCGCCTTGAAGACATCGCCTTGCAGGATCAGGCCTTCCGGCTTCAGGGCTTTGATCGACTGCAAGCTGTGCGATAGCTGCAATGCGCTTTCTGCCGACGAATGGTCGACCCACACCGTCGCGGTGCTTACCTTCACGTCGTCCTGCGATCGCCGGTTGGCCGGCGCCACCCAGGAAAACAGTGCGGGGTTTCCGTTGAGCGCCGCGACCCGTGCGCCGACGGACTGCGCAACGCTGGTTTGCGAGAAACCCGGCTCGGCACGGTTCATTTCATCGAGCGCCGCGCGGCCCAGGTTCGGCCAGCCGAGCGAGGTCAGTGCATCGGCCGTGACCAGCCATTGAAGTTTCGGATCGAGATTGCGGTCCTTGGTGACGGTTCGACGGGCGACCTCGACCACTTCGCGCAACTGATCGTCGGTGGAACGCTGATTGAGTTTTGCCAGCGTTTGGCCGCTGCCAAGGTAGGTCGACAGATCGCCGGAGAGCGACGCCGCGAGCGCACGCTGCTGTGCCTGCACTGCCTGGATATCGGGCAGCACCACGTTCACGTGCCAGGGCGGCAGCGGGTCGACCTTGAGATCGAAGCTATAGGAGCCCAGCAGCTCGCCGCGCATGATGATGACGTCCAGCTGCGCTTTGCCCGCGGCCGAGATGTCGCTGTCCTTCGGATCGACCCAGACACCGGGCGACACGTTGACGACGTCGTAATGCACCTGACGCGGTCCGCGATTGATCACGACGGCGGGGTTGGGGTGATTCAGATCCATCACCTGAAAGGCCCAGTCCTTGCCCGATTTGGAAAAGCTGGGCGTATCGATCCCCGCTTCGCGCGTGGGGAAGACATATTTGTTCATCGCGTTGACCAGCACGACGACGGACGGGTGCGTCGGCCGATCCGGCTTGACGATGGTCAGGTGAGAACTGTCTTCGATCGCCTTTGCCGCTTCGTCGCAGTGCCGCGAGGCGCTGGACCAGGGAACGATCACGGTCGGCCCGGTCGGCTTGGTTTCGTACGTGCAAATCACGCGCGTTCGCGGGCGCTGCGTGTCGGTCCAGTCGTCATCGAGCAGCTTCAGGAATTCGTTGCCGTCGTTCGGCCGCATCTGTCCGAGCGCTGGATTCGTCAGGAACAGATCGCCGACCGCGGCGATCTGGGCGCCTTCGGCCGGCGTCGCATAGAGCACGACCAGCGGCGTCTGCTCCAGGCGTTTGGGAAAATGCTGCAGCTCGCGAATGACGACGAGCCCGCCCATGCTGTGCGCGACGAAGACCACGGTGGAATAATCCCAGACGTGATCGAACGTGAGCGATTCGTCGAGCTTGGTCGCTGCCTCGCGAATGCTGAGCGAACCGCTGCCGAGCATCTTGGACGTGAAACCGAACGCGTACACGTCGACTTTGCCGTTGAGCTCGGGAGACGTACGCAGCAGGTCGAAGAACGTCTTCTGGTTGTCGTTCGTCCAAGTCCCCAGGGTGTCTCCGAAAATGCCGTGCACGAACACGACGGCCGTGTTTTCGGGCTTCTCCGGATTCCGGGATACCCAGCGTGGGTCGGTCGCGTTGAGCGTGTCTTCGCGACCGGTCGATGTCGTCGGCGTCGTCGGCTTGTCCCAGGGACAGCCGGCGAGAAGGCAAGCGCCGAGCAGCAGAAGCAAAGCGGCCGACAGGCGCTTGAACGGGTGGATTGGCGTGGGCTGTGTTTTCATCGGACACCTCAGCGATGGTGCGCAAGAATTGCGCCTGGGCGTTCGCTGAAGGATGCGGCGCGACGTGCGAACGCACGGTTCGGACAAAGGAATGAAATCCGCGGAACGACGCACCCCGCCACACGAAGCGCGCTGCGCCGCTTCGACGATGCGTCTGCCAGCCCCCTCGACTCCCGGCGCTCCGGTCGCGCCCTCCGCAAGCCGCAGCTATAGCAGCAATCCCACCGTGCCGGACCTGTAAACTTTGACACCGGCCGGGCCTTTTCCGGCACGCAGGCAACCGGATTCCACGTTGTGTTCACCCGGCGTGCACCACCCTTGAATTCGACCGTCTATCAAGGAGGATGCAATGAAAACCTGGAAAAGCCTGCTGCTGTTCCTCTGCGCCACCTTCGCCGTAGCCTCGATCGGCGCCGTGGCGCCGCCGGACGCCTGGTTTGCGGCGTTGAACAAGCCCGCTTTCAACCCGCCGAGCTGGGTTTTCGCGCCGGTCTGGACACTTCTGTACGTGCTGATGGCGGTCGCCGCGTGGCGCGTCTATGTGCGCCGCAGTTTCGACCGCGCGCTCGTTTGCTGGTGCGTGCAGCTTGCGCTGAACGCGGTGTGGTCGCCGATCTTTTTCCGCTGGCACGACTTGTTCGCCGCCGTGGTCGACATCGTCGCGCTGCTGATCGCCATCCTGATCACCACGCTGTTGTTCTGGCGGCGCGACCGCATCGCGGCGGGGTTGATGCTGCCGTATGTGCTCTGGGTCGGATTTGCGACCGTGCTGGCGGTGACGATCTGGCGGATCAACACCGCGTGAGCCGGCGGTTCACGGCTCGCGCGGTTTGCGCCGGCTGTTGGATTCGCGCGCGACCGCCATGTTGTCCACCAGGTTGGGATAACGCCGTCCGGCGAGTCGCGCGCGTTCCTTGGCGCGCTCCTTTTGCTCCGCCGTCAGCGTCTTGCGCGCGGCGCGCTTGACGGGATTGCGCTTCTTCCAGGGCGGGGTCTTGCTGGCCATGCTCAAGCCTCCGTGCGGATGGGCACACGACGGAGTGTGCCAACATTCGGCACCAGTATCCGCGAGGCCGCCGAAGAAACGGCCGGTGTCCCACGTTCGTCCAACAATCTGCGCGGCCGGCCTCGACCGGTGGCCCTCGCCGTCGCGGCCGCCACTGCAACATGGCCACCACCGCACTGCGCCATAATGCGCGGTCACGCTCGCGCACGATCGAGGATTCCCGCATGACCGAAGCATCGCACGCGTCCGCCGCCGCGGATAGCGCCGACCGCCGCCGCTGGCTCGCGCTCGCCGTGCTCTGCCTCGGCGTGCTGATGATCGTGCTCGATGTGACGATCGTGAACGTCGCACTGCCGACGATCCGCGAGAGCCTCGGCTTCA